>Ga0105248_10004686_pt1 | contig 15137 bp, 13 predicted proteins | sample KBSS34metaG_FD_81524 | JGI IMG/M metagenome (GOLD analysis project Ga0105248, IMG submission 81524) | Switchgrass rhizosphere microbial communities from Kellogg Biological Station, Michigan, USA - KBS S3-4 metaG | ecosystem: Host-associated > Plants > Roots > Rhizosphere > Soil | place...
GCCGGGCCGACCACACTGCGCCGCCATGAGGTTCACCGGACGGGTCCGGCGGCGCGTGCTGTGGTCGGCCGGCATCACGGTCGTCATCGTCGCGCTGGCCGTCGTGATCGTGATGGCCAACCGCGGCGGGCCATCGACGCCGGTCGCGTCCTCGACCACCACCGTCCAGCGTGGTTCCGTGACCCTGGCGGTCTCGGCGACCGGCACGATCACCGCGGCCAACACCCGCGGGTTGAGCTTCAGCGTCGCCGGCACCCTCACCGAGGTGGATGTCAAGGCGGGCGACCTGGTCACGGCCGGCCAGGTGCTGGCCCGGATCGACCCGACCGATACGCAGGCGACCGTCGACGCGGCCCAACAGCGGGTCGACGACGCCCAGACCGCCGAGGACCGGGCGGCGGCGACCGCTGCGTTGCCGGCCTGCCCGACCCCGCCCCCCACCACCGCGCCACCGTCCACCGCACCCCCGTCGAGCAGTCCCGGCGCGTCGCCGAGACCCAGCGGAGGTACCGGCGGCGGTGGCGGAACGGGCGGCGGAGGCGGGACCGGTGGCTCCGGAGGTACCGGCGGCACGGGCAGCCGCGGCGGCCAAGCCGGCGCGACCCCGACCTGCACCACCCCGGGCCGGCCGCCGGTCAACGACAACCTGCTCGCCGCCCAGCAGCAGCTGAACAACGCCCAGCTGTCGCTGACCATGGCTCAACTCAAGCTCAAGGGCACCACGATCACGGCACCGATCGGTGGTCGGGTGCTCTCGGTCGGCGGCAAGGTCGGCGCCCGGGTCTCCCCCGGCGGTACCGGGTTCATCGTCCTCGGGGACATCACGAACCTGGCTGTCTCGGCCAACTTCTCCGAGGCCGACGTCGGGCGCCTGGTGATCGGGCAGGTCTCGTCGATCACCCTGCCGCACACGACCGACCCGTTGCCCGGCAAGGTCTCCCAGATCGACCCGGCCGGCACGGTGTCGGGCCGGCTGGTCCGGTACGGCGTGGTGATCGCGTTCGACGCGGTCCCGGCCGACCTGCTGCTCGGCGAGTCGGCCACGGTCCTGGTGACCACGGCCACCGCGACCGACGTGCTATATGCCGCGTCCGCCGCGGTCACCGGGGTGGCCAACGGCTCCGGCACGGTCACCGTCCGGGCCAACGGACACGACGAGCGCCGCACGGTCAAGGTCGGCCTGCGCGGGGACCAGTACACCGAGATCGTGAGCGGCGTCTCCGTCGGGGACCAGCTGGTCCTGACCGGGGCCGCATAGGTTACTTGAAGACGGTTCACAGGAAATCTTGAGGTCAACCGGGCAGTCTTCCAACGACGCTTGCGGGGAATGGCGGTTGTGGGCGGCGAAGGGATGGGATCCAGTGCGCGAACCTGAGACTGCCGGCCGGGCCGGCCGGGTGCTGGTGGTCGATGACGAGCCCAACATCTGTGCGCTGCTCTCGGCCACGCTGCGACTGACCGGGTTCGACGTGCGCATCGAGCACGGCGGTCACGACGCGCTCGTCGCCGCCGAGGAGTACCAGCCCGACCTGGTCGTGCTTGACGTCATGCTGCCGGACCTCGACGGCTTCCAGGTCGCGCAGCGGCTGCGCGCCTCCGGCGTACCGGTGCCGGTGCTCTTCCTGACCGCGCGCGACTCCGTGGAGGACCGCATCTCCGGACTCACCGTCGGCGGCGACGACTACGTCACCAAGCCGTTCAGTCTGGAGGAGGTCGTGCTGCGGATCCGGGCGATCCTGCGGCGCGGGCGCGGCGAGCTCGGCCTTGCCGACGACGGCGTGCTCCGCTACGCCGACCTCGAACTGGACGAAGACGCGCACGAGGTGCGTCGCTCCGGCAAGCTGGTCGACCTCTCCCCGACCGAGTTCAACCTGCTGCGCTACCTGCTGACCAACGCGGGCCGGGTGGTGAGCAAGGCCCAGATCCTTGATCGGGTCTGGAGCTACGACTTCGGTGGGGACGGCCGTATCGTTGAGTCCTATGTGTACTACCTGCGGCGGAAGATCGACAAATGGGATCCCCCGTTGATCCACACGGTCCGCGGGGTTGGCTACGCGCTGCGACTTCCCCGGACTGGCGAGGCCGCGTGAGCCGTATCCGGCCCTGGCGTGAATGGACGCTGCGGAGCCGGATGGTGGTGGTGGTCGCCGCGTTGGCCGCGGTCGGGCTGCTCTTCGTCGACGTCAGCAGCGTCCTCCTGCTGCGGTCGTACCTGGTTCAGCGGGTCGACCAGCAACTCTCCATCGAGGTGCGCCGGGCCCAGGTGCTCCGCGGCAGCTCGGCCGACTACGCGCTGCGGCGCGGTCCGGACATCGGACCCAAGACCACCACCGCGGTCTACTTCGCCGACGGTTCGAGCGTGCTCGGTCCGGGCACCGTCACCGCCGCCCCCGATCTGGGTGGCTATGCCGCCCTCGCCGCGCACGCCGGTCAGGGCCCGTACACGGTCCAGGGCGCCGACGGCCGGTGGCGGGTCGAGGTCGCGCTGCGCCCCGATCGCAACGGGATCGGGGTCGCCGCCGCATCGCTGTCGGAGATCGAGCAGACCGAGGCGACGCTGCTGCTGATCGCCGGTGGTGTCACGATCCTGGTCCTGGTCGGGATCGGCTTCGCCGCGGCGAAGGTGGTCGCGATCGGCATGCGGCCACTGACCCGGATGGAGGATGCGGCCGGCCAGATCGCCCGCGGTGACCTGTCCCGACGCGTCGAGGATGCCGACCCGCATACGGAGTCGGGCCGGCTCGGCACCGCGCTGAACACCATGCTGGTCCGGATCGAGAACGCCATGGCGGACCGGACCCAGTCCGAGCAACGGCTGCGACAGTTCCTCGCCGACGCGGCGCACGAGCTGCGCACCCCGCTCACCTCGATCCAGGGCTTCGCCGAGCTGTACCGACAGGGTGGCGTCGCGTCGCGCGCCGACCTGGACGACGCGATGGGCGCGATCGAGTCCGAGGTCGGCCGGATGCGGCTGCTCGTCAACGACCTTCTGCTGCTGGCCCGGCTCGACGAGGAGCGCCCGCTCGACCAACGCCCGGTGGATCTGCTCGCGGTCGCGGCCGACACCGTCCGCGATGCCCATGTGCGCGTACCCACCAGGTTTGTCCTTTTAGGACCGTTGGACGACGAAGACGACACGTTCGACGCGGTGACCGTCTCCGGCGACGAGGCACGGCTCCGGCAGGTCGCCACCAACCTGGTCGCCAACGCGCTGCAGCACACGCCGGACGACGCCGAGGTCGTGGTCCGGGTCGGCCGGTCAGCCTCGGCGGCCTCGGTTGAGCCGGACGACACGGCCCCGGCCGCCGCGTCCGGACCGCCGCTGCCGCCCGACGCCCCCGTGGCCGTGCTGGAGGTGGCCGACAGCGGGCCGGGCATGAAACCGGCCGACGCCGCAAGGGCGTTCGAGCGGCTCTACCGGGCGGACACCAGCCGGTCGCGCCGGCACGGTGGGGCGGGGCTGGGCCTATCCATCGTGGCCGCGATCGTGCAGGCGCACGGCGGTCGATGCGAGCTGTGGACCGAGCCCGGATCGGGTGCCCGGTTCCGGGTGCTGCTGCCCGCGGGACCGGCACTCAGCGAGGACGAGGCCGACTCCGAGGTTGCTTTGAGCTAGCCTGCGGGTCTCTCCGAGCGCGGACCACAAGCATGCCGGCATGCGGTTCCGGCTTCCTCCTGCACGCGCGCTGCGGTCGACGATGGCGCTCAACATCGCCCTCGGCGTGGTCGCGCTGGTCGGGGTCGGTTGGGCGTACCAGATCGTGACCGCCTCCCAGAACACCACCACGAACAGCACCGTCGCCGGCCGGGCCGTCCCGGTCAGTCGGGGGGAGGTGGTGGCGACGGTGTCCGCCTCCGGCAGCGTCCAGAGTGGCAACACCGCGTCGGCCGACTTCGCGACGGCCGGCACGATCTCGTCGATCTCGGTGAAGGTCGGCGACACCGTGACCAAGGGCCAGGTCCTGGCGACGGTCGACCCGACGTCGGCCAACGCCCAGCTGACCACCGCCAACGCCAACCTCAACGCCGCCAAGGCGAGCCTGACCCGGGCCAACAGCTCCGGCGACGACGCCACGATCGCCCAGGCGCAGGCGCAGGTCACCACCGCTCAGGCGGCGGTGAACGACGCCAGCCGGGCCGTCACCGGCACCACCCTGACCGCGCCGATGGCCGGCACGGTGACCGCCATCAACGGCAGCGTCGGCGCCGCGTCCGGCGGCGGGTCCGGCGGCGGGTCCGGGTCCGGGTCTGCTTCAAGCTCCTCGTCCTCGTCCGGCTTCATCCAGCTGGCCGACCTCACCGTGATGCAGGTGTCGGCCAACTTCGCCGAGGCCGACGCGACCCGGCTCAAGGTCGGGCAGACCACCACGGTCAGCTGGGCCGCGCTGACCGGTGCGACCGCGACCGGCAAGGTCGCCACCATCGCGCCGACCGCGATCACGTCCAACAACGTCAACTCGTACGCCGTGATCCTCTCCCTGGACTCGGTGCCCACCGGCGTCCGCATTGGACAGACGGTCACCGCGAAGGTCACCGTCGACCAGGCCAGCAACGTGCTGCGCCTGCCCAACGCCGCGGTGCGCTCGGTCGGTAACCGGCACCAGGTGACCGTAGAGACCGCCACCAACGCCACCGAGGTCCGCTTCGTCGAGGTCGGGGTGGAGGGCGACACGTTCACCGAGATCACCTCCGGCGTCGCCGAGGGCGATCAGGTCGTCATCGTCACCACGACCACGGGCACCACCACCGGCACGGGAGGCCTCGGCGGCTTCGGCGGGTTCGGCGGTGGAGGCGCCGGCGGCGGCGGGTTCGTCCGCGGTGGCGGGGGTGGGGGCGCTGGCGGCGGAGGCGCGGGCGGTGCCGGCGGCGGCGGTCAGAACCAGGGCACCCGGTGACCTCCGCCGAGACACCGGTCGTGCTCGACGTCCGCGACGTGACCAAGGTGTACGGCGAGGGCGAGACCGCGGTGCATGCGCTGCGGGGCGTGTCGTTGACCGTGGCGCGCGGCGACTACGTGGCCGTCATGGGCGCATCCGGATCCGGCAAGTCCACGCTGATGAACATCCTCGGCTGCCTCGACATCCCGACCTCTGGCACGTACCTGCTCGACGGGGTGGACGTGAGCCGGCTCTCCGACCGCCAGCTCGCGCTGGTCCGCAACCGCCGGATCGGCTTCGTGTTCCAGTCGTTCAACCTCATCCCGCGGACGTCGGCACTGGCCAATGTGGAGCTTCCACTCGCGTACGCCGGACTTCGCGCCTCGCAGCGACGGGCCCGAGCCAAGGCGGCGCTGGACATGGTCGGCCTATCGGACCGCGCCGGCCACGAGCCCAACCAGCTCTCCGGCGGGCAGCAGCAACGGGTCGCGGTGGCCCGGGCCCTGGTCACGGCGCCGGCCCTGGTGCTCGCGGACGAGCCCACCGGCAACCTCGACACCCAGTCGTCGGCCGACGTGCTCGCCGTGCTCGACCGGCTGAACCGCTCGGGCCGCACGATCATGCTCATCACCCATGAGGACGACGTGGCCAAGCACGCGCGGCGGCTCATCCGCCTGGTCGACGGCCGCGTCGTCTCCGACGTCCGGCAGGACTTCCTGCCGCAGGGCTTCTCCCGGAGCAGTGTCGCGTGAGCATCTTCGAGACGGTCCGGTTCGCGCTGCGCGGCATCAGCGCGAACAAGCTGCGCTCCGGCCTCACCGTGCTGGGCATCCTCATCGGCGTCGCCGCCGTCATCCTGCTGGTCGCGGTCGGCAACGGGTCCGCGATGGCGGTGCAGCGGGCGATTGAAGGGCTCGGCACCAACACGCTGACCGTCACCGCCGGCGGCGTGCGCCAGGCGGGAACGGCGACGCGGAGCACGTCGATGACCATCGACATGGTCGCCGCGCTCACCGACCCCGACGCCGCGCCGGACGTGCGCAGCGCGTCCCCGGTCATCAGCGGGGCGCAGACGCTGGTCTTCGACGGCGCGTCCCACTCGGTCCCGCAGTTCGTCGGGACGTACCCGGCGTACGTGGGGGCGTCCAACTACAGCGTCGGCTCTGGCTCGATGTTCACCGACGAGGACGTCTCGTCGGGCCGGCGGGTCGTTCTGATCGGCACGACGGTGGCGGCCGACCTGTTCCCCGACTCCGACGCGGTCGGCCAGCAGATCACCGCGGGCGGCGTGCTCTTCACCGTGGTCGGCGTGCTGGCCGAGAAGGGCGGGGCCGGCTTCAACGACCCGAACGACATCGCGATCGCGCCGGTGAGCGCGGTGCAGCAGTCGCTGACCGGGTACGGCCCGCTCAACCAGATCCTCATCCAGGCCACCAGCGCCGACACGGTCACCTCGGCCCAGGCTGAGGTGACGTCGATCCTCGAACGGGAGCTGCACGTCGCAGACGGCGCGTCGCCGCCGTTCCGGATCCTCAACCAGGAGCAGCTCCTGCAGGCCCGGGCCAACACCGCGGAGACGTTCACGCTGGTGCTGGGGGCGGTGGCCGGCATCAGCCTGCTCGTCGGCGGCATCGGCATCACCAACATCATGATGGTGACCGTCACCGAACGCACCCGCGAGATCGGCATCCGCAAGGCCCTCGGGGCGCCGAAGCGGACGGTCCTGACGCAGTTCCTGGTGGAGGCGATCGTGCTCAGCCTGATGGGTGGGCTGCTCGGCGTCGCGGCCGCCATCATCGGCAGCCGGTTCACCATCGCCGGCGTGACGCCGGTGATCGTGCCGAGCTCGGTGGTGCTCGCGCTCAGCGTCTCGGTCGCGATCGGACTCTTCTTCGGCAGCTATCCGGCCAGCCGCGCCGCGTCGCTGCGGCCCATCGAGGCGCTGCGCTATGAGTGACGACGTGTGGCGGCGTAGCCCGTCTCCGAAACCGGACGATCAGGAGCTGATGAACGTGGGCGGCCGACACGAGGATCCCACCAACGCCTTCCCAACCGGTTCTGTCGCCGGGTCCCCCTTCGCGGACGGTCTGCTCGAGGGGTCGAGCGTCGATCTGGGCGAGGACCCGTTCGACGACGATCTCACCAACCAGCTGAAGGCCCGCACGCCGCTGAAGCTGACCTCGCGGACGACCCTCGCGCTCAGCGGGGTGGTCCTGGTCGTGGCCGGGTTCATCGGCGGCGTGTTCGTGCAGAAGAATTTCGGCACCACGACCCCGGCCGCGAACAACCGGGCCGGCGCCTTCGCGAACGGGTTCGGCGGAACCGGTGGCGCGGGGGGAGCCGGCTCCGGTGGCGGTGGCAATGGAGGCGCTGCTGCTGGTACGGGCGGGGCGGCGGCCGGGCGCAACGCCACGACCGGGACGGTGAAGTTCATCGACGGTACGACCATCTACCTGACCGGTTCCGACGGGTCGACCATCACGGTGAAGACCTCCTCGACGACCGCGGTCCGGGTGCAGCAGACCGGATCGGCGAAGGACATCCCGGTCGGCGCCACGGTCGTGGTGCAGGGCACCGCCGACGCGGACGGCATCATCACGGCGACCCAGGTCACCGCGCAGAAGTAGCGCGTCGATCTTGGCCCGACCGGACCGTCCTTCGCGTCATGATCGCCTGTTTGGGTCGCGCGGCGCTGCGAAAAACGACAGCTGCGAAGACCGACGCGTTGCGTCCCCAAACGGCGATCTTGCTGCTGCCGGTGGCGTCACGGCGCACCACTGGGCGGAGTGGGTAGGCGCTGGGGTGCGGGACGCGGAGGTCGGGTGTTCGGCGAGGGGCGCGGCGGCGGACGACAGGGCACAATGGCCCGATGGGGCGCGTGACCGATCGCCGCAGTGTTCTCCGGGTGGACCTGACCGCCGAGCTTCCGGCCGTGCGTCGGATGGACACCATGATCGGCGAGGAACCGCTAGAGATCAGGGTCGGCCACGCCGGCGAGCCGCGTCGCCCGCTCGCGGTCACTATGCGTACCCCCGGCGACGATCTCGACCTGGCGCTGGGTTTCCTGCTCACCGAGGGGCTGATCGCCGAGGCCGGTGACGTGCTCACCGCGCAGCTGTGCGCGGGCGACAACGAACCGAACACGTACAACGTGGTCGATGTCACGCTCGCCCCGCACGTGCCCCCGCCCGACGTCGACCCGGCCCGCAACTTCTACACGACGAGCTCGTGCGGGGTCTGCGGGAAGGCGAGCATCGACGCGGTGCGGACCCGGTCGCGCTTCGACGTCGCCGCCGACCAGCTCAGTGTCGCCGCGAAGGACCTCGTCGCGATGCCGGACCGGCTGCGCGCCGGCCAGCAGGCGTTTGACCGCACGGGTGGGCTGCATGCGGCCGGCCTGTTCACCGCGGGTGGCGACCTCGTCTGCATCCGCGAGGACGTCGGTCGCCACAACGCGGTCGACAAGGTGGTCGGGTGGGCGCTGCGCGAGTCGCGGTTGCCGTTGTCCGGGCACGTGCTGCTGGTCAGCGGCCGGGCCAGCTTCGAGCTGGTGCAGAAGGCCGCGATGGCCGGCATCCCGATGCTTGCCGCCGTCTCCGCGCCGAGCACCCTGGCGATGGACCTGGCCGCCGAGTCGGGCCTCACTCTGGTCGGCTTTCTGCGCGGCGCGACGCTGAACGTCTACGCGGGCGCGAACCGGGTCGCGGTCTGAACAACGCCCACGGGAAGCCCCGCATGGTCGACGGGGGCATCCCGGAGGCGACCATCGGGTAGAGCACCTCGGTCGCCAACGTGTACCTCGGGTCCAGGTCCATCGCGGTCTCCAGCGCCAGCCGCGCGAGAGCCCCGTCGCCGCAGCGCCACGTGGCGAAAGCGAACAGACACAGTGGAGGGACACTGAGCTCCGGCTGGCACCGGCGCACCACATCCAGCCACAGCGCGCGAAGGACCTGCAGTCGCTCCCGACCACCGCTGATCCGCGACCACGCGACGTCGCGGACCGCGATGGCGCGCAACAGGATCGCGAGCCAGGCGACCTCCTCGTCGTCGAGGCGTCCACCGCCGAGGTACCGCTCCTCGGCCCCGATGACCGCGGTCCGCCCTTCGGTCAGCACAAGCCGCTCGACCGTGCCCTCGCGCGGCGGATGGGTCAGCAGGGCGTAGAGCCGCTCATCGGCGAGAGTCGCCGCCGCGCGCATGGCGTGCCGGGCCGTTCCGCCGATGGGGCGCAACTGCGCCTCGTACGCCTCGCGGTCCGGCAGCGCCACCCATCCGGCGACCGTGCACTCGGCGGCTACCCGGGTGTCGCGCGGCTCGAACGACCGGCCCTCGACCGGGCAGCAGTCGGTGTCCGCGCACAACACCGACCGGTACCGCCCGGCGTAGGTCTGCAGCGCCTCGATCACGTCGAGCCCGCCCAACCGGTAGGCCCGATGCAGCCACCGCATGGACTCGGCCACGTTGCCCGGCTCGCCGTAGCCGATGAGCAGCACGGCGGAGACGCCGGACCGGCGCAGCACCACAACCGGGTCGCCGGCGCGGGCGCCGAGGTGGTCCGCGACGTCGACCCCGGGCGGTGGTAGGTCGTATCGGACCGTCATCCGCTGCATCTGGTCGTGCAGGCCGACCACCACGATGCTGTCGGCGGGGTGGTAGCCGAGCAGGAAGGGCACCGCCGCGAGCACGTCGACCGAGTCGCGTAGACGCAGCGGCGAACTCGCCGGCGTCAGTCGGAACCGTTCGGTGGCGATGGACCGGGCGACGCGTCTGTTCCTCATGGCCCTACCGTGCCGACCGGTCGGGCCGGCCGGTAGGGACCATTGTGAATCTGTGGATAACTATTGGGGCTGTGGATAACCGCCCACCGGGGTTGACGGCGTGCTATCAGTCAGACATGGAAGTCGAGGTCGAACAGGTCCAATGTGGACCCATTCCCGGACGCGTCCGCGCGTCCGCGCAGGTCGTAGGAGACCGTGACGGACGAGACGGTGGCGAAGCCGGCGGTGTGCAGGGCGCGCAGGGCGGACCGGTCGCGCGTCGGCGGCGAGACGGACAGCTCCGAGAGCCCGCGCCGGCGGGCCTCCTCGACCACCTTGGCCAGCATCGCGCGCCCGATGCCCCGGCCACGCCGGCCCGAGGTGACCACGATCGGGTTAACCTCACCGGCGCGTCCCTCGATCATCAACCCGACGAACCCCACGACGCCGTCGGCGCCGTCCTCGGCGACCCACATGCCGGAGAGGTTGAGCTGGGTCAGGTACTCCTCGAATCCGGCGCCCGGGTCCGGCTCGGCCGGACGATGCCCGTACAAGCGGTTGCGGTGGTCGACCAGCTCGCCCCAGAGGCCGCGGCAGGCGTTGTGGTCGGCGGGGCGGTAGGGGCGGATCGTGACGCGCGGCGCCGCCGCGGAGCCCGACGACGCGGACCGATGCTGTACTTCCGTCATAGGCTCATGCTTACTCCGCGAGCACCGCTGATCACAGCGGAACAGGCGCGTCCGACCGGACCGGTAGGAGGACACGGCAGTGGACCTGGCCTATCTGCGGGAGCATCCGCATCTGCTGCCTACGTTCCTGACCCATCAGCGGATCAGGGAGACGCCGGTGGGCGGCGGGTCGATCTGCCAGGCCAGGCGCCTCACCCTCGCCGACGGGGAGTCGGTCTTCGCCAAGTCGCTCGCGGACGGCCAGGCCGTACCGTCGGGGTTCTTCGAAGCGGAGGGCAACGGCCTGCGCTGGCTCGCGGATGCGATGGCCACGGGTGGCGCACCGGTGCCCGAGCCGATCGCGGTGCTGCCCGGCCTGCTGGCGTTGCAGTGGCTGGAAGCGGCGCCACCGAGTGCCGCGGCGGCCGCGCGGTTCGGCCGGGAGCTGGCGGCGACACACGCGAGTGGGGCCGACGGATTCGGCGCCCCGTGGCCCGGATTCATCGGTTCGCTGCCGCAGGACAACGGTCCGGGTGCGTCCTGGCCGCAGTGGTTCGCGCAACGCCGCCTACTGCCCTACCTCCGCCTGGCCGCCGACCGGGGTGCGCTCAACGATGGCGACGTGGCGATGGTCGAGACGCTGGTGAACCGCATCGACCGGTTCGGCGACCCGGCCGATCGACCGTCGCGGTTGCACGGCGATCTGTGGCCCGGAAACCTGCTCTGGACCGAGGACCGGGTGTGGCTGATCGACCCGGCCGCGCACGGTGGGCACCGCGAGACCGACCTCGCCCAGCTGGCCCTGTTCGGGGGCGCGCCACACCTGGACCTGATCCTCGCGGCGTACCACGAAACAGCGCCGCTCTCGGACGGTTGGCGGGAGCGAATTCCGCTGCACCAGCTGCACCTCTTGCTCGTGCACGCCGCGATGTTCGGTGGGCCGTACCGGGCACCGGTTCTGGCCGCGACCCGGGCGGCGCTGCGCGCCTGAGCGCCCGGCGGCGCAGGTGTGATCAGTTCGGGATGTCCGTTGTCAGACGTTGGAGCTAGGGTCAATGGATGGTGACCGAGCCGGCGGATCGCGCGCGTCCCGACGTGCCCGCGTTGGTGGACCGGTTTGGGCGCGTTGCGACCGACCTACGCGTGTCGTTGACGGACAAGTGCAATCTGCGCTGTACGTACTGCATGCCCGCCGAGGGTCTGGCCTGGCTGCCGCACGAGTCGCTGCTGACCGACGACGAGATCTCCCGACTGATCGCGATCGCGGTAGAACGGTTGGGAATCAACGAGATCCGGTTCACCGGTGGCGAACCGCTGTTGCGACCGGGTCTGACCGCGATCGTCCTCGCGGCTGCGAGCCTGCGTCCTCGGCCTACCCTCTCGGTTACGACAAACGCGCTCGGCCTCACGAAGCTGGCGCAACCGTTGGCGGCGGCCGGATTGGACCGCGTGAATGTGTCGCTGGACACGCTGCGCCCGGACCGGTTCGAGGCGTTGACGCGACGCAACCGGCTGGACGACGTCATCGCCGGGGCGAAGGCGGCCGACGAGGCGGGACTGCGCCCGGTGAAGCTCAACGCCGTGCTGATGAGGGGCATCAACGACGACGAGGCGGTCGACCTGTTGAGCTTCGCGTTGGCGCACGGGTACCAGATGCGCTTCATCGAGCAGATGCCGCTCGACGCGCAGCACGCGTGGAAGCGCGAGGAGATGGTGGCCGGCGAGGACATCCTGGCCCAGCTCCGGTCGGTCTTCACGCTCAGCCCGGACCCGGCTGTCCGGGGCGCGGCGCCGGCGGAGACGTGGCTTGTCGACGGGTACGTCGACGCCGTGGGCAAGCCGGCCAAGGTCGGCGTCATCGCGAGCGTCACCCAGCCGTTCTGCGGCGCCTGCGACCGGACCCGGCTCACCGCCGACGGTCAGGTGCGCAACTGCCTGTTCAGCCAGCAGGAGACCGACCTGCGCGCCCTGCTCCGAGGTGGGGCGGGCGACGAGGAGATCGCCGTCGCCTGGCGCACCGCCATGTGGGGCAAGCACGCGGGTCACGGCATCGACGATCCCTCGTTCCTGCAGCCGGCCCGCCCGATGAGCGCGATCGGCGGCTGAGCCCCGACTCAGTAGCAGGTTGGGCTGCGTTTGGGGAGCTGACGCGTCACGTCACGGGCGTGGGCCCGGCTGTAGTTGTAGGCGTACCAAGGGTCCGGCGTGAAGTCCACCGGCCGCCACGGGCAGTTCCGGGTCTCCAGCGACGTGTCGCGCAGCACATCGATCGCGTCGGTCGAGAGCGTGCTCAGGTACGCGTAGTCCACCGGGTACGGGCCCTCGAGTCGGCTCAGCACCGTGCGCGCGATCACCGCCTCCGGGTTGACCGCGACCAGTCCGAGCAGCACCGCGACCGCCGCCGCGGTCACGGCCCGCGGAAGCCACGCGGCGCGCAGCCGGATCCCGGCCGACGCCACCAGAAGCACGACCAGCCCTACCCAGACCTGCCCGGCGAAGGCGAGCAGCCGGGCCACGGTGAACCCGTACGCGTGGGCGTACAGGTTCAGCCGAGTCAGTGCCGACGCCACAATCACCATCGTCAGTCCACAAAGGACTCCACCGAGCAGGCGCAGCAGGCCGAGCTCCAGTCGCGACGTCCGGCCGGCCCAGCGCGCCAGCACCGCGAGCACGCCGAGGGTCAGGATGGTGACCACACCGAGCTGGGCCGAGCCGCCCCGCGCGTAGACCGCGTAGTCGGGACCGCCCGGGCCTAGCACGAACTCGTCGCCCGCGAAGAGCACCGTGATCTGGACCCACACGAACAGGCCGAACAGCACGTCGAGCATCACCAGCGGGATCACCCACTCGGCTAGTCCCAATCGGCGCCCGCCGTTATGCCCGGCCGGTTCCCGTTCCGGGGCGAGCGGATTGGCGGTCAGATAGGTCGCGCCAAGCGCGAGCATGCCGACGATGACGAAGCCGAGCGCGGCCCGGACCAGGCTGTCGGGCGAGAACGCCCGCACCATCGACCCGGTCAACCGGGCGAACGCGGGGTCGGCCGACCGGAACAGCGCTCCGAACACGGCCAGCAGCACCAGACCGACGGCGATCGCGGCGGCGATCCGGCCCAACTGCGGACCGGTCGGCTGGTTGGACCGTTCGCTGGATTCAGACCCAGAGTTGGAACCGGAGGCCCCCTGAAGGGTGCGAGATTCGCCGGACCGCGTCGCCGCCCAGCCGAGGGCGAGAGCCGAAGCGGGGGCCAGCGCCGACAGACCGCGTACGAGCCTGGCCCACGATCGGCCGCCGGCCAGGGCGTACGACGAGAGAAGGAGTCCGGCACCCAGGCAGATGGCGACCAACCACCCGGCCGCCCGGAAACCGGCCACGCCCACAAGCGCGGTCGCCGCCGCCGCGGCCGCGATCCGCCAGGCCCGGTCACCGGTCGTCTCAACAGGCCGGCCGTCCCTAGTGGACGGACCTGGCCGGCCGGTGCCCGGTCCGCCCCCGTCGGGCCTGCGCCGCGCGGACCGGGCCACCACGATCGCGCCGGCGACCGCGACGAGCACGACCAACCAGCCGATGCCGACGCGCCAGGCCGGCAGAGCCAACGCGCCGACGACCGCGGCGAGGAGAACCGCGGTGAACACCCCGCGGGCTGGCGGTGCTGGGTCGTCCAAGCCGGCGGGCGCCGGTCTGGTCGGGTCGGGTCCCGCGGGTGTCGGCGCGGTCGGGGCGGATCCCACCGGTACCGGGCCAGCGGAGTCGGGGCCTGGGGGTGTCGATGCGGTCCGGTCGGGTGGACCCGCGGCGGACGGCGCCGGTGTGGGGGGTCGGGGTGCTGCGGTCCGGGTCGATCCGGCGTTCAGCGTGCTCTCGTCGGCCACCGTTCCTCCTCATATAACGAGCCGCGTTATATGCCGGGCACGGTAGCACCTAGGGTCGCATCTCTAACAGGCGATTGCCGGCATATACCGGCAGTCGTATTGTCGACTGGTGACCCAACCACTGCAGGAGCCGACGTTCCTGATCCTGGCCGCTCTGGCCGAGGACCCGATGCACGGCTACGGGGTGATCCAGGAGGTCATCGCGCTCTCCGACGGTCGGGTGAGACTGCGCCCTGGCACTCTGTACGGCGCACTGGACCGACTGGTCGAGCAGGGCCTGGTCGTGGCCGACCGCGAGGAGGTGGTGGACGGTCGCCTGCGGCGGTACTACCGATTGACCGAGGACGGCGCCGGCACGCTCGAAGCCGAGGCCAAGCGCCTGACCAGCAATGCCGAGGCCGCCGTCGAACGGCTGCGCCGGCGCTCCAGCCAGGTCCGCCTGGCCCATGGCTGACGCCGCGCCTACAGGGGGCGCCGGGCTCACCGGGGCCGCCGCCGGACTCCACCAGGAACGGACCGGCGCCGCATACGCGCGCGGGTGCCGCGCGCTGTTGCTCGCCTATCCACGGACGTACCGGGCCGAGCGGGGCGAGGAGATCCTCTCCACGCTGCTCGACTCCGCGGTGCCGGGACAATGCCTCCCGCGCGCTGCCGACGCTGCCGATGTGGTCGCGGCCGGCCTGCGGGTACGCCTGGGCACCCCGTCGATGGCCGGCTTCGACGCCGGGCTGGCCGCGGCCGCGCCGATCGCGCTCGCCCTCGCCGCCGGAATCTCGGCCTTCGCCTGGTGGCGGGTCGAACCAGTGGGCAGCGGGCCGAGCGTGGCGCCGGCGTTTCTGGGGCTGTTCCGAACCATCGGGCCGCTGGCCTACCTGGCCTGGCTCATCGCGGCGCTCGCCCGGGTGCTCCTACCGGTAACGGCGTCGCGGATCGCCATCGGCCTCGCCATCGGCGCGACTATCGCAC
>Ga0105248_10004687_pt1 | contig 15136 bp, 15 predicted proteins | sample KBSS34metaG_FD_81524 | JGI IMG/M metagenome (GOLD analysis project Ga0105248, IMG submission 81524) | Switchgrass rhizosphere microbial communities from Kellogg Biological Station, Michigan, USA - KBS S3-4 metaG | ecosystem: Host-associated > Plants > Roots > Rhizosphere > Soil | place...
AGCCAACGGAGCGGAGCACTCCTCACAGAACTTTGCGCTGACAGCGTTCTCGCACTGGCAATTCGGGCATTTCATCGCGAACCTCGGCGGAAACATCGGGCCAGATGCACCGCAAAGCTAGCGGCGCGCACAACAGGCGACAAGGCAATGTTCTAGCCATTTTGCCGCTGCGGCCGGGTCAGGAATGCTGGAATATGACGAGCATCTGGTTAAGCGGACCGAGCCAGGGCCTTACCCGCGCGGCCGAAAACGCCGCTTCACCGCGCGCCGACGATGCCCGAAAACAGACCGCCCTCGGGGCTGCCGATGGCTCAGCCGGACCGGTCAATGTGTAGCGCCGAAGCGACGCGTTTGTACCGTCACCACAGCAGCTCTTGCCGATGCGGCAGATCGTTCAGCAAGCGTGATTGCAATCGTGATTGAATGTCGTTCGTGCGCTTGAAGCCCGGCGATGCCGGCTTGCCCCAAAACAACAGCGGCCACACAAGGACGATGATAAGCGCGGCAGTCCATGCCGCTTTGATCATGGTGCGCGTGTTCGCCTCCCGTTTCAAAATCGGCGAGGCGAGAATTGCACCAGCGCGGCAATGCTGGTGTGAGCCAGTTCACCTTGTTGCGAAAGTCCGGCGACGGGATGATGTCCGGTGTGATTCCGTCCGGGCAGCGCCGCCGTGTAGCCGCATGTGTCGTTCGTGATGCTGTGTGAACCGGTTCATAAAGCCGTGCAGCAGGCCACGGTACGAGACGTCAGCCGTTGCGTTAGGCGCAGCGTTCTAAAAGGGGCGGACGGTCCGTGCGCTTCGCTTTCTTGACGGGCCGCAGAGAGCCCTAAGCCAGCGGAGGCCGTCATGTGGAATCGTCTCATCACCTCGCAATGCGCACACCTCATCACGGCGATTGCCCTCACTTTGGGCCTCGTCCTGCTCTATTGACCGAATTGCTGTAGAAATCCGGCATGCTCGGTGAGGCGCTTGGAATGCTGCGCAGTTCCTGACTGGAGCGTAGCGCTGCTATGTTAGTCCGGACTGGCGACGAGCTCGCCAACGGCCTTGTGGGATACAACTATGAGGCCCCCGCGTTGGAGCTTGACCCAGCCGCGGCGTTGCCAGTCCCGCAGGAGCTTGTTCACGCTCTCGCGCGACACACCGATCATCTGGCTGAGATCGCGCTGCGTGACGCGGATTGCGTGGCTCGGCCCGGCTGCCGGCTGAGAATGGAGTTGAAGCAACGCCTTCGCGAGCCGGCCCGGCAGTCCAAGAAACATGATGTCCTCGACTTGCTCGCTGGTTCTGCGCAGTCGAGCGCAGACGAGTTCAATGAGCTTCATCGCGACATCGGGATTCTCCCGCACCATCGGGATGAAATCGCGACGGTCAATAATCATCAGTTCGCTGTCTTCAACAGCCACGGCATCGGCGGTCCGCGGGCCGCCATCGAGCAGCGCGATTTCGCCGAACAGCTCTCCCGATGGGATGACGTTGAATATGGCGTCCTGTCCTTGCTCCGAAGGAACGCTGATCCGCACTGATCCGGCGCAAACGGCATACAGAGTCGAACCGATATCGCCTTTGCGGAAAAGGACAGTGCCTTTTTTGATTTTTCGGATAACGGCCCGGGACACAATTCGGTCGATGATCGAGGGCTCAAAATTCTTGAAAAGCGGATTGGCGCTGAGAATCTTGAGCTTGCCGGTAGGGGTTGCAATAGACGACTTGGTTGGAACGGAGGTCATCAAGGTCTCAATAGGGTGGTGGTCCGGTAGCGAGAGCGCTCTGCTTGTCGGTAAAGCCTAAGGACAGATTACCTTATCCCATCTTATCCCACAGAAACCCCATGAGCGAATCGTCGCGAACCTGGCGGCTCGCGCCTCAAGGGGAAAAAGCCAACAGCTATCAGCATCGTGTCCGGTCATCATGCAAGCTGAACCGAACGCGCCTCGCCTTACGTGCGCTGCAAGTGCGGACGTCGCGAGGCGTTCATCTTCGTCCGCTTTCCAGCCCGGGATCGATGCGGCCGCCGGCGTTTCGATCCGATCAGCCGGAAATTTGGATAGACCTTGGCACCGGGCGAATTTGACGCTCCCAGTCCACGCGTCTTCGAAATCGCGGTCAGGAACTCGATAAAGGCCCGAAGCGGACCGCTCACCTGCCGGCGGCTGGAATAGTAGAGATAGAATCCCGACAGACGCGGCGACCAGTCCCCCAGCAACGGCACCAGCCGGCCTTCGGCGATGTGCAGATCGACATAGTCGCGAAGAAGATAGGCGAGCCCAATTCCATCGACGGCAGCGCGAACCGAAAGATCGATGTCGTCGACAATCAAGCGGCCACTGACTGCGACTGGGAACGCCTTTCGGTTCTTCTCGAATTGCCAGCCGAAGACGGTCCCGTTCGGAAGCCGGTTTCGAATGCAATCATGGTGTTGCAGGTCACGCGGCGTTTTGGGAGCGGCGTGACGGGCCAGATAGTCGGGAGACCCGACCACCAGAAAGCGCGGCTGGTCCATGACGCGCAGGGCGATCATGTCGCGTTCGATCTGCTCGCCGAAGCGGATCCCGGCGTCGAAGCCCCCGCTGATGATGTCGGCCGGCATCTTCACAACGGCGACATCCAGCCGCACACCCGGATATTCGGACATGAAACGCGCGAGGATCGGCCCGATCAGGAAGGTTGCCACCGGCGGTTGGATGACGAGGCGCAGGGAGCCGGCCACCTGATGTTGAACATCGCGGGCCTGATCGGCGGCAAGCGTGAGCTCGGCGAGCGCGGGGCGCACACGCGCCAACAACCGTTCACCGGCCTCGGTGAGCGCGACACTGCGGGTCGTCCGATTCATCAATCGGACGCCGAGACGCTCCTCCAGCGCGCGAAGATTTTGGCTGACCGTCGAACGGGTCACGCCAAGCTGCACCGCAGCTTTGGCAAAGCCGCGGTGCGCGGCGATCGCGGCGAAAGCAGCCAACTCGGCAAATTCGGTTCCGCGCATTGTTCGGTCCGGCTGAACACGTTGTTCAGATTGTGACGGATTATCACACGATGCGGAACCGCTGAATATGCCGGCGCAACTCTGCAAGGAGAGAGCCATGTGCAAGCACAAAAGAAGCCTCTTGGGCGTCGGAAGCCTCTTGGGTGTCATCGGTTGCGCCGCGGTTGCTGTGATCACGGGATGGGTGGCGGCTCCTGGGCTTGAAGCGCGGGCTCAGCCGTCCGCGGGCTTCGCCGGCAATAAGGTCACACCGCTGGTCCAGACGGACCTGACGGACGTTCCGAACCGTCAAGTCATCGCGAACCTCTACGAGGTCCCTGCCGGCGCCATGGTGCCGCGGCATTTCCATCACGGCGATGAGTTTCATCTTGTCATTTCGGGAGCGTGGGAGGCCGAGGTCGAGGGAAAGCCGGCCCATGTCATGAAGGCGGGCGACTCCCAGTATGTGCGGCGGGAGCAATGGCACGGCGGCCGCGTCGTCAGCGCCGAACCGATGCGGCTGCTCGGCGTCATGATCGTCGACAAGGACAGGCCGGTTATCGAAATGAAGCGTTGATTGCCGCCGCCGGCGCAGCGTCAAGCTGGCAGCTCGCATTGGCAACGCCACGCGCCAGTGCTGGCGGTCTCATGCGAGGTAATGCCCCGGCTCGAGGAGATCCTCGGCCCTCACATATTGCCGTGCCCGCGCTTGATGGTCTGGCGGATCACCGGTGCCGTGACCTGATCGGAGATCTGGATGTTCCAGACTTCGCTTTCGCCCTGCGCGGTGAAGTCGGCAAATAGCTTGGGGATGACCGATACGTCGCGGATTTCGTGGCCGCGCAAGCCGAAGCCGTGCGCGATTTTTTCCAGCGCGGGCCGGCCGAACAGCGCCCAGCGATCGTCGACGCCGTCGGCGCGCAGCTTGTGAAACTCCGAGCCGTAGCCGCCGTCGTTCATGGCGCAGATCAGGATGCGGTAGCCCTGGCGCTTGAGCGTCTCGAGCTCCTGGATATGGAACAGGAGCCCGCCGTCGCCCTCGAACAGCACGATCTTGCCATTGTGGCCCTGCCGGCGCGCGGCGGCTACGCCAAGCGCATAGGACAGGCCGTTGCCGACCGCGCCGAATTCACGGACCGTGGTGTAGCGCTCCGCCGGCCGGCCGCGCATCTGGGCGTTGAAATAGGCCTGATGGCCGCCGCCGACGACGATGTCCCAGTCCTTCGGAACGATCTTGTCCATGGTGTCGATCACCTTGCGTGGATCGAGCACGCCGGGCGCGACGTCGAACTCCATCGAGTCCGCGGGCTCGGTGGCGATGCGATGCACCAGCTCCTTGGTGCGGATCGCCGCCGCGGTCGGCTTGCCCGAGCCGAGCTTCTTGTCGAGGCCGGCGAGGATCGCTTCGGTGCCGACCCGCGCATCCGACCTGACGTAGAGGTCGGCGGCCTTCAGGCCGTCGCGCAAGCCGCGCGGCGCATCGTCGAGCTGGATCTTGTAGGCCTTCGGCCAGAAGTGCCCGCCGCCGACGTAGTAGGACAGGCTGGTGCCGACCGCGAGGACGACGTCCGCGGACTCGTAAATCTCCCGGCCCAGCGCCGTGAAGTAGCTGCCGGTGATGCCGAGCCCGAATGGATGATCGTGGAACAGGCCGCGCGCCGGCAACGTGTTGGAGAGCAGCGCGCCGCAACGGTCGGCGAGCTTAATCACCGCATCCCGCGCGCCGGACCACAGCACGCCGCGGCCGCCGAGAATGATCGGCCGCTTTGCTGCGGCGAGCCTCTCGACGGCCTCGGCCACGAGTTCGGGATCGGGGTGCATGCGCCCGACCTTGGGCTCATACATCGCCGAGGTCTCGTAGGGCACGTTCGACATGTGCTCGACCTTCTGCAGGTCGTAGGGAATGCCCAGCACCACCGGTTGCCGCTCATGCTTGGCGACGTGAAAGGCCTCGCGAACGTAGTCCATCATGCGCGGCAGGCTATGCGCCGCGATGTATCGGGCGCCGGTCGCCGTCACCAGCGGCGCTTGGTCGATCGCCTGATTGTAGAATTTGGCATTGATCGGCGACTCGCCGGCGAATACCACCATCGGCAGGCGGGCGCGAACCGCGGCCGGCAGCGCCGTCATCAACTGGGTCACGCCCGGGCCGCAGGTGACGGAGGCCACGGCGACCTTGTTGGTAGCGACGTTGTAAGCGGTCGCCGCTGCGACCGTGGCGTGCTCGTGCCTGACGTGGACGGTTTCGACGCCCGGCAGTTTGGCAAAGGCTGTTGACCAGTGCATGTTGCCGTCGCCCATCAGGACGAACTGCGTGTCGACTCCCTCGGCGAGAAACGCTTCGGCGAGGGCTTCGTAGAGTTTAGGCATGGACGCGGTACCCTTCGGTGGAGGCCTGCCGATGGCACCGTTGCCGCCGTTGCCAGTATGGGGATTCGGCATCTCCCGCGGGCGGCTCTTAAAGGAAACGCTACATCAGGCCTGCGCGCAGACGAAAGGGGGCACGGGCTTTATTCTCGCCGCACGAGCCCGTTCCTTGACACTTCCGCGGTATCGCAAGCCGGCCGTTTGGGAGGTGATGGCCACCGAATAGATGCGAATGTGGGTCCGACCAGTCCATCAAAGGTCGGCCCCGGATCGGCACTCTGTATAAGTCAGTTAAGTCCGGTCGCTGACTTCTTCCACCAGATGCACGATCGCGCGGCGAAGTTTCGCGTTTTTGATGCGCATGTACGCTTCGGTCAGCGCCAGGCCGTCCGCCGTGGAAAGAAACTCGGTCACATAAGCGGGCGATGGCGCATCGGAGGCACGTTCTTTTCTGCCCGCCTGAGGTGCTCCCTCAAAGAAGAATGGGACCGGCACCTGGAGAAGTTGCGCGAGATGTTGGAGACGGCTTGCCGCGATGCGGTTTGTGCCTTTTTCGTATTTCTGAACCTGCTGGAAGGTCAGCCCCAGTGCATCGCCGAGTTTTTCCTGGCTCATGCCGAGCATCAGGCGGCGCATACGCACGCGCGACCCCACGTGCTTGTCAGTCGGGTCCGGAGATTTTTTCGCGATCATTTTGGAACCGTGTGTTGGCCGGATGACGTGGTCTGGTGCAGCATTCAAATCACTCACGCGCATATTTCTCCGCAATTTTGGTCAGAAGCTTTCGAACTGACGGATTGGGAATGCGGGAAAAGGCCCGGATCAGGCGGACACCCTCTTCCGGCGTTGCGTGCTGCGTAGGCTGGCCTGCGTACGCAGCCGCGGGGTTTTCGCGTCGCACCGGGGCGGAGCGCAGGGTGCCGTCGGTCGACGCCAGCCACAATTTGTGATTGCGCATAGGGTTGGGTCCTGTTCTAGAATGACCCCCGGGCAGCCCATCGCGGCTCGGGGGTGAACATGACGGAAGAGGGCGGGCGGGTAACCGCGGAATATCTCGCGACCAGATGCGTTGAACTTGCCCAACAGGCCGAGCGCAGTGGCTTTGAGACAGGTGCATATCTGCTCAAGATGGCGTGCCTCGAATTCTGCGAGCAACAGGACCGCTCGGAACAGGACCCAAAGAACGTAGCTTGATGGGCCCGGTATCATTCACGGCCCGGTTGCAGCTGTCATTAAAGCCGCCAAACGATTTTGTTAGATGGCATCGAATGCATGGGTAACGTCGAGCTTCGCCTTTTTCGCTATTTCGTGACCCTCGCTCAGGAGTTGCATTTTTCGCACGCGGCGATGCGGTTGGGCATCAGCCCACCGACTTTGACGCATCAGATTCAGAAGCTCGAACAACTCGTCGGTGTTCTCCTGTTCAACCGTAAGAAAGCCGGGCTCTCGCTGACCGAGTCAGGCAAGCAATTTCTGCAACACGCGCGTGAGGCGCTTCGGCAAAGCGATGAAGCGGTCAACGTCGCGCGTTCCACCGCCCGGGGCGAAATTGGGCGGGTCGAACTCGGATATCTTCCGTCGGCATCGTCCACGGGATTGCTTCAGCGAATCCTGACCGATTTTCAAAAGGAAAAGCCTGGTATCGAGATCAACATCCGTTCCGCGCCCACAATGGCTCAGTTCAAATCGATCTCAGGCAACGAATTGGATGTTGGAATTTCATCTGCGCCGAACCAGTTTCCCGTTGGGTTGACCGGGTTTCCGATCGATCGCCAGCCTCTGGTGCTGGCAATTCCCGTCGGGCACCCGCTCGCGCAATGCAACAGTGAAGTGGATGCCGCCACTCTGCAGGATGAATCATTCGTCGCGACCACGATCGAAACCGACATGGGTTTTGAGCGTCTGACAGATTCTATGTGGACGCTTGGTGGGTTTACACCGAAGGTTCGCAAGCGAGCTTCGGACATGGTGTCGGTACTGTCACTGGTGTCCGCAAACTACGGAGTTGCGGTGGTGCCTCGCTCGTTGTCCACCTGGAATGTCCCGAACCTCGTATTCCGGGAGTTCAAGAATTCCGACGAGGTGTATTTTTCAACGGTATTCGTTTATCGATTGGGGGAAACCTCGCCTCCCACGAGGGCCGTCATCCAATACATGACGACGCACCACATCGGTATGGGGAGCTTAGGGGCCCCGGACGTGCGGATCGTTGCCGGTGTTCCTCATATTTCTGGTAAGCCGTTCGGGAGACCGCAGATAGTCAACCGCAGTGACACGACGAGCGCCGTCAGGCGGCGCCTTCCCGTGTGAAGAGCTATTGAGCTTTCAGGCCGAGGTCTGAAATCAGCTTACCGTAGATCGGCCGCTCGCGTTCCATGACGTGCATGAACTGGTCTGGTGTGCCGCCAACCGGATCGAAGCCTGCCTTGGACAGCTTTTCGACGACATCGGGCGATTCGAGGGCCCGATTGAGTTCTCCATTCAATCGTTTGATCGCTTCCGCGGGCGTGCCCCCGGTCGTAAACATCCCAAACCAAAGCGGCAGGTTCATCCCGGCGATGCCGAGCTCCTCGAAGGTCGGCACATCGGGCAGAAGCGGTGATCGTCTGGTATCGGCGATCGCAAGCGGCACGAGGGTTCCCGCTTGAATATGCGGGATCGTGTTGGAGACGCCGGAAATCGTTGCGGGCACTCGGCCGGCGAGAGTTTCCAGCATGGCTTGTTGAGGACCTCTGAACGGCACATGGTTCATCGTGACGTTGGCGCGCTGCTTGAGAAGCTCCATCGTCAGATGCGCGGCGGAACCTGTCGCCGGAGATCCATAGTCGATGCCCTGAGGTTTCTGACGTGCGAGCGAAAAGAATTCGGCGAGGCTCTTAACGTGCAGGTCAGGATGCACGACCAGAACGTTGGGGGCGGAGACGATCAATCCGACGGGCGCAATATCCTTGAAGATGTCGATGGGTATCTTGTCGATCAAGCTGGGCATCATGATGAAGGTATTGCTGAACACCAGGAGCGTGTGCCCGTCCGGCGGCGCCTTGGCCACAAACTGGGTGCCGATCAACCCACTCGCGCCGGGCCGCGCCTCGACGACCCAGGGCTGGCCCAGTCCCTGCGACATCCGGTCTCCGATGATCCGAGCGACAAGGTCTGCGGTCGCTCCTGCGCCCGCCGGCACAATCACGCGAATTGGCCTCGAAGGGAACTCTTGCGCGGTCACACTCAGTGTCCATGACGCGGCGATAAGCGCGCAAGAAAAAATATATCCGATGGTTTTCTTCACGAAAAGCTATTCCGCCTCAAGCACTGCGCAGAACAGCAGTGGGGTTTAGATGCGCTGATTGTAATCGTCGCGATTTTTCGGAGTCAATTTTCGCACAACAGGCGATTCAAGCATGATCCCGGTTGGCGATTCTTCAGCCATGCTGCACAATGTCGCGCCAAGATAGCCGGGAAAACGGGACATGCGTACGCTGATTAAGGGCGGCTGGGTCGTCGGCTACGGCGCCAAGGGGCATGAACTTCTGGCCGATGGCGTGGTCGTATTCGAAGATTCTCGCATCGTGTTCGTCGGGCACGAATGGTCGGGAGCAGCCCCGGACAAAGTCATCGACGCGCGCGGCAGACTGGTGAGCCCGGGTTTTATCGACAGCCACGTTCACATGGGCCATCGGTCGCTTCACCGGTTGATGAGCGATACCGGACGTCCGGAATACCTTGGTCAGCCGTTTTACGAGACGGCTCTGAAGCGGCCTGGCGCCAACGGCGATGGACGCTCGGCCCTCGGCGATCTCGCGCTGCAAGCAAGATATACCGTCGTCGAGCTGCTGCGGAACGGCATTACCAGTTTTGTCGAGTTCGGCAGCAACCGGGACGTCCACTTGGCGCTGGCGGCGGAGTGCGAGCGATTTGGTATTCGCGCCTGGCTCGGGGTCGGCTACGAAAGCTACAGGTGGGTCTGCGACGATGCCGGACGAAGGCATCGCATCGATCATGAAGAAAAGGGCTTTGCGGAGCTTGATGTCGCGCTCCGGTTCATCGCCGAGCTTGAACAAAAGCAGCCGGGGCGGGTGCAGGGCCTATTGGTGCCTCGCGATGCCGACACGTGTTCTCCGGAGTTGCTCAAGCGCACCGCGGCCATAGCGGCGGAGCGAAATCTGGCGGTGGCCATCCATGCTGCCTATAACCCTTGGGAGTTCAGCGAGGTCGTGGCGCGGCACGGCTGCACGCCTCTAGAGTTGTTGCAGCGCTGCGGGTTGCTTGGCCCTCGGACCATGCTCGGGCACTGCAATTTCCCGGCCCAGGACGGCACCATGCATTATCCGGGCGGGCGCGATCTCGACCTTCTCTCCGGGAGCGGAGCCGTCGTGTCGCATTGCCCGGTCAATCTGGTCCGCCGCGGCCGGGTGCTGGATCACTGGGCGCGCTACCGCGACCACGGCATTCCGATCGCGCTCGGCACCGACACCTACCCGCGCGACATGATGATGCAGATGCGCGCCGCCACCTATATGGCCAAGGCGGTTTCACGCGACCTTTTTGCGGCACCCGCAAACGAGGTTTTCGACGCCGCCACTGTCATCACCGCGGATTTCCTCAAGCGCAAGGATCTTGGCCGTCTCGCGCCCAATGCCGTCGCCGACATCGTCATTGTCGATATCGGACCCGGCTCGATGCGCTATCGACCGGTGCGCGATCCGATACGTGCGCTGGTGGAATGCGGCATCGGCGAGGATGTGGAGACGGTTATTGTCGACGGCGTCACCCGTGTCGAAAATCGTCGCGTGCTCGGCGTCGATCTCCAGGAATTGCAGGCGCAAACGCAAGAGGATGCCGAAAGCCAATGGGCCGGCGTGGCCGATTGGGATCCGTTGGGGCGCTCTGCCGACGAGCGCAGTCCGTACACGTACCCTCTACGCAAGCCAAGTTGAAGATTCCGGTTTCGAAGGCCGGATGCACGGGCAATTGCCCAGGCTGTTCCCCAGGCAAACGGTCTCGGCGACGCGCGTGTTTAACGCGATCGATCCCTAGCCATGTGATCTGGCGATATCGAATCGGACCGCGGGCATGGCGAAACTTGCCAGGGCTAAGGCAAGCAAGATCGGCGTGAGGGGTATGTGGTATGCGCTGGCGATACGGGCAATGAACGGCAATATCCAAAGTGCCGCGAGCACGCTTTTTTCCCAAGGACGAAAACCGTCGCGCATGCCGCGCCGGACGACGAGCGCCATCGGCACGCCGAGAAGCACGAGATCGTAGTCGAACAGATACGGGGCCGCGAGAAGCGTGCCGCAGCTTAGCGTCATGGCCCGGATTTCGATGGCGCGGTGGCGTTGCCAGACCAACGCGACCGTCACGGCCGCTATTGAACTGACGACCGTCTGCAAAATGACAGCCAGATGGGAGCCGTTGATGGATGCTCCATAGGCGAACGCGCTCAGTTTTTTTGTAATGATGTCCTGAAAGGACTCCTCAGCGGCCGCGATCCCACTGCCCAATCCGGCCACTTCGCTGACGAAGGCGCGCCAGGGCTCCGATCCCAAGCCGGCGAGCGATGCAATCGCGAGTGCCGCGATCGTGAGGCATGCGGCGGCCACGGCCCGCCATTGCGCACTAGCGACGAGGGCCACCGGCACGAGCAGGAATAAATGGGGCTTGATCGCACAGAAACCGATCAGCGTGCCGGCAATGAGGGGTCGATCGTCCAGCCGGAGGATGGCTGCACCCAGGAGTCCAGCCAGCAGAGGTTCAGCATGGCCGTTGATGATCGCAATCCATACCGCCGGGAAGGCGACCGCCAAGAGAATGCCGTCTCTGCCGACGACCTGTCGAACCGCCAGCCAGCAAACGGCGAGGCCGGCGCCCTCCCAGATGACGAAGGCATACCAGTACGGCAACAGCCCGAGAGGCAGGATAAGGAGCAGATAGATCGGCGGGTACGGCCAGGGAAGATATCCGGGGATGCCACTGACGCTCTCCTGCAATTGTTGCAGCAAGGCTGGATCGTAAATCGCCGCGGAACGTCCTTCGGCGGCGAGGTTGGCTGGCACCCAAAAACCGACGAAATCAGCGCCGCTCCATGGCTGCGCCCCCGCACCAAAAGCAAACCAGAACAGCGCACCGGCAAAAGCCAGCAGCACGATGACGGGATAGGCGCGGAGCCGCGGCCGAGTGAGCCAGGAGCCGTCGCGCAGCAAGGAAATGAACTCCTGCATCCCTGGAACGTAGCACAGGGTCACGCGAGTTTTTACGATTCACAACTTGAAATAGAATATGGTTTCCACAACTTTAAATAGAACATGGCACGAGCATCGAGGTCATCGAGTGAATCCTGTCGCGTAGGCTTGGACCGAAACGGACGTAATCTCACTGCTCGGCCATTGAGCGGGTTCACCGCTTTAGACCTCACCACCGGACATGCAGCCCGACGGATTTTGTGCCGCGTAGCGGTTGGCTATGATCTGCATGCTGAAGAAACTTCCGGAGTACACCGATGGCCAAATCACGCCGTCACTTCTTAAAGGCCTCCACGGTGTTCGTCGGCTCCTTTGCCATCGTTCCCGCTCGAGCCCTTATCGAGTACCCGACCAAGCCGATCAAAATCATCGTGGCGGCGGCTCCCGGCAGCCCGAGTGATATTCCTGCGAGAATGGCGTCGCAGATGTTGAGCTCGCGATTGGGACAGCCCGTCGTGGTGGAAAACCGACCGGGTGCCGGAGGTGCTTTAGGCGCTCGCGTGGCCGCCGCGTCTGCGGCCGACGGCTACACCCTTCTGATCGGTAACAGTTCGAATTTGGCGGCGATCCCGGCTGTGTCTGACAGTGCCGGCTACGATCCGGTCGCTGACTTTGCGCCAGTCGTCCGGATCATGGAGGGATACCAGCTCCTGGTCGTGCATCCCGACTCGCCTTGGAAGACTTTGAAAGAATTCGTGGCGGATGCGAAAAAACGGCCTGGCGCCATCAACTACGGCCACACTGGTCCCGGCGGACTGCCACATCTCGCGGCAGAGCTGTTCATGCTTCGCAGCGGGGTGAAGCTAGCCGGTGTTTCCTATCGCGGCGGCGGCGAATCCGCCAACGCGATTCTGGCGAACTCCATACAGGCCACGTTCGAGAACATCTCGGTGTTGCGAGGGCTCGTTGACGATGGAAAATTGCGGGCTCTGGCTTTGATGCACAAAAGCCGGAGCGCTCTCATTCCGTCAACACCAACCATGGCCGAGGAAGGCCTCGCCGAGTGCGAGGCGAACACGTTCTTTGGCCTCGTCGCACCCCGGGGCACGCCGGCCGAAATCATCGACAGGCTCAACACAGCGATCAACGAAGAGCTATCGACGCCGGCCATGCAAACCGCGATCGCCGCGCTGGGTAGCGAGGTCACACTAAACACGCCGGCGGAGTTCGCTTCGTACATCACGACGCAGGGCAAGCGATGGATCGAGGTCGGTAAGGCGGCGGGGATAAGGGTGAACTAGCGTGCCGCAGAAGGAATTGTTCTCGTGAAAAAGGTGCCGGTCCTCATCGTCGGCGGTGGTCCGGTCGGACTTGCTCTTGCGGGAGAACTCGGATGGCGTGGCGTGAGCTGTCTGCTCGTCGAACAGACCGACGGGAGCATCGTCACCCCGAAGATGAACGAGGTGAACGTCCGCACGATGGAGTTTTGCCGTCGCTGGGGCATCGCCGATAAGGTTCACAACTGCCCCTTTCCGCGGGATCACGCGCGGGATGCGGTGTTCGTCACCAGTTTTACCGGTTACGAACTGGGGCGCATTCCGCGTCCCGCGGTCGTCGGCGCAAAACCCGAGCCGTGGAGTCCGATGCGTCTCCAAACATGCTCGCAGATGTGGTTTGACCCCATTCTCCGCGATTTTGCGCTGTCCTCGAAGGGCGTCGCGCTGCGCTATCGCACGCGTCTGGAGAACTTCCAGGATCTGGGAACGAGTGTCAGGTGTGAAATCGTCAATCTGGAAAACGGCGAGCGCGACTTGGTCGAGGCGGACTACCTCGTTGGCTGCGACGGCGCGAACAGCGCCATTCGCGGCGAACTCGGGATCGGGCTGACCGGTCAGGGCCTGCTCGGCCATCCAGTGCACCTTTTCTTTCGGGCGCCTGATTTCTTGAAGCGCGTCGGCAAGGCCGAAGGCACGTTCTTCCTTGCCATCGACCGAGGCGGTCTATGGGCGAACATTCGCATTGTCGATCCCGTCAACGCCATGTGGCGCCTGATGATGATTGATAGTGATGGCAAGCAAACCCCGGATTCGATTGACCGAAGCGCACTGATCCAACGGGCGGTCGGCAAGCCGTTCGAGGTCGAGTGGCTCGGCTGCAGCATTTGGGCACGCCGAAGTCTGGTCGCCGAGCGGTATTCAAAGGGCCGCGTGTTCCTCGCCGGAGATGCCGTGCACCAACTGTCGCCGACCGGTGCGATGGGCATGAACACCGGCATCGGAGATGTGGTCGATCTCGGCTGGAAGTTGGCGGCGGTCTTGCAAGGATGGGGTGGTCCGAACCTCTTGGCGAGCTACAGCGCAGAACGACAGCCGATCGGCGTGCGCGCCATCAACCACACATCCGAATTCCATCTCTCTCACGGCAAGTTCCATGACGGCTTTGCGGCGATCGAAGACGATACCGAAGACGGTCGCGCACTCCGGTCTGAGGTGGGACCCGAGTTGGTCCGAGAGGTGGGCCGGATGTTCCGGACAATTGGTCTGCAGCTCGGCTATCGGTACGAGAATTCGCCGATCATTGTGCAGGATGGCACGGAAGCGCCACCGGATGACCCGGAAAGCTTTATTGCTTCAGCGCGACCGGGCTCTCGCGCACCTCATGTCGCGCTGGCGGACGGAAGGTCGACGCTGGACCTGTACGGTCGCGAGTTCGTCCTCCTCCGGTTTGGCCATCAGGCACCTGAAGGCAAGGAGATCGTCGAGGCCGCCCAATCACGTGGAGTGCCAATCACAATGGAGCCGATCGACGATACCGAGGCCGCGTCGATCTATAACGCCAACCTCGTCCTGGTGCGGCCGGATGGTCATGTGGCCTGGCGAAGCGGCGAGGGGCCGCGTGACCCGACGGCAGTGATCGACCGAATTCGCGGCGCCTGACGCTGGATTCGTCAGGCAGAAGCGATTTTCTCGAATGATGCGTGAAGCGGTCGTGTGAACCGCACTTTCAGTTCAGGCTGCCAAGCTTCTTTCGCAGGATTGCGCGAAGCACGTCGGAATAGTCGTCCGTCCACGCGGCAATCCCATTCACCGGTTCAAGCCGCTGCCAGCCGCGGCGGGACGGCAAATCGCCGAGATCAATGACGGATTTCGCAAGCACCACGACTTGGGCATTCAGGCGATAGTCCCGCAGGGGCTGATTGGCCTGGTCGTCCTCTTTCACATAGGCGATGAGACCTTCGGCGGCGCCGACGGCCGAGATGATGCTGGCAAGCTCCATGTGCTGATTGGAAACGTGAACGGCAATCACCCCGTTCGGCGCAAGCCGGGAAGAATATCCGGCAAAAGCTTCCCGGGTGAGCAGGTGCACCGGTATCGCATCCGAGGAGAAGGCATCAAGCACGATCAGATCGTAGCGTTCGCGTGATGCGGCCAACGTAATCCGCGCATCGCCGGCGACCATCCGTTCGACCGGCCCACAAGCCGAAAGGAAGCGGAAGTTTTGCGGATCGCTGGCGAGCCGGATGACCTCGGGGTCGATCTCGAAGAAGGTCCAACGCTCACCCTCTCGTTTGTGGCACGCCATGCTGCCCGTTCCGAGACCCACCAGGGCGACGTGATCGAGGCTGC
>Ga0105248_10004690_pt1 | contig 15124 bp, 17 predicted proteins | sample KBSS34metaG_FD_81524 | JGI IMG/M metagenome (GOLD analysis project Ga0105248, IMG submission 81524) | Switchgrass rhizosphere microbial communities from Kellogg Biological Station, Michigan, USA - KBS S3-4 metaG | ecosystem: Host-associated > Plants > Roots > Rhizosphere > Soil | place...
GGAACTGCACCAACAGCGTTTGGTCCAACTGCAGCGGGTAGGCGTCCAACGCGGCCGAAACGTGCGCCCGAAACTCGGCGGGCACGAGGGTGGACGGGTGCCGTTGCTTGGACTGCTTGGAGACTTTGAATTGGAGGGCCGTAATGGGCGGCAGGTCGGGCTCCGTCGTTGAGAACTCCACCTCCAAAGGTGTGACGGCCGGAAAGGGGGTGCGGTGGTGCTTGGCCAACAGCAACGTGTTGGGCGCGACCTCCTCCAAATAAAAGTGCCGAAAGTACCATGGCTTGCCGTTGGACGCCAACACGCGACTGTAACACACCGGCACGGGGGCGCCCGCCGAGAAGGACCCGTTGCGCAACGCCAACTCGGACGACGGCAACGAACCAAGGTGGAACACTGGGGGCGAGATGGGTAACGGGGGCGAAAGGGGTGATGAACGAGGGGGCGAGGCAGGTTGAAGAGGTGGGAGTGGGGCGGGTGAAGTGGATGGGGCTGGAGGGAACACCACCACACCAAACGGTACGGGCGTGGCCACCTTCTGTTCCGCCTGGAAAAAGGGAAACGCCCGCCGCAACATCACGTTGTACGAAACTATGGCCATGTTCCAGAAAGATGGATCCTTCGCGATGGGTTTGCTACACGCCATCAAACAACAAATAATGTGCGACGACAGGGTTTATTCTCCGCTACATGCAGCGCCCCCTTCACAGGGCTACACGGGTTTCCGTCACCACGCCGTGGCGATCGTCCAGGATGATGAACTGTTGCAGGCGCGAGGCGGAACTACGGGCGTAGGTGTGGACGGCCTGGAGGGCGTGAGTGGTGCCTTTCGAGTCGTTGCGCCGAAAGGCCAACACCACATGCGGACGTTCGGTTTGCACCATCTGCGTGTTGCGGCGGGGTCCCGCGCTCCGGCCATGCGTTTTCCAGTCGGCTAAATAGGTGCGTATCGTCCAGGCGGGAGTCGATGGGGCAGTTAAATGTTCAGAGAGATGGGTCGGCAAGGTGTTCAAGTGGCCCACCAAGTTGTTGAATTGGCGTATCGTTTGATCGGCCATGGTGTCGGCTCCGGCGGCACCCCCGTGCACCAACACCGGCGTATGGTCGGGGGGAATGACCAGATGGGCCAACGCAGCGGAGATCCGATCCAACAAGCACCAGTCGCGACTACCCGTCACCAAGACCACAAACTCGGCCATGATGATCTTTGTTCTTTCGGGGTAACGTTGCGTTCACCACCAGGCAACGTAGCCATCCGACTTGGCCCCGTAGCCACGAACGACGTGGGTCGTACAAATTTCGATCCCAAGTCCACTTTCGCAACATGGCGCGCTGTGACTGTGGGTACGACACGATACGCGGCTGCTCACATTTTCCGACATGTCGTTGCCGAAACCCGTACTGTAGCAAATTTTTCTCGTACACCCTCCAAGGTCTGGAGTGTGGATTGCGCAGTCCGTGTTGGGTCGGCTTCGAATGTTTGTTGTGTGCACTGGGACAAGGGTTTGCCAATGATGATGATGTTCTCCCTACCTTTCCTTTTTTATTCGAAATGGGGGTGAAACACGGTCAATGCAACGCTGAGCATGCTCCAATTTTGTTTCGCACCAGTATGGTTCGTAAGGTTGGAGTGTCACGGCGCAGGATGTTTCCGAGGGCTGACCCTAAGGAAGAATTTACCCACAACGAACCTGTTCGTTACATTTACCGAGCCGGGGTGCGAAGTGGTCAAAAAGACCGCCTGTGTACCATCTATGCCACCAAGGACGCGTTACAACCCTGGCTACCCTCGGATGTCATCAACCAAATTCTTGTTATGTGGAGTTACCCACGAACTCGGCTGTCCATGTAGCCACAACCCATCATCACAGAAATAATGGAGTTTCCCACTGCCATTGGTCGGATATGGGGTCGTCGCATAGTTGCCCTCGACTCTCCTATCAGCCTCCCTCGCATTGGGATTGGGTTGTGGCCACGTGTGACCACAACAAAATCCACCATGGCGACCCGCTGGCCCGGTGCTCGCGTTACCCCGATGCGAACCCATCCCTGTACCATGTGTGGCTGTTCTGGTGCCCGGACCACCGGGCGGACCCCACTTGCCGACGCATCGCCGACTCCATCCTCACCGAACAAAAAACCCTAGACAAGCAACCGCCCCCAGGACCGACAGCACGATTTTCCACAGACGGTGGTCATTACACATGTTTTTCCGTGTAACCACGGACGTTGGTTGTGTCACATTTCCGACAGGGTTTTCCGTGTAGCCGCGTATCCTCCGAAAATGGAGGTGTTGGTTCGTCCACGAACGTTGGTTGGGCACAAGATGCGTAGCGAAGGCCTCGGTAATGAAACAAACGTGGAAGCCGCACACCATGGGCTCGTCGCACGGTTGCCTTCGACGCTCTGATTGCACTGGCCCACGCGTAACCGAATCCCTTCGCACGGAACAAAAGACATCCCCCGCACCGTGCTGGATGGCGGAACTGGGCTTTCGGTCCGAATGGGTTACTCAGCCCCGCGGTGTCATGATCGATACTAGAAAGAAAACGGTGTATCTTCACGTCCGAAAAGCCAGTTGGAACCACGTTCAACAGTGGCTGAAACACGTTACGGTTCAGGGCCGCTTCCAGGGTGATTCATGGGACGAATGGCACGATTATGAAGTGCGGGCTTTCACAGGTCCAGTGGCCATAACCTGTGACTGAGGATGGCGCACGACCGGTCAACGCATAAGGCCCAACTTGGGTCGTGACAGGGTACCTGTTCGTAGCAAGTTTCTGCAACCGATTATCCGGTAGAAAACCACGTCCACGGACGGTAGTCATTACACATGTTTTTCCGTGTAGCCGCGCATTGTATTCGACAGGGTTTTACGTGTAGCCGCGCATCTTCTGACAATTGGGTGTTGGTTCGTCTACGAACGTACGGAGTTCCGCAGATCTTCGTGACCGTCATGGGTTCGTCGCACAGTTGCCCTCGACTCTCGGGCATGCATCCATCGTATGCAGATTATGTGGCGGCCACCTGTGACCACAACAAGGAACACCATGGCGATCCACTGGCTCATTGCTCCCGCAACCCTGATGGGAACACACCCGTGAACCACCTGTGGAAGTATTGGTGCCCAGGTCATATGTCGGACCCCACTTGCCAACGCATCGCCGACCAAATCCTCACCGAACAAATGGCCATGCACAACCTCAGCAACCGAAAAGCAGCCCAACAACAGATGGAGGCTCAAATGGCATCCCTTCATGAGTTGCACGAAAGCACGGGCCCTCGACGATCTAGTGCGTAGCAGTAACCCCATGCCAATATTTGCTGCTCTCTCCAACCGATTGTTCCGTGGGAAAAAACAAAACGCCCTTATGTCGACTCCGACCCTGCGGTGTGCGGTGTGTACCAAAAAAGTCGGCCTCAATGGGTTCGAGTGCCGTTGTACCCAAGTGTTTTGTGCCCAACATCGGTTGCCCTTTGACCATCAATGCCCGGTGGACGTGAAAACCCTCCAAACCCAAAAACTGATTGTTAGTTGTCCCAAAATAACTACGGACAAACTGATTAAACTCTGAGATACCCCCTCCGTTGTGGTCGTTCATGTTCGTTCCAGTTTATTCCACTTCGGGCTTATTCCACTTCGGGTTTTCGTTGGTGGTACTGGTACCCCCGCGACAGCAGCGTCTTGAGGGCCACGTCCACGTACAGCGGTTCGATTTGCTCGCACTTGGCCACCTCGTTGCGGTTCATCTTCAAGAGTTGGGTGTACACTGCCGGGAACCGTTCCGTCACGGCGTGCATGTTGTCGGCGGTGATGGGCAAGTTCAGGGCGGCCACGAAGGCGGCCTGGATGTGGAAGGGCAAAATGGGGTACTGGAACCAGTAGGACAACGTGTGGTCCGAGTTCAGGGTGCTGGAGACCCAAAGGTCGGGAGCCCCCGCCTGGCGGAACTGGTACGTCTTTTCGGCAAACGCCTTGTACTCAGGTTCATAGGTCGACAGATCGGCCAAGATTTCGTCCTTCCGCCGGGCGATGCTGGGGTCGCGCGAACAATGTTGACAGGACTTCAACTCCACGGGATCAAACTTTTGCACCGCCTGCAGGGCGACCTCCTTCACCTTGGCGTTCAGTTCCCCCAACGACGGCGGCGCAGTGCCTTCGGGAATGTCACGAACCGACCGATAAACCTGCGATCCTTGATTGCCCATACGTTTATTCTCTGCTGTGACAAATTCTTGGCTGCCTGGTGCACGCACCCAAAGGAGGAGGCAGGCTAAAATCTTCGCCCTGTACCCCGAAAGAATGCTTTGTGTCCGGAACAGTTTCGAAGGGTTAGGCTTGTTCGGAGTGAACCTTACTGAGTGTCGGGCGCGGAAGAGGTTGGATCCTCCGGCAATGCCAACTCTTGGCGTCGCTGTTGACGCGCCTGTTGGTTGGACCGGATGCGCATGATGTCGCTGATGATCACCGGGAAGGTCACTTCGCCGTCCGAACCTCCGCCGGACAGGGACGACAGCAAACTGGTAAACAGGGACGGCAAGCCTTCGGCGACGGCCGACGGCATCCCACTTTCGGCCGGGGGTTCCCGCTGACGAACAACACGGGACAACGGACGTGGCCGCGGCACTGCGGGCCGTTCCAGTGCAGGCTGTTCCATGATGGGTCGGTCCGAGACGGGCCGTTCCGGGGGCTGAGTTGGCTGGGGTTCGTCCTCCAAAGGCGGAGGGTGATCGTAAGGCGATCCGGCTGGGTTGTTTTGTGGAGAGGGGTTCATCTGCAGGGGCGGGCTATTCTGAGGGATGGGGTCGTTTTGTGGGGGCAGGCTGCTTTGAGGGATGGGTTCGTTTTGCGGGGGCGGAACGGTTGGGGCTGGGATGGGTGGGCTGTGTTGAGGAGGGGCTGGGTTGTTTGGAGGGGCCGAATAGGGTTGGGCGGTTCCATATTTGGCCCGACAGTAGGCATCAAAGTCGTTGAGTCGGGTTTCCACCATGGAATGGACGTTGCGCAGCACGGGTTGTTGGTAGTGCTGAATCAGCCCGACCATTTGGTCGGGAAACACTTCCGTCCGCCGCTGGACCACCTCCAGCATCTTTTCCTGTTTGGACAGGCGGTAGATCAAGTACATCACAAACCCACCGATCAACAGGACGACCGCCGCCAACCCCAAGAGCATCGTCCACGACGGAGGCAGCGGAGGCGCGAGCGGCGACCCATGACCACCTCCCGAATCCATGAGTAGGCTTTTCTTCTTTATTTTGACGAATGCGTCGCTACGTGTCAACGCGACCAGGAGAGCCATTCGGAGTGCCAACCCACCGCACGGTTTCATGGTCGGGTCGATTTCTTCGCTACGGGACGTTGGTCAAAAAACGAATCATATTTTGTTTTCGTCGGATCATTTATGTAATCATGGGGCTACGCTGATTTACAGATAATTGGCGCGAGTGCTCCGGGCGACGTGCACGTTGCTGGCGACGGGGTTCTTGGTGCCCGAGTACCGGGCTGGCGAAAAGCCCCCGAGGTACATCAGCAGGTTGTTCCCGGGCATGTAACCGTTCTCCCGGGTGCTAAACCCGCCCGTGAAGCACTTGCCGCCCACCTTGATGCCGCCCGAGATCGGCACGCCGTCCACGTTCACTTGCGCCGTTCCGGCCTCCAACGCTGCATTGGCAGACGCGGGAGGGCACGGCAGAAATGCAGATTCATACCACGCGTTAAAATTGACCGACATGCGCGTCGGTGATTGGGTTTTATTTCTCACACAACATTTTTTGCAACGTTTCATTTTTACGTATGCGTTGAGACGTACCATAAATCTTTCTCAACCTACCAAAAATGGAAGTGGAAGAAGCGCCTCAGCGGGATGTAACAAAGAAACGAGTTCACGAAAACGTAGACCAAGCATCCCAGAAGCGCTCAAAGGTCGTGTCTCTAACCACCGCACACCAGTTCCCTTGCACCGTTCCGGGATGTGGTCAAGGGGCTAAAACGGCAGATGGGTTGAAAAACCACGTCACGATTGTGCATAACCAGGAAAAGTCCTTTGTTTGTGAGTTCGCTGGTTGTGCCTACGTTACAAATGACAAAGAGAATCTAAGACGACATCAGCGAGTCCATGAACAAAACAAACGCTATCGGTGTAAAGTTAACGACTGCGGCTACACAACAGCACATCCGCAAGCAATGACGATCCATCGGCGTATTCATACCGGTGAAAAACCGTTCCGTTGTGATGTGCCCGGCTGCTCCTACGCCTCAACGAATGGCAAAGATTTGAAAGTCCACATACGGTCGCACACCCAAGAAAAACCTTATCGTTGTGACGTCACCGGTTGTTCTTATGCCACCACAACATCTGGAAACTTGGTATCTCATCAGCGTACACACACCAAAGAGCGTCCATATCCGTGCGATTATCCGGGCTGTATGTATGCAGCAACGCAATCTTCAGCCCTTAAGGATCATCAACGTAGGCACCGGAAGGAGAGACCTCACCGGTGTAATTTTACGGGATGCAATTTTGCTGCATCAAGTTCTAGTAGTCTTCGAATTCATCAGAGAATTCATTCCAAAGAAAGACCATACCACTGTAATGTTGTGGGATGTGCTTATGCGGCGGGAACGGCTGGTGTTTTGAAGAACCATTCATGGACGCACTCGGTCGAAAAACCCTTAAAGTGCTCCTACCCCTCTTGTGATTATGCTTGCATCCAAAAACATCATTTGACAGGGCACATGAAGTCACACACTCCACAAGGCCAACAACGCCGCAAGCGGGAAGAGGAGGCGTTGGCCAAGAGCCTCACGAAAGCCGGCATCCTGTTCGACCGCGAGGTCAGCATCGACTTTTCGTGCGGGTTGGGTAATGACCGCGCGAAAAAGTCTGCCCGCGTGGACTTTGTGGTGCAACGGCCCTGTCCCAGTGGTGTTATTACGTTTTACATCGAAGTGGACGAGCGCGAACATTCGGACGACGCTTACCTCCTCAGTTGCGAATGCCGCCGCATGATGGACGTGCATTCGTCAGTCCTCACGTCTGAGACCTCCACGTCCCATGCCGTATGGCTTCGCTTCAACCCGCACGCCTTTCGCGTGGATGGCATGTTGCAGAAGGTGCCCAAGCCGGTGCGTTACCAACAATTGCATCAGATAATCCAAACCTACGAGCCCCACCTACTTTTTGAGATCTGGTACCTGTGCTACACCATGGAGACACAGGGGGAGCGGGTTTACCCGATCATCTTCAACGACCCTCAATTCCCGGATGCCATGAAGTCGTTCGCCTACGCTGTGCCGCCGTTGCCGCTACACCGCCCAACTTCGGACGATCCGAAACCATGGATGAGTAACCCAGATGGACACTTGGCTACGTGATTGAATCCCCAGAACCCTATGGCGTGAACGGAGAAAACTGAGTCATTTCCCACATTGCATTTCAACACCCCATGGGTCATGATAACATTCCCTGCACCCAGGTTGCTCGATCTGGAAACTTGACCCTGTTGAAACAACTGCGGAATCGGAAAATGCCTTCTCCGTGGGACGAAATGACTTGTGTCGCGGCTGCAGAACAGGGTCATCTACACATTCTGCAATGGTTGAGAACCCAGAACCCACCTTGCCCGTGGAATGTCTGGACTTGTTCCTCGGCTGCAGCGAATGGGCATTTTCAGGTCTTGCAATGGGTGAGAACCCAGAACCCGCCTTGCCCGTGGGATGAATATACCTGTGCCGCGGCTGCAGAACAGGGACATTGGCACATTCTGCAATGGTTGCATCAGCAAGGTTGTCCATGGGACCAACGGACCTGTACTGCTGCTGCCTGCAACGATTACCTTCATATCCTGCAATGGTTGAGAACCCAAACCCCACCGTGCCCTTGGGCTGAAGATACCTGTTTCCGTGCCGCATTCAATGGTCATTTGCACATATTACAATGGCTGCGCGGTTGCCAACCGCCTTGTCCGTGGGATGCTTGGAGTTGCACAATGGCTGCGCGACAAGGTCATCTGCATGTTGTGAAATGGCTGCGAGAACAACATCCACCTTGCCCTTGGGACCAAGACACCTGCGGTGATGCTGTGAAAAGTGACCAAATTCACGTATTGCAATGGCTGCGAGAACAACATCCGCCTTGCCCTTGGGACGAAGAGACTTGTAAGTCGGCTGCACTTCAGGGAGACCCGCACATCCTGAAATGGTTAAGAACCGGCCCACCGCGTTGCTCATGGCCCGAGTGGATGGGGACAACCTATCGTGGGCATTTCGAGCAATACGAGGCCCGTCAACGGTTGGTGGATCAACACGGGTGGCAGTGGTCGCCCATTGTTACCCAATGGCTACGTGCCGTCCAGGACGTGTTCGACCATCACCTCTCTGCCTTCCTATGCTACGATGTGGTTACCCTCGTGCAACGTTATCTATAAAATCCCCAACCTGGTTCTTTCGATCGAATGACTTTTTGGCTACGCAACTCCAAAGAAAATCTAGGGCCGAAAAGGGAGGGTGATTCGCCGCGTGGCACACTTCATGGCTCAGGCAGACTCTTGCACCCAGGCTGCTCGTCACGGAGACTTGAGCATGTTGCAACAACTGCGCAGTTGCCAACCGCCTTGCCCCTGGGACGAAAAGACCTGTGGCGCCGCCGCGAAAGAAGGACACTTGCAGGTCTTGCAATGGTTGAGAAGTCAAACCCCGCCTTGCCCCTGGGACGAAGGGACTTGTGTCTTCGCTGCGTATTATGGTCATCTGCCTGTGCTGCAATGGCTGCGGGCGCAACAATTGCCCTGGTCATGGAACAAAGAACTCTGTACCTTTGCTGCAGTGAATGGACACCTCGATATCCTGCAATGGTTGAGAAAACAGGAACCGCCGTGCCCATGGAACGAAGATACCTGTACCGCCGCCGCGGATTCGTGGCATTGGCACATCTTGAAATGGCTGAAAGGGCAAACCCCACCGTGCCCGTGGAACGAAAAGACCTGTGCCGCCGTTGCGGACCAGTCCCAGATCGACTGTTTCGAGCAGTATGACGCCATTCAATGGTTCACCGACCGGCATGGCTTTCGGTGGTCGGCCGATATTACCCAGTGGCTACAGGCCATCCAGGACATCATCCATCACCATCTTCTTTTTTTCCTGTGTCGCGACGTGGTTACCCTCGTACAACGTTATGTATAAATTTTCCAACCGTTTGCTACGTTGCCGCTTGAATGTTTGGCTACGCGGCCCTCATACCGTAAACCCTAAGGCCGGAAGCGGGGATTGTTTTTTTCGGCAACATTCCATGGATCCATTCAACTCTTGCACCCAAGCGGCTCAATACGGAGACTTGCTTCTGTTGCAACACCTGCGGGCCCAAGATCCGCCTTGCCCGTGGGGTGAACAGACTTGTGAAGAGGCGGCCAGACAGGGGCACTTGCACATTCTGCAATGGCTGCGCAAATGCCAACCGCCTTGTCCGTGGCATGAACGGTCCTGTACTTACGCGGCTGCGAATAGGGGTCATCTCCACGTCCTGCAATGGCTGCGCGGTTGCCAACCGCCTTGCCTATGGGACGAATGGACTTGTATTGCGGCTGCGTCTGGAGGTCATTGGCACCTGTTGCAATGGCTGCGCGATTGTCAACCGCCTTGTCCGTGGAACCCATGGATTCGTCTTCACGGTACAGACTGTATCGGGCAATTCGATGCACTTCAACGGTTGGCTACCCGACATGGCTTGGAAGCATCGCCCAACGTTACCGAGTGGTTACATATCGTCCAGAACACCATCAACCACCACCTTCCTCTCTTTCTGTGCCACGACGTGGTTACCCTCGTGCAACGGTATGTATAAAATTCCCAACCGTTCGCTACAAAACCGCCCTTTCTATCCTTGACCCTCTCCATTCTCGCCCTTTTGGCTACGTGGCCCAAAACGAACCTCCCGAGAAAATCCACGGCCAAGGTTTCTCCCCATTGATGGACGAATACGCGACCTTCTATCGGGCCGCCCAAGCGGGAGACTTGATCCTGTTGCAACATCTGCGGGCCCAGCAACCACCTTTCCCGTGGGATGAGATGACCTGTGCCATCGCTGCGTATGCGGGACATCTGCACGTGCTGCAATGGCTGCGCAGGTGTGAACCGCCCTGTCCTTGGGATGTGCGAACTTGGAATCATGCTGCCATAGGGGGTCATATCCACGTTCTGCAATGGCTGCGGGAACAGAATCCACCTTGGCCGTGGGATGAATACACCTGTACCATCGCTGCAAAACTGGGTCACCTGGACCTGCTGCAATGGCTGCGCAGTTGCCGACCGCCTTGTCCGTGGGCGGAATGGACTTGTGACGAGACTGCCAGCCAGGGTCATTGGCACATCTTGCAATGGCTGTTGGAGCAACACCCACCGTGTCCATGGGCCCCATGGGACAGTGCCAGTGGTACATACGAAATGGACCGTATCGGGCAGTTCGACGCCTGTCAACGGTTAACTGCCCGGCACGGTTTGAAATTATCGGCCAACGTTGCTCAATGGCTACGGGCCGTCCAAGACACGCTCCATCACCACCTCCCTACCTTCCTGTGCCACGACGTGATAACCCTCGTGCAACGTTATGTATAAATATGCCAACCTTGGCTACGTCGTTTTTGTTCGCAACCCCGTAGTTCCGCCGCTGGATGGGTCACGCTAACCCTAAATGGGCTGAAACCACAAAAACGAAACCATTTCTTTTTTCATGGATGGGGAATGGGACGATTCTTGCTTTCAGGCTGCTCGGACTGGCAACTTGACCCTGTTACAACAACTGCGGGCTCAGCAACCGTCCCGTCCGTGGCACGATTGGGTGTGTATCCAGGCTGCACAAGGGGGACACCTACACGTGCTGCAATGGCTAAGAGCGCAGGACCCGCCCTGCCCGTGGGATAGCCTAACCTGTGCTTTTGCGGCACGAGAGGGGCACCTACACGTGTTGAAATGGCTGCGCAGTTTCCAACCACCCTGTCCCTGGAAATCACTAACTTGTTCCCACGCTGCCATGGGGGGACACCTCCATGTGTTGCAATGGCTGCGAAACCAACAACCGCCCTGTCCCTGGGACGATTGGACATGTACCGCGGCTGCGGGCTGTGGACAATGGCACATTTTGACGTGGTTGCAAGAACAACAACCACCTTGCCCGTGGTATCGTAAAAACTGCATGAGATATGGTAATTATTTTAATCAACAGTACGAGCAGTACCAGGCCCGACAACAGTTGACCAACCAGCATGATTGGCAGTGGTCAGCCGACATCACCCAGTGGCTACGGGCTGTCCAGGACACGATCCAGGATAATCTTCCCCTCTTTCTGTGCCACGATGTGGTTACCCTCGTGCAACGTTATGTATAAAACTCCCAACCTCGGTCGAGCGTTGAAACCCCAGATCTTTTTTCTGGCCGTTGACATTCAAAGCGCGTTATGCCCTACAAGGACTACCGCATCCTGTCCGAACTGAAGCCCGGCGGCACCAGTCGGGTGTACCGGGTGCAGGACGTGGAGACCGACGAACTGCGGGTGATGAAGGTCACGTCGTTCCAGCAGATCCAAAAGCCGGTGTGGCTCAACGAAATCCAAATGCTGCAAAAGTTTCAGTACGTGCGCGGCGTGGTGAAGATGTACGAGTTCGGCGAGGTGGCGGATTCCAACCAAGAGACGTTTGGTTACACGGTGCTGGAGTTGTGCCAAGACGACCTGTTCGAGTCGCCCATCCGGGACACGGAGCGCAAGGCCGTTTTTCTGTTTCTGTACGGCATCTTGACCACCCTGCACGCCCTCGGGTTTTGCTACTGCGACTTGAAGCCCGAAAACATCCTGCGCCAAGGCAAGGGCTTTCGCCTGTGCGACTTTTCCAGTTGCCAGCCCATCGGCACGTTGACCAACGTCATGTACGGCACGCCCCACGTCATGGCTCCGGAGATTTTGCAAACGCTGGAGGCCAAAAAGGACTACTTTTATGACGAAAAGATCGACAGTTGGGGCTTGGGGTGTTTGCTGTTCGAACTGCTCACGCGGAAGCAGTTTGACCGGGCCCAGTTGACCCAGCAGGTGCAAAGCGTGTCCGACCCGTACTTTCGCACCATTTTGCAGTTGTGCTTGGAGGTCAACCCCGTGGCCCGCGTGCGGGTCTGGGAACTGTCTAAGAAGATGAAGGACCTGCCGGGCGCGGAGCACTCGAAGCCGCTGGTGGGTGCTCCGCTTTCGGCGCCGGTGGTGGGGACTGTTGCTCCGTCAACCACTGCTGTTCCACTGCAGGGGATTGCTGCTCCGTCAACGACTGCTGTTCCACTGCAGGTTTCTGCTCCGCCGCCGGTTCACGTTCGGGTGGCTGAAGCGCGGAAACGGTGGCAACACCCGGCGGATCCACATCTGGCGTCTCCAGCATTGGTGGACGGTCCGCTGGGGTGGGGCCACGGTGGACGAATGTCTTTGCGGCTGAAGCGGATCCAGAAGGTGGTGGCACAACGGGGCCGGCCTCGTTGAACTCCACGGTTAATGTGGGCGGCGGTAATATAGTGGGCGGCGCAGCGCTGTCATGGGCCTGTTCTATGGATGATGGAGCGCTGTCGGGGGCTGGCCCCATGTTGTCCGGTACCATGGCGTCCTCGGAGTGCACCAAGGATTGAATGGTGGGCAAGGACTGGGTGAGGTCGTCCGAGGGATGGTGTTCCCGTTCCGGACTGCCCCAGGCCTGGCGTCGAAGTTGTCCATGCTGACGACGGTTCCGGGGACGGTGATCTCGAGTGCGACCGCGCGAAGAGGACGACGAAGGAGAGCGGTCGTAGGTCCGGCGCTCCGAGTGTTGTCTACGGCGTTCGGTTCGCCGTTCATAAGCCCGGTGCTCCGAACTGGGCGATTTTCGGCGACGTTGATGGGATGTTCGGGGGCGTTGATCGGACGTTCGGGAACGCTCCGAACTGGGCGATCTTTGGCGACGTTGATGGGACGTTCGGTGATGTTGATCGGTGGATCGGTAATGCTCCGAACTGGGCGAACGTCGGTGATGTTGTCCGGCGGATCGGTAATGCTCCGAACTAGATAAATATCGGTGGCGATCGTTGCGGTGCTTTTTTCGTTCGGTGTGGTGTTGGGTCCGTCGTTCGGAGTGCGAGTGGCGTTCGTCTGATTTCGAGCGGTACGGTTTCCGCCAGTCATAAGCCCGGTACTCCGGACTTGGCGAGCGGGACTGAGCGGGGAGTCGGTGACGTTCGTCTGAGATTCGGTGACGTTCGTCTGAGATTCGGTGATGTTTGTCCGAGATTCGGTGGCGTTCGTCTGAGATTCGGTGATGTTTGTTCGAGATCCGCTCATGCTGAACAGGGGCGCGGTGGCGTTCGTCCGAGATAGGGTGTTCATAGTCCTTCTCTTCGGCCGAATCAGACCGTTCCAACGAGGACTGGCGTGAACTGGGCGAGGACGGCTCCACCTCCGACGAGCGACCGTTCGATTCGTCCGATGGCGATGGCGACCGCCGGCGACGCGAAGGTCGGGGTCTGGTTTGACGCCAGTGCGACTTGGAGCGGATGCGGCGGCGCGGCGGGTGTGAGTTCCGAACGGACTTGATCGGTTGGGGTGAAGTATCGGAGGGTTGGAGTAAAGTATGAGAAGGTTGGAGTAAAGTATCGTTGGGCTGGAGGCGTTCGGAACGGTCCGAAAGGGGGTCCGACACCTCGGGTTCTTCGGTGTGAAAGACCACGGGTTGCAGGGGTTTGAACCGGTATTCGCGGGAGCCCGTTTTGCGCAATTGATACCCTTGGCTCTTGGCAAACTCTTTGACGAGTTCCTTCGCATACTCCCTGTACTTGTCGATCAGCCGTTGGGCTTTCGCAGGCTCCAGGTCGGGCGTGCTTTCCAAGTATTGGCGAATTTTGATGGCTTGGTCCAGTTTGCTTTGGTGTATGCCCGAAAGGGTGGGCATCGGGCCGTGCAAATCCAGCACCTGGTCCCCGTCATAGCGTCGAATCAGGTCCCACAGTTTCAAGTAGGCAAAGGCTTCCTGCAAGGTGGTGTTGGACATGTGTTTATGGTTGGGCTAACAGGTGGTTTTTTTGGAAACGAACGTAAGGGTTTGGTATTGGTTTGTTTCAACGCAAGTGCAGGGGGTGGCTCCTTCGTAGCAAGTAAGGGTCCAACACCCTTTTCCACCAGACGGACCTTGGTTGGGCGCGTCCCGAGGCGATGGAGTTTTTCCAAAAATTATAAACAACATTCATGAACGAGGTCTTATACCGCAAACTCCGAAGAAGCCTCCGCCGGGTCGATTTGAATATGGAAGGCTTCCGCCACATTTTTACACCCAAGGTCCATGCCCTGTGCCAGAACAGTCGGTATGATTCGTTTCCTGCCCACAACGACGTCCCTTATCCGCACTCCTGCAAAACTCCCTACGACCGATGGTCGTGGGATTTGTTCACCACGCAATGCGATTCGTACCGACGGGGCAAAGTGCGTGCGGAAAGAGCGCCTCCGGTCAACATCACGTTTCCCTGCTGTTACCAGTACGTGACGGAACCGGTGACGGCGTTGCCCGACCGCCCCGTGTGTCCGCATTGTTTGATCCGAACCAAAACGTCCAAATTGGTTCTTTGGTCGCGACCGCGGCCAGATCCCGTGCAGAACCTTCGCCATTGGTTGGCGGGCTTTTTGTGCAGTGACTTGGTTCATTTGGCCATCTCCTACCTCCGTCCACCGAAGAAAACTCATCTTCTTACGTTGGCTGCCGCCTGTCATGTGTGCCAAGTGGGGGACAGTTTGCAACGCAACGGTCACCCCTTTATCCGGTGTGTCTTCGATCGCGACCGGCCCGGCTTTTCTTGCACACAAACCTACGAGCCGTATCATACACTGTTCCTGCTTTATCACCATGACCGGCCTGCCCAACCGTGGACCCTGCGCAACGCCCGGGGACACGTTTGGGAGCCGCCCCATAGCCCGGAGGATTCGGCCTATTTTGAGTGGGTGGACGAGTATTTCGATTGGGTCGAGGAGGCCAGGCAACCCGTCGGTGTGGGCAACCCTTGGTATCAAAAGTACGGTTTTTGGTGGTGTCAAACGGACGGGTTGCCTGGCCTCCTCGACCCAATCGAAATACTCGTCCA
>Ga0105248_10004698_pt1 | contig 15108 bp, 26 predicted proteins | sample KBSS34metaG_FD_81524 | JGI IMG/M metagenome (GOLD analysis project Ga0105248, IMG submission 81524) | Switchgrass rhizosphere microbial communities from Kellogg Biological Station, Michigan, USA - KBS S3-4 metaG | ecosystem: Host-associated > Plants > Roots > Rhizosphere > Soil | place...
CAAGAATGAGACTCCCCTCGAAGCGATCGAACGGAACTTTATGCTGATGAAGCAGTGGTCGATAGACACCGGATATGATTGGGGCGACTTCTTCCGACAGATTGCGCCGCCACTCGCGGCCCTGTGGATCATCAACGGACGTATCAGTCCCTGGTTGCTGTTCACGGCATCGAGTGCCACGGACCTGCTGCGAAGATTCAATACGGAACAGAAGATGATGGTCGATAAAGCAATCGATATCACCTATTGGAAGGAGAGGTTGGCGCGACACAAGGGCGATGTTGAAAGGATTAGGACCCTACTGGCGGAAAACAACATATGAGTGATAGTGAACTGCTCGCCAGTATGTACGGCGATGAAGAAGAGGACAAAGCTCTAGCCGCCCCTGCACCGAGCACATCACGGACCCGCACAATCAGGGTTGGCATCATCGAATACGAGGTGCCCACAGTCGAGTACATGCAGTTCCTTGAAGCGACGATCGCCCAGCAGACCCGTGCCCTTGATCAGCAGCGACGGGCGATCGAGCGTATCCAGACATTATTGCAAGGCATGCGTGGCTTCGTCCGACGTAGTGCTGCGCTCGATGATCTACGTCAGAATGTGACCCACCGTGGGGATTACCAATGACAGATATCGACATCGACTTCGCGGATCGTACCCCGGCATTGGAAGGATTGCGCTATGCGTTCGCGGTCGATCGGGGAAGAAAGCGTCGGCGGCACGGCTCTGGTGTGTACTTTCACGACATTCCGGTCGATCCGATCGACGGTTGGGCAGTGTGGGACCACAAGGAGGCAGAACGCCGGGGCTATTTCAAACTCGACTTTCTGCATAACAGCATCTATGCCCCGGTCCGAGATACCGCGCACCTCGATCTGTTAATGCGCGATCCGCCTTGGGAAGCGTTTGAACACAGTGCCATTGTCCACCAACTGGCACATGTGAGCAATCACTTCGACATCGTGCAAATGATCCATCCGACCAGCATTGAAGACTTGGCGGTGGTGTTGGCTCTACCGCGACCCGGTAAGCTGCATCTGATTGGCCGCAGCCGGGCGGAGATCGACCAGGAAATCTGGTTGCCGTCTAAGACGTACTATTACAAGCGACCGCATGCGATTGCCTATGCCATGGCAGTCGTAGTACAACTTAACTTAATGATCGAAAACAGTGTTTGAAGGTCGCAACATTCACTATCCGCCGATCATGATCGATTCGCAGATGTCGGCTGACGCAGCGTTCGCTTGCCATTTTCCCCGGCATCTGGCATGGCTGAAGGAACACGGTATACCGTTTCGTGTGAGTGGTTATCACTGGCCTGAACTATTGACCCATTATGTCTACCGGACGCCATACTCCAGATTGGTCTGCGAACTCACGATCGAGATTGCTGCTGAACATGCCGATGCATATCTCGATTTCATTGGCTTCACAAGCGCCGAACAAGAGTAATCTGTCGTTTACGAACGCGGCGGGCGATGATCTCCTGCAAGGAGACAACTGGGCCAGATTCCAGGTTGAAGTCTTTGCGGGAGAAGTGCTTCAGACAGTCTCGAAAGTCGAACTTCTCCTTGAGAAAGATGTTGATCGGTATCTGTCGGTTTGATCCCCACCACCATGCTTCGCCACATTGCAGAAAATGACGCCGTCGTATCTCATTGGTGATCGCATTGATCAGATACATAGAGATCAGTTGGGAGTCACAGTTTTGCACGATGCCAAGGTACTGAATGCCGTTCATCGTCCCATAAGACAGAAAAGGAAACCGCTCCAGTAGTTCTCTGATACGATCATCATCTGGCATTATACAAAGATCACCCATTCGTTTCGCTGAGGTTTCTATTTAGTTCAAGGAAGACCACGTCGCTTGACTGTTGTGTGATGCAGTGTACCTTCTTCATCAATGAATGTAATGGAGCAACTGATGCGACACGAGTTCATCTTGGTGTTCAGGTTGGCCAACAAGAACGAAGACCCCCGTGTACATGCCGACGTTCTGAAGTACTGCTACAATGCCCGTCCCAGCTTTGGCATTCGCGGCTATCTAGCAGTCGAGTTTGATCGCGAAGCCCCGACGTTGACCGAGGCCAAACGTAGCGCGGTGCGCGACATTCAGTACGTGGTGCCGGATGCCAAGCTAGACGTATTGAGTGAATAGGGCCATTACGGTGGCCCTTCCGCCCTAAATAAGGGCATGCCGATATACTCTGTTCGCGAAACCGATCTTCGCCTGATCCGTGGCGTGCAGAACGAAATCCTCTTCTGCGTTCGTGACATCGACCGCAAGCCGGTCAATATGGCGATAAGCGATAGTCTGATCGTTCAGATCATTGATATCCCGACGGCGACTTTGCTGATGCGGCGTATCTTGTATCCGATAGACCTCCCAAAGGGACTCTATCAGTTAGTCGTCATGCCCAATGAGATGAATGACTGGCCGACTGGCCCAGTACGATGGAACATGGTACGCTTGCGTGGCACTGATGTCGTGATGCTATGGACGGATCAGACGTATTCGCCATCTGGCGTGTTGTATATTGACAAAGGCTGGGAGAAGACCAACTCGCCAGACTCTCCCATGCCGACCCCACCACCAATACCCGTGCCGACCCCACCTGTACCTACCACCCCGGCCTGCGTACCGGAGGCCCCGACTGATGGGCAGGTGTACGGTCGCCAAGGCTCGACAAAGACATGGAGAGAGGTGGTGACGCCGGACGAAGACTTAGATATCGATGCCGGCGAATACTGATCAATCTAAGGCAAACTAGACCTAGTTCTTCTAAATAGACACGAGCGCTCATCTCAACTTCTAGTTTGGAGATCAACTCGTGCCACGGCGCAATGCTAAAGTCGCAAAACGCGCAAACCGCGAAAACCCCCGTATTGAACGCCCCTTCAACCCCCATCCACAGGAGCCTAGACCGCAGCGCATCGAACTACTCCCCAGGAATCTAGCCCAAGAAAACTACCTAGCCGCTCTGCAAGACAAAGCCAAGCACATTGTCTTTGCTATCGGCCCGGCCGGCACCGGCAAAAGCTATCTCTGCACCCAGTATGCCATCCAACAACTCCAATACCATCAGATCGAACGAATCGTCATCACCCGTCCCGTTGTCTCCAATGGTGAGGATATCGGCGCATTACCTGGTACCCTGATCGAGAAGATGGCGCCCTGGACGCGTCCACTGATCGACATCTTCCGCGAACACTACAGTGTTCGTTCACTTACCCACTTACTGGAAGAGGAGATCGTTGAGATATGCCCGCTGGGGTACATGAGAGGAAGGTCACTGAAGAACTGCCTCATCATCTTTGATGAAGCTCAGAACAGTCTTGATAGCCAAATGCAGATGGCATTGACCAGGATCGGCGAAGGCACACGTATCTTCGTGACAGGCGACCTCATGCAGCACGATCGTGGCTATCACGACAACGGCCTGCGTGACTTCATCGGACGACTCGATCGCGATCCTTGTTCCGGGATCGCTGTCTGTCGATTCAGCAGCCAAGACGTAGAACGACATCCCATCATCGAAGATGTACTGCGGCTCTATGGTCAAGCAGACCGACCGTATCGCTGGAATGGTTCCAATCTCGTTAGTCTGACCTCAGTCGGTAACGACTAATAGTGGTACCGCATTAGCTGAACTAGTGCGGTATTACTCATTCATTTACAGCTTGTCAGCTTGTGTCATTTCGGCTACATGAACCCCATACTACCGGGCAAGAGGACGTTCATGAATGAATTGGATGATTTTTATCGGCGGATTGGTTGCGAGGTCTCTGATGACGAGGTTCCGCGTGTTGCTTCGCCGCACGCCCAACTCCCTGGCTGGGAATTCAGCAAACCGCCCTTTCTGGGATCGATCAGCAATCCACGCTGGGCACGCTCTGATGATGTCTATTGGTCGGCCTCAGAGACCTGCGAACGATTGGATGCAGGCTTCTATCGCTGTGAAGCTCGTCCGCAGATCGGTCCGTGTGTCGTAAAGCTACGCGTGCCGTCCGATACGCTTGTGCCGTTGCCGGACACGGCCGGCGATGAGGTGATCAAAGAGTTCATCGAATTCTGGACATTGAAGCAACGCTTTGAGGATCGCGGATTGATTCACAAGCGCGGTGTGCTTCTGTGGGGCTGCCCAGGATCAGGTAAAACGGCGAGCATCATGTTGATGGCACAAACGATTATCACGATACATGACGGTATCGTGGTGCAAATCGATCATCCCTACGTCGCTGCCTCGTGTCTGCAATGTATCCGCAAGATTGAGCCTGAGCGTCCGATTGTCGCATTGATTGAAGACCTTGATGCCTTAGTGCAGCAGAACGGCGAGACAGGCTATCTCGCCTTGTTGGACGGTGAGTTGCAGATCAATAGCATCGTGTATGTGGCCACGTCGAATTATCCAGAGCGCCTCGATCGTCGTTTCGTAGATCGTCCTTCGCGCTTCGACATCGTCCGCTGGATTGGCATGCCCAGCCCAGCCGCTCGGCGCATCTACCTAAAAGCCAAGGACCCATCGCTTAGCGCGGATGAATTGGAGAAGTGGGTTGAATGTACTGAAGGATTCTCCATCGCCCATCTACGCGAACTGGTCATCTTGGTATCATGTTTCGGACGGTCGTTGGACGATGCCATCGCTCGATTGGACAGCATGCGTCTTGACAAGCCGAGCAGCGAGCACACGCCGGATCGGCCCCGATTCGGTATCCATGGTCTCCACCGCAAGCCGCAGTACCAGGGCAACGGCAAGGAGCAACCTGACCTATACTGAGGAGGCTACCATGCGACAAGCGACGACTGACGAAATGTTAATGATGCTGCGCGATCGAACGGATGAACTGCGGACCGTTCTGCACGAACCGGATGCCCGGCTCTCGTTGTTATCCACCCCTATTGGTCTAGAGGTTTGCATCCTGGCGACTGTCACTCATCCACCAATATACAATGAGACCATTATGATCCTGCCGATCGAACACGAGACCGTCATTGTGCCCGTGCAAGTAGTTAATGTTGATGAGCCAGTGCAGTGTGGCCCTTGGCAGGATAAGCAACGTGAACTTTGTGAGTTAACTGAGACGATTCGCGCCAATGACATCGCGATGTGTCTCGCCGTGGAGATACGTCGGCGTCAGGCCCTAGAGCAATCGGTCCTCGAACGTGATGCCAAGCTTGATCGGATGGAATTGGTGATCGGTATGTTGGACGCTAGGCTCCACGCCATGGAGTTGCAATTCGACATCCTTCAACAGCGTTTAATTAACGAGGAGACGCATTAGGGGCGCGAAAGCGCCCTAGTCTCGACCGCAGAGTCCCATCCTACCCTACGGCTGGAGAACAAAACGTGAATAGGTAAGTTCCCTCAAAAACCTCTTGACAGGTCCCATATACATGATAATATGTGGACAGGATGGAGGTTAGCGATGCGTGACGTTTATTCGGAAGTGACGGACCGGATTGTTGCGGAACTGGAGAAGGGCGTGATGCCCTGGTCCAAGCCGTGGCAAGGTAGAGGCATGAGCCGCCCGCTGCGGGTCACTGGCGAGCCATACCGGGGTATCAATGTCCTGGTACTGTGGATGGCGGCCGAACGCGCCGGGTATTCCAACCCGGTCTGGATGACATATCGGCAGGCTGCGGCGCTCGGTGCTCATGTTCGCAAGGGCGAAAAGGGGACCATGGTCGTCTTCTGGCAGCCGAAGCCGAAGACGGCGAAGGCCGAGGCTGGCAATGAAACGGACGGCGAGACCCAGGCTCAGACCCGTCTGATCACACGCAGCTTCTTCGTGTTCAACTGCGATCAGATCGATGATCTGCCGGAGAAGTTCCAGCTAGCTCCGCCGGTCGAGCGTCCGGACCACCAGCGCATTCCCGAGGCGGACGCGTTCATCGCTAATACGGGGATGGACCTGCGGTTCGGTGGCGACATGGCGTTCTACCGCCCGTCTCAGGACTATGTGCAGATGCCGGATTTCGACACGTTCGATACGGTCGCCGACTACTACTGCACGCTGAATCACGAGGCGATCCATTGGACGAAGGACGCGAAGCGTCTGGATCGCGATCTGGGCCGGTCGCGCTGGGGCGATGAGGGCTATGCCATGGAAGAACTCGTGGCGGAACTGGGATCAGCCTATCTTGCGGCCGATCTGAGCTTCAGTGTGAAGCCCCGTGCTGGCCATGCCAGCTACATCGCGAATTGGCTGAACGTGCTGAAGGACGACAAGAAGGCGATCTTCACCGCAGCGTCTCTTGCCGAGAAGGCAGTGAAGTTCCTGCACGAGAAGCAGCCGGCGCAGCATGCGAAGCAGGAGGCGGAGATCGACTGGACGTTGGTCTCCGCCGAGGCCGACTGATGGGCACGAATCTGGCCATTATCATCCAGATTGGTGGTGGCGCTGTCCTGCTGCTGTTCGCGATATTGGCAGCGGGTAAGTTTGCGATCATTGCATTCGCGCTCTGCTCTGGCATCTTGCTGGGTAGTGCGCTCGCAATGATTACCGCGTGGGAAGCCATTAAGAGCATGAGGATTGACACCGATGCGTAGCTTGCGTGCGAAGACCTTCAAGAATTGGTTCGACCACAATTTGAAGGAGTATGCCGGCGACATCGCCAATCATGGCGCTGACTGCGGCTATCCGTACATCACGTACACCCGCGATACGGTACGGTTGTTCGATCGCTATGGCTCCGCGATATGGGAGATGGCGGTAGAGGACGCCGAGTCGATGGGTCACAGGAACGTGGCCGAGATGCTGGCCGAATTTCGGCGTACCGACATGATGGATGATCTGGATCGGTTCAAGAATCTCATGGTGTGGTACGCCTGCGAAAAGCTGGCAAGGGACCTGGAGGACGCTAGGGAGGCGCGACGGGGCTAATGGAGTAGCCCCGTATCATTCAACAATGCGCAAAATTGGCGTGAATGTTGTTCCAGCCTCTTCACCAGTCGCTTGGTCCGAGCGATCTCGGTCTGCGCATCACGCAGTAGCGTTTCCGCCTCCGTTTCCTTTGCAATCGCGTAAGCGGTCTGTTTTGCCCATAGATCGAACACGTGTATTTGCCAGTCATTTGGATTCTGCGGTGTGCGCCAATGGGTCGTTGCCATACCAACCAGACTGCCATTGGGCGCACGCAGGGGCGTGGATTGCATGGAAAGGATGCCAGCAGCCCGAAAGGCTTCACGTGCCTGCGCGACGTGATCGCATTGATCGATGTCGGCCACGATGACCCGTTCACCGGTTTGCAGTCCCCGAGCACAACTGGTCCCCGAATCTGGAAAAATCCATATACACGAACGAGCGAAGATAGGGTCGAATCCGCGATAGGTCAACAACCGGAGCGCGTGACGGTTGGGATCGTACAGTTGCATGGACGCGAAATCGGAATGCATGATGGCAATCGCGACATCGAGTATGTGCTGCCGATTCATGGGGTTAGCTCCTAGGAGTGAGGGCCTCCGTACCGTCACGTCAACACCCGAGATTACCCTGTTTGTTCGTCGCATGCCACACTCATCAACCATAGAGGCTGATATGCTTCGTGATCTGATAACTCGCTGGCTGCTGCGCCGCCGTCGTATTCTTCTGGTCATGCATTTGGATGATATGATGCGCGTGCATCCGCAGATGGATACCAGCCACGTATGTGCGAAATGTGGTGGACAAGTTGGCATCTATCCGTCCGGTCAACAGGTGTTGGAGGCATATCGTCATGTGAAGATCATCTGCAATCGGTGTACGGACGGACAGACTGGAACGCCGGCACCGGGTGCCTTGGCTGAATCTCGTCAGTCTCGCTGGCGCTAGAAATCACTTGAGACCAGCACGACACTTCCCCACAGCATTCATCAGGGCCGACATCCGCTCGATTTTGAGGTCGATGTGGAAATCTGACAGTTCACCATCGGCCACGATTTGGGCGGTGAGAGAGGTGGCGTTCAAGAGCAGGTCATCCAGAGGTTGTTGCACGGGTACTGTTAGAATGTTGCGGCTGCCGATGCCAGTCGCGTCACTGGTAACCGTCTTTTCATCGATACGAAGGACGACGGCAACGCGATCGGCAGCCCCGAAGTGAAAGCGTTTGTCCTGGAGCGCTACGCTCTCCGTGCTGGCCGCATTCCACGTGACGATCGCTGCTTGATCAGCATTATAGACAAACAGTGAACAGACGTTCGTCAGTTGCAGCACAGCAGCGCCAGCAGTCCGCCACCAGACGGCATCTGCGTGGGCAATTGTTGGCAAAAGGATGAGCATACAGAGCCATCGAAACATATGACATGGTGCCGTCTCAGGCTCTGCGGATCAAGGCACCCTCGTGTTTACTCATAACAATTTCTCTCCTGGACAACTAGATGTCAACAGATGCTAGGAGAAATGACAAGTGAGGAATTAGTTACAAGGCCATTTTAGAATAGTGAAGAAAAAGGCCCCCAACCGAGGTTGGGGGCCTGCTAGTTTACGGCGAGACAGGCGTCACCACGGGGTGCATTACCGGGGTGCCTGGGGTCATGACGGCCGAGACCGCCTGACCGGCGACGACCTGGATGTCCATCAGGCCGAGAAGAGTAACGGTACCAGCGCCAAGATCGGCATCAGCCTCGACTGAAACCTGCGCTTGGCCATCTGGACCCTGGGCATAGATCACCGCCGACATACCGTCATCGGCAGCAAGCACACCCAGAACCGTATCATCAGATGAAGTCCATACCGGTACGCCATCGACCGTGGCAACATTACCATGATTGTCGGTGAACTCTACCGATACCGAGACTTCCTGATCAGCAGTAAGAATGAAAGCCATTTTCCAAAGCTCCTATGTTTTCGTTCTAACAGGGCCTACAGTGAAATTCGCCTTGTATGGAACCTCTTCGGTTACGTTGATTACAATCGTCAAACGAATCTCAACGGGAATGACGATTGGTGCAAGCGGCGCCTGTTCCGCTGACGCTTGCACCGGAACAGACGCTGTCGATGCGCGATTAAACAACCAAGCTATGGCAGTGTTCCTGTAAATGTTCGTCAGACCTATTTAGCGATCATTCAACTCCAATCTGTACAGATATAATTGATGTAACGAAAAGATCACATAAGGAATGCCATAGCAGGCGTGTAAATATGTGACGATGCATCATCTACTCGGTCCACGATTAGTTCTCTGGCAGGTATGGTCAGATACGGGACCAAATGGCTTTTTTGCTAGTCGCGCCGAGGCTGAAAAGTTCATCGAACGATACTACAACGTCCATCTGCATCCGAACGAAACCAACTGGCTGGTCTATACACGCGAGAACTATGGCAGCACCCAACACCATCCTGATGGCTATCAGCTATGGAGTGGTTGGGATCGCCATCAGGTTGTGCATCTGGAACGCCATGAACTGGAAGCAACTGTGGCCAGTGTGGCTCGGGCATTGAATGAGTTGCCACGTCACGCCAAACGGTGATAGTGGTTCGTGTCTGTCAAAGGAGAGTGCGATGCCCTTCGATGCGACAGTCACATACACCAATAAGACCTTGGACGATCTTCGAATCTTGGAGAAAGCCCGGCATCGGATACGTTTGCCACAACTATGGTGCCGTGGTCATATGATCAAAGGAAATCGTCTTTGTATGATGGGTGCGATTGCATACGCCTGCGGTGTTTCGAAGAAGGAGTTACAACGTATCAATTCGGGCGCCACCATGGGGAGACAGCATGAAATGCACTATGATCATATCATCGCTGTGCTCGAACGATACATTCCAGATTTCGTCTTGCCAGATTACAATGACGACTTTGAGGTCACCCATGCCGATGTGATCAAGCTATTCGATCGTGCTATCGCCGATCACCAGCAACGCCTCAGTGTAATAACGTGATGGCCACCAGACAATCGCCATCCACAGATGGCGATTGCCGGAGAAGAATCGGGCGTCTAGTGGCGTGTCAGCGCCAGCGATTGGGGATCAAGCATTCCACATAGCGATACCAGCGCGGCGTCTTGCCCAGTGGGTGCTTGGCAATATGGACGAGCCTGCCTTGGTCCCAGATACCAAGACATGCGACGGTATCTTGATAATAGACGTTCAGAATCGGATCGTTGTAAAAGTACTCGATCTCAAATCGTGCATGCTCGATGTTGCGTTCGACATAATCGGCCAACTTGACCAGTTCGGATGGAGCACGGGATCGATCAGTCGAGTAGTGAGCAAACGCCCGACGCGGATTGAGCAGGGTGGAGCGCAGAGTGCCAGACATGACAGCGTGAACTTTCCACCGCACTGCACCGGTTAGTACCGACTCATGATCCCGATATCGTTCACAATACGCCCGAAGCACCTCCCTCCGATGTTTGGCGGCTATCTCTGGAGCGATCGGTATGATCCCCAGTCGCCCCAGGGCATCAGTTTCGAACGTCGTGCTATCGAATGGCATCGTATCCTCTCCCGGTTACCGCCACAGGCGCGACCACCATGATGGATAGGTCGCAATGTCAAGGAGCTTGCCCTTATCCCAAATGCCTAGACAAGCAGTGCGCTGGTCGTACACAACATAGAGAATCGGATCGGTATAGAAGTACTCGACCACGAACACGGATTCTTCTAATCGCTTCGCCACATAGTCTGCCAACTTGATCAACGCCCGAGGCGCTGCCGAATGGTCAGGGGTGTAGCGATATTCCTGATGGAAGAGGCGGAGCTTGTCACAGATTTCGTGTCGTGAGAAGACGATCTGGCGCCAGTAAGCTATACCTGTCTGCACGGCTCGGCGATTGTTGGCTGCGATACATTCGCCCAACACGGTGCCTTCAACGCTACAGAAGGCTTCAATGACCGATGCTTTGTGCGCTTTTACGACTTTGTCGTCCACAGGGATGACACCCAGTTGGCGCAAGGGATCAGCCCGCTGGGGAATGGCAACCGTGGCATCGAAGGGCATCAATCTCCTCCTGGCGGCTGCGCGATAGCCTACGCAAGAAGGATGCGGGCGTAAAGTCCCATTTTGATCGATGTCCTAGCCGAAGCGCTGCATCACGCGTCGAATGAATTCGCCTGTTGCGTCGTCTCTTGATAAATGATCGCAATCACTCATGTCGATTGTCACGATGTGAGATTCGCGGTCACTGTATGCTAACCAGCTGTCTTCAGTATCCGCACCGTCCCAATCGCTGTCCACGTATTCGTGAGCAGGTTCCGCACTGGCTGGCAATGGAATCGTCAGGGACCGCGGCTCAAACCTATTCTCAGACTCATCCAGGTCGGCAGACCCATAGCTATCACGAAGTTCGGGATGCAGTTCTCGACGCGTCGCAATGATCGATATGGCATCGACCTCGCGCCTAATGGGTACTTTGAGTGACATGAAATTTCAATGAATGGTGTTGTTTCCAGAATGGGTGGGGCGCGGCAACGGCTTGACCTTTTTGACGCTGGCGACTGCATGCGCAGACAACTGTCCCGCAACTCGTCTCCCTGCTCCTTCCACTTGCGTGACAACGCGACGAATCGCATCTCTCCGCTCATCCTCGACTGCCTCGGCAATCGGCCGCTTGCGTCTCATACTCGCCTCCTAATCCTAACTTTTATTGTCATACCATTAAACTTATCCGTTGTCAAGTGATTGACAGAGGGGGACCCTACACGTTAGCCAAGGTGGCAGGCATGGCGCGGCAAGGGTGCCTTGGCTTGGAACGCTGGCAGGCATAAATTTAGCCTTGACATTCGGGATGCCGTTCTCTATGGTATATGGTGCTATGAGCAGATCGTTAACCGCAATACTGACCGCCAGGACCGTGATCCTGCCAGCCGTCGCCACACAGGCGCGGGGGTTGGGTAATCTCGTCCTGCGTCCAGGGGAGCGGTGTATGGACTAATCGTCCGTACAGTTTCGGTCTGATCACCGAAAAGGCTCCCCGGATACCAGTCCAGGGAGCCTTTTCTGCGTTTGGATAACGACATCGACCGGGTGATCGGGCGATGGGGTCTTTGACAATCGAATCTGGTTGAGATTGATGCGCTGCTGCCGCAAAGCGGCTCGCGCATCATCCGCCACGCCTTCCGCCAACGGCGGAAGTCGAGGCGCATCGGCATGGCATCGCCACTGTCATGCTGATACACGGGGATGCACGTCGCCTGCGGTCAGACGTGCATCCCCTGGGCTGTATCTTCGGTATGGTGCGTCGCACTATGCCCAAGGTACTGCGGGGACGTAGTTCAGCGGCGAGAACTCCTGATTTGCATTCAGGCAACGCGGATTCGACTTCCGCCGTCTCCACCATGCGGCTATAGCACAATGGGAGTGCGCGGCGTCGCCAACGCCGATATGCGGTTTCGACTACCGCTAGCCGCTCCAAAACATTATTGTGTCATAGCATCATCGCATGATACTCTAACTCATGGCATACTTGAACAAGAGTGACCAAGCCCGAGCGGCAAAGCGCCATTACCAAGCTAACTCTGAACTCTGTAAGTCACGTGCCAAACGACATTCTAAAGCATCCGCATTGCAAGTTCGTACATATCTGGCTGAATACCTTTCTACTCATGCGTGTGTGGATTGTGGAGAGACTGATCCTGTTGTTCTTGAGTTCGATCACAGAGACCCCAAACAAAAGAAGTTGCTATTGCGGAATACCGGCATGGTGGATACTCTCTGGGCACCGTTAAATCCGAAGTCGCCAAATGTGACATCCGATGCGTCAAATGCCATCGACGTAAAACCCACAAAGAGCGATTGGCGATACAGTCTAAGCCGAATGATAACTTGGCGGACTGGTTGCGGTTTGAACCGACACCATGAGTGTCGCTGGTTCAAATCCAGCCGGGCGCATGCTTATCGCACCTTGGCACACTCAAAGAGATTGGTGCAGATGTGATATTTCACCAGATCAGGGCCGATGAGGACGTTCACCTTGTTCGGCTCGGCAAGAACCATATCCTTCAAGAACTCCTGCGAGATGCCCATCTCTTGCAAATAAACCGCCAAGTCAGCACTTAGTACCTGCGAACTGGAACTAGACACAGAGGGATCGGTGCAGAGTGCTTCGTGCGCAAGCTGGGGATCGTCGCAGTTGAAATGAAATTGATGCACGGCATAGATGCTGGAGAATCCGACAAAGCGTTCCACGCCTCCCAACATCGCGAAGGTACAGGAACTGATGCAATAGCTCGCCCACCGGTCGGTATCCGAGACCTGTGACGGAGGAGTCGGTGCCCGGAACGGCATGTTCGAAAAGAGGGCAAGGAGGCCGACGCCGCCCTGGTGCAATGCATTGATGGTTCTATCCGATATACGATGATGCGCCCCAACAACCGTATTGAACTTGTGTTCTCGGATGAGCCGACCAAGCTTAAGTCCACCATACACATTACCTCCCTCTGAGGTAAGATAGACATCCGAGCCGGGTGGGATATCCTTGCCAGCGAGAAACGCCCTGAACTGATCGGGCGTATCAAGAAGGATCACACCGTCTGCTTCAATCTCGACATGCGGTCCAAAGAACGCATCGTAGGTGTACATCTTGAAGGTCATCGGATCGCCGAGATTGTCTGCCAAAGCACTCTGTGCCGAGGCGATCAACAGACACGCGATGAGCCAACGCAGCATCTCAAGTTCCTCCCAAACCAGATAGCTCTAGACCGAATTGTTGCAGTTCGTCAAATTCCAACGGCTTCTGTTTACAGCCACAGAACAGGCATGGTAAAGTGTAAGTATGCGGGCGTAGCTCAGTGGTAGAGCAACTGGTTTCCACCCAGAAGACGGGAGTTCGATTTCTCCTCGCCCGCTCCATTACTTAAGGATCACTGTATGATGAACTGTCCCGACTATGGCGTGGCGCCCGGTAGCTATCATCTGGACTGCTGCGACGTTGAACGCTGTCCGCGTTGTGGTCACCAGCTACTCAGTTGTACGTGCATCTATGAGGTCAATGGCCTCGATGTCAGGACATTGGAGTTCGAACACCCTGACATTTATGAGAACGGTCCATCGCAACGGATGTACGATGAATGGGACAATAAGTGGGGGCATCGACGTATGCCATGGACGGGTGAATGGCCCGGTCTCGATGAGGCACGCGCATTGGGACTCTATACAAAGTGGACCGATCATGGTTGGGAACCGTGTGATCAGAATGACGAAGGTGCCCAGGGAGATTTGAACACGCTGGTCACCATCGCACATTGGGATACTGACTCACAACGCTGGGTTGCTTCAAACTGAATCATCGATCATTTGTTGGCTCTTGCAGTTCAACAGCAATTGGCGCATGGTCTGACTCCGCTGGCCAGCGGAAGTCCCAACAACAAGGAGAACCGACCCATGCCCGTCATCTCTGTATCACGTTGGCAAATCACCCAAGATGAAGCACGTCGCATTGTGCGCGATGCTGCATTGCAGATCAGGCAAGCTGGCGCCCAGTCAGTCACTCTCGGACGTATCACCACTGGGCAAAATGCCGATCAGACGGTGGTAGCTGTCACCTATGAGAACTTCGAGACCATGGGGCGCGCAATGCAGGCGCTTCAAAATAATCAACAGTACCAGCAGCGCCTCAATGAAGCCCGTCAGAAGGGACAACTTCTTGATCGCACGGTGATCGAGGTCGAAGAGATCACTCAGTCGTAGCGTAACTTGGGGCGGTATACGCCGCCCCTCCTATTCGCAGGTGACCGGAATGGCATCGGAGCGGCCTGTTAAGCCGTCGGACTGAAATCGTCCAACTGGGGGTTCGAGTCCCTCCCTGCGAGCCATTTGCCTTAGATCACATCCAGCACTATGATGAACGGCATGGCCTTACTCAGCGGACATGTCGTTCATCATCTTTCGCACAGCAAACATCACGCCGGGCGAACGCGCATCAGAGTTCCGCCCAATCAAGCCGCGCACATTCGCGAGCGATTGCTTGCCTATCCGGCTGCACGGCGGGTCGTTGCTGACCCTGCCACTGGATCGATAGTCATTCGCCACGATAGTAGTCTGAATGACCTGATCTGCTACGTGGAGGCAGCAGGCATCGTAAAGCTGACCGGGTTGCCAGAAGGCGCCGAAGAAACTTTGGCGGGCTTGGGACCCGTTGTCCTGTCATCCATCTTGGGAATGGTGGTGCTGGCGGTCATTGG
>Ga0105248_10004700_pt1 | contig 15102 bp, 18 predicted proteins | sample KBSS34metaG_FD_81524 | JGI IMG/M metagenome (GOLD analysis project Ga0105248, IMG submission 81524) | Switchgrass rhizosphere microbial communities from Kellogg Biological Station, Michigan, USA - KBS S3-4 metaG | ecosystem: Host-associated > Plants > Roots > Rhizosphere > Soil | place...
CGCGCGAGCTTCCAGCCGCTCAACGCCGAGAAGCCGCGCAAGGGCGACACGATCAACGCCGGCGGCGCGACCGTCGCGGGCGGGACGCTGTTCCAGGTCTCGGGCTATCAGCCGTCGGGTCCCCGCGCGGCGAACCTGCTGCTCGCCTTTACCGTCGATGGAAAATAGCCGGTGAGGCTAGTCGGCGGCGAGTGCGAACCAGCTGGCGAGGCTGTCGGCGACGAACGCGTCGAGGCTGCCTTCCGGCGCGAGCGCCCATTGGATCACCGCGCCATGGAACTGTGCGTCGAGCAGCCGCGCGGCCTGGTCGGTCGCGATGCGCATCGGCGGCAGGCGCTTGACGATCTCGGCGCGGAACAGTGCGAAGCGTTCGCGTGCGAGGCGGTTGAGCTTGGGGTTGCGGATGTCCTCGCGCAGCCACAGCAAGTGATCGGCGAGGTTCGAGCTCTCGCCGAACAGGCTGGTGCAGTCGGCGTAGATGCGCGTGACGGCGTCCGCGCCGGTGTCGGGCGGCAGCGCCGCGAGCCAATCGACGAAGCGCGCATTGTCCTTGGCGAATACCCGCTCGATCAGGCTCGCCTTGTCGCCGAAGCGCTGGAGCAAGGTCGCCGGCGCGATGCCGAGTTCCCTGGCGAGCTCGGCGAGCGTGAACCCGGCGGGGCCGGCGCGCACCATCAGCGGCAGCGCGCGGTCGAGAATATCGTCGTCGCTGATCGTCTTGCGCCGCGGCATCAGCCTCGCCCTGCGAGCGCAGTCCAGGCGGCCAGGCACGCGAGCTTCTGTTCCTTGCGCCACGGCTTGCCCGCGTGCGCAGCCTGGGCGGGCAGCCGCGCGTCGCTGGCGAGGGTTTCGAGCAGCGACTTCTCGTCCAGTTCGACCAGCGTCAGGCCGGCGCGCGCGACGGCGAACCGCAGTGCTTCGCGCACCGCAAGACCTTCGGCGACCGGCACATGATCCGCCCAGCCGAGACTATAGTCGAGCAGGTCGGTAATCCACCCGGCGCGATTGACCAGCAGCGCGGCGACATCGGGGCGGTATCCCTCTGCTTCGATCCGGGCGACGACTCGCTGCAGCCCGGCCGCGGCCGCGGCATCCTGGCGTCTGCGACCTTCGGCAACCGCCGCCCGGGCTTCGTCCGATGCGCGCCCGTCGGGGCCTCGCGCCATGTCGAACGCCAGTCGATACGGCTCTCGCGCGAGTGCATCGCCTTCGACGGCGGTGGCGAATGACGTCGACAGCACTACATGCTCCGCGGTGGCGGCGACGACCAGCGCGCCGCCCTTCTGAGCGCGAAGCCCCAATGCGACCGCCCGGGCATTCATGCCGGTGCGAGCCCGGGCCCCAGCTCGTCATAGCCAAGCGCTGCGGCGAGCTGCCGCGCCAGCGCGCGCCGCGCCGGATCCTGGTGGATCTGCCAATAGCGCGCCCAGACATAATAGCGCCCGGTCGCGTCAAGCGGCGCTGCGGCGAGCACGGCGACATTGGCGTCGAACATCGCCGGAAAGTCGGGGACGCGACCATCCAGGTCGGCGAAGCCATATTCGCGCGCAAGATCGGAGGCGAAATGGATGAGCCCGGCCTTGCGCTGGACGTCCGGGTCCGCCGCCAGCGCGGCGATGGCCCGCCCGACAAGCAGCGGCGTTTCGGACTCGTTGAAATAGGGGTCCTTGGCGATCGCATCGCGCCAGTTGGCCTCGCCGACGCCGAAATGCTCGAGCACTGCTTCCGACCGCAGGAACCCCGGCGCGACGCTGAGCGCAGTGACCTGAGTCTCGGCGAGCTCCACGGCCATCGCATAGGCGCTGCGCGCAAGCGCTGCCTTGACCAGGTCATAGAGGATATGGCCGCGATAGCCGGCGAAATGGCCGTCGATCACTTCGACGATCAGCCCGCGGTTCGCCTCGACCATCAGCGGCGCGAAGTGCCGGCACGTGATCAAATGGCTGATCAGCGTCTGGTCGAGATAGGCGCGGACCTGTGCCAGATCGATTTCCCAGAAGCGCTTGCCCCAATCGACCATCGGGTCGCCGCCCCAGATGCTGTTGACCAGCACGTCGAGCCGCCCGGCCTCGCCGCGGACACGCTCGGCGAGCGCGGCGACTTCGCTTTCCTGCGTGTGGTCGACGCGCACCGCCACGGCGCGCCCGCCCGCTGCTTCGATCAGCGCCACGGTCTGCTCGAGCGTTTCCGGGCGATCCAAGCCCTTGCCGCCGCCTGCGCTACGCCCGGTGCAATAGACCAGTGCTCCGGCGGCCCCGAGCGCACGGGCAGTGCCGCGCCCGGCCCCGCGCGTCGCGCCGGCGACGAGTGCGACCTGGCCGGTGAGCGAAAGTTGGTCGGGCATGGTTCGCACGCTCCGCAACGAGTCGCGCGGATTATAAATGAATGGCCATTTATAAATCAAGCAACCGCCTCAGATGCGCCGCGCCAGCTCCTCGCGGACATATCGGGTCGCCCAAAGATAGTGCAGCGCGGCCCAAAGATAGCCGAATGCCATGACCGCAAGCGCCATCCCAAGGCCGGCCGCCGATCCGGCGGGCGTGGCGTCCGGCGCGAAATGGTCGCTGAGCCGACCCAGCAGCAGCGGGCCCAGCCCGCCGCCGATCACCGAATAGACCAGTCCGGTAACCGCCACCGACGATGCGCGCATCCGCGGATGCATCATGTTCTGGAACATGCCTGCGGTGATGCCCAGGTAGCAATATTGCACCAGCGCCGCCCCACCGAGCAGCGCGATCGCCGCCGCCGGCGCGCCTTGCGTCACGGCGGCAACATAGAGCGGCGCCGACGCCAGCAGCGTGATCCCCGGGATCAGCGGATACCAGCGGCTGTCGCGGCGGCCGAGCCGGTCGGCGAGCCAGCCCGAGCCGGCCACGCCGAGGATCGACGGCACGGTGAGCAGGCCGACCGCGATGCCAGCCTCGCCGAAGTTCAGCCCGAAGCGGCGCGTGAGCCAGGCGGCGAGAAAGCCGTTCAGTCCGAAGCCGACCGCCGACGCGACGGTCGAGCCGATCAGCAGATGGCGCAGCGAACGCCAGCCCCACAGGCGCCCGAGAACCGCGCCGAACGACGGTACTTCGTCGATGCGCGCGGGATCGTCGAAGCGCCCGCGCTCGGGCTCGCGGACGAACACGATCAGCAGCAGGGCGAGCACTATGCCGGGCGCTGCCGCGATCCAGAACGCATGGCGCCAGCCCCACGCCTGCGCGATCATCCCGCCAAAGGTCGCGCCCAGGAAGGCGCCGATCGGCGGCGCGAGCTGCATGACCGAGACCGCAGTGGTCCGCTTCTCGCGCGGGAAGCAGTCCGAGACCGCCGAGGCCGCTGCCGGCAGTCCGACCGCTTCGCCGACCCCCACGCTCACGCGCGCGAGCAACAGGCTGACGAAGCCGTTCGCGAGACCGCAGAGCGCCGTCGCGGCGGACCAGGCGATCGTGCCGATCCATACGAAACGGATGCGATTACCGCGCTCGGCGAAACGCGCGACCCAGATTCCGAGCAGTGCATTCAGCGCGGAAAAGGCGAGCCCGGCGATCATCGCGACTTCAGTGTCGGTGAGCTGGAACTCCTGCTTGATCGGTTGCGCGAGCACATTCATCACGACCCGGTCGATGAAGCCGCATGTCGAAATCGCGGCGAGCAGTGCGAGCGTCAGACGCGGCGTATGGCGGTGTCGGATGCGGTCGTTCATCTTCCTCCCCTGGCGACGTCCGGCGCGAGCCGGCGCCCCTTGTTGGGCGCAAAAGCGCGGCGGCGCACGCAGATGCGGCGCCAACTAGGGGAGCTGCGGGAGGCGTGTCACGCGGTAGCCGCGCGGCAGCGCTTATTTCGGCGCGAGCACCATCAGCATCTGGCGGCCTTCCATGCGCGGATAGGCTTCGACCTTGGCGTCCTCGGCGGTATCTTCCTGCACGCGCTTGAGCAGCACCATGCCGAGCTGGCCATGGCTCAGCTCACGACCGCGGAAGCGCAGCGTCACCTTGACCTTGTCGCCTTCGCCGATGAATTTGTGGATGGCCTTCATCTTCACGTCATAGTCGTGATCGTCGATGTTCGGGCGCATCTTGATCTCCTTGACCTCCTGGGTCTTCTGAGACTTGCGCGCCTGATTGGCCTTTTTCTGCGCCTCGTACTTGAACTTGCCGCCGTCGAGGAACTTGGCGACGGGCGGATCGGGGTTGGGCGACACTTCGACGAGGTCGCGCCCGAAGGACTGCGCCTGCTCCATCGCCTCGCGCGTGTACATCACGCCGAGGTTCTCGCCATCCTGATCGATGACGCGGACGCGGGGACTCTGGATGAACTCGTTATACCGCGGACCGTTGAGCGGCATAGCCGGCGCCATCGGACGCCGAGTCATGGGAGGACGTATAAGACTTGCTCCTGTCGTAATTTCAGCATTTTTACAAATAACGCAGAACCGCGCGATCCGGTAGCCCAGCCAGGGCGATTCGAGCGGATTTGTCGCGCAGTGTGGCGCGGCAGTAACTGGCATGTGGTTAACCGGCGCTGACGCAGCAAGGGCGTGCGCGGTGCTTCCACAATTTTATTTGGAATTGCCGTCGTGCCGGAGTTCGGCCGTGAGCACGCGCAACGTGTCCGTCGCCTGGGCGAGATAGCGGGCGATCACGTCCAGCTCGGTCGGCGTGAAGTTCGCGCCGACGGACGCCATTGCGTCGCGCAGCTTCTGATAGGCAGGCGCGAGCATCGCGGCGAGCTTGGGATGCGGCAGCGGCCGGATCAGCACGCTGCGCCGGTCCTTCGGATTGGGCTCGCGCCGGGCATATCCGGCCTTTTCGAGCCGGTCGACAATGCCGGTGATCGCGCCGGTGGTGAGCCCGGTCGCCGTGGCGAGCTGGCCCGCGGTCGCCACACCCAACTGCCCGAGCGTGCCGAGACAGCGGCTTTCCGCGGCGCTCATGCCCGCCCGGCGCGCCAGCGTTTCGTGGAACAGCACGACGGCGGTCGCCAGGTCGCGCCCGAGCTGGCCCGGGGTTGCAGGCGCGGGTGTTGCATTAATCTCACTCATAAGATACTTATAGCTAAGAGATATTTCGCGATCAAGGAAAATTCGATGGCGAATCAAGTCGATGTCATGCGGCGCCCGTTCCTGTCGCGCGTCGCGCCGGGGCTGACGCTGATGGTCCTGGCGCCGCTGATCGCGGAACTGTTGCCGGGCGCGACGCGGATGAGCGCGGCGTTCGTATTCCCGATCGAAGTGATCATCTGGGGCGGCGGTGCCCTGGTCGCGCGCGAACTGATCTGCCGCCGATCGCTCGGCTGGGTCGGGCTCGTCGCGCTGGCGCTCGCGCTGTCCGTGGCAGAGGAATGCCTGATCCAGCAGACGTCGTTCGCGCCGTTGGTGGTGAAGATCAAGGGCGTGGAATATGCGCGCGCCGCAGGCGTGAACTATGTCTATCTGCTGTGGGCGTTGCTGTACGAGAGCCTGTTCGTCGTCCTCATTCCCGTTGGGCTGACCAATCTGCTATTCGCCGATCGCGTGCGGGACCGCTGGTTGAGTCCGGTCGGCGCCACCATCATCGGCGTGCTGTTCGTGCCGGCGTGCGCGGCGGCCTGGTATGGCTGGAACCAGGTCGCGCGCGTGCAGGTCTTTCACCTGGAGCCCTATCAACTTCCCGCGCACCTCGCGGTCGCGGGTATCGTGGCGATCGGCGTGCTCGTCGCCGCGGCGATCGTGGCGGGGCCGAACTGGAGCGCGCGGTTCTCCAGACCGTTGCCGCCGCCGAATCCGGCGCTGTTGTTCCTGCTCGCGGCGACCGTTTCGGTTGCGATCTTCGTGCTGGAAGTGCTTGCCTTTGGCATCGCGCCCGAGGTTCCGCCCGTCGTCGCGATCGTGCTGGCCGGCGCGATCGCGGCCGCGTTGTTGCTGGTGCCGCGCTGGCGGGCGGCACCGTCCTGGACTCTGCAGCACGAATTCGCCGCGCTCTATGGCGCTACCTTATCGAATTTCGCCGTGATGTTCGTTGCCTTCATCGGGGCGCCGCCATTCGATCTCTATGGCAAGGTCGTCCTCGATGCAGTTGCCACTGTGCTGATGCTCGCCTTCTGGTACCCGCGCGCCTTCAGCGCAGGTCGGGCGGCAGCGCCTCGGTCTTGAGCCGTTCGACCAGCGCGTCGAGCGCGACCACTTCCTGCCGCGCATCGGCGCCGAGCGGACGCACCGCGAGCGTGCCTTCCTCGGCCTCGCGCTTGCCGACCACGAGCAAATAGGGGACCTTGGCGAGCGAGTGCTCGCGGACCTTGTAGTTGATCTTCTCGTTGCGCAGGTCGGTCTCGACACGCAGTCCGGCCGCCGCCAGCTTTGCTGCGACTTCTTTCGCGTAATCGTCGGCATCGGACACGATCGTCGCGACCACTGCCTGCACCGGCGCGAGCCATAGCGGGAAGCGGCCGGCGTGGTGCTCGATCAATATGCCGATGAAGCGCTCGAACGTGCCGAGGATCGCGCGGTGGAGCATCACCGGGCGGTGGCGCTCGCCGTCGTCGCCGACATAGCTTGCATCGAGCCGGTCGGGAATCACCGTGTCGGTCTGGAGCGTGCCGCACTGCCACGTCCGTCCGATCGCATCGGTCAGATGGAATTCGAGCTTGGGCGCGTAGAAGGCGCCTTCGCCCGGCAGTTCCTCCCAGCCGAACTCGGGCTTGTCGCGGCCCGTGGCGTGGACCGCGTCGCGCAGCGATTGCTCCGCCCAGTCCCACATCTCCTCGGTCCCGAAACGCTTGTCGGGGCGCAGCGCGAGCTTGATCGCGTAATTCGCGAAGCCGAGGTCGCGATAGACCAGGTCGAGCAGGTCGCAGAAGCGCGTGACTTCGTCGACTAGTTGGTCAGGACGCACGAAGATATGCGCGTCGTCCTGCGTGAACTGGCGCACGCGCATGATGCCGTGCAGCGCGCCATGCGGCTCGTTGCGGTGGCAGCAGCCGAACTCGGCCATGCGGATCGGCAGGTCGCGGTAGGACTTGATGCCCTGGCGGAAGATCAGCACATGCGCCGGGCAATTCATCGGCTTCATCGCCATCAGCTCGGCTTTGCCCGAGAGGATCGGCGCATCGTCGTCGGTGCTCGGCACTTCGTCGGGCACGACAAACATATTCTCGCGATACTTGCCCCAATGGCCGCTCTGCTCCCATTGGCGCGCGTCCATCAGCTGCGGCGTCTTGACCTCGACATAGCCCGCGGCATCGAGCCGGCGGCGCATATAGGCTTCGAGCGCGCGCCACAGCAGATAGCCCTTGGGATGCCAAAACACGCTGCCCTGCGCTTCGCTCTGGAGGTGGAACAGGTCCATCTCCTGGCCGATGCGGCGATGGTCGCGCTTGGCGGCTTCCTCGAGCATCGTGAGATGCGCGTCGAGCTGCTTCTTGGTGAGCCAGCCGGTGCCGTAGATGCGCGAGAGCATCGCGTTCTTCTGGTCGCCGCGCCAATAGGCACCCGAGACGCGCGTCAGCTTGAACGCGTCCGGCGCGACCTTGCCCGTCGACGCCAGGTGGGGGCCGCGGCACATGTCGAGCCACGCGTTCTCACCCTTGCCGGCGCGATAGACGGTCAGTTCCTCGCCTTCGGGCAGCTCGGCGGCCCATTGGGCCTTGAACGTCTCGCCCTCGGCCTGCCAGCGCGCGATCAGGTCGGCGCGGCTCCACACTTCGCGGATCAGCGGCTCGTCCTTGGCGATGATGCGGCGCATCTCGGCTTCGATCGCCGGCAGGTCCTCGTCGGTGAACGGACGGTCCTTGGGAGCGAAGTCGTAGTAGAAGCCGTCGTCGGTCGCCGGGCCGAAGGTGATCTGCGTGCCGGGGAACAGGTTCTGAACCGCCTCGGCCAGGATGTGCGCATAGTCGTGACGCACGAGCTCGAGCGCGTCCTTTTCGTCCTTCGCGGTGATCAGCGCGAGCTGGGCGTCGCCGTCGAATGGGCGCATGATGTCGCGCACCTCGCCATTGACGCGCGCGGCCATCGCCGCCTTGGCCAGGCCGGGACCGATCGCAGCGGCGATATCCGCGGGCGTGGCGCCGGGCGCGACTTCGCGGATCGAACCGTCGGGAAGCGTGATGCGGAACATCTCGGACACTAAATTCTCGCTGGCTGGAAAGGCCTGCGGCTTATGCGCGCGGGGCGCGGCAGGCAAGCAATTGTGATCGGCCATGGCTCGTCTCGCGGCGCCCTGGACGAATCGGAGAACGAGTGCGGAGGCGCCGGCCCACCCGTTCCCGGGCGGGTCCGGCCACTGCACCTAGGTGCGCGCGCCGGAAACCCCGGGCATGCCCAGGGTGGTGGTAGTCGTCGCGGAAAGTGCGCGGTGCATGCGAGCGATATAGGCGAAAGGGCGCGACAGTTCCAGCCGAGCGCTGCTCGAACGCTTCACCGCTGCTTTGCGACGATCCGCCCCGGAATGGGCAACCGGACGCCACCCGCCTGCGTAGGTTTTGCGAAGCCCGGGAAACGGGCAGAGGAGAAGAGCCATGAAACGGATCAACTTGCTTGCTGCCGCGGGGTTCGCCGCTGCCGCGCTGATCGGAGTTTCGGCCGGCGCGAGCGCGCAGGACTATCGCGATTATGACAATGACTATCGTGACAGCGGCTATCGCTATGGCCGCCTCTGGGACGTCAACCATGACGGTCGGATCAACTGGCGCGATCGTCGCATCCTCGAGCGCCGCGACCGGGAACGCCGCGAATATCGTTACGACCGCCGCTATGGCGAGCGCGACGATTGCTGGAATGAATGGCACGACGGCTATCGTAGCCGGGTCTGCCGCTGATCTGGCCGCGCGGGCGCCTATGGCGGCGCCCGCCGGTTAGGCCACGGTTCAGCGCGCGCTCGCTAGCCGCGGGCCATGCCACGCAGTCATCACATTCTCAGCGCCGCTTCGAATCTCCTCGGCATCACGCTGCTCATCATTGCCGGGTTGCACATTGCGAATCGCGCCGAAAAGAGCTTCGCCGACGAGATCGCCTGGATCGGCGCCCTGTGCTTCGCGCTGAGTTGCGGGCTATCGTATCTCGCGATCCGATCGGGCAACGACTCGTCGCCCAGCGAAACCATCGCTGACAACCTGTTCCTGACCGGATTGCTGGCACTCGTGATCTCGGTCGCGGTGCTGGCGCTGTCGCACGTCGTTTGAGGAAGGCCTCAACGGCGCTTGCGCGGCGCGTTGAGCGCCGCGGCAGCGCTGAACAGATCCTTGAGCGCGGCTTCGTCAATGGCTTCGTCTTCGCGGATATCGATCGCGCGGCGAACATTGCCTTCGAGGCTCGAGTTGAACAGTTTCCCGGGATCGTCGAGCGCGGCGCCCTTGGCGAAGGTCAGCTTGACCACCGCCTTGTAGGTCTCGCCCGTGCAAAGGATGCCGCCATTGGCGTACCAGGTCGGAACGCCGCGCCATTTCCATTCCTCGGTGACGTCGGGCACGGCTTGGTGGATCAAGGCGCGCACACGGGCGAGCGTCGCACCGCGCCAATCGCCCAGGTCGGCGATGCGCGCATCGATCAGTTCGGACGGCGATTTTTCTGCCTGCGCTTCGGTCATTTGCTTCTCCTCTCGATCACGCGCCGGCGGCGCCGCGTGCGCGCCGCCAGCGGATCGCATAGGGCAGCGTGAACAGATAGAGTCCGGTGACGAGTAGCGCGATCAGCGGAATCAGCGCGAGCAGGCCCATCCAGGCGCGCGGCTGGCCGCCTGCCATCGCGAGCATATAAATGGCGACGCCCACGGCGAAGGCGAGCGAAAACCAGCGGTGTGCCTGCCGTATCCAGTCGTTCCGGTGCATTGGCTACTCTCCCTCCTTCGGTTCAATCGACGCGCGCGAGCAGTTGCTCGAGTTCGCCAAAGAATTTCTGCCAACCGAACCGCGCGCCGTGGAATGCCTGGTCTTGGTCGGGACGGAACCCGGCCTGTTCCATGCGTAGATGCGTGCCGGCCGAGGTCGGCGTGAGCGTCCAGGTGACGATGCTTTCGAGTCCCATCGCGTCCCAGCGATAGGCGAGCGTGCGTTGCGGCTCGATCTCGAGCACTTCGCAATCGACCGAACCCCAGTCGCCGCTCAGCGTGAAGCGCTGCCCCAGCACCGGCGCGAAATCGTTGCGCATCAGCCATTCGGAGATCAGGTGCGGCTGGGTGAGCGCGCGCCACACGCGGTCGACGGGAAACGCCAGGTCGCGCTCGACGACGACCGAGCGAAGTTGGGTTGCGGCTTGAGTCATTGATCCATCCTCTTGAGCAGGTCTTCGAGTTCGTCGAACTTGTTTTCCCAGAACCCGGCCATCTCCTTCGTCCAGTCGACGAGCGGGGCGAGCGCGCCGAGCACGGCGCTGTAATGCGTCTGGCGCCCCTGCGGGCGATCGCGCACCAGCCCGGCTTGCTTGAGCAGCGCGAGATGCTTGGACACCGCAGGCTGCGAAACACCCGCGCGTGCGGTCAATGCCACGACCGTCTGGTCGCCCTCGCGGCACAGGCGCTCGAAGATCGCGCGCCGCGTGGGATCCGCGAGCGTGCGAAACAGCATGTCGTGCGCGTCGGTCATAGAGAATCGATAACTCACTGGTTATGGATTTTCATAACCACATGGTTATGTATCGGTCAAGCGGCGAGCATAGCTGTCTCGCAGATTACGGCGCGGTTCAGCAACGTGTCGGCCAGCCTCGGCTAGTTTCGGCAACGGTCCATCCCCCGGACCGCGAAGGAGATTTGCCATGAAACTGTCGAAGATGGTCGCCGCCGCCGGCCTGGCGCTGGTCGCGCTCACCGGTACCACGGCTGCCAGCGCACATCCCCATCGTTGGGAGCGCGAGCATCGTTACGAACGCCTTCATCGCTGGGAACGGCACCATGCCTATCGCTGGGAACGCCGTCATCGCGGCCATGACCGCTGCTGGATCGAATGGCACCATGGGTACCGCGAGCGCGTCTGCCGCTACTGACGGACCGACCGCGAGCGTTCGCGGTCGCGCTCACGCCAGCCCGAACGGCACCACCATATTGCCGGCATAATGTCCGACCTGGGCGCGCCCGAGATAGGGCGCGCCCATCTCCGCGCACCAGCGGCGAATCATCGCTTCGGGCTCTTCGATCCACGGCGGGTCGTTGGCCTGGATCGCGACGATCTGGCCGAGCCGCACGCCGGCGATGCCCCTGAGCTGGGTGGCGTGCGCCATCTGAAACAACATGCGATCGATGCGGTAGAGCGGCTCGTCGACTTCCTCGACGATCAGCACATGATCGGTCAGATCCGGCAGCCATTTGGTGCCGATCAGCGCACTCAGGATCGCGAGGTTGAACACCGCGCTCGGCTTGCCGTCGAGCCCGGGTTCGAGCGCCTCGTGGCGCTGCTCGACCAGCCAGCCGAGCGCGCGCGCGACTTCCTGGCCGTGATTGTCCCTGCGCCCGATTTCGATCGGCATCGGCCCGTGTGCCGGCCGCCCAATCCGCCGCGCATAGAGCGCGCCGAGCAGAAACCCCATGTCCGAATAGCCGAGATAGGTCTTGTTCTTCGCAGCGGAACCGAGCTGCGGCATCACCGCTTCGAGCAGCCGGTTCGAGCCATAACCGCCGCGCGCGAACCAGATCGCGTCGAACGCGGCGTCATTGGCGAATTCGAGGAACGCGGCCGCCCGCACGCTGTCGGAGCCGGCGAAATGCCCCTCGTTCTGGAAACATTGCGGATGGAACACGAGGTCGACGGCGGGATAGAGGATAGCGCCGAGCGCCGCGACGCGATTTGCGACGCTGGGGTCGATCGACCTTCCCGGTGCCACGATGCCGATCCGCATTTCCATCCCCCGTCCGCCGTAGTTCCGCACTACTCGCTTTGGGCGGAATTTGTCCAAAGCCTTGCTTGGCGCTCATTCGGTTACGCTCTGGTCGACGTCATCGGTTTGCGCGGCATCGGGTGCAACTTCCGCCGCCGGCGCCCCGTGCGCGGAGCTTTCGGCTGGATAGTCGATGGGCTCGGCGCCTGTGGTAGTCGCTGGAGCCCAATCCGGGTCCCCGGAGGAGGGCGCGATTTCTGCCGGCGGCGGCGGCGGTGGAGGCAGCGGCTTGCCCTGCAGTGCCATCACCATCAACGCGTCGCGTTGATAGATGTCGGGATAGGCGGTCAGTCGCCCGCCCGTGTCGAAATCCAGAGTGAAGTACACGATCCGCACCGGCCAGCGCTGCGCGAGCGCGATCGACCGCGTGTCCATCTGAGCGAGTGCATCGACGATCGGCTGTGGATTGCCCACGAGCGTTTCGGCGAGCGACTCGATATTCTGCACGCGAATGCAGCCGTGGCTGCGCGCGCGGTCGATCGCACCGAACAAGCCCTTGGCCGGCGTGTCGTGAAGATAGATTGCGTGCGGGTTGGGCATCTGGATCTTGAGGCGGCCGAGCGAATTGGCCTCGCCCGGTTTCTGCTTGGCGCGGAGCGTGCCCGAAGCGTTGCGCTCGAATACGAAGCCCTTGCGGTCGGCGCTGTCCCCCTCGCGCAACTCGCCCTTGGCGAGGATGCTAGCGGGCACGTTCCACCACGGATTGACGATGATGGCATTGGCCCGCGCCGCGAGCGCCGGCGTCGGCGTGTCCGGCGCGCCCACCACTGCGGCGAACGAGGCACGTACGGCGCCGTGGTCGATCAGATCGACGCGCTGCGCCGGCACGTTGATCCGCAGCATGCGTTCGGGCGCGGGTTCGCGCGGCATCCAGCGCCAGCGTTCGAGATTGGCGAGCACGGACGCGCGGCGCGGATCGGCGGGCGCGAGTTGCGCGAGCATCGCCTTGAGCGCCTGATATTGCGGCGAGACCGGCAACAGCCCGGTCAGCCATTGCGCGAGCTGACCATTGGCACGCGCCTGCCGCAGTTGCGTGCCCAACAGGTCACGCGGAACCTTCGGGCTTTCGATCGACCAATCGAAGCGCGTGCGGTCCTTGACGCGACCCTGCGCGAAATCCTCGGCGAGCGAGAGTGCCGCTTCGTCGGCCATGGCAGTGACTTCGGCCGGCATGCGGTGGCTCTGGACGGCGTCGCGCAGCGCGGCATCGTGATAGTCGGCCGGGTTGAGGCCCTCGGCGGCGGCGGAGTCGATCAGCCGGACGAGCTGCTGGAGGTCGTCGGCGCGCCACGTGTCGGCCTGCGCCGGATCGCGTTGCTGGCCACAGCCCGACAGCAGCAGCGGTACCGGCGCGAGCAGGAGTGAGAGCGCCGCCAGCTTGCAAAATATTGAATCCGAACGATTGTCCATCGACCCTTTTCCGGCTGCCTTCGGGTACGACAACGATCGAGCCGTGGCTGCGCTCCCGTCCGGCGCGCGAACGCCGGCCTTGCCGGATCCGGGCAAACCGTCGATAGCCGCGCACCATGCCAGATCGCAGCTATTTCTTCGTCGGCGTCGGCGGCAGCGGGATGATGCCGTTGGCGATGATCCTTGCGGGCCAGGGCGCCAAGGTCGCGGGGTCGGACCGCAATCTCGACCAGGCGCGGCTGCCCGCCAAGTTCGACTATCTGCGCGCCGCGGGAATCGCGCTGTTCGCGCAGGATGGCAGGGGGATCACTTCACCGGAGCAGATCGTCGTCGCTTCGGCCGCGGTCGAACCGCAGGTGCCCGACATGGTCGCCGCCGAGCGCGTCGGTGCGCAGCGGATGAGCCGCGCCGAGCTGCTCGCCAGCCTGTTCAACGCCGCGCCGCTGTCGATCGGCGTGGCGGGGACGAGCGGCAAGTCGACGGTCACCGGCATGATCGGCTGGATTCTTCACGCCGCCGGGCACGATCCGACGGTGATGAACGGTGCAGTGATGAAGAATTTCGCGACACCCGATACACCGTTCGCGAGTGCGCTGGTCGGGCAGGGGGGTGCCTTTGTCTCCGAGGTCGACGAGAGCGACGGCTCGATCGCGCTGTATCGGCCCGGGATCGCGGTGCTCAACAACGTCAGCCTCGACCATAAATCGCTCGAGGAATTGCGCGATTTGTTCGGGACGTTCATCGCCAAGGCACGTACCGCCATCGTCAACCTCGACAATGGCGAGGGTAGCGCACTCGCGATGGCATTGCCGCGCGACCGCGTGATCGGGTTCGGGATCGAACGCGACGCCGATCTGAGCGCTTGCGACATCGTCGAGGGCCGTTTCGAAGTGGCGTTCACGCTATGCGCCGGCGTGACGCGCCTGCCGGTGCAACTGCGCGTGCCCGGCCGGCACAACGTGGCGAACGCGCTGGCGGCGATCGGCGCGGCGATGGCGGCGGGAATTGCGCTCACCGATGCCGTGCGCGCGATCGAAAGCTTTACGGGACTGCGCCGGCGTTTCGAGCTGGTGGGTGAAGCCGGCGGCATCGCGGTGATCGATGATTTCGGGCACAATCCCGACAAGATCGCAGCGACGCTAGATACGCTCCACGCTTTTCCGGGGCGATTGCTGCTGCTGTTCCAGCCGCATGGCTTTGGCCCGCTCAAGGTGATGCGGCGCGAGCTGGTGGAGAGCCTGGCGGCGCGGCTGAGGCCGGAGGACGTGCTGGTGCTCCCCGATCCAGTCTATCTGGGCGGCACGGTGGCGCGCGAAGTCACCAGCGCGGACATCGTCGCCGACCTGGCGGCGGGCGGGCATCAGGCGCTGTATATTCCCGACCGCGCGGCCGCGGCGGCGCATCTCGTGGCCATGGCGCGGGTCGGCGACCGCATCATCGTGATGGGCGCGCGCGACGATACGCTCAGCCTGCTCGCCGAGGATATGCTCGAGAAGCTGGGGGGCTGAAGCGACCCCCGCTGGATCAGCCCCGTGGCGCGTTGCCGCGCGGTCCGGGACGACGGTTGCCGTGCTGCTGCCCGGACGGACGCCCGCCGTCCTGTGCGCGGCGCTGGCCGCCGTCGGGTGCGCGCCGCTGCTGCGGAGCGGCGTCGACGCGGCCGGGGCGCTGCTGACCGTTGGGCGCGGGCCGCGAGTCGGCGTGCTGGCCGCCCCGGGGATGGGCCGGGCGCTGGGCGCGATCGCCGAGGCCGAGCGGACGCGCTTCGGCGGGCTGGCCGTCGCGCGCGCGCCGCGGGTTGCGGTCGCTTGCGGGGCGAGCGGCGTGCGTGGCGCGCGGCGGACGGCGATCGCCCTGCGAGCGGC
>Ga0105248_10004702_pt1 | contig 15100 bp, 11 predicted proteins | sample KBSS34metaG_FD_81524 | JGI IMG/M metagenome (GOLD analysis project Ga0105248, IMG submission 81524) | Switchgrass rhizosphere microbial communities from Kellogg Biological Station, Michigan, USA - KBS S3-4 metaG | ecosystem: Host-associated > Plants > Roots > Rhizosphere > Soil | place...
CGAGCGGTTGAACTCCTCTTTCAGCAACTGTCCGCGCATGCGAAAGCCCTGCCCCGCGCTTTGCACGACCGAGCGGCTCGGCGTGGTCTCTCCGCCCATGAAGAGCGACACCCCGACGATGCCCTCATTGCCCACCACCGCGATTTCCGCCGACGCGCCATCCTCCATCACGTAGAGCAGCGACACGATGGCCGTGGTGGGGAAGTACACGTGGCTCATTGCGACACCAGACTCGTACAGGACTTCGCCAAGCGGCATGTCCACCGGCTCGAGGGTCGGAAGCCAGCGCGCCCATTCGTCGGGCGGGAGCGCGGCGAGCAGGTGGTTCGTGCGGGGATCCGGGTGTGTTGCCATGGCAGCTCGGTATTTGTGCTCCCGGCGGGGCTCACAGCGCCGCGCACTCAAAACGAGAGGCCCGTACAACGCGCGTTGCCGGGCCTCATGCCGAGTTCCAGATTTCCGGTGCACACAGCAGATGCTGCGCGACGAAATGTGCGGCTCTCTTCAGAGACCGCGGATGGGACTTTTTTCGGCAATGCCAAGGCTCCTCCTGCGACGCGACGATGTCAATGCAAGGGTCATCGCGCCTTTCGCGGCGTCTCTTGGTGCGCCATCGCACAGACGGCGACTGGCGCCTCGCCCTAGTCTGAACTTCTCGGTGATGCGTGTAGAACTGGATAGAAGACCGCCCCGAAACCAGGCAGGGCTCGACCTGGTGAGTGGTCGAGCTGCGTGCGAAAGGAGATCTCCATGAACTGGAACCGCATCCGGGGCAACTGGAAGCAAGGGCTCGTCGCCGGCCGTCGTGATCTGCTCGCCGGCAAGATCCAGAAACGCCATGGGCTGGCCAGAGACGAAGCGCAGAAGCCGCTTGCCCAAGGGCAACGCGAGGTGACTGAGGGAACGGGTCCGCAACCCGGCGATGACGGTGCCAAGTCCAGCGTCGACCTGACTCCCGCGTTCGTCGACACCCAGGCCACCTGGAAGTCTCGCTAGCAGCACTGGAGCACCCGCAGGAGAAACGCTTTGTTCCGCAGAGCGTCTCCTAGCGCACAGACCGCGGTGCTCGGCGAGCCTAGATTGGCCGCATGAACACCCAAGGCTTCCCAGCGTGCTGGAGCACCGCTTCGCTTGGCGACACCACGGCCACGTTGCCGATGGACCTGGCGGCTCTGCAGGCGCATCTGGCTGCGTGCAGGGGCATGCACAGCCGCCTGTTCGGCCTGCATGGCGCCGCCGAGGCGATCAGCGGCTTCGTGGCGGCACGCTTCGTGACGAGCGCGCTCACCGTGGTTGCGATCGTGGTCGTTGTCAGATTGATGGTCCTGCAGTGAATGGCACACCCCGACTTGCAGCGCCTGATACCCGATGCGTCGCGGACCCTGTGCGCCATCCTTGATGTCTCGTGCGGGTCGGTGGAGCCAGCCATACGCTCCGAGATCTTCGGCCTGCAGCGCTTTGCACAGCATGGGCGCAGCCTCGGCGAGACTCACCGCGCGGGCCGCGCGACAGCACGCACCGCGAAGTTCTTTCCGCGGCTGCCCGGCAACGTTCGCATGCTGCGTCAGGCGCACCGATATATCGGCGGGCATGCGGCCACCGGCTACGACATCAGCCCCGCGGCCGAATGGCTGCTCGACAACTTTCACCTGATCGAAGCGCAGTTCAAGGAGATTCACGAGGGGCTGCCGCGAAGCTACTTCCGCGCCCTCCCCGTGCTGCTCGACGAGCCGCTGGCCGGCCTGCCGCGCGTCTATGGCGTGGCCTGGGCCTTCGTGGCGCACACCGACGGCGCGTTCGACGAAGACCTGCTGATCCGGTTTCTGAGCGCCTACCAGGAAACCCGCGAACTGAGCCACAGCGAGATGTGGGCGTTGCCGACGACCTTGCGCGTCGTACTGATCGAGAACCTTCGCCGCCTGGCCGAGCGAGTGGCCACCAGCAAGGCGGCACGCGAGGCGGCCAACCTGTGCTGCGATCACCTCGAGACCTACTCGCTGCAGTCGCTCGACGAGTTGCTCGCCCTGCTCACACGGCGGGGGGTCAGCAGCGTGTTCCTGGCCCAGATGGCCGTGCGCCTGCGGGGCCATCGAACCAAGGGCCACGCCGACTACCCCCAATGGCTGCAGGGCGCACTGCCCGATCCGGCGGCTGTGCAAGCGCAGCAAAGCGCAGATGAAGCGGCCGACAACCTGAGCGTGAGCAATGCAGTCACGTCGCTGCGAGCCATCAGCGATGCCGACTGGCCCGCCATCGTGGCCCGCTCCAGCCCGCTCGTGCGGCTGATGCTGACATCGCCCGTGTTCGAGGCCGAGCATGCCGGCACGCGCGACCAGACGCTGCACGGCGTCGAGCGCCTGGCAAGGCGCAGCGGCCGCAGCGAGCTATCCGTGGCCCAAACGCTTCTTGGATTGATGCGCTCGGCTGCGGACGGCGACGAGGTCACCGCCGTCGCCAGCTACTGGCTGAGTGGCGCAGGCCGCCCCGCACTGTTGCTTGCGCTCGGCCTGCGCGAGCGCGTCCCCTGGCGAGCCCTTGCGCGCCGCATCACCCTTCCCGTCTACCTGGGCTCGCTGCTGCTGGGTACTTTGGGCCTCACGGCGTGGATGGTGCTGCGACATGGTGTCGAGCCGACCGGCGCAGGCGCTGCCGTGTGGTTGATGTTCCTGGGTGCGGTCCTGGCGATGTTCCCGGCATCCGAAGCGGTGGTGGCGGTGGTCAATCGATTGATCAGCGAATCGGTTGACCCCAGGCACCTTCCCCGCCTGGCCTGGGCCAATGGAATACCGCCCGAGCATCGGGTGATGGTCGTGATCCCGGCCATGCTCACCCATGCCGCATCGATCTGCGACCTCGTGCACCGCCTGCAGTTGCATCACCTCGCCAATCCGGAGCGACACGCGCAGTTCGCACTGCTCAGCGACTGGGCGGACGCCGACACCCCACGGGTCGCATCGGACGACAGCCTGCTGGCCGGCGCGACACGACAGATCCGCGAGCTCAACGCGCGCTATCCGCCGCAGGCCGGGTGTGCGCCGCGCTTCCTCGTGCTGCACCGCGAGCGCCGCTTCAGCCCATCGGAACAGCGCTGGATCGGCTGGGAGCGCAAACGCGGGAAGCTCGAGATGCTCGTGGCAGCACTGGCAGACGGCTCCCAGGGCGCGTTCCTCGATCTGGGCGACGACTCCCGCATCGCGGCCGGCACCCAGTACGTCGTCACGCTGGACAGCGACACCCAGCTGCCGCCGGGGCGACTGCGCGAACTGGTGGGCATGGCCGCGCATCCGGACAACCTCCCGCGGCTCGATCCCGGTGGGCGCATCGTGCTGGGCGGCTACGCCATCCTTCAGCCACGCGTCGTCACGCCGCTGCCCGCACCCAAGGACTTCACTCTCTACCACTGGCTGTTTTCCGGGCAGTGCGGCGTCGACCCGTACAGCGTCCCGAGCTCGGAGGTCTATCAGGACCTGTTCGGCGAAGGCACCTTCACCGGAAAGGGGCTGATCAACGTGCGGGCCCTGCACGCGGTGCTGTGCGGCCGATTGCCCGAGGGCCGGGTGCTGAGCCACGACTTGCTCGAAGGCTCGATGGCCCGGTGCGCCGCGGCGAGCGACATCACGGTCATCGAGGACGCGCCGTTTCATGCCGATGTCGCCGCCTCGCGCGTGCATCGCTGGACGCGTGGCGACTGGCAGTTGCTGCCCTTCCTGCTGAATCCGCGGCGCTATCACCTGAGTGCCGTCAACTGCTGGAAGATGTTCGACAACCTGCGCCGCTCGCTCGTGCCCCCCACGTCGCTGGCCTTGCTGCTGCTTGCGCTGGCCGGCGCGGTCATGTCGCCGTGGGCTGCGCTGGCGCTGGTCATGGCCGCGTTTTCGGCCGGACCGCTGATGGGGGCGGTGGCGGGCTTCCTGCCCGGCCGCGACGACCTGGCCAAGCGCCACTTCTACCGTCAGGCCCTGACCGACCTCGCGCGCGCGCTCTGGGGCGGCCTGTGGCATCTGGCGCAGTTGCTGCAGCGCGCGCTGGCGGGCGTGGACGCCATCGGACGGGCGAACTTCCGCATGGCCATCAGCCATCGCCATCTGCTGCAGTGGACCACGGCCGCGAGCGCGCAGGCGCAGGCGAAGACCGAGCTCGCAGCGCTCGCGCGCCGGCACTGGAGCGAGCCGGTGGTGGCTGCGCTGCTGCTTGGCGCGCTCGTTGTGGCGGGTGCACCGCACCTTGCGCTGTCGGCTGCGCTGTGCATGTTGTGGGGTGCATCACCGATATGGACATGGTGGGTCAGTCGACCGCATGAGGCGTCCCCCGACGCCGCGCTGCCGGCACGGGACCTGGCTTATCTGGAGGGCGTCGCGCGCGACACCTGGCGCCTGTTCGAGCGCTGCGTCGGGCCCGAGGACAACCACCTGCCGCCCGACAACTTGCAGACCACCCCTCACGACATCGTGGCGCACCGCACGTCACCGACCAACATCGGCCTGTACCTGCTGAGCGTGGCCTGTGCCAGGGCGTTCGGCTGGATCGGCAGCCAGGAGATGCTGACGCGCATGGAGGCGACGCTGGCCACGCTGGGCACGCTGCAGCGTCATCGCGGCCACTTCCTGAACTGGTACGACACGCTCACGCGTGCGCCTCTGCTTCCGATGTATGTGTCCACGGTGGACAGCGGGAACTTCAGCGGCCATCTGCTCGCAGTGGCTCAGGCCTGCCTGGAGTTGGCGCAAGCGCCGGATGACGAGCGCGCGGCGCGGCGTGCCATCCACGCTTGCACTGAACGGCTCACGCGACTGCTTTCCCGGGTGCCCGAGCTGCTGCCGCCCGGCTCAGCACTCGCGCGCCTCATGGCCATGCCGGACCCGCTGGCCCAGTGCCGGCTCGACGCCGCAGCCTTTGGGCACCTGCTGAGCGCGGCCACCGACGAGCTGGCACCGCGGCTGTCGCAGCAGAGCGAAAGCGCGCCACCCGCAAGGGCGACGATCCATGACGAGGCGGCATGGTGCCTCGCAGATCACCTGGCGACCCTGCGCTCGGCCTGGCTGGACTCGCAGGCCGGCACCTCAGCCGGTGCGGGCGAACGGACGCGGCGCCTGCAGGCGCTGGCTCATGACTTCGAGCGGCTTGCCTGGCAGGCGGACTTCAGCTTCCTGTACCACCGCAAGCGGCACTTGTTCCATATCGGCTACCGGGTCGCCGAGCAGGAGCTCGATGCGGGCCTCTACGACCTGCTGGCCTCGGAATCGCGACTGACGAGCCTGCTGGCCATTGCCAAGGGCGATGTGCCTGTCAGTCATTGGGCGTCGCTCGGCCGGCCGTTCTATGCCGTCGGCTCGCAAGCGGGCCTGAGGTCGTGGTCGGGTTCGATGTTCGAGTACTTGATGCCGAACCTCGTGCTCGACGAGCCGCATGGCAGTGTGCTGCGCGACGCCGGCCATGCTGCACTTCGAGAGCAGATCGCATTCAGCAGCGCGCAGAAGGTGCCTTGGGGCATCTCGGAGTCGGCCTATGCCGGCCGCGACCATACCCTCGCCTATCAGTACGCGCCGCAAGGCGTACCGAGGCTGGCGCTGCGCCGCACGCCGCCCGACGAACTGGTGATCGCGCCCTATGCGAGCGCATTGGCGGCGCAGATCGCGCCGCACCTCGCCGCTCTCAACTTCGCGGCGCTGGAAGCGCTGGCGGCGCGTGGGCGCTACGGCTTCATTGAAGCGCTCGACTTCTCTCCTGCCCGACAGGTGGATGGCGAAGTGTTCACGCGGGTCGGAACCAACATGTCGCACCACCAGGGGATGAGCATCGTGGCGCTCGCAAATGTCCTCCTGGGCGGCCCGGCGCAGCGCTGGGGCATGGCCAATGCGCACGTCGAAGCCGTGTCCTCGCTGCTGCACGAGCGGGCGCCGCGCGAGATATCGAACCTGAGTGCGCCGCCAACGGGCCCGCCACCGCAGCCACTTCGGCGGCGAGCGCCGGGACTGCTGCGAGAGGTCTTGCCGGGGTCGACCGCACTGGAGCCCACGCACGTACTGTCGAACGGGCGCTACAGCGTGACCTTGCGCGCCAATGGCGCCGGCTGGAGTCGATGGGGTCGCATCGGCATCACGCGCTCGCGCGACGACGCGCTGCGCGATGCGCATGGCAGCTTCTTCTACTTGCGCTGGGACCGACAGCCGCAACCCGTCTCGATCACGCAGCACCCTGCGCCCGACCCGGCCGCGCACTACAAGAGCCTCTACCACGCCGATCGTGTGTGCTTCGACGCGGCATGGCCCGAGGTGCAGGCGCACACCACCGTATGGGTCAGCCCGGAGGACGACATCGAATTCCGGCAGATCGAACTGCGCAACCTGAGCGATCGCACGCTGGACATCGAATTGATGTCGGCCTTCGAGGTATCGCTGGCCGACCCGCAGGCCGATGAGGCTCACCCGGCGTTCAGCAAGCTTTTCGTGCATGCCCATTGGCATGCCGCGCACCAGGCGCTGGTCTTCGGGCGCACCGCGCGCCTGCCCACCGAGGAGGACGTGCAGGTCGCGCACTTCCTGGCCGACACGGACCCGCAAGTCGTGAGCGTGCGCCTTCAGACCGATCGGCGGCGTTGGCTGGGCCGAAATCGTGGAGCGAACCAACCGGCGGCCTCCTTCGACCCGTTGCCTGCCGACTCGAACGGGCCGATCGCGCGGCTCGACACCGGCCTCGATCCGGTATGCGCCCTGGCCGTTCGGCTTCGCATCGGCCCCCAGGCGAAGGCACAACTGACCTTCGCCACGGCGGCCTGCGACAACGGGGCCGTCTTGCGAGCCGTGATGGACAAGTACCGGCAGTCGAGCCACATACAACGCGCCTCGCTGATGTCTGCCACGCTGACCGGCATTCGGCTGCGCGCCATGCACATCAGCCCCGAGAATTTCGCGGCCGTCCAGTCACTCACGACGGCACTGGTCCTGAGCGTGACGCGACCGCAGGCCGTATCGACTGCCTTTGCGGGTGGGGTGGAAGAGGCCTCGGACAAACGACTGCTTTGGCACCTCGGCATCTCGGGCGACCGTCCCTTGATCCTGGTGTCGGTCGGCGAATTGCACAGCCACGGCTTGTTGCGCTCGCTCGCGCAGGCGCTGCGCCTGTGGTCTTGGGGCGGCATCGCCTGTGACCTGGTCGTGGTGAACGCCGAGCCCACCTCGTACCAGATGTCGCTGCACGCCGAGATCGCTGCGCTCAGCACGCGCCACGCGGCCGACAGCGCCGCCAAGGGCGGGCTCGCCACCACCGGCTTCCACGCACTTCGCGCCAACGAACTCTCGAGCGACGACCTGAGCACGCTGCACAGCCTGGCGAGCGTGCGGTTCCATGCCGATGGACGCCCGCTTCTGCACCATGTGCAGGAGTGGATCGCATTGCATGAGCGCGATTTCGACGAACGCCATGCCACCTCAAGTTCGCCTGTGGCAGTGGCTCCGCTCGGCCCGGCTGCCGTGCCTGCAGCGCTCGGCGAGTTCGACCTGCCCTCGGGCGAGTTCCGCTTCGACGTCAGCGCCCGTTTGCGACCCGTTCGTCCCTGGAGCAATGTGCTGGCCAATCCGGCCTTCGGCACGCTGGTGACGGAGGCAGGCGGTGGCCACACGTGGGCGGTGAACAGCCGGTTGATGCAACTCACCGCCTGGTCGAACGATCCGGTGGCCGACCCTCCGGGCGAATGGTTCCTGCTGCAGGATCGCAAGACGCTGCAGGCCTGGAGCGTGACACCCTCGGCCTGGGGCGACAACGGCGTGGGCCGTCACACGACCTATCACGTGAGTCACGGCCAGGGCTACAGCGAATTCAGCCACCGCCGCGGCGATGTGCAGGTGACGGCGTCCTGGTGCGTGGACGCCGAGGCTGGCGTCAAGCAGCTGCGCCTGCGCATCGCCAACCTCGGTCACGGGACGCAGCAGCTGCGCCTGATCGGCATCGCCGAGTGGACGATGGGCGCGAGCCGAAGCGACCGCAACACGGTGCACACGGCACTGCACCGCCAGCGGCTACCCGCACTGGGCGCCTCGCGCGCCGAGCCCGATGCCGCGCACGAACAAAAGCTCACTGCGCTGCTTTGCACGCAACGCGAACGCTCGGCCGGCTTCGGCGAGGGCACGGCGTTCCTCGGGCTGGCAGGCCCCGCCGAAGAGATCGAAGACTGGACCTGTGACCGACGCGAGTGCTTCGACGCGCGCGGCCGCCTTGTGCTGCCCGACTACTTCGGCCAGCGCAGCGGCGTCGGGCTCGACCCCTGTGCGGCACTGTCCACGCGCTTGAGCCTGGCCGCCGGCGAAGCGGTGGAGCGCGTGTTCCTGCTGGGCTATGCCAAGAGTCCCGGCGCGGCGCGTCACCTCGCCACTCTTGCCGCCGCGACACCCGCTGCGCAGCGCCTCGAACAGCTGCGCCACACCTGGGACCGGTTGTTGTGCGCCACCACGGTGAGCACCCCCGACCCCTTGTTCGACGCCATGGTGAACCGCTGGCTGCTCTACCAGACGGTCTCGTGCCGCCTGTGGGCGAAGGCTGGCTTCTATCAGGCGGGCGGAGCCACCGGCTTTCGCGATCAGCTGCAGGACGCAATGGCGCTGGCCTGGGCAGACCCCGCGATGCTGCGCGAACAGATCCTCCTGTGCGCGTCGCGCCAGTTCGCCGAAGGCGACGTACAGCATTGGTGGCACGCGCCCCAAGGTGCCGGCGTGCGCACGCATTCCTGCGACGACCTGCTTTGGCTGCCGCACGCCTGTCTGCACTACCTGCGCACCAGCGGCGATATCGCGCTGCTCGATCAGCGCGTGCCGTTCATCGAGGGGGCGGCGATTCCCGAAGGCCATGAGGATGCGTACTACGTACCCCAGGTCAGCGTCCACGACGCCTCGGTCTTCGAGCATGCCGCGCGGGCCATCGATCGCAGCCTGCGAGTCGGGGCGCACGGCTTGCCCTTGATGGGCGGGGGCGACTGGAACGACGGCATGAACCGCGTTGGCCACGAGGGGCGCGGCGAGTCGGTGTGGCTGGGGTGGTTCCTGTGTGAGCTGGTGGCCGGCTTCGCCCCGCTTTCACGTGAGCGCGGCGACGAGGCGCGCGCACTGCGATGGGAGAACGCCGCTCGCGGATGGAAGCTCGCACTGGAAGGCCCGGCATGGGACGGACATTGGTTCCGGCGCGCCTTCTTCGACAACGGTCAGGCACTGGGTTCGCAGGCCAACGCGGAAGCCCGCATCGACTTGATCGCGCAGACCTGGGCCGTGCTGTCCAGGACGGCGCCGCAGGCCCGTCAGCGGATGGCCATGGCAGCCGTGGAGGAGCGGCTGGTGGACCATGAGGCCGGGCTGATCCGGCTGCTCCATCCTCCGCTGGTCAACGCACACCCGAGGGCGGGCTACATCCAGGCGTACCCGCCCGGTGTCCGCGAAAACGGTGCCCAGTACGCGCACGCCGGCGTGTGGGCACTGATGGCCCAGGCCGATCTTGCGAGGAGCTCCCCGGCCTCGCACGACGGTGGCGACACGGTCTACCGCTACTTCACCTACCTGAGTCCCGCGCATCGCGCGCAACACCCGTCGCGGGGAGCGGCATACGGGCTGGAGCCTTACGTGATGGCCGGTGACGTGTACAGCCAGCCGCCCTACGTCGGACGCGGCGGCTGGAGCTGGTACACCGGCGCGGCCGGATGGATGCACCGCGCGGCCATCGAGTCGATCTTCGGCTTGCAGCAGGCTGCGCAGGACTTGTGCTTCACCCCTTGCCTGCCCTCGAGCTGGCCTCAGGCCGAACTGACGCTGCGCCGCGATGGCCGCACGATGCGCTTCGTCCTGCTGCGCGCCACGCCGCACCAGGCACTGGAAGCAGCAGCGAAGCGAGATGCCCAGTTGCTGCATCCCGGCCAATTGCTTCGCTGGACCAGCCTGCCCCCGCACACCTGCTTCGTGGTCCCGCTGCCGAGCGAGCCTGAGCGCGTCTCGCCGGCAAGCCTGTGCGCCGCCGCAAACCCCTGAGGTTGTGCTCGCGCTCGTCAACTGCTGATGGTCTGGTGGTTCGTTGCGATCGCCTGGAGCACTGCGCCAACGAGTGCAAGGCGCACGGATGACTCGAGATCGCTTGCATGGCTACTCACGAGTGCCATCGCCCTCTCCAGCTGGGCGGCAGCGAGCAGTGCTGCCTTGTCCAGGCGTGCCACGTCTACCGGAGTGAGGTTCGTCACCATTCGATTCTCCTGCGATGGCGCCACAAGCATGCGAGCGCCTCATCTTGCTCGCCCGGCGCGCGATGTGCACGCGGCCTTTGTGCGTTAACAGACAGACCCGCGCTCATGCAAGCCTCAAGCTTCAATTCCACGCCCCTAGAAACCACTGCCATGAAGATTCCCACCCAGATCGAACCCGCCCTGTGGGGTGTCGCGGGCGGGGCGCTCGCCATTGCAATCGCCGGATTCGGCTGGGGCGGATGGACCACCGTCAGCCATGTCGAAGCGACGGCCCTGGTACGGTCCAACGACGCCGTCGTCGTGGCACTTGCACCCGTATGCGTCGACAAGTTCAGGCGCGCGGTCGATGCCGATGCCAATCTGGCGGCGCTGAGAAAGACCGATGCCTGGTCGCAGAGCACCTTTGTCGAAAAGGGTGGATGGGCAAGCGTCCCGGGAACCACATCGACAGAGCGAATCTCGGCGGTGGCCAAGGCCTGCGCGGCGTTGCTGTTGGCCGCCTGACGAGGGCGGGCACCCATAGGCGCACACGAATCTGATGAAGGAGACGCTCATGTCCAAGGGTCAACGAGGCAACAAGGAAGCCAAGAAGCCAAAGAAGGCACCGGCGCCGGCCAAGCCATTGGCTCCATCGGGGTTGACGCCGATATCGGTCAACCGGGCTCCGCTTCCGGGCAAGAAGTAGCGATCACACCAGGTGCGGCAAGCGGCGCGCGAACTCGCGCAGCGCCGCGATTTCGCTGGACTCGGCGCGTGCGCGCCAGTTGCGAAGCTGCTCCAGCAACTGTTCGGCAGTTGCAGCCCGACTCGCATTGGAGCGGCTCCAGATTCCGCAGAGCTCCTGTCGCATCGAATAGATGGTGTCGAGAAGGCGTGCATTGCGTGACGCCGCGTCGAACGTCAGTGGTCGGCGCGCTCGTCGATCCCAGGTATGCAGACGCAGCCAGCGCAGCCACTGGGCCGCGGATCTCGCATCCAATCCCTCCTCATCGCTCGCGATGGCGTGCCGCTGGAGCCGGTTGATCTCCTGCCGGCATGCAGAGCGCACCGCGCGGGTGTATTGCGCCAGCACGTAGTAGCGGTGGGTGATGACGGCCCGCAGGGTGTCTGTGTCGCATTCCGTCTTGCTTTGGCTGAATTGGGGTATCGGTGCGATTCGGCTGACCTTGGCCAGGTGCAGTGTTTCCAGGAATCGGATGTACATCCAGCCGATGTCGAACTCGAACCAGGCATTCGACAGCTTCGCCGACGTCGGATGCGCGTGATGGTTGTTGTGGAACTCTTCACCACCGATCAGAACGCCGATGGGGAAGAGATTGGTGCTGGCATCCTCGACCGGATAGTTGCGATAACCCCAGTAGTGCCCCATTCCATTGATCACACCGGCGGCCCAGAACGGGATCCAGACCATCTGAATCGCATAGATGAACAAGCCCCAGCCAAACCCGAACGCCAGCACGTCGGCCACTCCCATGATGGCAAGGCCGCAATAGGGGCAGCGCGAATAGAGGTGGGTCTCGACCCAGTCGTTCGGCGTACCGCTGCCGTATCTCTCGACGACCTCGTGAACGCGCGATTCACGCACGTAGAGAAACACGCCTCCCCACAGCACTCGCGCAATGCCGAGCATCTGCGGGCTGTGCGGGTCCTGCGCCGTCTCGCATCGGGCGTGATGCTTGCGATGGACCGCCACCCACTCCCGGGTCACCATTCCTGTAGTGATCCAGAGCCAGAAGCGAAAGCAATGGCTGATGGCGGGGTGAAGGTCCAGCGCGCGGTGCGTCTGATGTCGATGCAGATAGATCGTGACGGCGGCAATCGTGGCGTGCGTCAGCCCGAGCGCAATGAGCGGATACGCCCACCAATGCAGATCGAAAAGCCCGGAAAAGACCATCCCCTTGCTCTTCCAACGTGATCGGGCGCAGACCTAGTGGACGGGCACGTCGACCGCGGCTTGCACAGCACCCGGCTTTGCGGCCAGCGCGACGGCCAGCGCCGACGGGTTCATGCTGTCGACCATCGAGCTCGGCATGAGGATCGTCGTGCCGCGCTCCTTGGTGGTCTCGTAAATGATGTTCATGGCTCGCAGCTGCAAGGCAACCGGCTGACCGGCGTAGATGTTCGCCGCCTCGACGAACTTGCCCGCGATCTCGGCCTCGGCGGCACCGAGGATGATGCGCGCCTGCTTCTCGCGCTCTGCCTGCGCCTGGCGCGACATCGCGTCTTGCAGCGCCACCGGAATGGCCACGTCACGGATCTCCACGGATCGCACGGTCACGCCCCACTCGACCGTCTTGCGCCCGATCTCGTCACTCAGTTGCTTGTCGGTGGCCCGTCGATCGGACAGCAGCGCCGCCAGCATCGATGAGCCGATCATCTCGCGCAACGAGGTTTGAGCCACGAGGTCGATGGCTTGCCGGTAGTCGGTGATCGCGAGGGCCGCCTTCTGCGCGTCGTGCACGTGCCAGAAGATGATGGCGTCGACATTCACCGGCACGGTGTCCTTGGTCAATGCCTGCTCGGCGTTGAAGGCCGTGGTCTGGATTCGCTCATCGATCACGGCCACCACGCGGTCCACGACCGGAGTGATCACGAACAGGCCAGCCCCCCTGACACCTTGCAACTTGCCGGCTCTCAGCACGACGAACTTTTCCCAGGTGTTCGCCATCTTCAGCGATTGCGAGACGACCGCGGCAACGACCCAGAAAGCAATGCCCAGGCCCAAGCTGCCCATGGCTGCGAAGAGCGCGCCAATGGCCGCTATGACGGCGACGACGAACAAGGTGATGGTGTTCATTGAACCTCCTCCCTCACGCTGCGCGCGAGCCACTCGCCGGTCTGTGCGCTACCGCACTCAGCCTGAGATCCGACTCGGCCATCCCCACCGCCAGTCGCTCGGGCTTTCAGCCGATGTCGTAGCTGGGCACCGATGAGGTCGTTGCAATCAGCAGGCCCGGGCTCACATGGGTGTGCAACGCCTGCGCGCTGAACTCGCATTGCGTCATGCGAGTGGGCAGCCGCCCGACTGCAAGCAGCCCCGACCCTGGCGCCGACATGGCGTTGACCATCCACATGCCATCCATATGGATGGTGCTAGGATGGCCGCATGCCAGCCCGAAACGCACTGTCCGCGGCCGCCAAAAAGCCGCTCGACGAAAAAATCACCATCAACCTCGGCTTCGTCGATCTGGGCCAGATCGACCTTCTGGTGCAGGAAGGCTTCTATGCCAATCGCACCGACCTCATCCGCACCGCCGTGCGCAACCAGCTCGCCATCCACGCGGACGTGGTGAAGCAGTCGGTGGCCCGCAAGACGCTGGTGCTCGGCATCCAGCACTTCAGCGCCGATGACCTGCGCGCCGTGCATGCAGCCGGGCAGGCGCTCGAGATCCGCGTGCTGGGCCTGGCGAGCATTGCCTCGGACGTCACCCCCGAGTTGGCGTTGGCCGCCATCGAATCGGTGGTGGTGCTGGGCGCACTGCATGCCAGCCCGGCCGTCAAGGCGGCGCTCGCCGGCCGCATCCGTTGACCACAACCCAGGGCAATCCATGAACCCATCCTTCCAGCGCTTGATGGCCGAGGCCACGCGCCTCACGCAGGCCGGCGACCTGCGGGGCGCCACTGCGGCGATCCAGGCCGCGCTCGGCGGCCCTGCCGCGCCCGCGGCCAACGACGACCACTGCGTCATCGACATCGAGGCGCGCGAGATCGAGGTCGAAGAAGCCGAAACAGGGGCCGCAGTGCCCCCGGCAACGCCCGCGGGCCAATTCATTTCAGGCAGCCACACCGAAGCGGGCGGCACGCGCGAGTACAAGCTCTACGTGCCGCCGGGCTATCGCGGGCAGGCATTGCCTCTCGTGGTGATGCTGCATGGCTGCACGCAGGATCCGGACGACTTCGCGGCGGGCACCGGAATGAACGACGCGGCGCTGGAACGCGACTTCTTCGTGCTCTACCCGGCACAGGCACAGCGCGCCAACACTTCCCGCTGCTGGAACTGGTTCAAGCACAACCACCAGCGGCGCGGCCGCGGTGAGCCTGCGCTCCTGGCCGGCATGACGCGTGAGGTGATGAAGCGCTACGACATCGACCCACATCGGGTGTACGTCGCCGGCCTGTCCGCTGGCGGCGCGATGGCGGCGATTCTTGGCGACACCTACCCCGACCTGTTTGCCGCGGTCGGCGTGCACTCGGGCTTGCCTGCAGGCTCTGCAACGGACGTGCAGTCGGCTTTCACGGCAATGAAGGTCGGCGCCGTTGCCGCGCCGGCCGGCCACACGCCTGCGACCATCGTGTTCCACGGCGATCAGGACACCACCGTGCATCCGGTCAACGGCGAACAGGTCGTCGCTGCCAGCGCAGGTGCGGCCGAGTCGCAGTTGGAGCGCGCGCGCAGCGACAACGGCCGCGAGTACACACGGCGCATCTATCGCGACGCAAGCGGGCGGGTGGTCGCGGAGCACTGGTCCGTGCACGGCGCGGGCCACGCCTGGTCGGGCGGCAGTGCGCGGGGCTCGTACACGGATGCCAAGGGCCCGGACGCCACCGCTGAGATGCTGCGGTTCTTTTTCGGGAACGCACTGCACGGCAAGTGTTGAGACCCGAGTCGGCACGCTCCCCAAGATAAGGCGACGTGCCGCAAGCGTTACCGGTGCGCAGCAGTCGTTTGCAATCTCGGGCCGCCGCGCGAGTGTGTCCGGCGGTCCTGGCTGCGAACGCGTCGATGCCGGGCTGGCGCAATCACTCTTGCCCAATAGCGTGCAAACAGCGTGCAAACGCAGCAATGCCGCAAGCCCGATCAGTTCTGCGCGCGAGTCTCGCGCGCGACTCGCTTCAAGGGTATGCCGCTTGCCGCGACCATGGGTCAAACGCCGCGACGCAATCCCC
>Ga0105248_10004707_pt1 | contig 15098 bp, 7 predicted proteins | sample KBSS34metaG_FD_81524 | JGI IMG/M metagenome (GOLD analysis project Ga0105248, IMG submission 81524) | Switchgrass rhizosphere microbial communities from Kellogg Biological Station, Michigan, USA - KBS S3-4 metaG | ecosystem: Host-associated > Plants > Roots > Rhizosphere > Soil | place...
GACCATGTTGTCGGAGAAGATGGTGCCCTCGACAGCTTCGTTGGTATAGACCACCACGGAAGTGCCTAAATTCAACAGGAGGTTCGGGCTAAAAATATGCGTCCATTGAGCGCTACCGGTATGGGTCTTCGGCTGCGTACCAATGCCGTTGGAGTTGGCGGGATCGTCAAACGGGACCACCGTATTCCAGAAGTCTTTGGCCGTGCGACCCTGTGTACCCCAGCGAAAGGAGAACGTATTCGCCGGATTTGCAGTGAAGTCGACCTTGACCACCGCGTTCTGCCAAAGATCGTTCTCCACTTGCAACACCTGATAGTTGTTGGTCCACGGGGCAAAACCGCTTCCTGGGTCAGCGTTCGGCTTCACGTAGCTCAGATACGACAGGACATTTGTTGCTACCGGGTCAATCCGGCTCGCCGGAATCTTGTTACCGGGGAACGGGTCATGCGCCTGTTTGGTCAAGCCGTCATGAGGATCGACAATGGTATGGAGTGGGGTGAGCGGATCGTAGATCGTCAAGGGTTGAAGGCTTTGCGTGGTGCTATTCCAGTAGGTAGCTGTACTGAAGTCACCTTTGACCCAGTCCGGGTTCGGAACAGAGTAGGTGTTGTAGGAGGGGTTGGGCAGAATATCTGGCATCCTCTCGTAGCTGGCAAGGAAGAAGAGCCTGTTCGATCCGTTGTAGAGGTGCGGAATCACAACCGGGCCATCCAACTCGAAGCCATATTGGTCGCGCTTGTGCTGGGCTTTCTTGTTGCCGTTGTAGTTGGATTGAAAATCAACGGTGTCGAGCCAGGTCCGGCGCATGAATTCCGAGGCAGAACCATGAATTTTATTAGAGCCAGATTTCAATGACACGTCGACTGCCGAGCCGCCAGAGTGTCCGTAGGAGGCATCATACGCATTGAGCACAATCTTGTATTCCTGAACAACGTCCGCGGAAGGCGTGTAGGCAGTTCTACCTACATCCGACGCATCGTTGCTGATACCGTCCACGTTCGTTTGACTCGGTTGGGTCGACCCATTCACGATCTGATTTCCAGTCACGTTGTCGAACGGACGCGGGTATTGTGAACTCGAGAAGTCGTGAGTGCCGGGACTGAGAGAAAAGAGACCAAACGGATTGCGAGCATCCAACGGCATTTGCTGGATGCGCTTGTTGTCGATAATCTCGCCGATATCGGCCTTGGAGGTTTCAATCTGAGCTCCGCTCGCGTTGACAGTGACAACCTCGGTTGCAGTTCCGACGCCCAATTCGAAGTCGATAGTGGACGATTGGTCGGTATGAAGCAAAATGTCCGTCTTCTTTACGGCCGCGAACCCGTCTTTGGATACGGTAATACTGTAGGTTCCGGGGATCAGATACGGAACCGTGTAGTTGCCGCTATTGGTTGTGACAGTCTTAACGTCGACTCCTGTTGCCTGGTTGTGGACTACAACTTGGGCCGCTGGAATCTCAGCTCCCGTGGAATCCAGTACATGGCCGGTGAACTGCTGTGTCGTTTGCGACCAGGCGGTAGCCGCGGAGAACATGCACAACACCAATAACGCGAAGGCATGAAACGCCGTCCACCTCTTTGGTCCTGCTTGTTTCCTGAATTCACCCCGCGTTTTCGTCAAGTAGACCTCTCCATTGGGTCTGCTGTGTGTCAAATTCGATCTGGGCACTGATTGAACCTCCGTATTCCAATCCGGCAACAGCCCCTGAAATCGCACGAGAACCCAGGAGAGTGCTGGTCCCCATAAAAGCTCCAAACTTTCGTGAAAGCGGAAGCGGTGCCGGATCAGTTGATCCAGCTTTATATTTCGTGTCGACTTGGTTCGCTAACGTACCGTACGGTTCGTTGCAGTAATGCCCGCTGAGCAGTTCTCGGTAAGCTATTGAAATCATTCGCTATTTCAAAGATTGCACGGGCCTCTATGACCCCACGTAACGGTTAGGTATTGGCCCTTAGAGAATGGGAATATAATTAAGTTAACGATGAAGTCGATCGAGCGATAATCGAGTATCTGATGCTTTGCCACATTGCGTAAGCGTGAGATGAAACCTTGATCTAAAGAAACAGATGCGTTTCGAAGGGCCTACTCGACTTCCCTATCCGAATTCACAAAACGGAATTGAGCAGACGGCATTTGGGCGATTGTGGGGCAACGGGGCCGTGCCAGCGTGGACGCTCAGAGCCTCGAGGGGAGTTCGAGCGATGCATGTTCAGACATCGGAGCAGACGGTGACGCAAATTTCCGATTCAAGCGGAGACCGACGCACCGAAATTCTGGTCCAGTTGGAACAAATCCAGAACAGCCCTGCATTCTGCAACAGCGCCCGTTCGAAGGAATTTCTCTCGTATGTTGTCGAGCAGGTCCTGGCAGGTCACACCGACAACTTGAAAGAGCGCTCCATTGGCGTAAGCCTGTTTCACCGCGCCCCCACCTACGATACCGGCGAAGATCCGATTGTTCGCGTCAAAGCCGGTGAGGTCAGAAGACGGCTGGCGGAATACTACGCGGGAGCGGAAAAAGCACCGGAACTTCATATTGAGTTGCCCGTAGGCTCTTACGTCCCAAAATTTCATTGGAGGGTCCAGCCAGAGCCTCTTGTCCTAGCTCCGCAATTTGAGGTGCTTGAACAACCGCCGATTGCCCCGAAACAGGCCGATCTCAGAAGAGCCTGGTTAATTGTAGCAGCCGCTATTCTTGTCGGAATCATTTCAATTGTTCTCGTCGGAGTGTACTTTCGCAAGCCTTCAGCACTGGATCTGTTCTGGGGGCCACTTGCCGCGACAAAGCAGTCAGTCCTGATTTGCGTACCGTCTCCGGTGAGCTATGCAGTGAATTCCGACCTGTATCCAAAATCGCCCGCGGTAAATTCCGGGATCTATAGTTCCAAGGCGAAGCGCAACACGACGCCGCTACAGTTGGACCCGGAGACTTCCGTAAAGTGGAAGGAAATGACGCCTCTCGCCGATTTCTTTGTGAACAAAGACGACGCATACGTTGCGGTCGAACTCTCTGCATTCTTCGCTCAGGAAAACCGTTCTAGCCAAGTTCGGATCGGAGACGACTACACATATGAGGACCTTCGGAATTCACCTGCGGTCTTGATTGGGGCGTACAACAATCCCTGGATCGATCGCGTGATGTCTGACCTTCCAATTGGCTTTCACGAAAGCGGCGAGATCATGTGGATCGAAGATCAAACAAAGCCTGGCCAGGTTTGGAGAGCCAGCTCCGAGGGGCGTCTGGGGACGAAAGACTTCGCTCTCGTTGCACGCGTGTTGAACTCCAAAACAGGCCAATTCCTGATCATCATCAGCGGAATCGGAATGGTCGGAACAAAGGCTGCTGGGCACGCGATCTCTCACGAAGAGGAACTGAGAACTGCGCTAGCCTCAGCTCCCGCCGGGTGGGAGCGAAAAAACCTTGAGGTCGTTCTTGAAACTGATGTGGTCGATGGGTCTCCTTCGCCTCCCCATGCGGTAGCCGTGAAAGTCTGGTAGTCACGCTTCTTAAGTATCGCCGCGTTTGGTATAACCCACGCTTGTCGAATATGAGCCTCAATTCCGCTCTCCGAGCTGGAGCGCCCGACCGGTATAGATTTACGGCACCAAAGCGACCTGAATCATCCAGGCTATACCTTACCCCCTCCTCCGCACCCGCGTGCCAGACCGAACCGCAATCGATAGTCTTAGGCACTTTATTTCAATGGTTTACGCCAACGGTACACCGCACCATACCGTAACGGAGCCGTTACATACCTGTGTCGACCCTCTCATTTCGAATAGGCTTGCGGGTTAGCAATTGAAGTCACACAAATTTGTACCCGGAAAGACTGATCACGAGATGCATCGTCGAGATTTCTGCAAGGTGTTTGGTGGAATCGCAACAGCAATCGCCACTTCTCCTGCCTGTTCGAGAGCTCTGGCCACCGAACTTGCCAGAACAGAGAGTTCCGACTACGCGCAGTTCTGCGCGCTTCCAGAGGCTGAGCGAAATTTCTCACTCGTCTCGGGGGATCAAATTGTCACAAAGAAATTGGACTCTGCGTCATGGAAACCGAATACCTGGGACGCGCCAGCGAAGCTCCCAGGAATACCCGACTCCTGGGATGGCGTCTCCATGGAGTCTCCGATCCCCGGACTCAACGGTAGCGGCCCATACGCAGCAAACTGGAATTCCCTTCTCAATTACGAGGCTCCTGAGTGGTACCAGGATGCCAAGTTTGGGATCTGGGCCCACTGGAGCCCACAGTGTGTTCCGGAAAAGGGCGACTGGTACGCCCGCAACATGTATGTCGAGGACTCGGAGCAGTACAAATACCACCTCCAGCACTACGGACATCCCTCCAATTTTGGCTACAAGGACCTGTGCCCGCAATGGACCCTTCTGAATTGGGAGCCAGAGGAACTCGTGGATCGCTATAAGAAAGCCGGCGCACGTTTCATCTTCGCTTTAGCAAATCACCACGATGGATTCGATTGCTGGAATTCCAAACATCATCCCTGGAACGCACAGAAGATCGGGCCACATCGCGATGTCGTTGGAACCTGGGCAAAGGTAGCAAGAGATCGAGGGCTGAGATTTGGCGTAACCGTGCATCAGGCCAGAAATTGGTGGTGGTTTGAACCCTCGCACGGCGCCGATAAAAAGGGTGGCTTCACGAATGTGGCCTACGATGGAGAGCTAACACATCGTCAAAGCCAGCACGAGTGGTGGCAGGGATACGATCCGCAATTGCTGTATGGTCCCAAGCACCCCGCCGACGCTCTTCCTGACCCTTCCTACGTAAAGAACTTTTACGATCGGACTCGAGATCTGATTGACCAGCACGATCCGGACATTTTGTATTTTGATAATTCCATGCTTCCCCTCGGTTGGGCCGGGATGAATATTGCTGCCTACCTTTACAACCGCAGCCTGCTCACTCGGGGTGGCAAGTTGGATGTCGTCGTCAACATCAAAAACGTGCCGGTGCATCTGCTTAAGGCGGTCGTCGCGGATTTTGAGCGCGGCCTCACCAATGAAATCACGCCCTATGTGTGGCAGTCTGAAACCTGTATTGGAAACTGGCATTACGATCGAGCACTCTATGAGCAGCCGGGCGAATTTGGCGGATATCTTCCTCCACGGGACATCGTTCATTGGCTCGTCGACACGGTCAGCAAAAACGGAGTCTTCGTGCTCAACATTCCCGGCAAGCCGGACGGAACCATCGACTCAAAGGAGATCGCTGTCCTCGATAGCATCACCGCATGGATGAACGTCAACGCGGAGGCAATCTATGAGACTCGGCCTTGGAAGATCTTCGGTGAAGGGCCGACCGTGGTTACAGCCGGCGCGTTCAAGGGCACTACAGTTGCGAATCTCGGAGCCAAGGATGTGCGATTCACGCGAAGCAAGAACGACCGCGTGATCTATGCCATTCTGCTCGGAGACCCCACCCAGGAAACAACCATCCAGGCACTGGGACTTTCGAGCCCAACGTCACCTGGCAAAATCGGAAAGATCGAAGTGCTAGGGGCAAAGCAGCCTCCAGAGTGGAAGCAGTCAGAGAAGGGCCTGTCCATCCGAGTATCTGAGTTCGTCTCGGGCATTCCCGAGTACGGCGTGACAGTAAAGACGTATCTCGCGGGATAGGGCACAGTGCGGGTACATGAGCGATGGCAAAGTATCTCGTCTCGATCGATACTGCAACCCTTATCCAAGTTGAAGCCAACTACCCATACTCTTCTCACGGATGGGACCCATGCGGCTTGCGGTTGAGGAGTCATGAACGTGTTTCGCAATTTCCATTTTGGCGGCGTGCGGTTTGGAATTTTGCCCCTTATCGGCGCTGTGGCTCTCGTTGTCTCGCAACCGGTTTGGTCCGCAACGTGTGTGGGCCCAGGCCCCTTGGAGGCGCGAGTCCACGATCATCCCGACGCCAACGCCTATGCAGCTTTAGGCATCTGGTTTGGTGAGAACCGGAAATCCGGCTGCGCCGCGCAAGCCTTTCAAGCAGGCCTCAATGTGGAGCCAAACTCGCCCCGCCTCACGTATCTCCTCGGATTGAGTCTGTACACCGCCGGAAATTTAAATGAGTCCGTTGCTCCTCTTCGGCGTACGGTTGAGTTGCAGTCGAAAGAGGAAAGACCGCATCTCCTGCTTGCGTCGGCGTTGGTCGGACTAGGCCGATATAAGGAGGCATTCGCCGAGTGGCAAGCTGCACTCAGGATCGATCCCGGCTCCAAAATGGCGCTGGACGGAATTGCTAATATTCTTCTCGGCGCAGGCGACAATGAGACGGTCATCGCCCAGCTTTCAAGTACTCCGCTGGATGAAAACCTCACCGTCGATCTCGCCATCGCTCATGGAAGAGCAGGGCAACTCGACGACGCAGCGCGTGTGCTGAATCAAGGGTTGAAGACCTACCCAGACGCAACGAAGCTTAGCTCATCGCTTGTGTCCATCTACGTCAAGCAGGTGCGCCTTCAGGAGGCGGAAGAGGTTGCACAGGGACTGTCGCGCCGCTATCCCCGGGATATCGAGGCCCAGCGCGTTTATCTACAGGTACTAGTGCTCAAAGCTGAGAACGAGGCTGCCGCACCGCTGGCTCGCAAACTCCTCGCGCAGGTTCCGCACGATGCGGATTTTCTTTATTTGAACGGCGTATTGGAGCGTACGAATGGTGACCTTGTCATCGCGCGCAAACATCTTGAAGAAGCGGCGACGCTCGATCCGAATCGTTACAGTACCCGTTTTAATCTTGGGTGTACCTTGGAACAGTTGCAAGACAATATAGGGGCCAAGGAGCAGTTACTAAAGGCGATTGAAATCAATCCAAATGAAGCTGAGAGCCACTTTGAACTGGCAAAGGTTCTGCGCAAGCTGAGCGAAACAGATGCGGCGCAGCAGCAGTTAGTTCTCTATCAAAAACAACTCAAGGATCAGTCCGATCAGACCATCGCTGCGCAGAAGTCCGCTCAAGCGGCGGAAGCGGCGCAGGCAGGAGACATGCAAAAAGCCGCCGCGCGTTACCGCGATGCAATCGCGGTGTTGCCTGACAACGCTGGACTGTACTATCGCTTAGCTTTGATATTGAAGAACGATAACAACTTCGTGGATGAGCGAAACGCGCTCGAACAAGCCGTAAAGATCGATCCCACGTTTGCTCTGGCTCAATATGAGCTCGGCTTTTTAAACTCTCGCGATGGCGATAAGTCTGGTGCCGAGCGGCGGCTTCGGCAGGCGATCGATGCGTCTCCCGGTTATGCACAAGCGTGGGTAGCTCTAGCTGGAGTATTGGCGGAAGAGTCTCGCATTCCGGACGCGCTGCAAGCTGTGGAGAGCGCACTCAAGATCGCTCCCAATGACACAGAAGCAATTGAACTCCGCAAAAATCTGATCGCTGGCCAAGCAAAGCATTGATGCATAGATACAGGCGAAGATGCCGGTTTGGGAGGATCTTCACAGTCATGAGTAACAATAGATCTGTCGACTGGACTCGGCGCGAATTGCTGCACACGATTCCAGCCGCTTTACTCAGCGCGTTCTTCTCCACCAAGTCTAACGCGACGTCAGGATTGGCAAGACCGCTGCCGCCTTTCTCGCGGTTCACGATGTCGCACACACTGCCGGCCTAATCGAGCCAACGGTATGTGGCGAGCAGGTCAGCTTCACCTACATCATCGAGTCGATGGCCACAGGCTGCGCCTTTTTCGACTTCGACAACGATGGATGGATGGACATCTTCATCCTCAGCAGCCGAAGGCTTGAGAACACACCTCCCGGCACAACCAACCGTCTCTATAAAAACAATCGCGACGGTACGTTTACGGATGTAACTGTCAAAGCCGGTTTGGTAGATATTGGCTGGGCGCAGGGGGTTTGCGTCGGTGACTATAACAACGACGGCTTTGAAGATCTCTTTCTCACCTATTACGGACAAAATCGCCTCTATCGCAACAATGGCGATGGCACGTTCACCAATGTGACAGAGAAAGCCGGCCTGCTTCACCCCAAAACGCGCTACAGCAGCGGCTGCACATTTGTGGACTACAACCGTGACGGCCTGCTCGACCTCTTCGTTGCTAACTATCTCGAAATCGATTTGGCCACCGCACCCAAGCCATCGCTTGCTGTAGCCAACTGCAGTGCAGAGAATGTGCCCGTCAATTGCGGCCCCAATGGCCTGCCGAAGGCCCAGAATTACCTCTACCGGAACAATGGCGACGGTACGTTTTCGGACGTTTCGAGAGAATCAGGGATCGAGGGTATTCGCGGCTCATATTGCCTGACTACAACCAGCTTTGACGTAGACGAAGACGGATGGCCAGATATCGTCGTTGCATGCGACACCTCGCCATCTCTATTGCTGATGAACAATCATGATGGGACCTTTCGCGAAGAAGCCTTGATTCGGGGGATCGCGCTCAGCGCGGACGGACATCAGATGGGCGGTATGGGACTTGGAGTAGGCGACTACAATCTGGACGGCCACACAGACCTGGTCAAGACCCATTTCCTGGATCAGGCCACAGGCATCTACAGCAACGATGGCAAGGGCAATTTCGATGACCAGACGACTCACGCCGGCCTTAACAAGGAGACACGCTATGTCAGCTTCGGCTCGTGTCTGGCCGATCTTGACAACGACGGCTACCCGGATATCTTCATCACTACCGGCTCAGTCTATCCTGAACTGGATCACGTCTCACCCAAATACGCATTCCGTACTCCTTGCGTGCTCTTTCGCAATCGAGGCGACGGTACTTTCGTTGAAGTGGGTGCCGAGGCAGGGCCCGGCATTTTGGCCCGCCACTGTAGCCGAGGCCTTGCCCTTGGCGATTTTGACAACGACGGCGATTTAGATGCATTGATCATGAATGTGAATGAGCCGCCATCACTGCTGCGTAACGACGTTCCCACTGAAAACCGCTGGATAAAGATCCGGCTTGAAGGGGTGAAGAGCAATCGCAGCGCCATCGGGGCACGGGTTTTGGCCCGCTATGGCGGCAAGGTCCAAGCACAGGAAGTGTTGAGCCAATCAGGGTATCTTTCCGCCAGCGATCCCCGTCTGCACTTCGGCCTGGGTGCAGCGACCACCGCTGACATTGAAATCCATTGGCCCCTCGGACTGGTGGAGAAGTATCCAGCCCTTACCGCCAATCAGCTTGTCACGATCCGGGAAGGGGTTGGAGTCGTGAACGGGCGCGCCTTCGGCAAACCCTGAACCTTCCGTCCGAGGACCGAAGTCCCCTCGTTAAGTTAAAGCCTCTGGAGAGAACTCAAAACTCCTGATGGCGAATGCTGGACTTCTATGTGGAGAAACGATTGAGCGGTGCAAGCATGAGTCAGGATCGAATGGAGCGCTAGATCTGCGAGGACTTAAGGGCATTTCGGTTTCAGAAGGCTAGCCCCGACAGGCCTCTGATCGTCCCGTCGGGGTAGTTTTTCGATCACATCGGCAGTAGTAAGATGTTGCCTATCAGGACTGGGCAGACACCACGTCAGTATACCGGCTGGTTTCCAGCCATAGGATTACTAAAGATGCAGCCCTTGCCAGCCAACTTGCAGTCATGCAGAACGGCTCTAACGACGGCCAAGGGTCACTCTTGATTTTGCGCTACACGACAACTTTCATCTACAACCAGTGTCTTGTAGCGGCGGCCGAGGTCACGTACACATCTCCACCAAAAAGGACCGTGAGAACTAGCGAATACTCACAAGTATTGCAAATCGCGGTAAGACTGTGGGTTGCGCATCGAATCAAAGTATTCTCATATTGCTAAAACTTGCAGGTACATCAGCGGTACACTCATCAGCTCTTCTCCGTTTAGATAATTTGCCCTAAATCACGGTCGCTCAGTTACTTAGAGCTACGCTTAATTGCGCTCATTTTCCTTTTATTATCATGGACTTACAGAGTTGTCCGGAAACTCATAATCCGTTGGTTCCAGGTTCAAATCCTAATGGGCTCACCAAATACTCAAATGTGACGGAAACTGTGGACCATCCGAGTGATGCTGCCGGGTACCACGGCAGGCTGGGATTTGTCCTGGTTTTCTCTGCGTTGCGCTGTGCCGCGTCCAGATAGTTTTTAAGCGGTTAACTCGACAATGACCTTTGCTCAGAAACTAACTACCGCGTACATATTCCTGTCTTGAATGGTGTTATATTCTGTTCGTCCGGCAGGTATAGATCAACGTGAGACTCCCTCGGCGCAGTGCAGCGGTTCTTGGAATCGCAGCGGTGTTTTTGTGTGTTGCCGCCGTGGTGGCCTGGCGAGCCGAGTGGGCTTTGCGTGGTGCTGCGCTGGGGGTTGCCAATAGCCAGAATCTTCCAGTAAGCCAGAGCGCGTTTGTTCCCGAGCCGAATCCAGGATTTGAAGCTCTATCGGCGCCGGCGGTCTTTCGCTCGGCTGCAAGCTTTGAGGGTCGAATCTATCTCTCCGGGCCCGGTGGCCTGTTTGCCTACGGCAGTGACGGATTGCTCCAGCATGTATTCCGTCCGGGAATCGAGCTGCCTGCCGCGCCGCTGGGGGAGCTCGCTACGGCCACTCTGGTGGGCAGGAACGCTCCAGAGCTGCTGATTGCTACCAACGGCGAGGGCGTTCTGGCCTTTGATGGGCGTCAGTTCCGGCAGATCCGGCCGGCCGCTGCGGAATCTCGAAATATTACTGCTCTGCTGCCGCTTCCCTCGGGACGTCTTTTGCTCGGAACGGCCAAGGCAGGGCTGCTCGCCCTCGATGGCAAGGGGCTGCAGCGTTTCCACTCCACCATCGATGGCATGTATGTGACGGCACTGGCGGGAACGGAATCGGACCTGTGGATCGGAACGGCTGACCGCGGCGTAATTCATTGGAAAGGTGGGCTAGCGGAGAGTATCGCCGAGGCAGGGGGCTTGCCGGATGTACGCGTGGAATCAATTGCGGTCGATGGGAGCGTCGTATACGTGGCTACCCCGACGGGGGTAGCCCAGATACGCGATGGCAAGGTGGCTCGCATACTTGCTCGCGGTGTCTATGCGCATGCGATGCTACCTGACGGAGATACCTTATTCGTTGGCCAACTGGAGGGCGGTATTCTCAGGGTTCGAACGGCGTCTGGGGATGAGCCTAGCTCTCTTCGTCGAATGATTTCAGCCCGCACGGACACAACTGCCCAGCCCCAGAACTCCGGCGAGCGCATTGAACAGTTCTTTCGAGTGGGAGATAGACGCTATGCGGTGACCGGCAATCAACTCTTGCAACTCAGCAGTGGCGGGGAGTGGCGGCAGGTTTTGCGAGCCGGCGATGGGCTGTTGACAGATGGCAATGTCTCGGCGCTCACGGTGGCTTCCGATGGCCGGGTGTGGGTCGGGTACTTTGATCGCGGCCTTGACATCTTTCCTGCCGCCGGCGGGAGACCGATTCATGTGGACAACGAGCAAGTCTATTGCGTCAATCGCATCCTGGAGAATCCGCGCCAGGGCACGGTGGCGGTCGCGACTGCAAATGGACTGGCGCTCTTTGACCGCGATGGGCGACAGAAGCAGGTGCTTACGCGCGGGTCGGGCCTGATTGCAAGCCATGTGACCGATGTAGCCCTTTATGGCGATGGCGTGGTGGCGGGCACGCCGGCTGGGATCACCTTTCTCGACTCGAGTGGGCCGCACAGCATGTATGCCTTTCAGGGGCTGGTCAACAATCACGTGTATGCGCTCGGTGTGCGCGACAGCGGCCTTCTGGTGGGAACGCTGGGCGGCATCTCGCTGATAAGCGGAGGCCAGGTGCGGCGCAACCTAAATACCGGCAATTCTGGCATGAAAGCAAACTGGACGACGGCACTTACGGAGGCGGGCGGCGACTGGCTCGCTGGAACATATGGGGCGGGCGTTGTTCGGATCAACGCGGATGGCAGCGTCGCGAGTACGGAGGCCACGGCTCAGGGAACGGTGGTGAATCCCGGGGCAATGGTTTCGGACGGACGGCTGGTACTGGCCGGCACCCTGGGCAAGGGTCTGCTGGTCGGGGACGCTACCGGAACACGCTGGAAGACTATTACTGCCGGGTTGCCGTCACTGAGTGTGACTGCACTGGCCATTCACAATGGAGTCGTCTACGTAGGCACCGACAATGGGCTGGTGAAAGTTGCAGAAGACAAGTTGTAACGCGGAGTACGTGGATTCCAAGCCGGGCGGCGCGATGGTTCGCCATGCCGGCCCATCACTGTGCGCCAAGGATGCACGTTTTGGGGTGAGGGCGTTGCTGTGCTCGGTCATGCTGCTGCTTTCCGCTGCGAGACTGGCTGCTGACAGCGGCGTACTCATTCCGCTGGACAAACAGGCTCCAGACGCATCGATTTTGTCGTCGTCGGAGATGCAGGTGGATATTCGCATCGACAACGGGGATGCGCGAGTCTGGATCCGGCAGATTTTTGCCAATCATACAGACCATATTCAAGAGGGCAATTACGTATTCGCGCTGCCCGGCGGCACGCAGGTATCGGACTTTGCGGTGTGGGATGGGCCAGTGCACATACCGGCGGTCATTCTCGAACGCAAGCGTGCACAGGCAATCTACCAGCAGCTCAAGAACCAGGCTATCGATCCTGGTCTGCTGCAACAGGGTGAGCGGACGGCTGACGAGGCGCGCAGTAGCTCTCTTTTCAGCGCGCATATCGTTCCGATAGCACCTTACGGCACCAAGCGCCTGGAGATGGAATACCACCAGCGCATCAGCGTCGAAACGTTCAAGAGTTTTTTTGTGCTGCCGCTGAAGCCGGATGCTTATTCCAGCCAGCACGTCGATCATTTCTCTGTTCATTTTGAGCTGCACTCGGCTGCGTCGATCAAGGATTTCACTCTTCCCGGCAAGCTGCTCAGCCTCAAAATCGATCAGCAGGATGAGCACAGTGTCCGGGGCTCAATTGACGCGTCGAATCTCGATCTGTCGGAGGATCTTGCGGCAACCTGGTCGCTCCTCCCTGGCGGCAATACCATGCAGTTAATCGCCTATCGCGATCCGCATGCGGTGAACTACGGCGGTCCCCCGGCTATCGAAGCTCCCGAACAGCCTGCACCGAATCAGAAGAAGGACAAGCATAAGGAAACGGAGTCGAAGCCGGGCAAAGAAGCAGCGGTGCCGGGATACTTCGAGGCTATGGCGCAGTTGAATGCGCCTGTGCCGAACGCCACCTCTGGCCAGCAGCCACAGCAGGCTCCACGGACCATCGTGATTCTGATGGACACTTCGCTATCGATGCAATGGGAGAAGCTGGAGCGCAGCTATGCCGCTGCGGCGAAGTTGCTGGAGAGCCTTCGTCCCGAGGACAGATTCAATCTGCTGCTCTTCCAGACACGTGTCGACAGCTTCCGCCCTGCGCCTGTTGCTGCGAACCCGACTACGACGATGGCGGCGCTGAACTGGCTGCGGGCCAGCCATCTGCGCGGGGGAACGGACCTACAGCGGGCGCTCGAAGCCGGGCTGGCGCAGGCTGCAGCGCCGCGCTCGGCGCTGGTGTTGCTTACCGACGGCGGCGCCGACCGTGGCGAGATTCGCGGTGGCAAGCTTGCCGCCTGGTACGCTGCGCGCTGGACGCAGATCTCTGCTGGTGAGCGCCCCAAGACCGACATCTTTGCGGTTGGCGACGATGCCAACCTGCCACTGCTGCGTGCACTCAGCCGCAACGATGGCGTGCTGGAGCATGTGCTTTCGAGTAGCCAGTGGAGTTCAAGCTGGCGGCGTTTCTGTCGAAGACCGGCCAGACTCCGATCGGGAACCTGCATTTAGCGGTTGCTCCGCAGGCCGGAATCGACAAGGTATACGCGCTCGACGATGCGGTCTTTGACGGTGGGCAGGCGGCGTGGGTGGGGCAGTACAGCAAGCCGGTCAAATCTGCCGATTTTCGCGCGGATGGCCAGCAGCAGGGTCGGGCTGTTCACGCTGAAATCAAGACCGAACTTCCGGCCGAAGCCCTGGAACACGATCAGCTGCCACGACTCTGGGCTGGCGCGCGCGTGCAGGCGTTGCTCGACCAGATCGAACGCGACGGCGAAACCGAGGCGGCTGTACAGGAGATCATCCGGCTGGCGCGGAAGTACAAGTTCGTCACTCCCTACACATCCTTTCTGGCCGCACCGCGGGCGTTGCTGCGACCTCGTGTGATTCGCCCCGGCGACCCAATTCTGCGCGTCCATACCGATCCGGCGATTGCTTCGGTCGTGGCGCTGTTTCCCTTTGGCCTGGAGAAGCCATTGCGGTTCCTTGCTGGAGAGGATGTCTGGCAGACGCGATTCCTGGCCCCACCGGAGATGACCGATGGAACCTACCAAGTACGCCTAATACTGCGCGACAAGGATGGCCAGGTCTACCGCGAGCAGAAGAGCTTTGTGATCGCGTCGAAGCCGCCTACGCTGAAGGTGCATGTGAGCCGCACACGCTTTCGCGCTGGAGAGACCGTTCCACTCGCGGTGAATGCGTCGCAGAGCACACGCACCCTGACAGCACGGGTCGAAGGCCTGGGCCCGGTAGCGCTGCGCTGGAACCGCGACGCAGCCGCCAGTACGGGAGAGGTTCCGTTGCCACCGCATCTTCCTGCGGGCAGCTACACAGTGACAGTGACAGCCGAAGATATTGCGCATAACCTGTCGAGCGCGGAGGTACACATTGAAGTGGTCCCGTGATCGTCGTGTCCGAATCACCGCTACCAGCGTGGGCGCTGTGCTCGCCGCATGGGTCACGATGGCGGCGGTGCGTCCGCAACTGCATGTCACGCCGCTGCTTTTCATACCGGGTCATGGATTTGCGCGATGGAGTGAGAATGTGCCTTCCGGCTCAGGGATCGAGAAGGCTCTCTACCGGCTGATGGACCTACCGGGCGGCAGCATTCCCTTTCGCCGTGCGCCGCAGGAGTCGGTCCCGGCGCTGACGGAGCTGCAGCAGGCTCAGAAGACTGCAGCGCTCTATTCAGTGCGCGCTCTTGAAGAGGAGCAGGCGCTCGACTTCCAGGCTGCAGAGCGCGACTGGAAAGCATGGGCAGACGAGGCTGAAGACCACGTAGGAGCGCGTCTGGACCTGGCCGATTTCTACGAGCGCCGTCTGCAGCCTCAGGCCGAGCTTGCAGCACTGGAGCTCGCGGGCA
>Ga0105248_10004708_pt1 | contig 15098 bp, 9 predicted proteins | sample KBSS34metaG_FD_81524 | JGI IMG/M metagenome (GOLD analysis project Ga0105248, IMG submission 81524) | Switchgrass rhizosphere microbial communities from Kellogg Biological Station, Michigan, USA - KBS S3-4 metaG | ecosystem: Host-associated > Plants > Roots > Rhizosphere > Soil | place...
ATAGGTTTCGCTTCACCGGAGTGACGCGGTGAAGTCAGCTGTGTCTGCTTGCCTCCTGTGCAAGCTGCACACGTGAGTTGATCCCGAGCTTCGAGTACACGTGCGACCGATGCGCCTGCACGGTGCGCGGTGAGATGAGGAGCCGACTGGCGATTTCCTTGTTGCCGAGCCCCTCACTGGCGAGCTTGACCACGTCGAGTTCGGTCGGGGTCAAGGATGCCCAGCCCTCTGACGGACGTTTGCGTTCCCCCCGACGACGGCGCACGTAGGCGATCGCCTCGTCGATGGTCAACGCGGCACCCTCGTCCCAGGCCGCCTGGAAGTCTTGCTCGCCCAAGCTGTCTCGGACAGCCGAAAGCCGGCGCTCATGGTCGGCGTCCAGAGTCTTCAACCGGGAGATGCTCGTCCGAAGTCGCGCGGCGTCGGCCGCACCGAAGAGGCGTGCCGCCTCCCGGTGATTGCCTGAATCACCGGCGAGGTAGGCGAGACATTCGATCGCATCCGGGACGGTAACCACGTAGCCGTGCAACTCAGTTGCGATCGCCAGCGCCTCCCGGGCGTCACAGCCGGCAAGCTCCCCTTCACCGCAGGCAATTTCGACGCGTGCCCGACACGACAGCGCAGCGACCAGCGAGATGCCCTGCGCGACGGCCACCCCCTCGTCGGCCCAACGACGAGCGGTCGTCACATCGCCACATGCTAAGGGCGCCAACGGCGCTAGCCCGTAAGCGGTTGCCGTGCCTGGCGTTTGCGGCGTGCGCTGCAATGCGACTTCATAGGCTTCGCGAGCAGCAGCCGGATCCCCCTCGGCCAGCCTGATAAGGCCAATCGCGGCATACACAATGCGATCAATGAATTCGGCCAGCTGGGCGCCTTCCTCAACGACCGCATTCACCGCCGCCTGAGCACCGCGGACGTCGCCCATCCACGCCAGCGTAAAAACCTCGTTCACAAGCGCGGCTACCCAGGTAAACGGATCGCGCGCCGCTGTGGCTTCGGCGGCTAGATCGCGGAACAGTGCAGTGGCGCGTGTCATCTCCCCCCGGTACAGGTGCAGAATTCCGAGGGACAACCGGCACCGACGCGCGTTGAAGTCGTCACCGATCGATTCTGCAAGGTCGCGGCCTTCTGGCCCCGCTGCGATGATCGCGGCCGGGTCGCCCACCATCATCCCGGCCATTGCTTGCGACGCCAGAATCTGACTCAGCCGCCACCGGTCATCAAGCTCGCGGGCGAGTCTGCCCGCCTCTAGGAAGTCCGACCCTGCTACCTCGACGTCATAGGCGTAGAAAACCCCGTGCGCCACTAGGGCCCGGATCACCAGGGCCGGGTCGCCGAGCTCGCGAGCCACGAGGAGCGCCTCGTCAACGATCGGCGCACCCTCAGCGGTGCCCAGCCACGAATGCAGCTGACCCTTGTCGGCGAGGGCTCGTACGCGCGCAGGATCGTTGGAGGTATCAGCTCCGGCCTCAGCAGCAAGGGCCGCATCGAGCCAGCCGAGCCCCTCCCGAATGCGCCACCGCGTCAGCCACAATGGCTGCAGCGACGCGGCGAGACGCAACGCCGGGTCGATGTCGCCGTTCTCAAAACTCCACGCGAAAGCGCTTCTGAGGTTGTCAATCTCACGTTCCGCCTGCACGAGGCGATCCGTGTGCCCTGCGCCCGACGGTGCGTCGAGTTCGGCTGCCATCGCCGTGTAGTAATCGCGGTGGCGGCCGCCCACCATGACGGCCTCCCCCGATTCGCCGAGCTTTTCCAGCGCGTACTGGCGAACGGTCTCGAGCAACCGGTAACGCGTTCGGCCGCCGATGTTTTCGGCGATCAAGAGCGACTTGTCGACGAGTAGGCTGAGTTGGTCGAGTACCTGATGGCGCTCCGTGCCCGCGTCACCGGCCACCGCGAAGGCGCCCTGAAGGTCGAAGCCGCCCAGGAACACCGCCAACCTGCGGAACAGCACACGCTCGGTCTCGGTCAACAGTGCATGCGACCGGTCCACCGAGGCGTGCAGCGTCTGTTGGCGTCGGACCGCCCTGCGGGCACCGCCGGTCAACAAGCGGAAGCGGTCGTGCAGCCCGTCAAGGATTTCATCGAGCGTCAGCGCGCGCACGCGCGCCGCGGCGAGTTCGATGGCCAGCGGCATGCCGTCGAGGCGCCGACAGATCTCCGCCACTGCTGCGGAATTGTCGTCAGCGACAGCGAATTCCGGCTGCGTGCGACGGGCGCGGTCAGTGAACAACTCGATGGCCTCGTCGTCCAGTGACAGCGACGGCACGACAAAGATGACCTCGCCCGGAATCCCGATCGGTTCGCGACTCGTCGTCAGCAGCCTCAGTTCGGGACACGCGCCGAGCAGGTCCCTGGCCAGCGACGCACTCGCGTCGAGAAGATGCTCACAGTTGTCGAGCACGAGCAGCAGTCGGCGATCACCGATGAACCGGATCAGCGTGTCATCAGTCGAGCGGCCTGGCTGATCGGGCAAGCCCAACGCCCGCGCCACCGCAACCCGCACGACGTCGGGATGGGTGATCGGCGCGAGGTCGACGTACCACACGCCGTCGGGAATCTGATCAGGCAGTTGACCGGCCACCTCGACCGCCAGCCGGGTCTTGCCAGCGCCACCTGCACCGGTCAACGTGATCAGCCGGTTCTCGTCGATGAGTCGACTCACGTCCACCATCTGCGCACCGCGTCCGACGAAGCTGGTGAGTTGAACCGGAAGGTTCTGCGCTGCAGCGGTTTTCGCTACCCGAAGCCGCGGGAACTCGTTGCACAGATCGGGGTGGCACAGCTGAACGACCCGCTCGGGACGAGGCAAGTCACGCAGTGGGTGAGTCCCGAGCTCGCGCACCCACACACCATCCGGTAGTCGTTCCGCGATCATCTCGAACGTCACGCCGGACAGCACCGTCTGGCCGCCGTGCGCCAGATCCCGTAGGCGCGCCGTGCGATTGATGGTCGGGCCCATGTAGTTGGCCTCGTCCCGCAACTGGACCTCGCCGGTGTGCACACCGACCCGCAATCGCAGCGGCGCAAGTGGCGCCAACTGCAACTCCAACGCACACGCCACCGCATCGCTCGCGCGTGCGAACGCGAGCACGAAGCTGTCGCCCTCGCCTTGCTCGACGGGACGAACGGCTTGATGCCGCGCAACGACTTCGGTGAGCACGTCGTCGAGACGCGCGACGGCCGCCGCCATTTCCTTCGACTGGCTCTCCCAGAGCCGCGTTGAGCCCTCGACGTCGGCAAGAAGCAACGTCACCATGCCCGTTGGCAGTAGGTCCGTCATGCCAAGGTCGCTCCAGTCGGTCTGGCTCATGTTAGCCAGCGTGCGGCCACGACACCCCGGAAACATCGGCCAAATGGCCTATACCGCGCCGACCCGGGAATGAATGATCACGACGCCGCGGTTGTCAGTCAGCAATAGCTGAGTCTATCCAAGTAAACCTAGGGGTTCGCCATGTCGACATATCGCGCCGTCCAAGCCACCGGACAACATCAATTCGAGCTGGTCGAGCGCGAGCTCGTCGAACCCGAACCCGGCCACGTCCGCGTGCGCGTGCTCAGTTGCGGGGTATGCCACAGCGACGTCCTCGGTGTGGAGGGTGTCCGTCCCGACCCCAGCGCGCCGATCGTCCCCGGTCACGAGATCGTCGGCGTCGTCGACGCCGTCGGAGCCGGCGTGACGTCCTGGCATCCCGGCGACCGCGTCGGTGTCGGCTTCCTCGGCGGCCACTGCGGCGAGTGCGTGCAATGCCGGCGCGGCGATTTCGTCAACTGCCTCAATCAGCCGCAGCCGGGAACCACCGAGGACGGCGGCTACGCGGAGATGGTGTATGTGCGGGCCAGCGGCCTTGTGCGGGTTCCCGAGCTGATGAACCCGATCGATGCAGCACCGCTGCTGTGTGCGGGTATCACGACGTTCAACGCGCTGCGTAACGCTGACGCCCCTCCCGGCGCGCTTGTCGCCATCCAGGGCATCGGTGGGCTCGGCCATCTCGGTGTGCAGTACGCCAAGCAGCTCGGGTACCACACCGTGGCCATTGCGCGCGGAGCCGAAAAAGAGGAACTGGCAAGGTCTTTGGGTGCCGACGAGTACATCGACAGCGCGACTGTCGACCCTGGTGCCGCGCTGCAGAGCCTTGGCGGCGCGGCGGTGATCGTCGCGACGGCCGCCAGCGGCGCATCGATGTCGCCGTTGGTCGCCGGGCTGGCTCCGCGCGGCCGGTTGGTGGTCGTCGGGGCCGCGACCGACCCGATTTCCGTGGACACGTCCGACTTGATCTTCGGCGGCCGATCGATCGTCGGCAGCCTGACCGGGTCCTCGATCGAGAACGAGGAAAACCTCGCGTTCAGCGTGACGCACGGCGTCAAGCCGATGACGGAAGTCATGTCGCTCGACGACGCACCCCAGGCGTACGAACGGATGATGTCCGGTGCCGCCCGCTTCCGGGTGGTGCTGGACATCGCATGCGCCGAGAAATGACGATTCCGCCAATATTTGCTAAGGCAAAGGCTTGCCTCTGGGCACAGACGCAGTATCAGTCCTGATAGCCCCTCAATCTCGTACGATTGATTCGCTCGCGGGGAGGTCATAGGGGGAGGCGAAGCGGATGGCGAACATCCCGGTAGATCCCCTTTTCGTTACCCCGGCGTGGCTCAGCGACGTTCTCCACGCAGACGTTCGGTCATGCGAACTCGAGCAGATCGCCGTCGGCGTCGGGCTGCTCGGCCGGTTGTTTCGGGCTCACCTCGAGGGCGGGCCGGACGTACCCGCTTCGGTGATCGTGAAGCTCCCGACGCTCGACACCAGCGTCCGGTCGCACCTCTGCGAAGCCGCCGACCTCTACCTCCGTGAGGTCCGTTTCTACGAGGAGGTCGGTCTCGCCAACCCGCTGCGCCCCGCGCGTCCGTACTTCGCCGCGTTCGAAGAAGCGACACACGACTTCGTACTCGTGCTCGAGGATCTGGGTGGGCTTCGGAACGCCGATCAGACCATCGGGTGCACCGCGACGGACGCCGAGACCGTGATCGACGCTATCGCCCGCCATCACTCCCATTGGTGGGACAACGATCGCCTCGCCTCGCTGCGGTGGCTGAAGCCTTACAGCGCTCCGCCGTTCCCGTCTGTCCTCGCCAACAATTACGAGGCCGCCTGGCCGATATTCGTTGAGCGCATCGGCTACGACATGTCACCTGCGTTACGTGACTTCGGCGAACGGTTCCCGGCACTGATGCCGTGGTTCTTGGAAGAACTCGCCCGCCCGCCGCACACGTTCCTGCACGGCGATCTGCGGCTTGACCAATTGTTCTTCGCGGTCGGCGCCGACGACCCGCCGGTGATCGCACTGGACTGGCAGATCACCGGGAAAGGCCGCGGCGCATACGATCTGGGCTACTTCCTGAGCCAGAGCCTTACCGCCGACAGCAGGCGCAGCTGCGAGGATCAGCTGATCGAGCGCTACGCCGAGCGCCTGACGGAGCGCGGAATCGATTACCCCCGAGAACAACTGTGGCGCGACTATCGACTCACCACAGCCTGGTGCTTCATCTACCCCGTAGTCGCCGCAGGCCGGGTCGACATCGCCAACGACCGCCAGCTGGAGCTCCTGCGCACGATGCTGAATGGCGCCGCGATGGCGATCGAGGATCACGACGTCTTGTCGCTGAGGCCCGACTGACGATGGCCGAAAACCGCCGTGTCTGCACCGCTTGCGGTACGACGAATGAAGAGGACGCTCGCTTCTGCGAGGGCTGCGGCGGATCGCTCGCACGAGTCTGTGCGACCTGCGGCGTGGAAGCCAATGCGACGGCGCGGTTCTGCCGCGGATGCGGCGCGCCCCTCGACAGTCAGGTAACGCACGATGTCTCCGGCGCGGGCCCCGCTCGCAAGACCGTGACGGTCATGTTCGCCGATCTGGCCGGGTCGACCAGTTTCGAAGAGCGGGTCGACGCCGAGACGGCGCGCGAGGTGATCGGCCACTACCACGATGTCCTGCGGTCGACCGCGCAGCGTCACCATGCGGGCGTCATGAAGTACATCGGCGACGGGTTCATGGCGGTCTGGGGTGTTCCCGAGATCGGAGCCGACGACGCCGCCAACGCCGTCGACGCCGCGGTTGCGTTGCAGGAGCGCTTCGTCGACCTCGCTGCCCAGGTCGCCAACGCGCATGGAGTCGAGCTGGCGCTGCGCGTGGCGGTGAACACCGGCGAAGTCGTGGTCGGGGCCGGCGACGCCGACCTCGTCGGCGACGCGCTGAACGTCGGCGCCCGGCTCGAGGCCGAGTGCCCGCGCGGCCGCGTCGTGGTCGGCGAGGAGACATGGCGATCGACGCGCGGCCGGTACGGGTACGAGTCCCTCGGCCAAGTGCAGGTGAAGGGACGCACCGCGCCCGTCGCGGTGTATCAGTGGCTCGCGCGCCAGTCGGAGGCCGCGGACGCGACTCCGTTCGTCGGCCGCGCCGACGAGGTAAAACGGCTGCAGGCCGTCCTCGACGACGCGGTCGCCGCGCAGGCGGCCCGGTTGGTCACGGTCATCGGCGACCCCGGCGTCGGCAAGAGCCGGCTGGCGGCGGAGTTCACCGGCGCCCAGGCCGATGCCCATGTTCTCCAGGCCCGGTGCGCCGTCGAAGGGACCGTCGCACTGGCGCCGATCGTCGAGGTGCTGCGGGCCTGCGACCTCGAAACCGAGGTTCCCACAAGCGTTCCCGAACGCGATCGGCTGCTGCGTGACCTAAACGGATTGACGACCGGCGTTCCAGGCTCTGTCGAAGAGACCTTCTGGGCGCTACGCCGGTTCGTGGAGGTGCTGGCGTCGGGGCGCCCGGTTCTGCTCGTCCTCGACGATATTCAGTGGGCCGACACGATGCTGCTCGACTTCATCGAGCATCTCGTCGAGTGGGTGCAGGACGTGCCCGTTCTCGTGCTGGCGCTCGCCCGGCCCGAGCTCCGCGAGATCCGGTCAGACCTCGTAGCCGTCAGCCGCTGGGTGTCCGAAGCGGTTCTTCTCGGTGGCCTCGACGCCGGAGCGACCGCAGAACTCGCCGCCAAGGTGCTGGGCGCAACCCAGTTGCCCGACGAACTATTGCGCCGCCTACCGGCGTCGACCGGAGGCAATCCCCTGTTCGTGCGTGAACTGATCGGGATGCTCGCGCACGACGGGGTCCTCGTCCGGCAGCCGGCCGGCTGGCGCCTCACGATCGACGTTGACGCCATCGCCATCCCGCCGACGATTCACGCGCTGCTCGCATCACGGCTGGAGCGGCTCGACGCCACCGATCGGCGCATCCTCGAGATCGCTTCAGTGGTCGGTAGCGACTTCTCGCTGGGCGCCGTGCGCGCGCTCGCGGACAGCTCTCCGACGGGAATCAAGTTGTCCCTCAACCGACTTCGTCGGCTCGAACTCGCTCAACCGAGCGGTGCATACGTCGGCGACGAACCGGTCTGGCGCTTTCATCACGTTCTCATTCGCGACGTCGCCTACCGTCGGCTGCTGAAGTCAGACCGCGCGGACCTTCACGAGCGGCTGGCCGACTGGGCGGCCACGAGCGGACCGAGCGTGGCGTTCGATTCCGACGAGATGATCGCCCGGCACCTGGAAGCCGCCCACGGCTATCGACGCGAGCTCGGCACACTCGACGAGCACACCGGCGCTCTCGCACTCAGGTCCGCCCGCCATTACGCCGCGTCGGCCCGCCGTGCCCTGGACCGCGACGAGCTCGTCTCGGCAGGCACACAGGCGGCCCGCGGCGCGGCGCTGGCAGCTGCCGACGAGGGGGTCCACGCCGACCTGCTGCTGATCGGCTGCGAAGCCTTCCTATCGGCGGGCGACGTGGCTTCCGGCGCTCCCCTCGTCGACGAGCTCGACCGCATCGCGGGTGACGAGCTGGCGCCATGGGCGACGTGTTACCGGTGTCAATTCGTCGTCTACACCGATCCCGAGCGGCTGTTGGAGGTCGACGCCCGCCTCCAGGGCGCCATCGACGAGTTCGGCCGCCGCGAAGATCCGGCGGGGCTGGCGAAGGCGCACAGGGTGCGGGCGGGTGCGCGGGCTCGCCTCGGCCGGATCGGCGACTGCGAAGTCGACCTCTTCGATGCGCTGATCGCGGCGCGACGGAGCGGGGACCATCGACAGATCACCGCGGCAATGGGCGCGGCGCCAGCGGCGGCGCTGTGGGGACCGAGCCCAGTGCCGAAGGCAGGCGGCCGGTGCCTCGACGTGGTTCGGATGCAGCGGATGACGACGGCCGCACCGTCGCTCGAGGCGACGTCGTTGCGCTGTCTGGCGGTGCTGGAATTTCTTCGGGGTCGGCCGGACAAGGCCCGCACGATGCTGGCCGACGCCCGCCAGGTCGTCGCCGACCTCGGCCTGCGTCATGGGCTGATGGAGACGGAGTTGTTCGCGGGAATCATCGAGTCGATGGAGGGCGACCCGGTGGCCGCCGAGCCGCACTTCCGCACGGCACTCGAGGGATTGGACGCCCTAGGGGTGGGCGCCGACGCCGGTCAAGCTGCCGCGCTTCTCGCGCGATCAGTGCTCGCCCAGGGCCGCGTCGGCGAAGCCGACCGGCATGCCGCTGAAAGCGAGCGCCTCGCAGGCCGCAACCTGAAGACGGCGATCGCGTGGCGCGCGGTGCGGGCGGAAATCCTTGCGGCCCAAGGGCGGGACGCAGAGGCAGTCGCCATGGCCCGGGACGCGGTGTCGGTCGCCGCAGGCACCGACCTGGTGCTCGACCACGCCGAGGCCTGCCTGGCACTGGGCCGGGTGCTTGCCGCTGCCGGAGATGCCAAGGGCGCCAACGACGCCCGCAATAACGCTGAGCAACTCTATGCAGCAAAGGAAGTAGCGAGCGCGATGGGTCGAGTGGTTGCGCCCCTCATTCCAACAACATCGCAAGCCGCGCCTGATGAGACTGGGCCCGCAACGTCGCGGCTGGCAGTCAAGAATCGGGCAAGCGGGACAGTCGACGCCACATGGCGGGCTTATCGAGGTCACAACATCAGCGGTGCCGTCGCTGACTTTTCGGATCGGTACGTATATGACGATCGGAGGCGACTCAGGGGTGACCCGATCCAGGGCATTGCTGAGATGCGCGCAGCCGCCGAGCGCGCCCTCGAGCAGTACCCACACAGTGAATGGCGCACGCTCGCCGTTCGAGGCGAGAGGCTCGAACTACGTTGGCTTCGCATGTGGGATGACGCCGGTAACGAGGCGACGACCCTGAACATATTTGAGCTCGACGATCACGGGCGGATCGAATGTTGGCGTCGCTTCGATGAGGACGACTTCGAGGGCGCCTACCGCGAGCTCGAACGCCGATATTATTCGGGTGAGGGCGCAGCGTATGCCGAAGCAGGCGCTGTTGCCACCGACTGGATCACAGCCCTGAACCAAGGCGATCTCGATCGGTTGCTCGGCGACCTCACCGTCCCCGACCTCCGCATCGAGAACCGGTCGCGGTCGGTCCTCCCCGAGCGTTCCATGGCGGAGTTCCGCGCCAGCCTTGACGAGCTCAACGCGATGGTCGCCTCGGCTCGGACGTGGAACTCGGTGCTGCATTGCCTGTCGCCGACCTGGAGCGTTGCCCGGCAGGAACGGGAAGCCGTGGGACCAGAGGGCGAACAGTACGCATGGGAGCGGGTCATCGCGTGCGAAGTCATCGACGGCCGCGTCGCGTCGGTGTGCGAGTTCGACGTCGAAGACGAGGAGGCAGCGTTCGCGTACGCCGAGGAACGGATACGAGTGACCGCCAGCCGACTCTCCGTCAGGAACCGGTCGTGCGAGGCAGCACTCGGGGTGGTCACCGCGCTGAATGTCCACGACATCGACCGCGCCTTCACCTACATCTCGAATGAGTATGTGTATGACGATCGGAGGCGCCTCAGCGGGGCTCCCATCCAGGGACGTGCAGAGCTGCGAGTCGCTGTTGATCGAATCCTGGAGCAGTACAACCACTTTGAGTGGCACACTGTCGCGGTACGGGGCGACCGCCTGAATCTGTTCTGGAGCCGCTGGTCTGACGATGCCGGGAACCAGACGGCGCATCTGCATGTGTTCGAGATCAACAGCGATGGGCTGATCGATTACGAGGGCCGCTTCGACGAGGACGATTTCGAAAGCGCCTACCGCGAGCTCGAGCGCCGTTACTACGCCGGGGAGGGCGCGGCGTACGCCGAAGGAGGCACCGCTGCCAGTGAAGCGATAACGGCGGTGAACCGGGGCGACTTCGACCGGTTCTTCGGTGAACTCAGCACCCCGGGCATACACGTCGAGAACCGGTCGCGCTCTGCGTTCCCCGACCGTTCGGCCAGCCAGTTGCGCACCAGCTTCGGGGAGCTGAACGCCTTGGTCGCCACATCTCGGACGTGGCTCTCGGCCGTATGCTGGCTTTCGCCTACGTGGGGCGTCACCCGCCTTGATCGCGAGGCCGCCGGCCAGGACGGCGAACTGTACGCGTGGACGCGCATCCTGGTGCTCGAGATCAACGATGGGCGACTCGCGTCCATGTGCGAGTTCGAGATCGACGACGAAGCATCAGCTTTCGCCTATGCCGAGGAACGGATGCGGGCGACGACAAGCCGGCTCGCCGTCACCAACCTCGCCAGCCAAACTGCGCAAGCCTTACACCGGGCGATGAGCGCCGCTGATCTCGAAGCGACAGTCGGGTGCTTCTCAGATCGCTTTGTCTATGACGATCGCCGGCGACTTAGCGGTAACCCAATCCGCGGTACGGCTGAAGTGCGGGCCGCCGCTGAGCGCATTGCCCAGCAGTACAGCCGCTTCGACGCGCGCACGCTGGCCGTGCGAGGTGAGCGCCTCCACCTGGCTTGGGGCCTGTGGTCGAATGACGCTGGGTACGAGACGACCCACCTGTACGTCCAGGAAATCGGCGATGACGGTCGGATCGTCTATGAAGGCCGCTTCGACTCTGACGACTTCGAGGCCGCCTATCGCGTGCTCGAAGAGCGCTACTACGCCGGAGAGGGCGCGGCGTTCGCCGAAGCGGGTGCCGCGACGGCCGGCTTCGCGCTCGCCGTCAACCACGGCGACTTCGACCCGGCGTTCGGCGGGCTCGTCGCCGCCGACTTACGACTAGAGGACCGGTCGCGATCGGTCTTCGGTGATCGCTCCGCAGCCGAGTTTCGCGCAGCCCTCGAAGAGCTGAACGCGATGGTCCCTTCGGTGCGGACGTGGTTCGGTGCCGTCTGCTGGATGTCACCGGACTGGGTCGTGACCCGCGTCGACCGAGACGCCGTGGGACAGTACGGCGAGCAGTACCGATGGACTCGGGTCGCCGTGATCGCGGTCCATAACGGCCGTCTCGCGTCGGTGTGTCAGTTCGAGCTCGAGGATGAGGCGGCGGCGTTCGCCTACGCCGAGGAGCGGATGCGCGCAACCAGCAGCCGGCTCGCCGTCACGAACCGCGCCAGCCAAACTGCGCAAGCCTTACACAGGGCGATGAGCGCCGCTGATCTCGAAGCGACAATCGGGTGCTTCTCAGATCTGTTTGTGTATGACGATCGTCGGCGACTCAGCGGTGACCCAATCCGCGGTGTGGCTGAACTGCGGGCCGCCGTTGAGCGCATCCTGGCGCAATACAGCCGCTTCGAGGTGCGCCCGCTAGCCGTCCGCGGTGAGTATCTGGAACTGGGCCGGGCCCGCTGGTCGAACGCGGCCGGATACGAAACGACATACCTGGATCTGTCCGAAATCGATGATGACGGTCGGATCGTCTATGTAGGCCGCTTCGACGAGGACGACTTCGACAGCGCCTACCGCGAGCTCGACCGTCGCTACTACGCCGGAGACGGCGCGGCGTTCGCCGAAGCGGGTGGCTTGATAACCGACTACATGATCGCCCACAACCAGCGCGATCTCGACCGCTTGTTCGGCGAACTCACTGCCCCCGACATGCGATTTGAGAATCGGTCACGCTCAATCTTCCCGGATCGCTCGGTCGCCGAGTTTCGTGCGAGCGTCGAGGAGCTGTCGAAGATGGTGTCCTCGGCGCGCGCGTGCTATTCGGCCATGAGGTGGCTGTCGCCTAGTTGTTGTGTCACTCGGCTGGACCGCGAGGCGGTGGGCCCGGAGGGTGAACGCTACACGTGGGCGCGAATCTACGTCGGAGAGGTCCGCGATCGGCGGATGGCGCGGGTGTGCCAGTTCGAGCTCGAGGACGAAGAGGCGGCGTTCGCCTACGCCGAGGAACGGGTTCGGGCAACCAGCAGCCGGCTCGCGGTCGCGAACAAGGCCCGCGAGAGATGGGATGCGTTGTGGCGCGCCGGGCGCGCGCATGATGTCGACGTCATGGTCGGGTGCTACGCCGAGCCGTTTGAGTACGAAGACCGCCGCCGGTTGCGCGGCAACCCGCTTGTCGATTTGCGAATGGCCGCTGAACGCATCCTCACGCAGTACACCGAGTTCGAGGGTCGCACACTGGCGGTACGGGGTGAGCGCCTGCACCTGGGCTGGACCCGCTCGTCGAACGAGGATGGTTTCGAGACGTCCTATTTGATCGTGCATGAGGTCGACGAGATCGGGCGCTTCAGCTACGAGGGTCGGTTCGACGAGGACGACTTCGACGGCGCCTATCGCGAGCTCGCGCGGCGCTACAGCGCGGTGGAAGGCGCGGCGTTCGCGCAAGGTGCTCACATCGGGGCAGAGTGGCTCATCGCCGTCAGTAGAAGCGATTGGGACCGGGTGTTCGGTGAGCTCACCGACCCGGAGATCCGCGTCGTAAGCCGGTCGCGAAGAGGGTTTCCGGACCGCTCGGCCGCAGAGTTTCGCAGCAGCTTCGAGGAGCTCAACACAGTGCTCGCCTCCTCGCGGGTTTGGAACTCCGCCGAGCGCTGGTTGTCGCCGACCTGTTGCGTCGGTCGCAATGAGCGGCGGGCGGTGGGGCGAGAAGGTGAGAAGTACGAATGGACACGGCTCTTCGTGTTCGAGGTGGCTGACGGCCGATGCACGAGTATGTGCGAGTTCGAGGTCGATGACGAGGAAGCGGCGTTCGCATACGCCGAGGAGCGGGTGCGTCGCGCTGAACATCACTAGCGTGGAGGCATGACGACCCCAGCCCCCAAGCTGCAGCTGACCGACGACGAGTGGCGCAAGAAACTCGCGCCCGACGAATACGCAGTCCTGCGCCGCGCCGGCACCGAGCGGCCGTTCACCGGCGAGTACACCGACACCACGACCGAGGGCGTCTACGAGTGCCGCGCCTGTGGCGCCGAGCTGTTCCGCAGCGGCGAGAAATTCGAATCCCATTGTGGCTGGCCGTCTTTCTTCGATCCGGCCGACTCCGATGCGGTCATCCTTCGGCCCGACGACTCACTTGGGATGCACCGCGTCGAGGTGCTGTGCGCCAACTGCCACAGCCACCTCGGCCACGTCTTCGAAGGCGAGGGCTATCCGACGCCGACCGATCAGCGCTACTGCATCAACTCGATTTCGCTGCGGCTGGTGCCGAGCCAGCCCTGATCGACGTTGAGGCGAACGAACGCGGTGTCCTCGCCACAACATGGCTCGGAATTGACAATCAGCGCGGGAATCACCGACGCGGCCTGACACGCGTCGAACGTGACGCCTATCGGCGTCACGTTCGTAAGCGGAGGCGCCTTTACGCGGTCGCCGGCACCAGGCCGACGGCGGGGCGGAACTGGCGGAACGAGCGGGCGGGACGGGCGGCGCGGTTGCTGCGCCAGTTGCCGAACTCGTGGACGACCGTGACGCCGACCGGAATGAACAGAGGAGACAGCACAATCAGGAAGATCACGATCGGGAAGAGCATTGGATTTCTCGCATTCTCCGCGGAGCGGAATCGTCGGTCTTTGTCTTGGGGAACTCGCCGCTGAGTTCGTGGACAAGAATTTAGGTGCGGCGGCGCAGCCAGACGATGTCGCGGAGCGACCAAGTCTTGACGGCGTCTTATCGTCTGGAGACAAAAGGCGCCGATTCGCGAGCGTTGTCCCTGGAAACAAGCGTTCGTCCTGACCGGTGTTCTTCCTGATCGCGGCCAGATACTCATCGGGTGATTGGCACCGCCTCGTTCACGTTCGCATCGCAGGTCGACCAGGCACCGATCTTCGTCCGCAAGTGGGAGCCGCCGTGCGGTATCCGGCCGCAGGCCACGGTGCAGATCACTCACGGCATAGCCGAACACAGTGGACGGTACGACCGGCTGCCCGATTCCTCGCAGCACAGGGTTGCATCGCCCACGCGCGCGATTTGCGCGGGCATGGCCGGACCGCGGGTCCCGGCAAGCTGGGACAGGCGGGGATCACCGCCTGGCATGACATGACGGCCGATATCAAGCAGCTTGCCGACATCGCGAGGGCGGAGCATCGTGACCTGCCGCTGATCGCGTTCGGGCGCAGTGATCTCCTGGCGGGCGCCGTTCGTCAAGGATGTCGAACCGCACAGGTTGTGAATGGCAGACCAGCGACCCCGACGAGATACGGAAATTCCGCAGCGGCCCCTTGTGCGCCAAGCCGTTTTCGAACAGCATGACCTACTCGGTCATCAAGGGTTTCCACGACCTGTGGCTCCCCGAGAACAAAGCGCGTGTTCCGCTCGACCTGCCCGATCCTGTTCATCGCCGGGGCCGAGGACCCTGTCGGCGGCAAGACACAGACGATCCAAGTTCTGATCACCCGCTACATGAACCACGGCCATCGCGCCCTCGAATACCGCTTCTATGCAGGTGGCCAGCACGAGATCTTCAACGAGGTAGAGAAGGACAGCGTCCATCGCGACATCGGCAAATGGATCTCGTCGGTTCTGGACCGCTGATCCGTCAGCGTTCGGCGCGGACAAGTGTCACCACCAACACGGAGAGTTCAGGCGCGTTGGTGCGCAGCCAATTTCGCTCACGACGTCGGCGCTGAGGGACAACACTTACTCTAAGCCGGATACCGTTTGGATGAGGACGACAAGCGAGAGGAGACCGACCACGGCTACGCACACCGTGGCGACGGCTTTGAAGATGGGGCCGTTCTTGGCCGGGCCCAGCACCGTCGATCTATTAGCGAGAATCAGTATGTAGGTCAGCAGCAGCGGAGTGATGACTCCGTTGAGCACTTGGGCGTTGACGACGAGTGTGACG
>Ga0105248_10004713_pt1 | contig 15092 bp, 14 predicted proteins | sample KBSS34metaG_FD_81524 | JGI IMG/M metagenome (GOLD analysis project Ga0105248, IMG submission 81524) | Switchgrass rhizosphere microbial communities from Kellogg Biological Station, Michigan, USA - KBS S3-4 metaG | ecosystem: Host-associated > Plants > Roots > Rhizosphere > Soil | place...
ACGACGGGATTTTGTCAGGAGTGCGACGGCCGATGTACTTCTTGATCCCGCCGCGGAGCTCGCCTGCGGCGCGATCGAAGTAGAGACTCTCGTAGCCTGCGGGAGGTGTCGCACCGAGCATGGCGGAGAGTGCGACGTTGGTCATTGTCGGGAATGGTGAGAGGAGTCGTGTCGGTGGTCCAAACGCGTCGAAGAGACCGCGATGGCGCGCGGCTTCGATCAGTTTGTGAGGCACGCCGTCGAGACACAGCAGCAGGCGGCGCGGACGCGACCCACCAGAACGACCATTGCCACGAACGTTTGGCATTTAATTTTTCCCCTCGGCAGCGACGCCCCTTGAACTCTGCGTGTTACTTCGAATTTAACCGATCAGTTAGTACTCAGGTCCTGTGGACGCACGCTCGCCTCGGCCTTGTACGCCTGTTTCATCCCACGCTTTGCTTCCTCGTGCGCGTCATAAACGTTCGGGCGCGAGAGCACTTCCTTGTACTGCGCCAACGCATCATCTCGCTTACCCGCAACATCGTAAGCGCGCGCGGCGTAGAGATGCGCCATCGTCACCAGCCCGGGTTCAGCGCGCTCGACTTTTGTCGTCGCCAGAAACTCCTTCGCCGCACGTTCGTTCAACCCCGCCGTTAACAACGCTTCACCGTATTTGAAGTGAATCAGATCGAGCGTGCTGCCGGCACTCTCACGCACGTTTCGATCGCGCAGCATCTCGTCAAATGTCGCAAACGCTTCCTTCTCCGCTTGCGCTGCGCCCGCAAGGTCTTTCTCTTTTCGTTTTTGCGCCGCGAGCGACACGAGCGCATCGCCCGTTTCGAGTCGCAACAGATAGTTGCGCGGATACTTCGCACTCAACTCACGCGTCAACTTCACCACGTCCGCAAATCGCTTTTCACGCGTGTAAAGCAGAATCAAAACCGACTTCGCATCGTCCTGCGCCCAACGGCCCTCCTGGGCCACCTGTTCGAGCAGCTTCAAACCGCGTTTCTTCGACCCGCGATAACCAGTCGCGCCCGCGAGGATCTTGATCGGCAGCGGCAACGCGCCGACGACGTATTCGTAAAGCCCGATCGTGATCTGCGCGTCGACGTACTTGGGATCGAGCTTCAACACTTCGCGATGATGCTCTACCGCGTCGTTGCCGTCGCGCAGCGCAGCGAAGTGCCGGCGTTCGACTGCTTCTTCAAACGACGCCTTCAACCCTTCGGTGTTGGCGAGGAAATCGAGTGCCTGGATGTTCTTTGGTTCCTGTTTCAGCTTCGCTTCCGCGAGCCGCTTGGCTTCGCGCGTGAGGTTGCGAAACTCCGTCACGATCTTCGGATCGACTTTGTCGTCGCCGCTCGAATAAAACGACTCGGAGCTGTAAAGCGACGACTGCAAACGCCGCGACTCGTAAAGCGTTTTGATCCAGAGCCGCGCGGCCAGCAACTGGTAACCGCCGGGGTGATTCGGATACAAACGCACGATCTCTTTAAATTCGCGGTTCGCTTTGTCGTAATCGATGTTGTAAAGCGCATCGAGACCGCTGCGGCGCAGCTCTTCGAAGCGAGTGTTCTCTGCTTCAGTAAGCCACGGAGTTGTTTGCGCACAAACGAGGGGAGCACATAGCAACAAGATCAGCAGACAGCCAGGATACTTCATTCGTTACCTTTCTTAATACGGATCACACGGAGGAAAACGACTCCATGTATTTCACGCCCGAGCCGGTGTTGAATAAAACGACTCGATCGTTTTCACTCACCTGGCCCGCGTCGATCAACTTCCGCAACGCAGGCAAACACGCAGCGCCTTCAGGCGCGCAAAAAATTCCTTCAAGCGAACCGATCTCACGCGTCGCGTCGATCAATTCTTCATCGGTGACGGCCACCGCCGTGCCGCCTGAATCACGCAACGCATCGAGAATCAAAAAGTCGCCAATCGCCTTCGGCACTCGCAAACCCGACGCGGTGGTCGCGGCGTTGGGAAACTCATCAGCAAAGCGCTTCCCTGCTTCAAACGCGCGCACGATCGGCGCACAACCCGCTGCCTGCACCGTCACCATTCGCGGCCGCTTGCTGCCAATCCAACCCATCTGCTCCATCTCGTCAAACGCTTTCCACATGCCGATGAGTCCGGTGCCGCCGCCGGTCGGATAGATGATCACGTCCGGCAATTCCCAGTTCAGTTGTTCGGCCACTTCGTAACCCAGCGTCTTCTTGCCTTCGACGCGATAGGGTTCTTTCAGGGTCGAAACGTCAAACCAGCCTTCCGCTTCTTTTCGCCGCCCGACTTCCGCCCCGCAATCGGTGATGAGTCCGTCCATCAGCGTGACGTGCGCGCCGGTCAACTCACACTCGACTACGTTTGCTCGCGGCGTGTCTCGAGGCATAAAGATGAAACACTCGAGTCCGGCGCGAGCCGCGTAGGCAGCGAGGGCTCCGGCTGCGTTTCCTGCGGACGGAACTGCGAGTTTTTGCGCACCGAGTTCCTTGGCCATCGAAACTGCCGCCGCCATGCCGCGGGCCTTAAAACTCTGCGTTGGATTCTGCGACTCATCTTTGATGTAAAGCTCTTTAATGCCGGCTCGCTCGCCCAGACTTGGGGCGTGCAGCAACGGCGTCCAACCTTCACCGAGCGAAACAATATTTTCGTCGTTCTCGACCGGGAGCACCTCGCGATAGCGCCACAGGTCCGCGCGCCGCTCCGGCAGAGATTCCTTGGTTAACGTCTGCGCCGCCTGCTCGAGGTCATACCGAACGAGCAGCGGTTTACCGCATTCGCGACAGAGATTGAGCAACCGACGTGCCTCGTGCTTCAGCCCGCACAGGCCGCATTCAAGATGGGTAATGTTCATGGATTCTTACTACGGCAGGACAAGACAAAGTGCAAGGGGTCAGCCGCGAGGCGCAGCAAACCCCTTGCACTCGGAAAAAATTTCTTGCGGAGGCTCTTTAGTGGTCGTGACCGCTGTTGCCGTCGATCTGGCTGCGGATTTCGCCGCCAGGCCAGCGGGTGCTGTGCACGTTGACGTAAGTGGCCCCGGCGCGAATCGCCGCGATCAGCTCATCGAGCTCGCCGGCGGAAATACCGCGCTCGTTTGCGAGGTTCGTAACGTCAGCCGCCGTGATAACGCCGGAGATCGTCGCCGGTGGCGCCGGACAAGGCTGCGTTCCTGCCGGTCCGTTGCCGAGGTTGGTGCAAAGGAACACGCTGATCGGACCCGTGATGGCCTTTTGTCCAAAGTGGATGTGAGCCTGTTGGACGGCGCCTTCCAGATCGTTGTAACTCAGTTCCCACTCGATCTGCGTGCCGTCGTTACTGATACGCGCGTTAAAAGTCCCGTTGCCGGTGGTCGAGACAGCGCCGCCGCCGGACGCAGCGGTCTCCTCGTAACCACTCAGAATTTCACTGATTTTTTTGAAGCCGCCCTGCGCGAGGACAACAGTCGCAGCCGATACCAAGGCGATCACAGCAATAGACACTCCCAGTCTTCGCATGCCCTTTACCTCCGAAGGATAGTTTTTGTTCTGTTTAGGGGGCGCGCATCATATCACAGCTCGTTTGATGTAGGTATCCTTAAATGCTACTTTGTCGGTCTTTATGGCGATCAGTTTGTTGGCTCTCGATCTCGACGGCACACTTCTCGATTCTCACGGCCGGGTTTCCGAACGCAATCTAAACGCGATCGAAAAAGCGCGTGCAAAAGGCGTTCGCGTCGCACTCGTCACCGGCCGGCGCTTCCGTGACTCACGTCCCGTGGCACTCGAGCTCGGTCTCGACATTCCCTTGATCTCGCACAACGGCGCACTGACGAAACACGCTGAAACTCTGGAAACCGTCGCGGTGCTGCCGCTGCCGCTCGCCGCCGCGCGCGAGGCGCTGCGCATCGGCCGTGACGCGGGCGCCGATCCGTTGTTGAGCGACGATCACGAAGGCTTGGGCGTGCTGATTTACGATCATCTCAGCGGCGACAACGTCGCGGTCCATCGTTACATCGCCTGGGCGAAACGGCTTCACGGCGACGAAGAAGGCCGAAACGCCGTGCGACAGGTTGACTCGCTGGAAAACTACCTCGATCATGAACCTATCCATCTCGCGTTTTCGGGACGTTGTCAGGCGATGGACCAGCTCGGGGCGCTGATCGACTCGGAGCTGGGTTCCAGCGTGAAGGTTCTCAGCACGAAGTATCTCGAACAGGACTTCACGCTGCTCGACGTCGTCAATCCGGCGGCCTCGAAAGGCGCGGGCGTGGCTGCGGCAGCGGCGGAGATCGGCGTGAGCGCCGAGGAGATCATGGCGATTGGAGACAACTACAACGATCTCGAGATGCTGCTCTTCGCCGGCGCCGGCGTCGTGATGGCCAACGCGCCGCAATCGTTGCGCGAGATACCCGGCTTGCATCCCACGGCGTCCAACAGTGAAGACGGCGTAGCATTGGCAATCGAAAAATTTATTCTTTAACGAAGACAGGAGAGAACATGGCAAATCGAACGGCAGTGATTGAGACGAACAAGGGCACCATTCGCGTCGAGCTGTTGGAGTCGGACGCACCGAAGGCGACGGAGAACTTCATTACGTTGGCCGAACGCGGTTACTACAACGGCGTGATCTTTCATCGCGTGATCAAAGGCTTCATGATCCAGGGCGGCGATCCGACGGGAACCGGACGCGGCGGAGAATCAAAGTGGGGGCCGCGTTTCGAGGACGAGATCAACACGCAGTCGGACGTTTACAAACGAGGTTACAAAGCGGGTACGGTAGCGATGGCGAATGCTGGTCCAAACACGAACGGGTCGCAGTTTTTCATCATGCACGTGGATTATCCGCTGCCGCCGCTTTACACGATCTTCGGACGCGTCACCGAGGGTCAGGATATAGTGAATACGATCGCCACCTCGGCCACGGATCGAAACGACAAGCCGGTTGAGGAAGTCAGGATGGAGAAGGTAACGATCGAATAAGGTTTGTTAAGTACTGTTTGCCGGCGCCAACGGCCGCTTCCAGTGAGAGGCCGTTGGCGAGGTTGGCGGCGATCGCAGCAGAGAGGGTGCAGCCGGAGCCGTGCACCTCACCCACCTCGATGTACTCCGTCCGAAACTCCGCAACCGCGCCACTATCATCGATCAAAATGTCTACCGCGTCCGCTTGCGGCTCCAATCTGTGTCCCCCTTTGACCAATACTGCGGGCGCGCCGAGAGATTTGATGACCTCAGCCGCGCGACGCATATCATCCTCACTCTTGATCGAAAACCCGGCGAGTCGCTCTGCCTCAGGGATGTTGGGAGTTACCAGGCGAGAAATAGGTAGCAGGTCATTTTTCAAAACCTGAAACGCAGAATCTCCGATCAGATCGTGTCCTGACGTCGAGATCATCACCGGATCGACCACCGGCGCGGGCAAGTTCCCTTCCCGAAACAAACGCACGACTTCCGCCACGATCTCCGCTGTCGGCAACATCCCCGTCTTCGCCGCGGCCACGATCGCGTCCTGCACGATCGGTTCAACCTGCGCGCGCAACGTCGCCGCGTTCTGATGCTCCGCGCCAAACACACGCTGCGCGTTCTGAAACGTGATCGACGTGATCGCCGCCGCCGGAAAACATCCGAACGCAGCGATCGTCTTGATATCCGCGACGATGCCCGCGCCACCCGACGGATCGATACCCGCGATTGTCAGCACGACCGGCTTGTCGCTATCTATTGAACCAACTGATCCCCGCAAAACCGCTCGCTCCCCTCGCCAAACAGCTTTCGTAATTATCAAGATTGACGCCGCCGATCGCCAACACCGGAAAACCCGGCAACGCAGTCGTGACCTCACCCAACTTGTCCAAACCCTGCGGTGGTCCAAAGCCACGCTTCGATTCGGTTTCAAACACTGGACCAAAAACGATGAAGTCAGCGCCGCCGTCGCGAGCAGCGCGGGCCTCCGCGAGCGAATGCGTTGAAACTCCGATCACGAACTCCGGGCCACACACTTCACGCACGATCCGCGGCGGTAACGAAGTCGACGTGAGATGCACGCCGTCGGCGCCCGCAGCGCGCGCCACGTCGAAACGATCGTTGACTAGAAGACGTGTCGAGCTACCGCGTGTGTGTTGGGCGGCACGCGAGACCAGCTCATAAAGCATCTGCGTGGGCAGGTTTTTTTCACGAATCTGAAAGTAGGAGAGTCCGATGAATACCGCGAGCTCGACTTGCAGCAGGATGAACGCGAACTCCAGGTCGTCAGGAGTTGTTTTGCTGGTCGTTGCCCCACTCGTGATCGCGAGGCACCCCGGTGGTGGGAGCTTGAACTCCATCATCGCTTTTGACTTTCGGCGGCGGCGCGATTTGGGCTTGCAGCGTAGTCACTGTCTGCTTGAAGTGGAAGATCTCCCAAACTGCGATGCCGAGATTCAACAAGCCGACGCCGCTCACGGCGCCGCGCACCCAACCGGACGCGACCACTGCCTGCAAACCCTGAATGCCCGTCGCTTGCGCGGCATATAACAGAAAGTAGTTGTTGCCCCAATCGCTCAGCCCCCACATTCCCTGCGGCCACCATGGCAACACGGTCAGGAAGATGCCGATCTCGACACAGAGAATGATGTAGAAGATTACGCTAAGCTTGGCTGACATTCTCCAACTTCCTGCTACTTACCCTTCAACTGGCTCAGCTTGTCCGCCACTTCGCGATACGAAACGTCAACGCCGTAAACCTGCGTGTAAAACTCACGCGCCTGTTTGAAATCACCGAGCTGTTCGTACGCCGCGCCGAGCTCGTAACGCAATGCCTGATACTCGTCTTCACTGTGACCCGGCGCCGACAAGCCTTTCCTGAACCAGATCACCGCGGCCTCGGGCATGCCTTTCTGCATGAAACAGTGGCCCAACAGATTGCAGCATTGCAAGAAGCGAGACGTTCCGTCACCGGCCTTCACCAGACCCGCCGCCGTCTGAAACTCCTGAATCGCCTCGTCGATCAGGTCCATCTCTTTGTAGGCGGTGCCCATGTTGTAATGCGTTTCGTAGTCTTCGCGAACGTCGTCGCCTTCTTCAGCCGCACGAAACTCTTCAAACAACTCCGCGAGACCGGCATCGATACCACTCGCAACAGGCACTCCCACCGGCGTCACGTTCGGCAGCGACGCCGCGGCGGGCGGCTGTTCACGCCCGTCAACCGGTTCGCCCGCCAACGCCGCATAAGCAGTCTCTTCATCAAAAGCGATCGCCTCTTCCACGCGCGCGACCGGAACTTCTTCAACGCCGCCAAACTCAAACACCGCGGGCGCTTCAACCGCCGGCTGTCCACCCGCGGCCGCGAGTTTCTCACGCCGTGCGAGGATATCCGGATGCGATCCAAACTGCCGCTCGAGCATCTCGAGCGTGTCGGTCGCGATATCCGAATAACCCTGCGCGATGTAGAAATCGACGCTCTCGAGTTCCTGGCGCATCATCGTTTCCATGCGCGCGCCCTCTTCGGCTGTATCCGTGGCGAGATCCGCCGTTGCGACTTCCGTCTCGTCGTTCAGATCGGCAAACGAAGCGGTCGGATCGGAGAACGTCGCACTCGGCGCGGCGTTAGTTGCAAACGGATCGGCGGCATTGGTTTCAAACGGATTCGCGGCGTTCGTCTCAAACTCGTCGGCGGCGTTTGTCTCAAACACGTCAGACATCGCGACCGGTGGCTCGATTTCGTCCTGGTCCTGGACCACGGCAAACGTTTCAAACTCCGGCACATCGCTCGACGCTTCTTCGTCCGCGGGTCTCGGGAAATCCTCCGGTGCGTCGTCCTGCAAACCGCCGAGAAGATTCAGACGATCAAGATAACGTTGTTCGTCGGGCGCGAGTCGCACGAGCTGCGTTAAAGCGTAGCGTTCTTCGTCGATGAGCTCCGACGCTTCAGCCGATTCCGCCAGCCGTTCGAGCGATGAACGCAGCGCGTCCATGTCGCGTTGCCACCAGTGAATCCGCACCAGCATCCGCAACGCAGCGACGTGATCCGGATTGCGATCGAGCACCTGGTTGACAATTTCGAGTAGCTCTCTCTCTTCGCGGCCGGCGAGCATGCGCTCGATGATCGTTGAGAGAATGCGAATCGTTTCGTCAACTTCGCCCAGCTTGAGATATAAACGCGTGACCGGCAGATACTCCGTGTACTTGCCGCTGTCCTGCGCCATCAACAACGCAGTCGCGCGTTCCGCGCCGCGCGGATCTTCCGCTTCCAGATGCGCGCGCGCCAGCATCGACACGAGCTCCGGATCCTCTTCCTGACCTTCGACCGCACGCTCGAGCACTTCGGCGGCTTCGTCAGCCGTGCCGCGCGCGATGTGCGTTTCCAGCATGCCGCGCAGCGCTTCGCGATCGTCACGCACGAGTTGCAACGCTTTCGAGTAAGCGTCGAGAGCTTTCTCGTGTCCGCCGGTTTGATGAAGCCGGTTGGCTGCCTGTATGTAGGCGTCGGCGGCTTCGCGGCGCATGTTTTCTTTGACGTAACCGTCGGCGAGCTTGAGACGGATCTCGGTGTTGTTCGGATCGAGATCGGCGATCTTGTGCAGTACGTCGAGAGCCTTCTTGTTGTCGCCCGAGCGCGTGTAAGCGTCGGCGACGACCAGGTACTGCGCGCGTGCGTCGTGAACGAGTCCCTCGGTGGCGTAGAGCTCGGCGAGTTTGTAAGCGATGAGCGGATCGCGCGTACGGATACGCTCGATCTTTTTGTACATCGCGATCGCTTTGAGATTAAATTCCTGGGTGCTGTAGTGTTCGGCGATGCGCTCGAAGCAGGAGACGGCTTCTTCTTTTTTGCCGGAGCGAACGTAGAGGTCGCCCAGCATGTTCAAGGTGGTGAGATCGTCACCGTCGTTATCGACAATTTGCCGATACTCCTTGATTGCGGCGTTTATTTTCCCCTGAGAAAGAAATTTCTCAGCGGCTTTTAGAACCTTCGCTTTGTCGAAAGCCATTAGGAATCTTAGATATCATTAATACGGATCGGCGGCTTTAACGTGTAGCAGCGGGCAGCGGGACAAAGCCATTCAGCTAAGCGCTTGTCTGGAAATGCCACAGTTCCAACTCCGGCAAACAGCCGCGAGATACGCTAACATGCGTAAATAAAGGGTGTCAACGCAGCTATTTACTGAACATTTAGGCCAGCGAATCGCGATCGCCGGACTGGTTATTTACGTGGCGCTTGCGCCTCATTCCGTAGCCGGCAGCGTGATCGGAGTCGCGGTTGCCGGTATCGGTTGGGTGATCCGCTCTGCGGCGACGCGCAGCTTTGGGTTACGAAGATCGAAATTCGATCTGGTGATCGTGCTGTCGTTGCTGTGGACGGCGCTCTCGTCGGCGCTCTCGGAAGAGCCCGATATCAGCCTCGCGAAACTGGCTTCCGTCTGGACTGTGTTTGTCTTTTATTTGACTCGCGCGGTGCTGACGCGACGAACGGCGCTGTTGCTGGCGGCGTTGCTGATCTTGTCGGGATGCGTCGGGACAGCGTACAGCGCGTTTGATTTGTTGCGCGGGCGTGGCGTGGTGGTGGAGTCGATCACTCCGGCAAGTCCATTTCACCAAATTCAACTCCAGACTGGCGATACGGTCTGGCGTGTCGGTGGAAACCGGGTTTACTCAGTTGTCGATATCGACGAACTTCTGCGACAAACGCCTGCCGGTACGCGATTGACGGTCAGCATCATTTCGCAAGGCGAACACGTCGAACGTCCCGGTCTCCTCGTAAACTCGACCCAACAACCATCTCCTTCGGGGCTCACCGGAAGCCAACGCAATCATCGCTTTCGCGCTTCCGGCTGGACGCGTCATTACGAAACGTTTTCCGAGCTGCTGCAAATCATCGCGCTGCTCGCGCTCGGTCTCGCGCTGGCCCACCTGCGAAACCACGGCGCGAATAAGCATTTCAAAATTGCGTTGGCTGCGACTGCGTTGTTGACGCTGGGCCTCGTCTTCACCGCGATGCGCACCGTGATCGTTGCGTTTGTGCTCGGCGCGTGTGTGATCGCGTGGCGCTCGCTGCGTGGCTCATACAAAGTGGCTTTCACGTTCGCGCTTTTCTTTGTGCTCGCTTTTGGCGCGGTCGTGGTGTGGCAAACGCGCGCGCGCGATGCGTTGTCGCTCAACGATCCGAGCTCGCGGCTGCGTGTTGCAGTCGCGCGCGTTGGCTTGTCGCGAATACCGCTGCATCCGCTTTTCGGCCACGGCATGGATGCGATGAAACGACACTGGAGCGAGTGGGGCTTTCCCGGAAAAGACATGCTCCATCTGCACTCGACGCCGCTGCAGCTCGCGTTTGATCGCGGCTTACCGATGCTCGTGCTTTGGCTCTGGATGATGGTTCTTTTCTGGACGCACATCTCTACCGCGGCAAGACGCGCGGCGGATCTCAGCGATACACACGTTTACGGCATCCTGCTCGGCGGGTTGGGTGGGCTCACCGGTTTTCTCGCGAGCTCCGTCGTGAACTACAACTACGGCGATAGCGAAGTGACGATGTTGTTCTGGTGGTTGATGGGGGTCTGCGTATTTTCGAGTGGTCTGATAAGATCCGAGCCATGACCTTTCCCCAAACAAACGAAGCCGCAATTTATTATTTTCCCTACATCGATCTCGCTCGCACTGACGACGTCGTTTCCCTGATGAAGGACCAGCTCGCGGAGTGGGTCCAGTTTCTGGAGAGCATTAGTGAGGAGCAGTCGCTGCATCGCTACGAGCCGGGCAAGTGGTCGATTCGAGAGCTTTGGAATCACGTTAACGACGGTGAACGGATCTTTCTGAGCCGGGCGCTCTGGTTTGCGCGTGGTTTCGCGGAGCCGCTGCCGAGTTTTGACCAGGAGATCGCCGTGGCGGGCGCGAATGCTGACGGGATGCCGTGGGCGGAGCTGGTCGAAGAGTTCAAAACTGTGAGATTGGCCACGCTTTCGTTCTTCCGCCTGCTCCCCGCGGAGGCATGGTCGCGAACGGGTGTGGCGAGCGATAACCCGTTTACAGTCAACGCTCTCGCCTACATCATCGCCGGCCACGCCGCTCATCATGTGAACGTGCTCAAAGAGCGTTATCTCTAAAGTTTAATATTGTTTTTCCCGCCCTTTCGGGTGTACTCTTGAGGCCTGCGGAACACTCACGCAGCTTCCACGTCCGCAGGCCCCAAAGCAGCAGCACTACCACCCGACTTCCAGGAGAGTCGCCCATGAAACGGTGTCCGCAGTGTGAGTTTATTTACGAAGACGACCAATCTCTATGCGATATGGACGGCGCGCTGCTCGTTTTGGACTCGCGAACACTGCCGCATCTTCATGCGCTCGCGCCGATCGATGCGCCGATCGCGGCGGCGCCGAGGGCTCACTGGCGGCACCGGACGTTTCCGGCGATGGCCGCGCTGATTCTCGCGTCAGTGTTTTCGCTCGTCTATTTTGTTTCGACACAACGCAGCGTGCGTGCGCCTGCGGCTGTTAGCGGCGCGTCGATCGCTGTGCCCGCGCCGGCACTGCCGTCAGCCGTTGAGGCGACTGAAGCTGTTCCGGCGGCCAGTGAAGTTGAGCCTGCGAAGGAACAAGTCAAGGAAGAAGCCAGGGTTGAGCCGAAGAGCGCGCCCGCGCCTGCGCCCGTGAAGAAAGCGAGCAGTAAAGCGGCGCCAATCACTGAACGCAAACCTGCTGAAGAACCTAAGAAAGATGAGTCGAAGGTGGGTTCAATCCTCAAGAAGACGGGTCGCATACTGAAGAAACCGTTCAAGTTCTGAAGTCGCAGCTTCTCAAATCCCGACTACCGCCTGCGACTGCGGTTTATGAAACCGCTACACAGTTATGAAACGTTGCCCCGAATGCCTCTTCATCTATCCTGAAACCGACGTCCGCTGTGACTTCGACAACACAGCGCTCGTCGTAGTTAACGACGCGGAGCTCGAGGCAGCGACGCAACCTCCCAGCGCAAAGCCTCCGAAGCGCACGTCGAAGAAACGCTCCTCCACGCCGACAAAACGCTCGACGAAGCCCTCGCCTACGAAACCCACGGCTACGAAACGCACGCCGGCGAAACGCCCGCGGAAGGCAACACTCGTTATTTCTATAATTGGCTTTGTACTTGGTGGTCTTCTAATTCTTGTCTACTTCACTCTCGGATCACGTACTCCCAACTCGATCGAGCCCCTTTCAGTTGCGAGCCTTACCAACCCACACCCCATCATCGTTTCACCCGCACCGGCCGAAACCGGATCCCCTTCACCAACCCCACCACCAACTCCGAAACAGACTCCCGAACGCATCGCCACCTCGCACTCGCGCACAACCGCCGCGCCAATCTCAACCAGCGGCCCCGGCATCGGCAAAAACCCCAACGGCAGACCCGTGATCGTTCTAACAAGCGGCGGCAAGATCGACGCCGACGAAGTTTGGCGCACACGCGACGGCGTCTGGTATCGACGCAACGGCATCGTCACCCTCCTCAAACACAACCGCGTCAAATCAATCTCCAACCAGTAACCTCTCACGCCCTCCCCACCAAGCAATCTCCCACGCCCGCTCACGCCAGTAACCTCTCACGCCCGCTGATTTCGTCATTGGTTCTTCTTTTCATCTGCTTAAATCGCAGCGACGCAGTCGCTGCCCCGCAAAACCTTGCCGCTAGCGCGCGTGCGTGATAGTCTCCGTTCCCCCAACCAATCTCAACCAAAAGAGGGACCGTCACCATGAAAACCTCCACGCGAACGCTGATCGCGCTGAGCGCCGTCCTGATTCTCTCCCTAACGCTGCTTCCCACTTCGCCGGCCACAACCGCACGCGCCTTCGCGCCACTCGATCTCTCCGGCGAACTACACGGCGCACCGTACCGCATCCGCGTCCCCGAAAACTGGAACGGCACCCTCCTCGTCTTCGCGCACGGCTATCGCGATAAAGCCGATCACCCCGGCGAGATCGAAAATCGCAACGCCGACGTCGCGCCCAGCGCCGCGCTCGAAGCGCCGTTGCTCGCGCTCGGTTACGCGCTTGCCGGCACCGCGTTCAAAGAAAACGGTTGGGACATCGAAGACGAGATCCAGGACACGAAAAACCTCGCCGTCTTCTTCCGCGATAACGTCGCGCAGCCGAATCACACGATTCTCTGGGCAGCTTCGGTCGGAACGGTCGGCGCGTTGAAGAGCATGGAACAGTTTGGCGGCATCTTCGACGGCTCGCTCTGTCTTTGCGCCGTCGGCGCGGGCGCCACGCGCGTTTGGGACAACGGCCTGCCTGCGTATCTCGCGTACGACGTGCTCTTCGGCGTTCCGCCGTCGTGGGGAACCGTCGGTGAAGTTCGCAACGATCTCGACTTCGATACGGAAGTGCTCGCGAAACTCGCGCCTGAGCTGGCGAACATCGCGAACTTTCCGCGGTTTGAGTTTATTCGCCTCGTAGCCGGTTCGCCGGGCCGCGGCATCACGCCGCCTCCGCCGCCCGCGTTCTATCCGGGTTGGGTGTTGACGGATTTCTTTTTCCTCACCGAAGCGCGGGCTGAGTTGCAACGCCGTGCTGGTGGTCCATACGTGCAGAACCTCGATCACAACTACAGTCTCACGGCAGCGGAAAAGGCGTATCTCGCGGGGCTCGGAGTGCCTACGCCGGTTGTCGACGGCTGGCTCGCGCAGATGAACGCGCGGCGCAACATCGCCGCGGATCCAGGTGCGCGTGCCTACGTGCGCAACAACACGGATTACAGCGGCAAGATCCGCAAACCGGTGTTGACGTTGCACACGATCATCGATCCGCTCGTGGTTGTTTCGAATGAAGCTGCGTACGCGGAAACGGTTGGTTTGGCAGGTAAAGAAGAGTTGCTGTTTCAGACTTACACGAATGCAAACGGGCACTGTAATCTAACCGGGCCGCAAATCCTGACCGCGGTGGGCGCGATCGATCTTTGGGTACGCACCGGCGTGCGCCCGACGGCCGCATCCTTCCCGATTGGGCTCGGATTTAATAACACCTTCGTCCCACCGCCGATGCTGCAGCCGTAAACAAAAACGGCACCGGCGCAGCCGGTGCTTCGCGTTTTCCACAATCGCCCGTAAACTACGCAAGAGCCCCCCGCTCCATCTGAAGGGACTTTTGCCTTGAATTCTGTGCCGTTAACGCAAGCGGTAACGTCCGGCGATGCCAGCGCCGTCAGTACTGTTCTCTCCAACGGAGCCGACGTGAACGAACGAACCGGCGGCGGGCAAACGCCGCTGATCCTCGCCACCATCTTCGGTCACACGCATCTCATCCCCCTCTTGCTTGACGCCGGCGCCGATCCGCAGTTGCGCGATAACCTCGGACTCAACGCCATCGATTGGGCCCAACGACGAGGCGCAACCGAAGCGATCGAAGTACTCACAAACAAACCGGGTCGCCGTTCGTCTATCGAAAGACGCGTGGAAACCAGTCCGCGCACAGAAACGCGGCCGGTCACGGACACAGCGCCACGCGCACGCAACACGGATCGAGAGAAACCGACTTCGCAACAGCAACCGAGCGCTCCTCAGCAACCGATCTCTGCGGAAGAAAGAAGCCAACGCTGGCTCGCGGGACTAAAGCAGCGCATCGCGGAACTTCCGCAAAACGACGTCTCGGAACGACCAAACATCTTCATGCGGCAACCGGAGCCGCCGCCCGAAATCCCGGAAGTACCAAAACCCGCGCCCGACATTCCGGAGCTACCAACGCCACAACCGGAAATACCTACGCCCGGCCCGGACATACCCGAGCTGCCAAAGCCTGAGTTACCAGGCACACCGCCGGAGTCACCCGAACCGGTCTCACCACCTCCTCCTCAGCCACAACCCGAAATCCCCTCAACACCACCAATCACCGAACCACCGACGACGCAACCGCCGGTCACCGAACCGCCCGTCGCGCATACGACACGCGCCGCGGACACGACCCGAACACGCCGGGTCGTGGAACCACCGGTCACCGAACCACCGACGACGCAACCGCCGGTCGCCGAACCGCCGGTCGCGCAAGTAACACAAGCCACCGAAATCACACCAACCCGCCCGCGTTCGGCGCGGAAGCGTTGCCCCAAATGCGGCGCTATATACAACAGCGAACTCGTCGCTTACTGCGCTCATCACTTCGTCGCGCTCGTCGACGCAGACGAAGCACC
>Ga0105248_10004714_pt1 | contig 15092 bp, 14 predicted proteins | sample KBSS34metaG_FD_81524 | JGI IMG/M metagenome (GOLD analysis project Ga0105248, IMG submission 81524) | Switchgrass rhizosphere microbial communities from Kellogg Biological Station, Michigan, USA - KBS S3-4 metaG | ecosystem: Host-associated > Plants > Roots > Rhizosphere > Soil | place...
ATGGCCAATCTCGCGTGCCTCGAGCTGCATCCGCACCCGGTTCGTGCTGAAGATCTCGATCACCCGGACGAATTGCGCGTCGACCTGGACCCGGTGCCGGGGATCGAGTGGCCCCGGATTCGTGACGTGGCGAAGGTCGTGCGCGCGACGCTTGACGACCTCGGCCTGATCGGCTGGCCGAAGACGTCCGGCTCGCGCGGCATCCACGTGTACGTGCGCATCGAGCAGCGCTGGCCTTTCGACGTCGTGCGCCGCGCCGCGCTCGCCTTCGCGCGCGAGGTCGAGCGGCGCGCGCCCGCTCTGGCGACGAGCAAGTGGTGGAAGGAGGAACGCCACGGCGTGTTCCTCGACTACAACCAGAACGCGAAGGACCGCACGATCGCGAGCGCCTATTCGGTGCGTCCGACGGCGGACGCGCGGGTGTCGGCGCCGCTGACCTGGGACGAAATCGACGACTGCAACCCCGCCGACTTCACGCTGCGGACGATGCCGGCACGGTTCGCCGAGATTGGCGACCGCCATGCCGGCATCGACGATCGCCCCTGCTCGCTCGAAGCCCTGATCGAGCTGTCGACGAAGCAGGAGCGCGAAGGCCAGGGGGACGCGCCGTGGCCGCCCAACTACAAGAAGCAGGCGGGCGAACCACCACGCGTGCAGCCGTCCAGGAGCCGGACCGGCGCCGCCGGTGCGAAGCCACGCGTATCAACTCGTCCGCTGATCGAGATCGGCCGCTCGCCGAAGAAAGAAGAGGCACTCGCCGGCGTCGAGCGATGGAAGGCGCGGCACCCCGAGGCGGCGGCGCATCTCGAGCCGGCCGACATCCTGGTTGACGCGATGCGCGGGCGCTTCAAGACGTGGACGCGGATCCGCGTCAACCTGCAGCACGTCCCGGAGACGCTGCGTCCCGCACAGGAAGCGCTGGATCCGGACGACACGCCGAACGACTGGGCGAATGTGGATCCCGCTACCTGGCGCCGAAGACCTTCGAACGCTCGTAAGGCGCGCTGATTCCGGGATCGTTGCGCTTACGAGTTTTTCATGGCGGTGTGGGATTATCCCTGCATGCGACGACCTGACGGTCGCGGCCGCCTCGTGTGGGCTGCGTTCGCCACGCTTTTCTGTCTCGCGACCCTGCGCGCTTCGCACGGCGAATCCATCGGTTCGTGGTCGCGATTCGTGTCGGGCACGGCCGCTGCACCGTTTCGCCTGGGCACGGCCGCACGTCCCTTCGCATGGTCCACGGCCGTCGGCGATTTGAACGGCGACGGGACGCTGGACTATGCCGTGGCCGATCACATCGGCCGCGACCTTGCCGGCTTCGAGTATTCCATCGACCTGTCGATCAGCGGCCTGGCTGCGCAGCGCGTCACGTTCAGCTCACCGAGCGCGGCGTTGTCGATCGCCCTGCGAGACGTCGACCATGACCAGGATCTCGATGTAGTCATCTCGACCGTACTCCAGCCGGGCGTCGTCCGCATCTGGCTGAACGACGGATCCGGGGCGTTCACCGAAACAAGCGGGTTCGACACGTTCACCTGGCGTGCGACGACGTCCCTGGCACCGGATTCATTCGGAGACACGCTGGGCGGTCTCGAGTCGACGTCCCGGTACGGCCGCGACGCCGTCGAGGCCGCCGCCGAGCGCTCGACGATCGTCGCCGTCAGGTGGATGACATCTGCCTTGGACGACGTGCGTGCCACCTCGAGCCTCGGCAAAGCGCGCCGGTCTCGCGCTCCCCCCTCCGCCGCCTTTCTGTTCCTGTAACTCACGGATCGTCAACAACGCGTCGCGCGCGCACTGGCGCGCCGGCGGCGGAGTGTTCGTATGAATGTGTGTCGGTGTGCAGCCGTGGCTGCATTGCTGTGCGGTGCCGCGCCCGCAGCAGCTCAATCGATCGTGACGGTCGACCAGGCGGTCCACGAAGCGATCGATCGCAACCTGTCTCTTCTCGCGGAACGCGTCAACCTGACCATCGCGGACGCTGCGATCGTGACGGCCGCGCTGCGCCCGAACCCGGTCCTGTCCGGCGGCGCCAACAGCCTCGACTGGCTCGGCACCGGGTTCAACGAGGTCAACGGCGCAGGGCCACCGGAATACTCCGCGCGCGTCGATTTCGTGCTCGAGCGAGGCAGCAAGCGCGCGCTGCGCACGACGATGGCGGCGGCGGCGAAGACCGTCTCGGAAGCGCAGCTGTCCGACTCCATCCGCCGGCTGACCCTGGATGTCACGCTCGCGTCGATCGACGTGCTCGAGGCGAAGTCGAAGCTGCAGCTCGCCACGTCCAATCTCGACGCCCTCACCCGCCTCGTGCAACTCAACGAGCGGCGCTTGAGCGGCGGCGCGATTCCGCCGCTGGAAGTCACGCGCTCACGCGTCGCCATGCTGCAGTACCGCGCCAGCGTCAGCAGCGCGCAGCTCGCCCTGACGCAGGCACGTCTGAAGCTGCAGACGCTGATCGGCCGCGGCAGCACGAGCCCGCTCGTCGATTTGGACGAACCGCTCGGTATTGCGCCTGCCGCCGTGCCGATCGACCTCGGCGGGCTGCAGGCGGCGGCACGGATCAACCGGCCCGATGTTCGCGCGCTGCAGCGCGAGCAGGCACGCTCGCAATCCGACCTGCGCCTGCAGCTCGCCAACGGCAAGGTGGACTACACGATCGGCGCCGAGTACCGGCGTCAGCAAGGCGTCAACGGCACGGGAAATCTCGCCGGGCTCTTCTTCAGCGTGCCCCTGCCGATCTTCAACCGCAACCAGGGGGAAATCTCGCGCGCCGGCGCGGAACAGGAAAAGGCGACGCGCTCGTTCGCGGCCCTGAACAACAGCGTCGACGGCGAGGTGGCCTCCGCGTACCAGGAGTTCGAATCGGCGCGCCAGCTGCTCACCGACATGGAGCGCGACCTGCTGCAGCCGGCCGCCGACGCCAGGGCCGGCACCACTTACATGTATCAGGCGGGGGCCACCTCGCTGCTCGACGTGCTCGACGCGCAGCGCGCCTTCAACGAAACGATGGACACCTATTACTCGGCGCAGGCCGCCTATCGGAGAGCCGACGCCCGGCTCGGCCTGGTGACCGGTGTGGACCTGAAAGGACACCCATGAGTCGTCTTCGTCTCAGCGGTCTCGTCGCGCTCACCGTTCCGATCGCGATCGCCTGCGGCGCGTCGGGGTCCGCACCAGCCGCCGCGGGAAGCGCGCCCGCGCCGGCGTCCGCGCCATCCCGTGACGCCGCGGTCCGTCTCGACGAATCGCAGCGCGCGCAGATCGCGGTCGAGGTGCTCTCCACGCAGCCGATCGACGACGTGATTCACGCCACCGGCACCGTCGAGTTCAACGCCGACCGGATGGCGCGGATTCTCTCGCCGGTCTCGGGTCAAGTGCAGTCGCTGCGCCTGAACGTCGGCGACACCGTGCGCCAGGGCGACACGCTGTTCGTGCTGAGCAGCCGCGAGGTCGCCGCCGCGGTCGCCGAACACCTTGCGGCACAAAAGGATCTCGACCTGTCGGAGAAGACCTTCGCGATGACGCAGGACCTGTTCGACCATCAGGCGGCCTCGCGCATCTCGCTGCAGCAGTCCGAGAACGATTTGGCCAAGGCGCGCGCCAAGGTCGCCCAGAGTGAAGAGGTCCTCCGCGTCCTCGGCTTCGACGAGCGCGCGCTCCGCAACAGCGCGGTCGTCCCGTCGCAGATGGCGATCCGGGCGCCGATCGGCGGCATCGTCACCGAGCGCTCGATTACGAACGGGCAGTTCGTCGGCAGCGACTCGACGCCGTTGATGACCATCGCCGATCTGTCGACGGTCTGGGTCCAGGCGGACATCTTCGAGCGCGACATCCACAGCATCGGCGCCGGTCAGAAGGCCGACGTCACCACCGCGGCATACCCCGAGGATCATTTCGGCGCTCAGGTGGCCCGTATCGGAACGGTCGTCGATCCGCAAACGCGCACGGCCAAGATGCGCTTCGTCGTCGCCAATCCCGGGCTTCGACTGAAACCGGGCATGTTCACCGAGGCGACGGTCCAGCTGCGCCAATCGATCACCGGGCTCACCGCGCCGGCGAAGGCAATCTTCGTCGAGAACGGCAAGAGCTACGCCTATGTCCAGGGCGGCACCTCTCAGTTCTCGCGGCGTGAGGTCTCGACGGTCGCCGGCAGCGGCAACCGCGTGCGGGTGACGAGCGGGCTTGCCGCCGGCGAGCGCGTGGTCACCGACGGCGTGCTCCTGCTGCGCTCGCTCGAGACGGACGACCCGGGCCGATGATCCGCCGCATCATCTCGTTCGCCGTTCACCAGCCGATGTTCATGGCGATGCTGATGGCGCTGTTCATCGGCGCCGGGGTCGCGGCGTTCCGCTCGCTGCCGGTCGAAGCGTTCCCCGACGTCACCGACGTGCAGGTGACCGTGATCACGTTGTTCGCCGGGCACGCGCCAGAGGAGGTGGAAAAGCAAATCACCATCCCGCTGGAGATTCAGCTGAGCGGTCTGCCCAACGCTGTGCGTATGTTCTCGCACACGCAATTCGGGCTCTCGTACATCATCCTCACCTTCAACGACGAGGCGAACGACTACTTCGCGCGGCAGCAGGTGCTCGAACGCCTGCAGGGCGTCGACCTGCCCGCAGGCGTCCAGCCCCAGCTCGCGCCGCTGTCGACGGCGATCGGCGAGATCTACCGCTACCGCCTGCAGGGACAAGGTCTCGACACCACCGAGCTGCGCGGCCTTCAGGACTGGGTCGTGAGCCGCCGCCTCAAGATGATTCCCGGCGTCGCCGACGTCGTCAGCTTCGGCGGCTTCATCAAGCAGTACGAGGTGACCGTCAACACGACGCGGATGAAGTCCTACAACGTGACGCTGCAGCAGGTGTTCTCCGCGCTGGGACGCGGCAACGCGAACGCCGGCGGCAGCGTGCTCGAACAGGGCGAGCAGCAATACCTGATTCGCGGCATCGGCATGCTCCGTTCCGGCGACGACATCGGCGACATCGTGGTCGCCTCGCACAACGGCACGCCGCTGCTGATCAAGGACATCGCGACGGTGTTGACTGGCGCCGTGCCGCGCCAGGGACTGGTCGGCCAGGACGGCGACGACGAGATCGTGACCGGGATCGTGCTCATGCGGAAGGGCGAGAACCCCTCCGAAGTACTGAAGGCGGTGAAAGGCACGGTTGCCGCCATCAACGAGAACGGCCTGCCGCACCCCGCGCGGATCGTCGCGTTCTACGACCGCACGCAGTTGATCGGCACGACGCTGTCGACCGTGTTCCGCAACCTGCTCGAGGGTGCGGTGCTCGTGGCCATCGTGCTGTTCCTCTTTCTCGGGAACGTCCGAGCCGCGGCCATCGTCGCGGTGGTGATCCCCCTGGCGCTGCTGGCGACCTTCATTGGCCTGCGCCTCCGCGGCATCCCGGCGAACCTGCTGTCGCTCGGGGCGATGGACTTCGGCATCATCGTCGACGGCGCGGTGATCGTGCTGGAGAACATCTTCCGGCACCTCCACCAGCAGCGGGAACAGCATCGCGACGCGCGCGCGATCGTCCTCGACGCCGCCACCGAGGTCGGCCGGCCGACGGTGTTTTCGATCGTCATCATCATCCTCGCCCATCTGCCGATCTTCACGCTGCAGCGGCACGAAGGACGCATCTTCGCGCCGATGGCCTACACCGTGGTGTCGGCGCTGATCGGATCGCTGCTGTTCTCGCTGACGCTGGTGCCGCTGCTCTGCCTGCACCTCCTCAGCAAGAGCACCGTCACGGAGGAGAACGCGCTGGTTCGCGCGTGCAAGCGCCTCTACCGGCCGGTGCTCGCGACGGCGCTGGCGCATCGCGTGCCGGTGCTCGTCGGTGCGGTGGCAGCCCTCGCCGGCAGCCTGGCGCTCGCGCCGCGGCTCGGCACGGAATTCCTGCCGGAGCTCAACGAGGGATCGATCTGGATCAACCTCATGCTGCCACCCGGCATTTCGGTCACCGAAGCCTCGCGGCAGCTGGCCCGCGTCCGAGCCGTGATCCGGACGATTCCCGAAGTGCGGACGGTGGTCTCCAAGACCGGACGGCCCGAGGACGGCACCGATCCCAAGATGATCAACATGGCGGAGTTTCTCGTCGACCTCAAGCCGCCGGCGGAGTGGCGGCCGCACACTTCCAAGGACGCACTGATCGATCAGATGAATACCGCGCTGCAGGCGCTTCCCGGCATCGAGCCGAGCTTTTCGCAGCCGATTCGCGACAACGTCCTCGAAAGCATCTCGCAGATCGACGGCCAGATCGTGATCAAGGTGTTCGGCGAGGACATGAACGTCCTGCGCCATTCGGCGGCCGACGTCCTGCGTGCGATCGCGCCGGTCCGCGGCGTCGCCCGCGCCTTCGTCGATCGCGGCGGGCAGGTGCCGCAGCTGCAGATTGAAATCGATCGCGCCCGGGCAGCGCGCTATGGGCTCAACGTCGCCGACGTCGAAGACGTCATCGAAACCGCGCTCGGCGGCCGGACCGCGACCGAGTTATGGGAGGGCGAGCGCCGCTTCGCCGTCGTCGTCAGGCTCGGCGAGGAGGAGCGGCGCAATCCGGAAGCGATCCGGAACGTGCTGGTCGACACGCCCGCTGGAGTGCGCGTGCCGCTGTCCGACGTGGCGTCGGTGTCGGTCGGCAGCGGCGCGATGAACATCGCCCGCGAATCGGGAACCCGGGTGATGGCGATCGGCGTGTTCATTCAGGGGCGCGACATGGGCGGCGTGGTGACGGACATGCAGCAGCGCGTCAAGGCCTCAGTCCGGTTTCCCACCGGTTACTACGCCAGCTGGGGAGGAGAGTTCGAGAATCAGCAGCGGGCGATGTCGCGTCTCAGCCTGATCGTGCCGATCAGCATCCTGCTGATCTTCGTGATCCTGTTCAACGCCTTCGGCAGCATCAAGGACGCCTCGCTGATCCTTCTCAACGTGCCGTTCGCGTTGATTGGCGGCATCCTGGCGCTCTACCTCACCGGCATCCACCTGAGCGTCTCGGCGGCAATCGGCTTCATCGCCCTGTTCGGCCAGGCGGTCCTCAACGGCGTCGTCATGGTCAGCTACTTCAATCAGCTGCGCCGGGCCGGCGCAAGCGCCCACGACGCGGCGCTCGAAGGATCGATGGTCCGTCTCCGCACGGTGCTGATGACCACGATGCTCGCGATGCTGGGCCTGATGCCGATGGCGCTTTCACACAGCATCGGCTCGGAGGTGCAGCGGCCGCTCGCAGTCGTGATCATCGGCGGCCTGTTCTCCGCGGCGGCGCTGACGCTAATCGTACTGCCGGCGCTGTTCGTCATTTTTCACGAACGGCGTCACCACGCGCGGACGGTGACATGATGATGGCCACACAGATTCGGGTCTGTATCACCCTGGTTATCGTGGCGGCTGCGTCGATGTCCGGATGCGCGCATCGCGCCAGCGGCGAGCCCGGCGGTGTGTGGGAGCTGCGCGGCGCCATCGTCACCGTCACCGGTGAACACCTCGCCATCCGCCATAAAACCGGGCAAGTTGTCGACCTGCTCATCGACGATCGCACGATCGTGCTGCACGACGAGCAGCCCCAGGGACGCGAGGCGCTGCGCCGCGGCAGACGTGTGCGGGTTGAAGTGGAACAGCTCGCGGCCGGCGGCAACGTCGCCCGCACCGTACGCGTCTACGGCGGCGGTTCATGATCGGCAGCATCGCGGGATGTGCGGTTTGCAAACCTACCTGGCGCCGAAGACCTTCGAAAGCTCGTAAGGCGCCGTGACCTCGAGCTGGTCGTAGCGGCAATCCTTCGGCTGCTTGTCGAAGCGCCAGCGCTGGAAGACCGCTCCGTGCCGGAAACGCGCGCCTTGCATGTGGTCGTACTTCACCTCGCACACGCGCTCGATGCGCAGCGGCTCCCACGACAGATCCTTGCCGGCGCTCCACCGGCTCTGGCCGCCCGGCATCCGTGTCATGTCCTCGCTGTAGGCCTCCGCCCATTCGCGCCAGGGGTGCTCCTCCATCGCGCGCTGGCGCAGCGGCGCCAGCTCCGCCGCCAGCTCCCTCCGCTTCGCCATCGTGAACGACGATGTGACGCCGACGTGATGCAAGCCTCCGCCCTCGTCGTACAACCCGAGCAGCAGCGAACCCACGAGCTCGCCCTTCCCCAACTTGTGCCAGCGAAAGCCGGCGACGACGCAGTCGGCGGTGCGCGCATGCTTGATCTTGATCATCGCGCGCTTGCCCGGCTCGTAGATGCCGTCAGCCGGCTTGGCGACGACCCCGTCGAGGCCGGCGCCTTCGAAGCGCGACAGCCATTCGGTGGCGACGCTGACGTCGCGCGTCATCGGCGTCAGGTGAATCGGCGAGGCGACGCCGGCGAGCAGGCGCTCGAGCAGGACGCGACGCTTCGCCTGCGGCACCTCGAGGACGTCCTCGCCGTCAACGGCCAGCAGATCGAACGCGACGAACTCGGCCGGCGACTCCCTGGCGAGCTTCGCGACGCGCGACGCGGCCGGGTGCAGCCGCATCTGCAGCGCGTCGAAATCGAGGCCGCGCGGCGTGGCGATCACGATTTCGCCGTCGAGGACGCAGCCGGCCGGCAGCCGCTCGAGAAACAACGCATGGAGCTCGGGAAAGTAGCGATCGAGCGGCTTGAGATCGCGGCTCTGGATGAAGACGCCATCGGCGCCGCGAAACACGAGGGCGCGAAACCCGTCCCATTTGGGCTCGTAGAGGAAGCCGCCGCCCTCGGGCAGGGTCCCGGCGAGCTTGGCCAGCATCGGCTCGATCGGCGGCTCGATCATCGATATGCAGGATACTGTGACCCGGAGTCTGCGCGTGGACGTTTACCTGATCGACGGCACCTACGAGCTCTTCCGCCATTTCTACGCCGTCCCTTCGGCGCGCGAGGCCGACGGCCGTGAAGTCGGCGCCGTGCGCGGCGTGCTGACGTCGATGCTCGGGATGATCAACAGCGGCACGCGTTACATCGGCGTCGCCACCGACCATGTCATCGAGTCGTTCCGCAACCGGCTCTGGTCCGGCTATAAGACGGGCGCCGGCATCGACCCGGATCTGTACTCGCAGTTCCCGCTGCTGGAAGAGGCGCTCGTCGCGCTCGGGATCGCGACCTGGCCGATGGTGGAGTACGAAGCGGACGATGCGCTGGCGGCCGCCGCGGCGGAGGCGGCAAAGGATCCGCGCGTCGAGCGCGTGATCATCTGCACGCCGGACAAGGACCTCGCGCAGTGCGTGCGCGGCACGCGCGTGGTGCAGATGGATCGCAGGAGCCGCGCGATCCGCGACGAGGCCGGCATCATCGCGAAGTTCGGCGTGCCCCCGGCGTCGATCCCCGACTATCTGGCACTCGTCGGCGACGCGGCGGACGGCTATCCGGGACTGCAGGGCTGGGGCGCGAAATCGGCCGCCGCCGTGCTCGCGAAGTTCGGCCACCTCGAATCGATTCCTGCCGACTGGCGCACGTGGGGCGTGAATGCGACGCGCCCCGGCGCGCTGGCACAGACGCTGGAACTCGAGCGTGAGCGTGTGCTCCTGTTCCGCGATCTCGCGACGCTGCGCGAGGATATTCACCTGTTCGATTCGGTCGACGAGCTGAAGTGGCCGGGGCCGACGCCCGCGTTCCAGCCGCTCGCCGCGCGATTCGAGGCGGCAGTGACGGCGCCGGATTCGAAACGCGCGCCCCGATCGCAGGGCTGAAGCCCTGCGCCACAACTGTCAGCGCTTTGGGACGAGCTTCAGCATGCGGCCAGCCGAACTGTCGGTCAGCAGGTACAGCGCCTCGTCGGGACCCTGGCGCACGTCGCGAATCTTCTCGCGCTTCGGTTTGAGATCGGTCAGCAGCCGCTCTTCGCCGACGATGTTCTCGCCATCGAGCGTCAGCCGGACCAGATCTTCGGTCTGGTGGCCGCCGACAAACAGACTGCCCTTCCACTGCGGAAACAGACTGCCCGTATAAAACGCCATGCCGCTCGGTCCGATCACCGGATCCCAGTAGTAGCGCGGCTGCTCCATCCCGTCCTTCGCCGTGATGTTGCCGGTGATCGGTCTGCCGAAATATTCGATGCCGTACGCGATCGTCGGCCACCCGTAGTCCTTGCCTCTGCGAACAATGTTGATCTCATCTCCACCGCGCGTCCCGTGCTCCACTTCCCATAGCTCGCCGGTCGCCGGGTTCAGCGCCGCCGCCTGAACGTTGCGATGGCCGATGGACCAGATCTCGGGGCGTGCCCCTGCTGTCCCGACGAACGGATTGTCTTCCGGGATCGATCCGTCGGGATTCACACGAACGATCTTCCCGAGCAGACTGTTCATCAGCTGCGCCTGCATCCGGCCCTGGAGGATCGATCGTTCGCCCTGGGTGATGAACAGCGTACCGTCGCGTCCGAAAACCAGCCGGCTGCCGAAGTGTGCCGCCGACACCATCGACGGCACCTGACGGTAGATGACGTGGACATTCTCGACGGCGGGCGCGGCGCGGTCGAGCAGCAGCTTGCCGCATGCCACTGCCGTATTGTTCGCACCGCCCGATCGCGGTTCGGCGTAACTCCAGTAGATCAGCCCGTTGTCCGCGAACTTCGGATCGAGCGCGACATCCAGCAGTCCGCCCTGTCCGCTCGCATCAACGCGGAGAAGACCGCTCACTTCCGGCGACAGCGTGCCGTCGGTCGCGACGATCCGCAGGCGTCCGGGCCGTTCGGTCACCAACATGCGACCGCCAGGAAGGAAGGCGAGGCCCCACGGGTTCTCCAGCCCGCGGGCCACTGTCACGACGTCGAAGACGACCGAGGACTTCCGCTCGGGCGCGCGGGTCTGTCCGGCAAACGCCGGCACCTGCCCTCGCGCGTTAGGCGGCGCCGGATCGACGCCTGCCCCACGTGGCTGCCACAGGCGCGGCGCGAACACCAGCAAGATAAACAGGATGGCCAGGCCAGCCGCGATCCTGAACCTCATAGGTCAGCAGTATTCACCGCTCGACGGCGGCGTAATCGGTACCCGATTTGCTGCTTGTAACAATTGCGTCGTCAAAACGTGGTGTTCGTGTATCCCGCGGTGACATAACAGGTAATTGTGAAGGTTCGAATCAAAAAGACCCCTGATGAAGAGGAACTCGACGGCGTTCGCCTCGACGATATGCAGCCCGGCACAGTGCGCGAAGTGTCACCAAGCATCGGTGCGTGGCTGGTCGTCGAGCGTTACGCCGTGCCGGAAATGCGGGCTGACGTCAGCCCGCACGTCGACGATTTTCTGACCGGCCGCGAACCGGCGCCCAGCCGCCTCACGTTCGCTCCCCGTCGCCGCCGAAGCGACTGGGATTACTGATCGTCCTTCGATAGTCTTCTTCCGTGTCGATATCGGCGAACGCGCCTTCGTCGTCGATGGCAATGTCGCCTGCGGCGGTCGCGTGCGCGCGCACGATCGGTTTGGCGCCTGTCGACGGATCCGCGCCGCGCAGGGCGCCGAAGATCGACCGATCGATGAGCAGCGGATGGCCGTGGCGATCGCCGGAAGTCGGACGCACGATCGGCGCGCGCGTGCGGCGATAGCTGTCGATCACCGCGCGCACGGTCGCCGGCGAGACCAGCGGCACGTCGACCAGCGTGACCAGCACCGCCGCGACACCGGGCCGATCGATCACGTCGAGCCCTGCCAGCAGCGACGACAGCTGGCCCCGATCGTAGTCGCGGTTGACGACGAAGCGGGCGGGCAGGCCGCTCTCGGAAAAGCTGGCCGCGATCGCGTCGGCGTCGTGTCCCACGACGACGATGACATCATCGACGTCCGCGTCGAGAAACGTCTGCACGATGCGGGTGAGAAACGTGTGGCCGTCGCCGGCGGGCAGCGTCGCCTTCGCGCGCCCCATCCGCGAGGATCGACCGGCCGCGAGCACGATGGCGGGGATCACCGACGCCATGTTATAGAATCGCGGCCATGAATTATGCTGGTCTCCACATGCGCTGTCAGCGCTGCGGAGCTGAAATGGAGATGCGGGATCCTGGTGAGGGGACCCCGTGGACGCCTGACCAGTTCTGGGTCTGCAACAATTGTGGCCGACATTTCTGGACGACGTATCCGCCGCCGAAGCCCGCGGCGGCCGCGTCGGCCGCCGCCGGAGCCGCACCAACTCCTGCCGAACCGGCGTCATAAGTCACAGAATGTCTCGACACTACAGGCTCGAGCATCCCGTCGACGACCCGGACGAGGACGACGACGACGATGATTTCGACGAAGACGACGACGGAGATGATGACGAGGACGCCGATGAAGAGGAGGTCGAAACCTGGCAGGTCTCCGATTCGTGACGTTCCGCTAAAGTACGCTCCCTCCTTGACTTCGGCGACTGAACTTGCCTAGACTGGCCCCTATTTTCAAGCTCAACTAAGGCTGGAGACTCTTCGGAAACGGGAGGGGTTCGGGCTATGCCAACCGGGACAATCGCAAGGCTCCTGATCGACAAGGGGTTCGGGTTCATCCGCGACGAAGGCGGGATCGAGCACTTCTTTCACCGCAGCTCAGTCCGCAGTACGGTGTTCGAGCTGCTGCGCGAAGGGCAGCGGGTCGAGTTCACGCCTGAGGATTCGCAAAAAGGACCGCGCGCCGGCGACGTTCGTCTGATCGAAGGCTGATCTTTCTTCGGATTGCGGGGGCGTCCCCGCAATCCGGTTCACCTGCGACAAAGATGGCGGAAGCGCCTGGGAGTCGAACCCAGCCTCCCCGTGTTAACGGGGAGCGACCGATTTTGAAGACCGGGAGGGCCACCGGGCCCCGTTCACTTCCGTAGACCGATTATCCCAAGAACTTCGTCCGTGTCGCTGAGATCCTTCAGCACCGCATCGGCTCCCGCCGCGCGCAACTCCTCGACCGAATGACTTCCTGTGGCGACCGCCAGCGAGCGGGCGCCGGCGTAGGCGGCGCAGTCGACGTCGAGCGGCGTGTCGCCGATGACCAGGGCATTCGCGGCGTCGAACACGGGGCCGCCGCACGCAGCCACGGTGGCCAGCGCCTTGGGCACCAGCACGTTGCGATGCGGGGCGGCGTCGCCGAACGCGCCGCATGAGAAGTATTTCCAGAGATCGAAGTATTCGAGCTTGAGGCGCGCGCCCGCTTCGAAGTTGCCGGTGAGCAGCGCGAGGTAGACGTCGTCTCTTGGCGCCAGCGCGTCGAGCAGCTCGCGAACGCCGGGCATCAGCCCTTTACGCGCGACGCCGGGCTTCTCGAGCTCGATCGCGAGGTGCCGTACGTACGCCTGATGGAAGCGTGCGAGGGTGGAAACGTCTTCGGAGATGCCGTGCGCGGCGGCGGCGTCGCTGAGGATCCAGGCGTCGGTCCGTCCCGCCATCGCAATGCCATCAAATGCGTTGGCAATCGCAAAGACGTCCTCGAAGGCTCGCGACATCGCCCTGCCGCCGGCGCCTCCGGTGAGTACAAGCGTACCGTCGATGTCGAACAGGATGAGTGTGGAGGCGCTCGTCCTAATCTTCGCCGCGGACGTTGCCGGCGCGCGGCCCCTTGGCCGATGGCTCTTCGTCGAAGCTGACGCGCTGGCCTTCATTCAGTGAATCGAAGCTCCCCTGGACGGAGCTTCGGTGGAAAAACCACTCCTGTCCCCCTTCGTCGCGGATGAAGCCAAAGCCCCTGTCACGAACGAGCCGCTTGATAGTGCCACTCGACATCCGAGTCTCCTTGAGCACGTACATGCGCCCAAGGCCTTGGGATTTCAAGTTTCGTTCCAGTCCGGCTACGGGTGAATCTCTTGCGTTTGCGGCCGAGCCGTAAGCCCGGCCGCTGCGAAGCGCGAAAACGCATACGTACGCGTGTCTATTTCACGGTCACCGTAATCATCTGGCAGGCACCGGGAAGCGTGTTGTGCAGGTCGTCACCCAGCTGGAGCGCCAGGCGGTGTCTGCCGGGCGTGAGCTGCATGTCAATCTCGTCCTTGCCGTCACCGAAATGGACCCACGACGGCGTGCCCTTGACGATGTTCTTGCCGGCCGGCAGGCAGCTGACGCCGACGCCAACGTGGTAATGCGACATGCCCGGACGCGCCTCTTTGACGTCCCCCGGCGGCACCGGCGAAATAGTGGTGCCGGTCGACGAGAACTTCATGTGCACCGGGCTGGTGACGATGGCGCCGTTCTTCGGCTCGACGAACATCACCTTCGCCCCCGAGTCCTTCATGGCCGGCTTCTTCTTCGCCTGGGCACTGACGAAGACGCCAAAGCCGGCGACCATCACGAGCACCGGGAGCACGAGCTGCTTGCTGATTCTCATAAGCGATCTCCTTTTCGCGGTCACATTCTATAGCTGTTTCCCGCGGCGCATAGTCAATCGAGAGGCCAGTCGAGTCAGGGGGCGTTTACGACCGGAACCAGTTCCGGCGCCCGGACTTCAGCCGCCCGGTCGCCGGCTCGAGTGTCAGGACCCGTTCCGCCACCGCCTTCGCGAACCGCTCGTCGGCCGTCGCCGCGATCAAGGCGATGCCGCGCCGGACGGCCACGGTGCGCATGTGCTCTCCCAACAACTCCACCTCGTCGCGACGCAGCCGCGCGCTGGCATGCTCGAGCAACAGGATCGCGGGGTCCAGTGCGATCGCCCGTCCGAAGCGGACGCGCAGCCAGCCGGCCGCATCGAGCTGCGCCACCGGCAGATCCCACGATCTCTCGGGCAGCCCGACGTCGCGCGCCAGCCCTTCGGCGCGCGCGCGAATCTCCGCAGGCGGCGGTTCGATCTCCAGCGTAAACGGCATCGCCAGGTTCTGGATCACCGTGAGCGCCTCGAGCAGCACCGCGCGCTCGCTCACGATCCCGAATCGATCGACCGTCGCGAGCCAGTCGGCGCCGTCGTCGATCGCCGCAGTCGGCCGGCCGAAGACCCTGACCTCCCCGGCGTCAGGCAACGTCGCCCCTGTCGCGAGGTTCACGAACACTTCGGCCGACGGCTGATCGAAACCGAGCACCGCGACGCGGTCCCCGGCGGTGACGCGCAGCTCCGCGATCCGCAGCGGGCGCAGGCCGCCGTACGCCTTCGACGTGTTGGTGAATTCCAGAACGGCCGCCGTCACGACTGGATCTGGCGGTTGACCTCGTCGACGATGCGGCTCGATGCGGTG
>Ga0105248_10004716_pt1 | contig 15089 bp, 14 predicted proteins | sample KBSS34metaG_FD_81524 | JGI IMG/M metagenome (GOLD analysis project Ga0105248, IMG submission 81524) | Switchgrass rhizosphere microbial communities from Kellogg Biological Station, Michigan, USA - KBS S3-4 metaG | ecosystem: Host-associated > Plants > Roots > Rhizosphere > Soil | place...
GCCATCGAATGCTCGAATTGCGGCCGGGGCGCGCCGCATTTTCGACGCGAGTCCGTTGTTCTGATGCGCGCGATCGGGCGCCCATGTCCAGTCGTAGGAATGGCTTCTCAAACGCGATTAGGGTCGGGGGCGCTCGGAAGCACCCGCGCCGCTCCGTATCGCGCGTTGGAGAGAGCGGAAGTAGGGCAATAGCGGCAATCTGGACGTGGTCGTCATAAATTTCCCACGATCGTCTCCAACATCGATCGATTGTCCATGGATACGCCACTTTTAACCGAGAATGTTCATAGATACGCCTAAAAAAAGGACTAAAAGACGGAGATCGTTCAGTAATGCCCATAGAAGGTAGGATTGTGCGAAAAGTGGTATGAATCGATAGAAATCGGCCAATTGTATTTAGAAAGTGGCGGAAAATAGTTGATAACGCTGATTCAACGGGTTAGCCAGGCGAACGTCGCGGTCGCGGGCGAAGTGATCGCGGAGATCGGCCGCGGCCTGCTGGTGCTCGTCGGCGTCGCGCGCGGCGACACCCAGCGCGAAGCCGAAAGGCTCGCCGAGCGCGTGCTTCGGTATCGCATCTTCGCGGACGGGGAGGGTCGAATGAACTTGTCCGTTCGCGAGGTCAAGGGCGCGGTGCTTCTCGTGCCCCAGTTCACGCTCGTTGCCGATACGAGCGGCGGTTTGCGGCCGAGCTTCTCGAGCGCCGCGCCGCCAGGCCTCGGTGCGTCGCTGTTCGCGCATTTGGTCGCGCAAATTCGCGCGAGCGCTGTACCGTGCGCGTGCGGACGATTCGGGGCCGACATGCAGGTAACGCTGACGAATGACGGTCCCGTCACATTCTGGCTAGAAGCAGAGGCGCGCGAGCCTTGAGCCCCAAGCGAATGGCGTATCATGGACCGCTTCAAAACGACCGCCGTTCTGATGGAGCGAGGGCATGGGCCTCGGCGTAATCAGCCTCTGGAAGCTCATCATCGTGCTGCTGATCTTCGTGCTGATCTTCGGCACGAAGCGCATTAAGACGCTCGTCGCCGGTTTCGGCGGCGCGGCGAAGAGCTTCCGCGAGGCGTCGGGGGAGGTACCGGCTCCGCGTCAAGTTAAGCTCGACAACGCCGAGCCGGATGCCGAATTTCCCGAGCAGAAACGGGGCGGCCGCGCCTAGGCGCGAACGGCTACATGTTCGAATTCGGCTTCGGTGAGCTCGTTCTCGTCTTCATGATCGGGCTACTCGTGCTCGGTCCGCAGCGCTTGCCGAAGGTTGCGGCGGAAATCGGCAAATGGGTCGGCCGCGCGCGGCGCACCGCGACGCAGCTGCGGCGGCAGCTCGAGCGCGAGATAGAGCTTGCGGATCTCGAGGCGCAGCAAAAGGCCGCGCCGCCGCTGAACCCGCCGCTGAACCCACCGGAGCCACCGAGCGCACCTGCGCCGGCCAACCCCCAGGCGAGCCCGGCGCCCGGCGCAGACTCGAGTGCAGGCGGCGCTGCGCCCTCGCCCGCGACGCCTCGCGAGATCTCCGATGCGATCTCCGCGCACTCGACTTCGCCCGAGCCTGCCGCTAGCCCGGCGCCGCAGCCGCTAGAGTCGACCGACAAGCCGCCGGCCTCGTAATGAGCTCGTCGTCCGACAACCCCGAGCCCGAGGAAGAACAGCTCGCGGAAGGCACGCTCATGTCGCACCTTCTCGAGCTGCGCTCGCGGCTCATGAAGGCGGTGTTCGCGATCGTCATCGTGCTGATCGCGCTCACGCCGTTTAGCCAGCGCGTGTTCGAGTACGTCTCCGAGCCGCTGCGCAGTGTCGTCCCGGGCGGCAAGCTGATCGTCACGAAGGTTGCGTCGCCGTTCCTCACGCCGTTCAAGACGACGTTCTTCGTCGCGCTGTTCATCGCGATGCCGTACCTGCTGTTCCAGGTCTGGCAGTTCGTCGCCCCGGGCCTCTATCGGCGCGAGAAGCGCTTCGCGGTGCCGCTTCTCGTCTCGAGCATCCTGCTGTTCTACATCGGCATCGCGTTCGCGTACTTCGTCGTGTTCAAGGTCATGTTCGCGTTCTTCGCGCGGGTCACGCCGGAGGGCGTCGCGATGACGCCCGACATCGACGCGTATCTCGACTTCGTGCTCGAGATGTTTCTCGCGTTCGGTCTCGTGTTCGAGGTGCCGATCGCGACGCTGATGCTCGTCTGGAGTGGTCTCGTGTCGCTGCAAGCGCTCGCGAAGGCGCGGCCGTACATGCTGCTCGTCGCGTTCGTCGTCGGTCTGCTGCTCGCGCCCGACGTTTTCTCGCAGACGCTGCTTGCGGTGCCGATGTACCTGCTGTACGAAAGCGGGCTACTGCTCGCGCGATTCATGCTGCCCGAGAAGACCCGTGTCATCGAGAAACAAGCCGGAACCTGACGCCGCCGATCGCTCTCGCGGCCCGGCGGGCGCCTGTCGATGAGCGAAGCGGCCGCCCCCGCCGTCGATCAACCCCAGCTCTTCGGCCATCCGCGCGGCCTCGCGACGCTGTTCTTCACCGAGATGTGGGAGCGCTTCACGTACTACGGGATGCGCGCCATCCTGATCTTGTTCATGGTCGCGGCCATCGAGAAGGGCGGCCTGGGCCTCGACGATCGCAACGCGAACGCGATCTACGGCCTCTACCAGGCGTGTACCTACCTGCTGTCGCTGTTCGGCGGCTGGATCGCGGATCGCCTGATCGGCCAGCAGCGGGCCGTGTTCGCGGGCGGCGTGCTGATCATGATCGGTAACGCAACCCTGACCTCGGGTCTGCCCGCGCCGTTCTTCCTCGGTCTCGTCGTGATCGCGCTCGGCGTCGGGCTGCTGAAGCCGAACGTGAGCGCGATCGTGGCCCAGCTCTACCCCGTGGGCGACGCGAGGCGCGACGCGGGCTTCTCGATCTTCTATGGCGGCATCAATCTTGGCGCGACGATCGGCTCGGTGTTGGTGCCGACCGTCGCCGCGGCCTTCGGTTACCCGGCGGGCTTCGCGCTGCCGGCCATCGGAATGGCGCTCGGGCTCGTGCAATTCCGCTGGACCAGGCACTACCTCGGCGGGGCGGGGGCGACGGCGCCCGGCCGGCGTGCGAGCTGGTGGCCCGTCGCCGCGTTCCTCGCGATCGTCGTGCTGTTCGCGGGGCTCGTGCTCGCGGGCGTGCTGAAGGTCGAGCCGGTCGCGATCTCCCTAAGCGCGAACTGGGCCATGATCGCGCTGCTCGCCGGCTATTTCGCTTACTTGCTGCTGTTCGCCGGCCTCGATCGCACGGAGCGCAGCCGCGCTTGGGCGATGGTCGCGCTCGCAGTCGCGTGCGTGATGTTCTGGGCGGGGTACGAGCAGGCCGGTGCGTCGTTCAACCTGTTCGCCGAGCGCTATACGAATCTCAATGTGCTCGGCTGGGCGATGCCGGCGGGCGTGCTGCAGGCCGTGAATCCGATTTTCATCATCGTGTTCGCGCCGGTGTTCGCGGCGCTGTGGGTCAATCTCGGCCGGCGCATGCTCGAGCCTTCCGCACCGGCCAAGTTCGGGCTGGGCCTGCTGTTCCTCGGCGCAGGGTTCGTCGTGATGTTCATGGCGTCCCAATACGTGCTGCGGGGCGAGACGGTGTTGCCGACCTGGCTCGTGTTGACCTATTTGCTCCACACGTTCGGCGAGCTCTGCTTGAGCCCCGTGGGCTTGAGCTCGATGTCGAAGCTTGCCCCCCCGCGCTTCGTCGGCCAGATCCTCGGCGTCTGGTTCCTCGCGACGGCGATCGGCGTCAATCTCGCCGGCCAGTTCTCCGGCAACATCGACCCCGAGAACCTGGCGACGATGCCGGGTCAGTACTTGTATCTATTCTGGTGGGGCACGATCGGCGGCGTCGTGATGCTCGCGCTCACGCCGCTGATCAAACGCCTCATGCATGGCGTGAAATAGGCGACGTTTTTCGGGGCGGTGGCAATGACGACTTCGATGACTTCGGGCGCGACGACAGCAACCGCTCCGCAGCTCACGGTCCGCGCGATCGTGCTGTCGGTCATTCTCGCGATGATTCTCGCGGCGGCCAACACCTACCTCGGTTTGTTCGCCGGCCTCACGATCTCCTCGTCCATTCCGGCCGCCGTCGTCTCGATGGCCGTGCTGAGGCTCTTGGGCGGCGGCCACATCCTCGAGAACAACATCGTCCAAACGGGTGCTTCCGCGGCGGCGTCGATTGCGGCCGGCGTGATCTTCACGATTCCGGCGCTCGTGATCCTCGGCTACTGGAGCGACTTCCGTTATTCGTGGGTGCTCGCGATCGCGGGGCTCGGCGGCATTCTCGGCGTGCTGTTCTCCGTGCCGCTGCGGCGTGCGCTGATCATCGAGCAGAACCTCGCGTTCCCGGAAGGGAAGTGCGCGGCCGAGGTGCTCAAGGCCGGCGACGACCCGGCGCACGGAGTGAAGCTACTCGCCGGTTCCGCGACAGTCGGCGGCATCGTCAAGCTGATCGCGGCGAGCGGCGCGCGGTTGATTCCGGATACGGCCGCGGCAGCGACCTACGTCGGGAAGGGCATCGCGTACATTGCGACGAACCTGTCGCCGGCGCTGCTCGGCGTCGGCTACATCGTCGGGCTCAACATCGGCATCGTCGTAGTCGGTGGCGGCATCATCTCCTGGAACATCGCTATCCCCATCTACTCGACATTCTTTCTCGACAGCAATCCGGAGCTCACGGCGCGAGTTTCGGGCCTCGGTGCCGAAGCGGCCGCGGGCGCGATCTGGTCGGCGGAGATCCGCTATCTCGGCGTCGGCGCCATGCTGATCGGCGGCCTCTGGACACTCGTCTCGCTGCGCAAGTCGATCCTGTCTGGTGTCCGCAGCGGCCTGGCCGCGACTCGCGCGGGCGCGGCGCGCGTCGTGGCGCACACCGAGCAGGATCTGCCGATGAAGCCCGTGCTGATCGCGATCGGCGTCTTCGCGCTGCCGCTGCTCGTGCTGTACCAGACCATCGTCGGGGATTTCACGGTCAGCTTGCCTATGACGATCATCATGATCGTCGCGGGATTCCTGTTCTGCTCGGTGTCCGCGTACATGGCAGGCCTGATCGGCTCGTCGAACAATCCGGTGTCCGGCATCACAATTGCGACGATCCTGTTCGCGTCACTCGTGCTGATCGTGCTCATGGGGCGCGACGCGCCGCTCGGGCCGGTTGCAGCGATCATGATCGGGGCGGTGGTGTGTTGCGCGGCCGCGGTCGCGGGCGACAACCTTCAAGACCTCAAGGCGGGCCAGATCGTCGGCGCGACGCCGTGGCGGCAGCAGGTGATGCTCGCGATCGGCGCCGTGTCGTGCGCGTTCGTCATGGCGCCCGTGCTCAACTTGCTCGAGAAGGCGTACGGAATCGGCGTGCCGACGGCGGCGCATCCGAACCCGCTACTCGCGCCGCAAGCGACGCTCATGGCGTCGGTGTCGAAGGGCATGTTCGGCGGCGCGCTGCCGTGGGGAATGGTCTGGGCCGGCGCCGCGATCGGGGCCGCGATCATCACCCTCGACGAGATCTTGAAGGCGCGGCGCGCGCGTTTCCGCGCTCCGGTGCTCGCGGCGGCCGTCGGGATTTACCTGCCGCTCGAGCTCACGGTGCCCATCTTCCTCGGCGGACTCGTCGCTTACTTCGTCGAGCGGCGTGCCGGAGTCCGCGACGACGCCGACGCGCTCGAGAGACTGCATCGCCGCGGAGTGCTGTTCTCGGCCGGGTTGATCACCGGCGAGGCGTTGATGGGTATCGTGATCGCAATCCCGATCGTGACGTCCGGCAGCGCCGACGTGCTCGCGCTGCCCAACCGGCTCCAGCCGGGCGCTTGGGGCGGGTGGCTCGGGCTCGCGTTGTTCGCCGGAATCGCGTGGTTCCTGTTTCGCGTGGCGAAGTCGAAATCGCCGCACACCGAATGAAGCCGCTCGAAAGCAAGCTGCCGGCCGTAGGCACGACGATCTTCACCGTGATGACGCAGCTCGCGAACGAGCACGGCGCCGTGAATCTGTCGCAGGGCTTCCCGAACTTCGAGCCGCCGCCGGGCCTCATCGAGCGCGTCGAGCACTATCTCGGCACGCGCTGTCACCAATACGCGCCGATGCCGGGCTCGGTTCCGCTGCGCGCCGCGATTGCCGCGAAGCTCGAAGAGCTGTACGGCGTGACGGCGAATCCGGACGCCGAGATCACGGTCACGAGCGGCGCGACCGAAGCGATCTTCTGCGCGATTCAGGCCGTCGTGCGCCGGGACGACGAGGTGATCGTGCTCGATCCGTGCTACGACTCTTACGAGCCGTCGGTGACGCTCGCGGGCGGCCGTGCGATACACGTTTCGCTGCCGCCGCCGACGTTTGCGATCGACTGGGAGCGCCTCGCGGCCGCGTTCTCGAAGCGCACGCGGCTCGTGATCGTGAACACGCCGCACAATCCGGCCGGCACCGTGATACCGCGCGCCGACCTCGACCGGCTCGCCGAGCTCATGCGCCCGTACGACTGCTATCTCCTGAGCGACGAGGTCTACGAGCACGTGGTGTTCGACGGCCGCCGGCACGCGACCGCGCTCGCTCAGCCCGAGCTTCGCCTGCGGTGCTTCGCGGTGTTCTCGTTCGGCAAGACCTACCATGCGACGGGCTGGAAGCTCGGCTACTGCGTCGCGCCCCCCGAGCTCACGGCCGAGCTGCGGCGCGTGCATCAATACGTGCAATTCGCGTCCACGTCGCCGCTGCAGCTCGCGCTCGCGGACTACATGCGCGATCACCCCGAGCACCATCTCGGGCTGCCGGCGTTCTACGAGGAGCGGCGGGACTACTTCAACCGCTTGCTCGCCGACACGAAGCTCACGCTCCGTCCGGCGGCGGGCACGTATTTCCAGCTCGCCGACTACAGCGAGATCTCCGACCTCGCCGACGTCGATTTCGCTCGTTGGCTCACGATCGAGCACGGCGTCGCGACGATTCCGGTCTCGGTGTTCTATCGCGAGCCGCCGGCCGCGAAGCTCGTCCGCTTCTGCTTCGCGAAGGAGAACGCGACGCTCGACGAAGCGGCGCGACGGCTGCGCGCTCTGTGACGCGCGGGCAAGCGGGGTCAAAAGCGAGGCGCGGGCGCGCTACTTGCCGGAGTGCTCCGACGCCGCGAGCTCGCTGATCAGCGCGAACAGCTGCTCGGGTCCGCCCGCCATGTCGACATCCGTCGAGTACTTGCCGTTGACGATGATCGTCGGGACGCTCGCGATGCGGTAACGGCGGTCGAGCTCGTCGGCGCGTTGCAGCTTCGTGCGCACGCCCGCCGAGTCGTACGCGTCCTTGAACGCCGCAGCGTCGACGCCGAAGGTGCCGAAGAACGCACGCAGCTTGTCCTCGGTGTCGAGCAAGTCGTGCTTCTCGTGGATCTCGCGGAAGATCGCGTCGTGCATCGCGCCGAGCTTGCCGAGCGCCTCCGCGGTGTAGAACGCGCGCGCGTGCGTTTTCGCCACGTCGCTCCAAACGACCGGCACGCGCACGAAGCTCACGTACTCGGGCTTGCTCGCTACCCAGCTCTTCACCGCCGGGTCGAGCGCGTAGCAGTGCGGGCAGCCATACCAGAAGATCTCGGCGACCTCGACCTTGTCGGGGGGCGAGCTCGTCGGTTGGGTCGGCGACAAGCGGTTGTAATGCTTGCCGAGCTGAAAGCGGGCCGACGTCGGCGCCGCGGTTATCTCGTTGGCGGTTGCCGGCGCAGGGACCGGAGCGGCCGACGGCTCGGCGGACGGCGGCTCGGCTTCGTCGGGAACCGTGTTGCCGGCCGCGATGTCCTCCGTCGCGGGCGGCGCGGACTTCGCTGCCGGTGGGCTGCCGCCGCCGCAGCTCGCTAAAGCGAGCGCCGTCAGGATCAAGAAGCTGCGAAGGCCCATCCGATGCTGCCTCGCGGACGATCGACCTAGTCGAGGCCCTGGACGTAGCTTGCGAGCGCGCGTATTTCGTCGTCCTTCAGCAGCGAGGCGACGTTACGCATCACCTGGTTGGCGTCCGAAGCCCGCTCGCCGGACTTGTAGTCCTGCAGTGATTTCGTGACGTACGCGGCATGCTGCCAGCTGATTCGCGGGAAGGCCGCGAACGGGTTGCCATGGCCGGTGGGGCCGTGACACGCGATGCAGGCCGGAATCCCGCGCGCCGGAATCCCGCCGCGGTAGATCTGCTGCCCAAGGTTAATGACCGCCGGGTCCGCGCCTTTTGGGGTCGGCTTCTGCGCCGCGAAATAGGCCGCAACGTCCCCTACGTCTTGATCCGAAAGCATCTGAGCGAACGGCATCATCGTGACGCTCTTGCGCTCGCCGGTCTTGAAGGCTTTCAGCTGGCGAGCGATGTACTCGGGGTGTTGACCCGCAAGGCTAGGCCAGTCGGCAGTCACACTGTTGCCGTCTACGCCGTGGCACGCGGCGCAGGTCGCGGACTTCGTGCGTCCCGCGTCGACCGAGCCCGGCGGTGCGGCGGTTTGCGCAGTTGTCGGAGCCGGTGCCGGTTGCGGCGGGGAGGCCGCGTCTTGGGCGCAGGCGCTCGACACGAATGCGCCGAAAGCCGTCGTCACGAGCGCGGCGGCGAATACTCGAAACGAAGGTCTCGCTCTCGTCGAATGACCGTTCACGCTGGACGATTCCTATTGATTTCACTCGAAAACCGGCGGCCGATTGTACACTAAGACTTGGGCTCGAACCGAGCCGAGATCCCCGAGTGTCCACACCGATCTTCATCAAGAGCGCCGCTGACCCAAAGGATTTTCCATCGGACGACGGCAGCGAGGTCGCGTTCGTCGGCCGCTCGAACTCCGGCAAGTCCACCGCGCTGAATCTGCTAGCTGGCGTGCGCAAGCTTGCACGCGTGAGCAAGACACCGGGACGCACGCAGCTCGTGAACTTCTTTGCGATCGGCGAGCAGCGGCGCCTCGTCGATTTGCCGGGCTATGGATTCGCGCGCGTGCCGCCGGGGACGAAGGAGCGCTGGCGAGTACTGATCGAGGCGTATCTCACGATGCGTCGCTCGCTCGTCGGAGTGATCGTGACGATCGACATTCGGCGTGGGATCACGGATCTCGACGACGCGCTGCTGCACTGGCTCGAGCCGCTCGGTCTACGAGTGGGCCTGCTGCTCACGAAAGCCGACAAGCTCGCGCATGGAGCAGCAGTCGCGCGTGAGCGAGAGATCGCGGACCAGGTCGGCAGCGGCGTCGAGCTCGCCCGCTTCTCGGCGCTGGACCGAACCGGAGTCGACGCGGGTCGCGGTTGGATCGACCGTTGGATGCAGAACGCGGCAGGGCGCGCGGAAAATGTCCGGCCCGAGCCGGATCGCGTGCTCCGAAAATAAAACACCCCGGGTGCGGGATTCAGGGGACACACCCGGGGTGGGATTCCCGGCGGGGTGGGCCGGGACGAGAACCCGCTTAGGGAGGATAGCGGGAACACTCTTCCTGAGTGTCGGTGCATTAGTCAGCGCGCGTTGCGGAGAAGTTCCCTAGTGCGCTTCATCCCAGTTCGCACCGACTCCGCTGTCGACACGCAGCGGCACCGCGAGGTCCGCGGCGGACTCCATAATTCTTATGATTGCTGCGCGGATCTCGTCGACGCGTGCGACCGGCGCTTCGACGACGAGCTCGTCGTGCACTTGGAGCAACAAGCGAGCGCCGTTGCCTTCGTGCCCGAGCCACGTGTCGAGCGCGAGCATTGCGCGCTTGATGATGTCCGCCGCGGTGCCCTGCATCGGCGCGTTGATCGCGCTGCGCTCAGCGTACTGCCGCAGCGCCGCGTTGCGCGCGCCGATATCAGGCAAGTACAAACGGCGGCCGAACACCGTGCTCACGTAACCGAGCTCGCGCGCGCTTTGCCGCGTCGCGTCCATGTAGCGCTTCACGCCGGGATAGCGCTCGAAGTAGAGATCGACGTAGGCCTGCGCCTGGCCGCGTTCGATCCCGAGTTGCTTCGCGAGCCCGAACGCCGACATGCCGTAGATCAGGCCGAAGTTGATCGCCTTCGCCGAGCGACGCTGATCCGTCGAGACGGACTCGAGCGGCGTCGCGAACACCTCCGCGGCCGTCGCGCGATGGATGTCGGTCTCAGTAGCGAACGCACCGAGCAACCCCGCGTCGCCCGACAAGTGCGCCATGATCCGTAGCTCGATCTGCGAATAATCGGCCGCGATGAGCTTCCTGCCCGGCGCCGCGACGAACGCTTGGCGAATTCGCCGTCCCTCGGGAGTTCGGATCGGGATGTTTTGCAGATTCGGGTCCGAGGAGCTCAGGCGGCCCGTCGCGGCTACGGCTTGTCGATACGACGTATGGATGCGGCCGGTGCGGCCGTCGATCTCGGCCGGCAGCTTGTCGGTGTAAGTCGATTTCAATTTCGTCAGCGCGCGATATTCGAGCACGAGCCGCGGGAGGTCGAAGGACTCCGCGAGCTGCTCGAGCACGCTCTCGGCCGTCGACGGCTGACCTTTGGGAGTCTTGCCGAGCACGGGCAGATGCAAGCGGTCGTAGAGGATCTCTTGCAGCTGCTTCGGGGAGCCGATATTGAACGGGCCTCCGGCCGCCTCGTACGCGGCGCGCTCCGTCGACGCGATGCTCGTCGCGAGCTCTTGACTCTGCTGTCGCAGCCGCTGCGCGTCGACCATCACGCCCGCACGCTCCATCCGCGCGAGCACGAGCGTGAGCGGCATCTCGATGTCGGTGTAGACGCGCGCGAGGTCGGGCAGCGCGCCGAGTCGCGCCGCGAGCTCGCGGTGCAGACGCAGCACGAGGTCGGCCTTTGCACCTGCGAACGTCGTCGCGGCCCCGATATCGATCTGATCGAACGCGAGCTGCTTCGCGCCCTTGCCCGCGATGTCCGCGTACTTCGGCGCCGCAAGCCCCACGTAGTGCGCCGCGCACACGGCGAGCTCGTGATTGGTCGCATTCGAGTTCAGTACATACGACTCGAGCATCGTGTCGTGGGCGATCCCGCCGAGCGTGATGCCGTGGTTCGCGAGCACGTGCGCTGCATATTTGAGATCGTGCCCGACTTTCGGCGCGCCGCCCGAGAGCCATGCGCGCAACCGTGAGAGCGCCGCATCGCGTCCGAGCTGCTCCGGCGCGCCGGGATAACGGTGCGCGAGCGGTAGGTACGCTGCTTCGCCCGACGCGACGCCGAGCGCGAGCCCGCAGAGCTCGGCGCGCACGTAACCGTCGCCCGTAGTCTCGACGACGAGCGACGCGAGCGGCGCGGCCTCGATCTTCGCGATCCAGTGATCGAGCTCGACGACGGTAGTCACGGTCACGTAGTGGCCTGAGACTGCATCGCCGATCGGCGGCGCCGCAGCCGGCTCGGCCGCGGCGGGGCGGGCGCTCGGCGCCGGCGCGCCCTCGCCCTTGACGCGGCGCAGCAAGCGGCCGAACTCGAGGCGTTCGAAGACGGTCGTTAGCCGCGCAACGTCGGGCGCGCGGAGATGCAAATCTTCGAGCGTGAGCGGCAGCTCGACGTCGCAGCGAATCGTCGCGAGATCTTTCGCGAGGTCGAGCGTGTCGAGCGACGCGCGCAAGCGGTCGCCGATTTTGCCCGGCACCTCGGCCGCGTGCGCTTTGAGCGTCGCGACGTCGGGATACTGCTGAAGCCATTTCGCGGCCGTCTTCGGTCCGACACCGTCGATCCCGGGGATGTTGTCGAGCGGGTCGCCGATCAGCGCGAGATAGTCGGCGATCTGCTCCGGCGTGACGCCGAACTTCGCCTTCACCCCCGCGCGGTCGAGCTTCGTGTCGTACATCGTATTTACGAGGGTCACGTGCTCGTCGACGAGCTGCGCGAGGTCCTTGTCGCCGGTCGAGATCACCGTCTCGCGGCCGGCGGCGGAAGCCGCGCGCGCGAGAGTGCCGATCACATCGTCCGCCTCGACTCCCTCGATCCGGAGCAGCGGGATGCCCATCGCCTCGATCGCCTCGAGCAGCGGCGGCACCTGCGTGCGGAGCTCGTCCGGCATCGGAGGTCGATTCGCTTTGTACTCGGCATAGATGTCCTTGCGGAAGGTCTTGCCGGGCGCGTCGAACACGACCGCCATCTCCGTCGGCGCGTAGTCGTCGAGCAGCTTGTAGAGCATGTTCACGACGCCAAGCACGGCCCAGGTCGGCTGCCCGGTCGACGTCGCGAGCTTGGTTTGGATCGCGTGGAACGCGCGGTACAGATAGCCGGAGCCGTCGACGAGAACGAGCGGTTTGGCGCTCATCTCTTGTTGGTCTCGTCGTCCTCCGGACGCGTCGTCGTGCCGGGCGCGCCACCGGGCGGCGGTTCCGTTGGCGCGCCAGCTCCGGGCGCTCCCGTCGGCGGCGGAGACTCCGGCGCCGTGGCGCCCTTGTCGAGGCGCTGAATCGGTCGCTGGGATTCGGACAGCGTCAGCGGACCGCGCTGGCCGCAGCCCGCGAGCAGCGCGAAGACCGTGAGCGCAGCTGCGACGCCGAACGAAGCGCGTGCGCGGCTCATTTCTTCTTCTTCGCGGCCGCTAGCTCGGCCGCGACGCGCCGGTACGCTTCTCGGAACGGCACGCCTTCCTTCACGACGAGCTCGTTCGCGCGCGCGGCGGCATAGAGCTCCGGCCCGAGTGCGATCCGGTCGGCGCGGAAGCGCACGCCCGGCAGCGCGTGCGCCATGATCGCGAGCACGGCGCTCGCGAGGTCGATACCGCGGAACAGTGGGCCCTTGAGCCGCTGGAGGTCACGGTGATAGCCCGACGTGAGCTTCGCGATCAGCGCGAGCGTCTCCTGGAGCGCGCCGAGCGCGGTCGCCTGCGATCCCCGCACGAGCTCGAACACGTCGGGGTTGCGCTTCTGCGGCATGATCGAAGAGCCGGTCGTCATCTCGTCCGGCAGCGACACGTACGCGAACTCGCTCGTATAGAAGAGGAGCAGGTCCGACGCGAGGCGGCCCAAGTCCCCGAGCGTGAGCGCGATCTCGAAGAGCAGCGAGGCTTCGGCTTTGCCGCGCGACAGCTGCACCGCGGTCACGGGCTCGTGAGCTCGCGCGAACCCGAGCGCCGCGGTGGTCGCGTTGCGGTCGACGGGCAAATTCGGCACGCCGTAACCCGCGGCCGAGCCGAGGGGGTTTTGATCCGCCCGCGCGCGCACGCGCTCGAGGCCTGCGCGGTCGTCGGCGAGCTCGGCCGCGAAGCCGCGCGCCCAGAGCGCGACGGTGCTCGGCATCGCGGGCTGCATGTGCGTGTAGCCGGGCAGCGCGATCGAGCCTTGCTCGGCGGCGAGCCGTTCGAGCGCGCCGACCACATCTTGCGTGCCGGCCGCGAGCTCGCCTATCGCGTCGAGCAAATAGAGCCGCAACGCGACGAGCACCTGATCGTTGCGCGAACGGCCGAGGTGAACGCGGCCTCCCGCGGCACCGATTCGCTCGATCAGCCGGCGCTCGAGAGCGCCGTGCACGTCCTCGTCGGCGAGCTCGATCGACCACTCGCCGGCCGCGTGCGAGGCGCCGAGTGCCTCGAGCCCCGCGCAGATTGCGTCGCAATCGTCCGCCGCGAGCAACCGCTGCGCCGCGAGCATGCGCGCGTGCGCGACCGACGCGCGCACGTCGTACGCGACGAGGCGCTCGTCGAGCAGGTGGTCCTCGCCCGCGGTGAAGCGGAGGATCTGCTCGTCGAGTGGCAGTCCCTTGTCCCAGAGTCGCGGCATCGCGCTAGCTCGTTTGTTCCTCGGGCCGCAGTCGCTCGGTGTCGTTCACGACGAGCGTGCCGGTGCCCTCGTTCGTGAACACCTCGAGCAACAGGCTATCCGGCTGCGAGTACGAGATCACGTGTACTCGCGGTACGCCGCCCGCGAGCGCTCGTTCGATCGCGGCGACCTTAGGCAGCATGCCGCCGGAGATCTTGCCCTCGTCGCGCAGGCGCTTCAGGCCTTGACGGTCCACGTACGAGATCAGTGAGCGCGGGTCCTCGAGCGACTCGAGGATGCCCGGCGCGTTGGTCGCGAGGATGAATTTCTCGGCCTTGAGCTCGGTCGCGATCGCGGCTGCGACCGTGTCTGCGTTGATGTTGAGCAACACGCCGTGATCGTCCGCCGACAACGGGCTCACGATCGGCACGAGGTCGTTCTCGAGCTGCTTCGAGATGATGCTAGAGTCGATGCCTTGGATATCGCCGACGAAGCCGTAGTCGACCGTCTCCCCGGACTTCAACTTCACGGGCGGCCGCTTGCTCGCCTTGATCAGGCCGCTGTCCACGCCGCTGACGCCGATCGCGGGCACGCCCAATGCCCGGCACATCGCGACGATCCGCGTGTTGATCTCGCCGTTGAGCACCATCGTCGAGACCTCGAGCGTCTGCGCGTCGGTCACGCGCCGCCCTTCGACCATCCGCGTCTCGAGGCCGAGCCGCTTGGAGAGCTCGGTCGACTGCGGGCCGCCGCCGTGCACGAGCACGACGCGGATGCCGACCTGATGGAGTATCCCGATCTGCTCCATCAGCGCGCGCGTCGTCTCGGCCGAGACGAACGCGTCGCCGCCGGCCTTCAGCACGAACACCTTGCGCTTGTACACGCGCAAGTAGGGGACCGCGTGGCGCAACGCCGTGACGACGATTGCGCGCTCGTTGGTCGTGAGTCGGGTCATCGCGGTCATCCTCTCATCCCTTCATCATTCGATAGACGACGGCCATCTGCACGACCATCCGGTTGCGGGCTTCTTGAATCACGACGCTGCGCGGGCCGTCGAGGATCCGATCCGCGACGACCACGCCGCGGCGCACCGGCAGGCAATGCATGAATCGGCAGTCCGGGCGAGCGTCCGCGAACCACGGCTCGTCGACGCACCAAGTGCCGATGAGCTCCTCGCGCAGCGCTTGGTCGCCGAGCTTGTCGCCGTAGAAGCGCGTCGAGGAATACGACTTCGCGTAAATGACGTGCGCGCCGCGCATCGCTTCGCGGCGGTCGGTCGTCTCCGTCACGCTGCCGCCGGACCCTTCCGCTGCCCGGCGCGCCCGGTCGAGAATCGCGGGCGGCAGCTCGAAGCCCGCCGGCCGGAGGTGCACGACGTTCATGCCGCGCATCGCGGCCATGTGCAGCGTCGCGGAAGGCACCGCGAGAGGCAGCGCCTTCGGGTGATATGCCCACGTGAGCACGAACTTGCCGCC
>Ga0105248_10004718_pt1 | contig 15086 bp, 15 predicted proteins | sample KBSS34metaG_FD_81524 | JGI IMG/M metagenome (GOLD analysis project Ga0105248, IMG submission 81524) | Switchgrass rhizosphere microbial communities from Kellogg Biological Station, Michigan, USA - KBS S3-4 metaG | ecosystem: Host-associated > Plants > Roots > Rhizosphere > Soil | place...
CGATCGACGAGCCAGTGGCGAGTTGGGGTCCGTTCGTCATGAATACGCCGCAGGAAATCATGCAGGCGCGGAAGGACTATGCAAGCGGGAAGATGGGTGAGCTCGCTGCCAAGTAGAACGCAGGGCAACACCCAACGCACAGGAGCAGAGGACCCAGAGTACGCGGAGAAAACAAATTGTGGGAGGCAGAGGATCGTGATCGCGAATGCTCGGCTTGCCACGGACCAACTCTGGTTCTTCTCTGCGACCTGCGCATCCTCTGCGCCTCTGCGTTGAGGTTTTTGTATCGCATCTTTGCGGTTCACGCAAATAGGAGAAAATCATGAGCGCAAAAATACAGGTGGTGTTCTATAGCATGTACGGCCATATCCACAAGATGGCCGAGGCGGTCGTAGCGGGAGCCCGAGAAGGTGGGGCCGAGGTCGCGCTGTATCAGGTTGCAGAACTGATGTCCGACGACCAACTCGAGAAGGCCGGTGCGAAAGCTGCACGCACGGCATTCGCCCACATCCCCTTCGCGCAACCGGATCAGCTCGCGGACGCCGACGCCGTGATCTTCGGTGCGCCTACGCGATACGGAAACATGTGCGCACAAATGCGCAATTTTCTGGATCAGACCGGTGGCCTCTGGATGAAAGGCGGACTGATCGGCAAGGTCGGAAGCGTCTTCACCAGTTCAGCGACACAGCACGGCGGCCAGGAAACGACGATCACCAGCTTCCACTCCACGCTCCTGCATCACGGCATGGTGATCGTGGGGGTGCCGTACTCGGAGCAACGACAAATGAAGATCGATGAAATCACCGGTGGCAGCCCGTACGGAGCATCCACCATTACCGGCGGAGACGGTTCTCGGCAGCCCAGCGAAAACGAGCTTGCCATCGCTCGGTTTCAGGGGAAACACGTGGCGACTATTACCGGTCAACTCAAACGTGGGCGGGCTTGATGCGGAGCTTTCCTACCTACGTACCATCGCTGCCGAAGAACTCTCGTGGTGAACGCCCCAGCGCGCGTTTGAACATGGCGGAAAACGCGCTGGCGCTCTCGTAACCCAGCGAAGCAGCCACGACCGACAGGGGCCGTCCCAGCGATACCAGGGCAGCAGCGTGAGCCAAGCGCAAGCGCTGACGCCATTGACCGAAAGTCATGCCAAGCTCCTGTTGAAACAAGCGGGCGAGCGTGCGCGGACTGGCGCCGACTTGAGGCGCCCACTCTTCGAGACCCAACGAAGCGCTGGGATCGTCCAGCAGCGCTTCGCACAGCGCTCGCAGGCGCCGGTCGTTGGGGAGACGCAAGTCGAGCGAAAGAGTTGGTGCCGTGCGCACCTCTTCCAACAGCAACCGTGCGAGGAGTTCGTAGCGCAGCGCATGCGATTTCCTGTCCACGCTGGCCAGACCTTCGATCAACTCACGCATCAGGCTGGACACGTCGATCACGTCGCAGGTTTCGAGTCCGCGTGGGGCAGCACTTGCATCTACGTAGACTGTGCGCAGCGCCACCTCGCCGATCAATGTCACTTCGTGTTCCACCCGGGGCGGAATCCACACGGCGCGAGTGGGCGGCACGATCCAACTGGTTTGCCCGGCGCGCAACCGCATCGCACCTCGCAGCGTGCAAGCAAGCTGGGCCCAATCGTGCGCATGAGTCGCGACATGCCCGTTGGCCGGCAGCGTGCGCACATTGACCGACACCGGGTGTTTGCGAGTCGGGGCGACGCGTGGAAGGGTGTCTATGCGCAGGGTTGGCATGTTTGCGACAGTTAAAGACACGCTATCGTAAACCAGACACCCCGGAGAAAGCTAGGATTACACTTTGGTAAAGTCCCAGGAAGTCCCTCATGACGGCTTGGCTGAAAGACCCTGTAGCGCGGCGTGATGTCCGCGTGATCGGTGTGGTCGGATTCGCCCACGGCACCTCGCATTTTTTCCATCTTCTGCTGGCGCCGCTGTTTCCATGGCTCATGCACGACTTCGGGCTCACGTTCACCGAAGTGGGCGCGCTCATGTCGATCTTTTTTGTCATCTCCGGCATCGGCCAGGCTTCCGCGGGTTTTGCGGTAGATCGCATTGGGCCAAGGCGGGTGCTCATGTTCGGCGTCGCGATGTTGTCCGTAGCAGGCTTTGCGCTTGCCCTCGCTACGCACTACTGGGCACTGGCTCTGGCCGCCGCCTTTGCGGGCCTTGGCAACAGCGTGTTTCATCCAGCGGACTTCACCATTCTAAATCGCCGTGTGTCACCGCAGCGTCTGGGCTACGCGTTTTCGGTGCACGGCTTAACCGGCAACCTCGGGTGGGCGGCGGCGCCGGTATTCATGGCGGGCATCACGGCCCTTGTGGGCTGGCACTGGGCGGGATTCGGCGCAGGTCTGCTGGCCACTTTCGTTTTGGGCGTACTCGTATGGCAGCGCGACCTTCTGGATGTGCACGAGACTGGCACGCACGCATCTCATGCAGGCGCAAATCCGAAGATGACAAGCACCTTTGCCTTCCTGCAGTCTTCGGCAGTCTGGCTGTGCTTCAGTTTTTTCTTCGTCACGACCTTGGCGCTGGGCGTGCTGCAGAGTTTCTCGCCTGCGTTGTTGAACCGGATCTATGGCTTGTCGCTCGCGGCGGCGACTTCCTGCCTCACCGCTTACTTGCTGGGTGGCGCGATAGGCATCGTCGCTGGAGGATTCCTTGCTGGGCGTGGCGGACAGCATGATCGCGTCATCACCTGGGCGCTGTCCTTGTCGGCTTTGTGCGCATTGGTTATTGCGCTGAACGTGGTCCCTGCTTGGAGCGTCGTGGCGTTGATGGCAACGCTCGGCCTGGGCGTCGGTGTTGCAGGTCCCTCACGGGACTTGCTCGTGCGTCAGGCCGCAACGGCCGGGTTCGGCAAAGCAGCGTTCGGACGCGTCTATGGCTTCGTCTACTCCGGACTGGACTTGGGATTCTCTATTGCTCCCTTGATCTTCGGTCCACTGATGGACCACGGGTATTTCTCTACGGTGCTGTTCGCTGTGGCGGTCTTGCAAGGCCTGGCGATCCTCAGCGCCTTGAGCGTGGGCATGCACTCGCGCTATACGCGACGGGTTGCCGCGGGAGCTGGGTAACTCGTGTATACGTGTAAACCGCAAGCCTTCGCGCCTTTGCGTAGAAGCTACCAGGCGATCCGCTCGAACAACACCCGCAATCGTTCGCCCCGCTGCGAATTGATCGCCCCCAAGTGTGCGATCCGACCGGCAAGATGCGCGCGGTAGTCCCGCAGCGCGTCCCGGTTCTGGCTCTGCGGTCCGAAGCGCGCACAGTTGTGTAGTGTGGCTTTGAGTCGGTCGTAGTCCTCACGGCGGATGTTGGGTTTTTGGTTCACCACGATGCCAGTCACTTGCTGTCGGATGCTTTGCTGCATGACTCTCGTTTTGCGGAAGTTGACCGAGAATCCTTCTTCCTGCGCGATAGCCGCAACTAGACAGACGAAGCGTCCCGAACCGCGCGACAACGCCTCGCCTCCAGAGAACGCAAGATCGTCGGCGTAACGCGTGTAGTGTGCCCCCGTGGACTGAGCGAGGGCCTGCAGGCGCACATCCAGATTGAAGGCACACAGGTTTGCCAGAGCGGGTGAGGTCGGTGCGCCCTGTGGCAGATGCGGACTCTGGTAGCGTTTGCGCGCGCGCCACTCGATGCTCGGTAGTTCGAACTTATATCTGGCAGTGTCGCGAACGTCCAAAACATCGGGCGGTACCCAGTTGGTGCACAGACCTGCGAGAACCGCGGCGGCCTGGCTCGGATACCCGAGTGTGCGGAACAGGGCGGACACCCGCGCGCCATGCACGCCGACGAAAAAGTCCTCGAGGTCCATCTTGATCACTACGAGTTGCCCGACTTGCGGCGCGGCATTCGTAAGGCAGGAATATCTTGCTCTGAACGCGTGCGCGGATGGATGCGGCGGAATGTACTCCAAGAGTTCCCGCAGTATCCGGCGCTGCACTTGGCGCAGCGTCGACTTCGGCACCTCCAGCAAGCGATGTCCGCCGGACCGTTTGGCAATCCAGCGATAGCGGTAGTGGCGCAAGCGCTGGTCCCGGGCGAGCGATTCCCAGCCACGTCGATCCGAAAGCCACCCGAGTTCGCGCGCTCCGATTTGCAGCCACTTCGAGATGTCCCCCACAGTCGGTAAGTTCGGCAGGGCGCACTGCTCCAACCCGAGTGGACGCCGCCCCATGCTCGGAGATTCGAGGAAGTAGCGACGCAAGGACGGTCTCGGACTTGCGGACCATGCCTGAAGGAACTCCGGTTGCTCACGGATCGCAAGCGCGATCGCCTGCCGTGATTCCTCGCGCCAAGCTTGCGCGAAGCGACCGGTCATTGCCTTGACCACTGCCGCCAGCCATGCCGGATTTTCGTCCAGTGCGCGGGCGCAGCGTGCGCGCGTCGATCGAGCTGTCGGCGGCCCGGCGAGCATTGCGTCGGCGAGGCCAACGGCGACATGGTACTGACTCAAGGCGGATCGCTCCCAGCAATCAGAAGGCGGCGGACGCGCTCCAACCAGACCGGTCTTGCATGAGCGAGCCTTGCGCAGGCGCGCAGTGAGGCTCATGCGCTGATATGTGTGGCTCTTCGTTGCCGTGGGGTAACCCCACAGAGGCGTGCGACGTCACCCATCACGAGGATGCGTAACGTGCCTGCCGGCTTGGAGCGCGCCGCCGCAAAGTGAAGATAGGTCAGCCCGGTACAGCGCGTCAACCGCTTGCTGCCGGCGAATATGCTAAGGTATCCGGCCACCACGCGGCGCTTTCGATAGGACACGATGATGACGACAACCCAGCGTGTGCCACCCGCCGTCTCAACCGCGGCACTACAACAGTCCGCCCGCGCGCAGTGCAGCGACGAAGAATGGGCAGCGCGCGTGCAACTTGCGGCCTGCTATCGTATCTTCGCGCGTCTGGGGTGGACCGAACTCATCTATAACCACATCACCCTTAGGTTGGCTGGAGAAGGTCAGCACTTTCTGATCAATCCATTCGGCCTCCACTACAGTGAGATGTGCGCCTCTAATCTGGTCAAAATCGACCTGGCCGGCAATGTCGTGGGGCACTCCGACTGGCCGGTCAACCCGGCCGGCTTCACGGTGCACGCCGCTATACACGACGGGATCCCGGGAGCGCACTGCGTGATGCATACGCACACGACCGCCGGGATGGCAGTCGCGTGCAGTCAGGCGGGACTATCGATGAGCAACTTCTATTCGGCGCAGTTGCACGGGAAGCTCGCGTACCACGACTTCGAAGGCATTACCGTCTATCCTGATGAAGGGCCGCGGTTGATCAGCAACATCGGCGACAAGCCGGCGGTCATTCTTCGCAACCATGGGCTCCTCGCCTGGGGGGATACGCTGCCCCGGACCTTTGCGATCCTATGGCTGCTGAACCGCGCCTGCGAGATTCAAGTTGCCTCGACTGCGATGGGACCGGTGATCGAGATTCCGGAGGACGTGCAGAAGAAGTGCACGCGCGATTCTCTCCAATTCAATCCGAAGTTCGGCGCGGGCCAGGACGTGTTCAACGCGCTGACCCGTGCGATCGACCGGATCGATTCCTCCTACAAACAGTGATCGACCCGCGATGAAGGTCTGCATCTATGGCGCAGGCGCCATCGGCGGGTACATCGGCGCGCAACTGGCAGTCAGCGGATGCGAAGTGAGTGCCGTGGCGCGCGGTGCGACGTTGGAAGCGTTACGCGAGCATGGGATCCGCTTGCAACTGAAGGACGCGCTCGTGACGGCAAAGGTTCGCGCCGCGCATGACCCACGCGAGCTGGGTCCGCAGGATCTGGTCGTGATCGCCGTGAAGACCACCGCGCTCGTCGAAGTCGCAGCACGCATTCAGCCCCTGCTTGGCAGTGGCACGATCGTGCTTCCCGCGATGAATGGCGTGCCATGGTGGTTCTTCAACGGGTTTGGCGGCCGCTACCAAGGAATGCGCATCGAATCTGTCGACCCCGGCGGGGCGATCGGTGAAGCGATTCCGGCGCGCCACGTAGTCGGTTGTGTCGTGCACGCCAGCTGCTCGGTATCGGCGCCCGGGATCGTGCGCCATGGTGCAGGCAATCGATTGATCGTCGGCGAACCAGATGGCAAGCAATCCGAGCGCGTGCGCGACCTTGTTGCGCAGTTGGTGCGGGCGGGATTCGATGCAACGACCTCGAATTGCATCCAAGCGGACGTGTGGTACAAGCTGTGGGGCAACATGACTATGAACCCCGTGTCCGCGATCACCGGAGCGACCTGCGACCGCATCCTCGACGATCCGCTGGTGAGCGGCTTTTGCCTCGCGATAATGCGCGAAGCAGCTGCGATCGGCGCGAAGATCGGTTGCCCGATTTCGCAGAGCGGCGAGGACCGCAACGCCGTCACGCGCCAGCTCGGAGCCTTCAAGACCTCGATGCTGCGCGATGTAGAGGCGGGAAGGCCAGTGGAACTCGACGCGCTAGTAAGTGCCGTACGCGAGATCGGAGAGAAGACGGGCACCGCGACACCCAACATCGACGCGCTGCTTGGATTGGCCCGCTTGCATGCGAGGACGCGCGATCTGTATTCGTGAAGACCTAGCTGGGTTTGCGTCCCGTCTTCCGGCGCCAGGGTGAATCTCTTGCTTTCGATTCGTTCCCTCGCCAAGACTTACGATGGGCCGCGCCGGCGGCAGGTAATCTCGAACGTCGACCTCGACCTGAAAGCTGGCGAGTACGTCGCTGTGATGGGTGAGTCAGGGATCGGTAAGTCCACGCTGTTGAACCTGATCGCGGGTCTCGATCGGCCCGACAGCGGCAGCATCACGGTCGACGGTATCAATCTCGCGGACCTCTCCGACGATGACTTGACCAAGTTGCGCCGCCGCCGCATGGGCTTCGTGTTCCAGGCCTTTCATGTTCTGCCGTATCTGAACGTAGGACAGAATGTGGCTCTGCCTTTGAGTCTGAACGGCGTGCCAAGCGCCGAAGCGCACGCAACCATGCAGGCGATGCTGGAAGCCGTGGGTCTAGGTGACCGTGGTGGAAGCATGCCGCGTGAGCTTTCGGGTGGCGAACTCCAACGTGTCGCAATTGCCAGAGCGTTAGTACATCGACCGGGCTTGGTCCTGGCCGACGAACCGACTGGCAACCTCGACCCCGATAACGCAGCGCAGGTACTCGCGCTGTTGCGAGCTCAAGTGAAGACCAACAACGCAGCCGGAATCCTCGTCACCCACTCGATCGCCGCTGCGCAAACGACCGACCGCGTGTATCTGCTTACGGCTGCTGGCATCCAGGCCGCTTCCAGTCCCATTTGACCGATCTTACTGCTTCGCTTTGCTGGTCTTGACACGAGGCGAGTCACCTTCAGCGACAGGTCCGGCTTCCGCATTGCGCTTGCCAGAGTTGGGATCTTTGGGCGAACTGGATTGTTTTTGCTTCTTGGCCTTTGCGTCGCCTTCGTTGATCGAGGGCGGTACGCGTCCCGAGTTGCTCGAAGCACCCTCGGACTTGGCCGGACTGTCGTTGACGGCACGCCCTGCTTTGTTCGTCGCGCCGCCGGCCTTTACTTCGTCCGCCCACGCCCCAAACGATGCAATGGCAAGCACCACCGCCACCGCGGCAAGCCAAAAACCGAAATGTCCATAGATCTTCACGGCTAGCTCCTCTCAGAATTTTGTTCATGGGCGCAGGCCCAAGCCAAACGATACCAACGCCCACAGGGTCAATCGCGTGACGATTACCGCGATTCGACGTGAAAATTCACACCCGATGCTGTACCAGCACCCGCCTAGGTCTGTCCCAGCAACCCCTTCTTCAAGTCAGCCTGTACCGGGTTATCCCCCAACCAGATTTTGAGCAGCGCAACATGGAAATCGTCACCAGCGATGGGCGTGCCGAGAAGCTTCCCGTTCACCGAAATGCGGGTACCTGCTCCGGGCAGCAGATCGAAGGTCATGACGTCACCCTCCTTCAACTCCCGAAGTGCGACCAAGGTGGCGTTGAGCTGCTGAATCTGCGCCTTGGACTTCTCCAACTCGGCGGAGGACAGGTTCGCGTTGAGTCCCTCGATCAACGCGGTAGACATCTGATCAGCCTCCACATCGCGCATGAGCCAGAGCTGGATGCGCTTGGGACCTTTCAGCGCAATCACCTCGGCAGCGCTCGGTTTCTTTTCCGGGAGGTATAAGGCGGCTACATACACCTTGAATTTGTAACGGGTGCGCAGGCCCATGCCATTGAGCACCAGTTCTGGACCGGAGGCGGACGATTTCACCTTATCGTCGATCTTCACGCCGGCCAATTCAGCTGCGCCAGAAGCGCCTGTCAGGGCGATCGCAAACAGCGAGAACAGCAACGTGATGGAGCGAATCAACGGTTTCCCCTATTGGAGCCAGAATGCTTCACATCATAAACCCGGAAGGGCAAGATCTGTTTCGAGCTCGCGGTGGCGCGAAAGGTCGAAGCGTTGGCCGGGACGGACGAAGCCGCGAAATCCGTCTGCCACAGCGTCCGGCAGTTCACCCGGCTGGTAGCCATATAGCCAGATCTTGGCTCGTGTGGCTGCAGGCAGTTGAGCCAGATCGTCGTAGTGCGAGTGAATGCCGGTCTTGACCTTGCCCGTCTCGCAGTCGTGGAAGATCAGGCCCGCGCCGGCGTACGAGGAGGACAGGTGTCCGGGCGTAAACTGGGTGTCCGTAGTGAGGAATGCTTGCTGCTCGCCATCCCCGATCAGAAGTCCGTTGCTGTGCATGATCCGATGGGGACCCAGCACATGGACCGCTGGGACCACTTCCAACTTGATACCTTCCCACTCGAATGGCCGGCGTGCGAGCACGGTGTGCAAATCGAAGAATGTTTCCAGCGTGGTCTCCGTGCCCGATATCAGGCCCATGCCTCCGCGCAACGAGTTGTCCCACATCGGCCTCGCCAGCGCTGACTCGACATAGAGGTGCGGTCGAGAGCAGCGCGGATCGAATTTCGTGGTGAAACCGATGTACTCCATCCCGCCAAGGTGGTCTGCGTGCAGATGGCTGATGTAGATGTCGGTAATGTCGAGATAAGACAGCCCTTGCTTCGCAAGCGACCAGCGAATATCCGAGCCGCAGTCGATCAACAGACGGCGACCACTATCCGCCGTGAGCAGCATATTCGACTGGAAATTGTCTCCGCCAACCGTGTGTGCGGAACCTGCGCCGAGGAATAATATTTGCATGATTCCAGTCTATCGGTAGCATGCATATCTTCCAATGAACTATTTCACTGGCCTGCTGTGAACTGTTTCACACCTGCGACGCGAATGTCATGGCTCCCACACTGATCGAGGCCCTCGGCCGAGTCTGGGTGTTCCAAGGACTCTCGGAGGACGAACTCGCACACCTGTGCAGTCTCGCGCGCACCAGACAATACAAAGCAAGAGAGACGATCGTCGAGAAAGGCGAGGCGGCGACGGAATTCTTCGTGCTGCTGAGCGGCCGCGCCAAAGTCGCGATGGCAGGGGCGGATGGATCGGATGCCGCCGTCAACGTGATGGGTCCTGGCGAGGTATTCGGTGAGATCGCGATCCTCGATGGTCAACCTCGTTCGGCGACCGTCACGACGCTCGAGGAATGCGAGATGGCGGTCGTCGATAGGCAGGCATTCAACGATTTACTCGTTTCGTCGCCGTCCATTGCGATCAAGCTGCTGGCGGTACTTGCGGGAAGAGTGCGCGAGTTGACGACCCGCCTCGCGGATCGCAGCTTTCTGGATGTTCCCGCGCGCCTGGCCAAGCAGCTTCTGTGGCTTGCCCGCAACCACGGTACGCAAGGCGAGTCCGGCACTCGCATCGACCTGCGGCTATCGCAGCAAGAACTCGGCGATCTGATTGGTGCCACCCGCGAGAGCGTCAACAAGTACATCCGCGACTGGACCCGCATCGGAGTGGTAAAGCAGGAGCGCGACTATCTTGAAGTGTTCGACCTGGACGCGTTGCGCACGATAGCCGAGCACGGCTGACGCTTCCTGCTAGGTCATAGGCGATGTCTGGTTGTTCGCAAAATGGCGCGAGCAGCATGTTCCGACACCTGGATTCAAGCGGAAGATGATTGCTCGCTTGCGTACTTGCTATCGGCGTCAACGTCCAACTCTCCGTGTCGCCTGATGCGATTGATCTGCACACCGGGTCATATACGTTTGTACAAACGCACCGCCTCGTGTACCGTAGCGGAGCACAGGCCTTCCAGCTCCCGCGCTGCCAAGCCGGGTTTCCGTTTGATGGTGCATGTGACCGTTGAGATGGGAACGAAACTGAACCAGAGTGATCCAATTTTGCACTGGTATTAGTCCTTCCTTCATTCAGCAGGAGGAGGTGCCATGGGACAGGTCGATCGACGTCGCTTTCTGCGGTTGTCATGGGCAGGTGCGGCGGCCGCCGGTGCCGGTGGCCTCGCCGGCATCCTTGCAAGCGGACGGGCACCCGCAGCCGGTCAGGAGCAGACGGTGCATTGGGTGCGCTGGTCCGATTTCGTGCCCGCGTCGGATCAGTTGCTGAAGGGCAAGCTGACCGAGGAGTGCAAAAAAGCGACCGGCATCAAACTTCGGCTCGAAACCATCAATGCGAACGACATCCAGGCGCGGGTGACCTCGGCAATCCAAGCGCAGACCGGTCCCGACGTCATCATGTCGCTCGGCAACTGGGTGCAGCTTTACGCCACGAGCCTCGCCGATGTCAGCGACGTCGCCGAGGAGATCGGCAAGGCTCAGGGCGGCTACTACAACGTCTCCAAGATGGTCGGAATCTATAAGGGAAAATGGGTCGGCGTGCCGTGGGCGATCGTCGGCGGATTGGTCGCTTATCGCAAATCGTGGTTTGCCGAAGTGGGCTACGACAAGTTTCCGACCAGCTGGGAACAGTGGCACGACGCCGGCAAGAAATTGAAGGCGAAGGGCCGGCCGATCGGCCAGACATTGGGTCACACCTTCGGTGATGCGCCGGGCTTCTGGTATGCGTGGCTATGGTCGTTCGGTGGCAAGGAGGTCGAGGCCGACGGCAAGACCGTCGCGCTGAACAGCAAGGAGACGTTGGAATCGGTCAAATTCGCGACCCGATTCTGGACCGATTGCTGCGATCCAGGGGGCCTCGCCTGGGACGACACCAGCAACAACCGAGCTTTTCTGTCAGGCACCATCGCGGCCACCGCCAATGGCGCCTCGATCTATCTCGAAGCCAGGAAGAAACCGGATACCTATCAAACCGAAAAGGGCGCGCCGATGAAGGATGATATCCAGCATGCGCCGCTCGGCACCGGCGCGGGCGGCCACTTCAATCTGCCCATCCCCTTTACGGACATGGTCATGGGCTATTCGAAGAATCAGAAGGCGGCCAAGGAGTTCTTGCGCTGGGTTCATTCCAAGCCGGTGTTCGAGGAATGGTTCACCTCGCAGCAGGGCTATACCGACGGAGCCACCAAGGATTGGGAGAAGGACCCTGTATGGAAAGTCGACCCGGTATTGGAACCGTTTAAGAACTTGCCGGAAGCCGGACGCCTGGCCGGCTACGCCGGCCCACCCAACCAGAAGGCCGCCGAGGTTGTGACCAAGTACATCATCGTCGACATGTACGCCAAGGCCGTCCAAGGTATGAAGCCCGAGGACGCGGTCGCCTGGGCAACCGCGGAATGCAAGAAAGTGTACGGCGCGTGACGCGGCACTAGCCGCTCCCGGCAGGACCTCGCCCGCGATCCGTTGGGTGCGGTCCCGCCGATAACAACAAGAGAATACCGCCATGGCCCTGCTCTCCGATGCCTCTTCAGGGATTGCTGCCGGCACCGCGCGGCGCGGACCGATTACCCGACTGCTCGAAGACGAGCGGCGGCTGGGTATCGCCCTGTTGGCGCCCACGGTCATCCTGCTGGTGCTGTTCATCGCTTATCCGTTTGTCAAAGGCGTCGAGCTGGCGGTCACCGACACCAGGGTCGGGGTACCGGGGCCTTATGTCGGATTGGATAATTTCGTCCACGTCTGGCAGGACGGCATCTTCCGCGTCGCGGTGTGGAACACTTGTCTCTACACGCTAGTCACGACGATTTTCAAGACGATCCTCGGACTATGGCTGGCGCTGCTGCTGAACCGCAGTTTCCGCGGCAAAGCGTTCATGCGTGCCTTTATCCTGCTGCCGTTCATCATCCCAACCGTACTGTCGACCTTTGCCTGGAAGTGGATGTTCGACCCGACCTTCAGCGTGATCAACTGGGTGATTCTGCACCTTGGGTTGATGTCGGCGAAGCTCGTGGCACTGACTGTCAGCGCCGTGGTCAATTTCCCGCATTTCTCGCAGATAGCGATCGATGCGGATCTGGCCCCGCTGTTCGGCAGCGGCCGCATCAACTGGCTTGGCGACCCCACCCTCGCGATGATCGCGGTCATCATCGTCAATGTGTGGCGCGGGGTTCCGTTCTACGCGATCAGTCTGCTGGCTGGACTGCAGACGATCAGCCCTGAACTGCACGAGGCGGCGGCGATCGACGGCGCCGGCCCCTGGCAGCGGTTCCGCCATGTGACTTGGCCGCTGCTGCTGCCGGTGACGATGGTGATCGTGCTGTTTTCGGTGATCCAGACCTTCGCCGATTTCCAACTGGTCTACGTGCTGACCGGCGGCGGCCCGGCGAACGCAACGCAGCTCTTTGCCACTTACGCCTATCAGATCGGCATCGGCACCGGCCTGTTGAGCCAGGGCGCGACGATCTCGCTAGCAGTGTTCCCGGTGTTGCTGTTCGTCGTCATCGTGCAGCTTCTTTATATCCGCCGGGTCGAGACGACTTAGGCACAGCGAGACATTCGAGATGCTTCCCGCAGACCTTGATTGGCGGAAGTTATGATTGAAGGAGCCCGCTGGCGGCGCTGGGTATTTTTCTATCTGCCCCTCACCGCATTCGTCGTCTCGTTGCTGTTCCCGTTCTATTGGATGATCGTGACCGCGGTGCGGCCCGACAACGAGTTGTACCGGCCGTGGAACGCGCCGAATTACGCGCCGTTCTGGACGCTGCACCCGACGCTCGAGCACGTGCGCGATCTGCTGAACGACACATTGTTCGGCACCTGGATGCTGAACACGATGCTGATCTCCCTGGCCGCGACGGCGATTTCGCTGTTCTGCGGATTGCTTGCCGGATACGCGCTGGCGCGGCTCAAATTCCCGTTCGCCGGCAGCATCGGTACTGGGATCTTCATCACGTATCTCGTGCCGCAGACCCTGTTGTTCATCCCGCTAAGCGACATCATCCGCAATTTCCATCTTGGCGACTCGCCGTGGGCGTTGATCCTGACCTATCCGACCTTCCTCATTCCCTTCTGCACCTGGCTGATGATGGGCTACTTCAAATCCATCCCGAAGGAGTTGGAGGAATGCGCCCGCATCGACGGTGCGCCGCGGTGGAAGGCGATGCTCTACATCATTTTTCCAGTGGCGATCCCCGGTATTCTATCGGCCGGGATCTTTGCCTTCACGCTATCGTGGAACGAATTCATCTACGCGCTCGTCTTCCTGTCCTCACCGGAACAGAAAACGGTCCCGGTCGGAGTCACCTCCGAATTGGTACGGGGCGATGTGTTCTATTGGGGCGAGCTGATGGCCGGCGCTCTGCTGGGCTCGATCCCTGTCGCGTTCGTTTATTCGTTCTTTGTCGAATATTACGTCTCAGGCATTACCGGGTCTGTGAAAGGATAGCGCGATGGCCCAAGTCGTAATAAGCAGTCTCAACAAGAAGTACGACGAGGTTCACGCAGTCAAGGACGTGAACCTCGACATCCGCAACAAGGAATTCGTTGTCCTCGTCGGCCCCAGCGGCTGTGGCAAGACGACGACCCTGCGTATGGTCGCGGGGCTCGAAAGCATCACCTCTGGCCGCATCATGATCGACGACACGGTAGTCAACGATTTACCGCCGATGGACCGCGACATCGCGATGGTGTTCCAAAACTACGCGCTCTACCCGCACATGAGTGTGTACGACAACATGGCTTTTGGCCTGAAGATGCGAAAATTCGCGAAGGCCGAGATCGACAAGCGCGTCCGCGAAGCCGGTGACGTACTCGGCATTCAGGAATTGTTGAAACGCAAGCCACGGCAACTTTCCGGTGGCCAGCGCCAGCGCGTTGCCCTTGGGCGGGCGATCGTGCGCCACCCGCGCGTATTCCTGTTCGACGAACCGCTCTCCAACCTCGACGCCAAACTGCGCGTACAGATGCGGGTCGAGTTGAAGAAGCTGCACGAGCGCCTTGGCACGACTGCGATTTACGTGACCCACGATCAGGTCGAGGCGATGACGCTCGGCGACCGCGTCGTCGTCATGCGCGATGGACGGGTGCAGCAGGTCGGCGAGCCACTCGAACTGTACAACCAGCCGACCAACCGCTTTGTCGCCGGATTTATCGGCTCGCCGGCGATGAATTTCGCCTCGGTGCGGATTCATCAAGAGAGCAGTGCTGTGTGGGCGACCGGCGAAGGCATTCGGGTCAAGCTGCCGCCGGCCCAGGCCGCGCGCCTTACTCCCTACTCCGGCAATGAGGTTGCCTTGGGGGTGCGACCCGAGGATATGCGCATTGCCGCTGAGGCGGACTCGGGGGAAATGACCATCGATGCCGAGGTCGAGGTGGTCGAACGACTTGGTTCGGAGATTTTGCTGGACGTGAAGGTCGGCGCGGCGACGATGGTCGCTTCGGTCGATCCGACCGTGACCGCCAAGATGCACGACCGGCTACGATTGTCGCTCAACCCCGATCGCCTGCATTTCTTCGACAACACGTCGGAAGCGGCGATCTGATGTAAATCGCGACAAAGGCGCGTTCAGCCTTGGGCGGCGGACTTGTGGGCTTGGAGGCAGCAAGCGCGTGCGTGGCTACGAATTCCTTCAGGGCTGAGGCCACAAAGACCGATAAAGAAAAAGGCCCGCACGCAGGCGGGCCCAAAGCTCTCTGAGGAGCGGCAGAAGAGGGTCAGTACGGCTCCCAGGTCCGGATCATTTCGCCACGGACGGGTTGCATCGGAAGCTTTCCTCGTCCAGCGGACAACGCGCATCGCTGGCGTGGGAGGTGGGCTGAGACGCGCTGCTCGCGCCTGAC
>Ga0105248_10004720_pt1 | contig 15086 bp, 6 predicted proteins | sample KBSS34metaG_FD_81524 | JGI IMG/M metagenome (GOLD analysis project Ga0105248, IMG submission 81524) | Switchgrass rhizosphere microbial communities from Kellogg Biological Station, Michigan, USA - KBS S3-4 metaG | ecosystem: Host-associated > Plants > Roots > Rhizosphere > Soil | place...
AGCCGCGACCGAATTTGCAATTTGCAATCAGCAATTTGCATTTCAGAACGCCTGTCCGAAACTGATGAACCACGCCGTCAGCCCCTCGCCCGGCTGCCGGTTGATCTTGAACCCGAGGTCGAAGCGGATCGGTCCGAACGGCGACTTGTAGCGAACACCGCTGCCGACGGCGGTGCGCAGCTGCGTCAGGTCGATATTGGTGACGCGCGAGAAGACGTTGCCCGTGTCGACAAAGCCGACGACACCGAGGCCCCCCGCGACCGGCGCGCGCAGCTCGGCGTTGAAGATCACCAGGCCGTTGCCGCCAATGGGCAGCAGGTTCTCGTCGAGCGTGTCGCTGGCCTGCGACGGGATGTGGCGCGTGCCGACGCGGTCCAGATAGAAGCCGCGGATCGTCGTGTCGCCGCCGGCGTAGAAACGCTCGCTCTGCGGCAGATCGACGAACACCTCTCCGGGGATCACGTTGCCCTGCAGGTCGACCGCCTCATGGGGAAATCCGGCCGCGAGGCCGATGCGGGCGCTGCCCGCGAACACGATCCGGTTGGTGTGCGGGACGGTTCGGAATGCCTGCGCCGTAAAAAACGACTTCGCGAACCCGATTTGCGATCCGATCGCGCGCCCGGCCAGCTGGCCGCTCGCACTCGTGTACTCCCCGCGCGACGGATCGACGGCGTCGTCCCGCGTGTCACGGATGAGCGATGAGGAGAATGAGGACAAGCGCACATTGGGAAACAAGCGATCGATCAGCAGTTGGTCCCCTTCGTCGAGCCGCTCGTCGAAGACCGACGTCCGTTGAATCTGGTAGCTGCCGGTCAGGCTGATCGTCCGTGCGAATCTGCGCGCGATATCGGCGCTGAGGCTGCGCCGCGAGAAGTTGAAGCTCGAACGCCGCTGCTGCTCAATCGTGGCGTTGATGAAGGCATCGGCGACGGTATTGAACACGCGCGGCTCGCGAAACGTGCCGATCGCCCGGTATTCGACGTTGGCGGCGCTCTCCTGTGTGTGAAACGCGAGGCTGGTGAAGAGGTTGAGCGATCGGTTCTTGCCGAACACGTTCCGGCGCCCTGCCTCGAAGAAGGCGCGAGGCGCGACGTCGAAGCGTTCGCCCGCCACCTCTCCTTCAGGGGCCGCGACGACGACCCGTCCGACTTCGACGCCGCCGCCGTAGCCGATGGTCGTCGGCGACGCCTCCTCGATCGTCACGAGCAGGTCGCGCTTCGTTTCGCCGCCGGGCAACTCGGTGATGCGCGCGCGGCGGAACAGACCGAGCGCCGTGAGCCGCCGCTGGCTCTCGTTGATGGCGGCGAGGCTGAACGGATCGCCCGCCTTGACCTGGAGCTCTCGCTCGATTGTGCTCGTCACCGTCCGCACGTTGCCGACGATCAGCACGTGGTCGATGAACACCTGCGGACCCTCGCGAATGACGAACGTGACGGCGACGTGGGTGTCGTTCTGACTGAAGGCCGGCTGCGCCTCCACCGACGCGTTCTCGTAGCCGAGATCCTGGTAGGCGAGCTGGATCGCGTCGCGATCGACGGCGAGCTGGCCCGGCACGTACGGCGCGCCGGGCCGCAGCCTCAGGCGCGCACGCAGTGTCGTGTCAGTCAGCGCCTGATTGCCGGAGAACGTCACGGCGTCGAGTGTTGTGCCCGGCCCTTCGTTGATCACCGCGCGGACCGACACCGGCACCTGCGCCGGGGGCGGCGTCGCCGTCACGATCTCGACCGCCGTCGTCACGCCGGCGGTGGCGTAACCGCGCCGGTGGTAGAGGTCTTCGATCGTCTGGACGTCGGCGTCGAGCCGCGTCGACGCGAACGGCTGTCCGTCACGCAGGCGCAGCAACGATTCGAAGTCAGATAGAGGGACCGATGCGTTGCCCGAGATCTCGTAAGTGGCGACCTTGAACTGCTGACCCCGCGTCACCGCGAAGGTGATCACGAGCTCGCCGTCGGTCTCCTGCCGCGTGTGCGGCGCGCGCGCGTCACGGTAACCTTGTCCGCGCAGGTATTCCTCGATGCGGTTGCTCGAGTCCTCGAGCAGATCCTCGTCCACCGATCCTTCGCGCTCCACCGGCACCAGCTCGGCGCGCCGGTCCGACGGCAGCGGGTCTCCCGTGAAGACGACGCGCACGCGCGGGCCTGGCAGGACGTTCAGCGTGAGGTCGGCAGCGCGCTGATCCGGCGAGAGCCGGACGACCGGCTCGATCCTCGCTTCGTAATAGCCTTTGCTGCGGCGCTCCTCGATGTATTTCTCGATCCGGCCGTTCAGCATCTCGCGCTGGTACGGGGCGCCCGGGACAATCCCGAGGCGCCCGAGCACCTCCGCGCGCGCGGCGGCCGGAACGCCGACGACCTCGATCTGTCCGATCGCGGCGCGCGGGCCCGCTTCGATCGTGAACACGAGCGTCGCCCGTTCGGGCGCGTGCTCGAGCAGTGACCGCGGTGTAACCGTCGCATTGAGGTAGCCGCGCTCGCGCAGCGCCTCGGCCACGATGCGTGTCATGTCGGCAGCGCGGCCGAGCGGCGGAGACACGCCGTAGCGGTCGACGATCGCGCGGCGGAGCGCGCCTTCGTCGACGCCCGGTGCGTTCACCGATCCCTCGAACCGGATTCGGGCGACGGGATGGATCGGGATGAGGTCGTAACGAAGCGCAACGCGGCCGTCGACGAGCGTGGCATCTACGCTCACGCCTTCGAAGCGGCCGAGGCTGAACAAATGCGCCACGGTCTCGCGCACCGACAGCATCGACAGCGGCTCCCCGGCGATGGTCGAGACCACCTGCGTCAGCAGCGGCTCGGTCGTCTCGCGCCCTTCGACGGCGAGACGGACAGAGCCGATCGGCTTGCCGAGGTAATCGGCGACGTCCGCGGCGGCTCGCGGGGCGCTCGCCGCACAAAGGACCCCAAGGAGACAGAGGACGCGAAGGATGCGCGCCGTCAAAACACGTGTCTCACGCGAAATTCGAGCGCGTAGGTCTGCCGGTCTTCGTTGCGCGAGAGAATCCACGCGATGCGATCGCTCTCGTCGACTTCCAGCAGGACGATCTGATCGTTGGTCGTCGTCCCGAGGCTGCGGGAGAACGTCAGGTACACGCGCTCGGAAATGCGCTTGCCGATCGTCAGACGCGCCGTCGGGTTGAGGCGCGATGTCTGCTGGCTGTAGGGGTCGATGAACGACGGCGTCAGCTGGAATGTGTCGACGCCGAACGTCTGCTCGACGACCTTGCCGACTTCCGACGACAGGCTGCCGGTGATCGCCTGCGTCGCCCGCGTCGTGATGATGTCGGTCTGCGTCTGGGTGGGATTCTGCAGCGCGCGCAGCTCGGGCGCGACATCCTGCGTGCCGGTGCGGCGGACGTCGCTGAACAGCAGCGCGAGGACATCAGAGGTCGGCAGCGGCGGATCGGCGTTGAGCGTCGGCCGCAGCTGCTCGCTGGTGCCGGCGAAGGCCACCGTGACGCGGTAGGTCTGACCTGGCACGCGCACGTTGGTCACCGCCTCGACGTCGAAGAACGGCTCGATGCGGTTCGGGTTCGTGAAGTCCATGGTGCCGCGCGTGATGCGGTAGCGGCGCCCCTCGAACGTGACCTCGCCGCGTTCGATGTCGGCGTGCCCCGCGATCACCGGACGATCGTAGGTGCCGCGCAGTGTGAGATCGGCGCTGGCGACCATGCGCGCCAGGTTGTTCTCGACACGCAGCGTCGACGGCATCAGCAACTGAATGTCGAACTTGAGCGGCACCGTCGACGCTTCGGCGGGCACCGGCCCGCCGGCCGGCCCCGCACGCCTTGACGCGAGGTCGAAGATACTGCCGGGCGTGTCGATGCGCCGGTTCCACAGCGCGCTCTTCACGGTGACGATGCCGCCAAGCGTCGGCGCCTTGAACGTGCCGCGCAGCGACAGATCGGCATCCACGACCGAGCGCACGCCCTCGGGAACCCGCAGGTGCATGTCCTCGCCGCGCGCCGTGACATCCAGCTCCGCCGGCACGTAGCCATCGAACCCGATTCGGCCGCCGAACTGGACGCGTCCGCCGCCCAGCGTCGCAGCCACTTCGTCCAGACGGATGCCGCCGGCGTCGAACCGGATCGTGCCGTTGATGGCGTCGAGCGAATTCGGGATCGAGAAGTGGCGGATGCGTCCGTCGGTGATCACGGCGCTTCCGGAATAGTGCGGCTCGGCGAGCGGGCCGTCGATTGACGCGGTGAGCTCGGCGCGCCCCGCACCGCGCACGTCGCGGAAGAAGCCCTGCAGGATCCCGAGGTTGGCGTCGCCGGTCGCCTTCAGCGCGATCCGATCGTCGCTGAGCCCGATCGTTCCCGACACGCGCAGCCGCGTGTCCTCGCCCACGAGCTCCAGCCCTTCGATCCTGACCTGCTGCCGGTCGAGCGCGATCCGGACCGGCGCGGCGTTCTTCACGCTGTAGTCCAACAGCCGCATCTCGAGCGTGTCGACGGTGCCGTCGATGGCCAGGTGATCGGGGTCGGCGAGCTCCCCGACGACGCGAATCGACCCGCTGGTGACCGCGGTGGTGAACGGCGACAGCTTCGGCACGAACAGCCGCACGTAGGGATCGAGTGAGGTGTCGTGGAAGCGGAACGTCAGGTCGGCGTCGGACTTCGGCGTCAGTGCGATGCGGCCGGTGCCGGTCAGCGCCATGCGCGGCGACGCCGCATCGATCGAGCCGCTCAATTCGGCGCCGCGCAGCGCCAGCGTGCCGTTCACCGCCCCGACCCCCTCCTCGCCGACGAACAGGTCGTCGACCCGGTACCTGAAGTCGTTGCGCGGCGACTCGAAGGTGCCGCTGCCGCTCGCCGTGAACTCGGCGATCCCGGAGAGCGGTGCACGCGGCAGCGCCACGAACGCGAGCCGCTCGACAGGAATGCGACGGCCGTTGGCGTTGAACGAGTAGGTCGCGTCCCAGCCGATATAGGCGGCGCCGGTGATCACGCCCGTGTCCTTGGCGAGGGTCAGCGTGTCGAGGCGGACGCCGGTGCCGTCGAACCGCAGCGCCGACGTGGCCTCCTGGAAGCGCTCGCCGTAGGCGACGCCCTCGTTGATGGTCATCGAGCCGAAACCGACCGGCCGCTCGTAGGCGCCGGTCAGATGAAACTCGCCCGACAGCAGGCCGGACACCGGGTACTCATCGATGCCGAAGGCGTGGCGCAGACTGTCGAGATCGCGGCGCGCGACACGGATCCGCGCGTTGATCTCTTCGCCGCGATCCTCGCGAGGGTATCCGAGCGAGAACAGCCCGTCGGCGCGAATCTCCGAATCGCCAGCGCGCACGACGCCGTCCTTCACGTTGACGTACCGGTTCTCGACGACGATCTGCGCCGAGCCGGCGCCCCACAGCGTATCGAAGGCGCGAAGCTCCTCGCCCGTGAAGAGCCCTTCCACGCGCGGTGCGCGGAACGCGCCGGTCATCACGCCGTCGAACTCGCCGCGTCCCGCGAACGGCACCGCGCCGGTCGGCGATCCGAAATCGCTGATGATGCCGGCCAGCACCTGATCGCTTTCCTGCCAGTCGCTGCTCGTGACGTGGAACGGCAACCGCGATCGGGCGCCGTACGCCGTGGTGCCGCCGAAGGTGACGAACGTGTGTTCGGTGGCGAAGCGCCCCTGCTCGATCGTCACGTCCTCGGGCCCGTAACGGTAGGTCAGCTCGGCGCCGATCGGCAGGTGCGCCGGCAGCGGCATCGGCGCGAACGGTCCCCACTCGCGGCGCGCGTGCCCGGTGTCGGCGGCACGCGCGGCGGCGAGCGAGGCGGTCATTGGCGTGACGCCGGGTGGGGGCGCGATCGTCAGCGACCCTTCGCCGCGATGTTCGGAGAAGCGACCCGACGGCCAGTCGAGGACATTGTGCAGCGACGCGCTGCCGGCGAAACGCAGCCCGGGAAACTGCTCGAAGTCGGTGAACCGCGCCAGGTCGACGCCGGTGAGCGTTGCGTCGAAGTGGTGCGTCGGTTTCGTCGCCTCGCCGAACGGCTTGATGCCGTACACGAACTTCGCCGCGCCGCCGTAGAACTGCGAGCCGGCGTTCCAGACGTCGAATCCATGCTGCGTCCAGCGCAACGAGCCGTACAAGCCCGGGAAGCGGTAGTCGTTCAGCCCCGCCAGCTCGCTCGCGAACGTGCCGCTCAGGTCGCGGTTGGTCTCTTCACCGGTCTTGAACAGCCGGAACGTGCCGGTGAAATCGCCGTTGCCGGCGAGCCGCCACGATTCGTCCCTGAAGAACAGCTCGCGCATGCGCGGAAAGTTGACGCGCGACTTCACCTGATAGCCCTGGTTCGGCCAGTGCGCCATGTCGACGTCGCCGGTCGCGACCGTCGTCGCGCCGTCGGTCTCCATGTCGATGCGATCGAGATGAATGCGCGGGCCGTCGATGACGAACTGCGCCTTCATGTTCGCCCACATCGGCACGAAGTCCTGAATCGCGACCGTGCCGCCGTTGAACGTCGCCGTGCCGTGGTAGTTCGGCACGTTGCGGATGTTGACGTCGAGGTTGCGGCAGACGACGCTCCAGGGGGTCTCGTGATCCTCGAACGTGAACTGCCCGCGAAACGCGCGCAGATACCTGAGCGTGGTCGTAAACCGCTTCGGTCCCGGCGGCTGGCCATCGTCGTGGCTGAAGCGGGGGAAATTGTGCGCGCCGTCCCATTTCTCGACCAGCATCTGCCAGTCCGTCATCTCGACCGAGCTGATCGTGACATCGGGATGCAGGCTGAACGCCGGCATCCAGTCCAGCGCGACCGCGATCCGCTTCGCGGTGAAGAACGGGCGGTCGCCGGCATGCAGACCGTCGATCGACAGGTCCTCGACCAGCACCTTGCCGGTCAGCAGGCGGATTCTCAGCGAGCCGATGTGGAGCGGACGCTCGATGTATTTCGAGCCGGCGTCCTCGGCCTTGCCGCGCACCGCCGGGCCGAGATCGATCGTGACCGATGCCACGATCGCGGCGCCCAGCAGCGCCACGAGAATCGTGAGGCAGAATGCGGCATAGCGCAGGATCGGATGGTTGCGGAGCCGCTTGAGCACGTTCACTGAATGACGACGAGCAACGCGCCGGCGTCCACCGACATCCCCTCACTCGCGTGGATCTCGGCGACCGTGCCTTCCCGGCTGGCGCGCAGCTCGTTCTCCATCTTCATTGCTTCGACCACCACGACCGGCTGCCTGGCGGCAACGAGGTCGCCGGCCTTGACGAGGACACGGACGACTTTGCCGGGCATGGGAGCGACGAGGCGTTGCGGCCCCGAGCCGCTGCCGGCGCCTTCCTCTCGCCGGCCCCACCGGCGACGGCCATTCAGCATGACGGCGACAGGCGTGGCGCCGACGTGCACCGTGAGCAATCCGCCAATCGGATCCGCCGCGATGCTGACTTCGTTCGACCGCACACTGTCCACGACCAGCGACAGCATGTGCGCATCGATACGCGCCGCGTCAACGTGGTGCAGGCGACCGTCGACCGAGACTGCAAAACCGTCGCCCGATCGTGTCACGACGACCTGGAGCCGGCGGCCGCCGATGTCCACTTCGTACTGCACCTAGAACCCGCGGAACGCAAGGCGCGCACAGCGCGCGAGGAACATCAATCGGCGTGCGGGCTTGGTGGCCTTGGCGTTCATGAGCTCCGAAGGCCCTCGCTCCGCGCCTGCGTGCGCCAGCCGCGTGACGCCGTCTGCTCCGGCCTGCCAGCCGCCGCGTCGAACGCGAGCGCCGATGGCGACATGACGGCCTCGAGCGCGGCGGCGATCGCCGCCGTGTCTTCCTCCGCCGGCGTCGCTTCGACAAACGGCCGGCCGTTGCGGGTCTTCAGCACGTCGTCGAGATAGGTGGTGTGGAAACGGCCGGCGAGAAAGTCCGGCTGGCCGAGCAACCAGCTGAAGAACGGGACCGTCGTCTTGATGCCCGTGACGAGATATTCGACCAGCGCCCGCTGCATCCGGGCGATGGCGAGCGGACGATCCTCGGCCCAGGCGACGAGCTTCGAGATCATCGGGTCGTAGAAGATCGGCACCTCGAGGCCGGGGGTCGCGCCGCTGTCGTCGCGGATCCCCGGGCCGGCCGGCACGCGCAGCTGCAGAATGCGGCCCGGCGAGGGCAAAAAGTTGTTGTCGGGATCCTCCGCGTAGATCCGGCATTCGATGGCGTGGCCGGCCGGACGAAGGAGCCGCTCGGGGTCGATATCGAGGCGTTCGCCGCGCGCGATGCGAATCTGCCAGCGGACAAGATCGACGCCGGTCACCATTTCGGTGATCGGGTGCTCGACCTGGAGCCGCGTGTTCATCTCGAGGAAGTAGAAGCGGCCGTCCTCGTCGAGCAGGAACTCGATGGTGCCGGCGTTGGTGTAGCCGACCGATTTCGCGACCGCGGCCGCCGCCGACGTCATGTGTGCGCGCAGCGCCGGTGACACGGCCAGCGACGGCGTCTCCTCGACCACTTTCTGGTGACGGCGCTGGATCGAGCATTCGCGCTCGACGAACGGCAGCACCGTGCCGTGTGTGTCTCCGAGGAGCTGCACTTCGATGTGGCGCGGCCGCGTCAACCGTCGCTCGAGATAGACGGCGGCGTCGCCAAACGCGGCGCCCGCTTCCGAGCGCGCCGCGCGCACGGCGCCAGCAAGGTCGGCGGCGTCGGTGACCGTCCGCATGCCTTTGCCGCCGCCACCGGCGACGGCTTTGACGAGGAGCGGGTATCCGATTGCCGCGGCGGCCTTCGCAATCTCGGCATCCGGCGCGTCGGGCGCGAACGGATCTTCGGTGCCCGGCACAACGGGGACGCCGGCGCGCTTCGCCGCGGTCCGTGCGGCCGTTTTGCTGCCCATTGTCTCGATCGCTTCCGGCGTCGGGCCGATGAAGGTCAGGCCCGCGTCGCGCACCGCGGCCGCGAAGTCTTCGTTCTCCGCGAGAAAGCCGTAGCCGGGGTGGACGCCATCGGCGCCGGATTTCTTCGCCGCGTCGATGATCGCGTCGATCCGCAGGTAGCTCTCACGCGGCGCGCTGGGACCAATCGCATACGCTTCGTCCGCAAAGCGCACGTGGAGCGCCGTCCGATCGCATGCCGAGTAGACGGCCACGGGCGACACGCCCAGTTCCCGGCACGCACGGATGATCCGTACGGCGATCTCGCCGCGGTTGGCAATGAGGATCTTTTTCAAGCGACACAATTGTACTCGTTGGGCGGACACGCGGGTCCGCGTGTGTCGGCCCGATTATCGCAGGGGCGGCGTGCTACTCGGGGGGCGACGATGGTGCGTGCCCTGCTCGTAGGCGTAGGCGAGCGTGAGAAGCCTCGGCTCGCTCCACGGCCGGCCGAACAGCTGAAGCCCCGCCGGCAGCGTGCCGTCGCGCGTGTATCCCATCGGCACCGTGATCGCCGGAAAACCGGTGCTCGGTGAAAAGAGCTGGCTGTTGTCGCCGCCCGGCGTATTCAGATCGCCGATGAGCCGCGGTGGGTTGCTCCACGTCGGGTACGCCAGCGCGTCCAGCCTGGCCGAGTCCATCAAGGCCAGTACCGCCGCGCGCAGCTTCGCGCGGAACTCGTCGCGACGCCCGCACGACGCGCTCTCCCCCGGCACGTCGTCGGCCGCCTGGCCGCTCTCGAGCCGCGCCTGAATCGACGGATGGAACCGGCGCGACTTGATGATCTCGTCGAGCGAGTGCATCGGTGTCTTGTCGCCGAGACGCCCGAGATAACGGTTCAGGTCGTACTTGAACTGGTTGCAGCCGCCGCCCTGGGCCCGCCGCATCTCGTCGAGCCCGGCGACCTCAACCGGATCGACGATTTCCGCGCCAAGCGTACGAAGCTCGCCGAGTGCGGCTTTGAAAACGGCGTCGACGCCGGCGTCCAGCGTCGGTGTGTCGTAGGCCTGGTGCAGGACGCCGATGCGCGCCCCTTTGAGGCCGTCGGCGCGGAGCGACGCCGCATAGCTGGCGGGGATGTGATCACTCGCCGCGCCGGTCACCGGATCGGCCGGGTCCGGGCCGGCGATCACCTGCAGCACAGCGGCCGTGTCGGCCACTGTGCGCGTCACCGCGCCGGCGATGTCGGCGCTGAGATTCAGCGGCACCACGCCCGAACGGCTCACCAGTCCCATCGTCGAGCGCAGTCCGACCAGCGCCTGGTGCGCGGCCGGTCCGCGGATCGAATCGCCTGTGTCGCTGGCCAGCGCGATGGCCGCGAAATTTGCGGCGGCGCCCGCCGCCGATCCGCCGCTCGATCCCGCGGTCACGCGGCTCGTGTCGTACGGATTGCGCGTGTAGCCGGGAAGGATCGAGTTGACCGTTTCGACCGGGCTGAACGCGAACTCCGCCATGTTCGACTTGGCGATCATCAGCGCGCCCGCGTCGCGCAGACGCTTGACGATGAACGCGTCAGCGCCGGTCATCATGCCTTTGAGCGAGAGGGATCCGGCCGTCGTCGGCATCTCGACCGTTTCGTAGTTGTCTTTGACCAGTACCGGCACGCAGTGCATCGGACCGACGGGGCCCGACTGCCGGAAGCGCCGATCGAGAACGTCGGCCGTTTTCAGCGCGTCGGGGTTCGTCATCACGATCGCGTTCAGCGCCGCGCCCTTCTTGTCGTGCGCGTCGATCCGCGCCAGATAGCGCTCGACAAGAGACCGGCAGGTCAGCGAGCCGTCACGAAACGCAGACTGAATCTGCGCGATGGTGGTTTCTTCAAGGCGGAACGGGGAGGGTGGCTGTGCTGAAAGCTGGGCGGCCGCGAGGAGCGCAGCGGCAACGGCGGTGACACGCATGGCCGTTAGTCTACGCAAGCGGAGGGGACGAAGGAAACCGAGATCACATAGAGAAACAGAGAAACAGAAACGAGCAGAGCGGGTGTTCGTGCGGCCGGCGGCTGGCGAAGCCAGCCGTCACGCAGACGAAAAAGGCGTCGCAACACGAACCACCTGCCCTCGAGGGTTCGTGATTGCGACGCCTTCTTTTCGTCTGCTGGCCCGCGTTGCGGGCCGGCCGCACTCACCGCTCCGTTCGTGCTCCGTTCCTCCGTTCCTCCGTTCCTCCTGTTGACTCGGTTCCCTCCGTACCCTCCGTTCCCTAGAAAAGGAACTTGGCCGCGAACTGTACCTGCCGTGCGGACCCCGAGTCGCCGGTCGGGAACCGTGTGTTGCTGATCACGCCGAACGACGTGCTGCCGACGGACAGAATCCGTCCAGGCTGACCGAGGTTCGCCTGGTTGAACAGGTTGAAAACCTCGATGCGGAACTGCGCGCGCGCGCTGCCCTGAAGCTTCACGTTCTTGATGATCGAGAAGTCGGTGTTGCCGAATCCCGGTCCGTAGATCGGGTTGCGTCCAAGGTTGCCGAAATGCGCCACCCCGGCGGCGTTGTACGGCAAGGCGAACACCGAGCTCGAGTTGCACGAGCCCGCCGCCGGCGCGACGATGCGCGGATCGCAGACGTTGGTCTGGCCGTCGAACCACTGGTAACTCACCGGGAACCCGTTCGCATCGTTGTTCGGGTGCGGGTTGATCGCGGGAAGCGCGCCGATCAGATCGGGCCGCACGATATTCGCGACGCCTGTGATCGTCGAGATGTTCGTCACGATATTCAACGGGTTTCCGGTCTGCGCCTGTTCGACGACGACGAGCTGCCAGCCGTCCTTCAGCCGGTTGCCATGGAACGGCAGCTCCCAGGTTGCGTTCACCGACATGCGATGGCGGACGTCGAAATCCGATGGGCCGACGCTGTCGGCGAGGTCGAAACTGTTTTGAGCCGTCAGGGTCCCGTCATACGAGTTCGTGTCGGTCGACTTCGACAACGTGTAGGAGCCCTGGAGCTGCAGGCCGTGGCTCAGGCGATGGTTCGCCGTGATCCACAGTCCTTTGTAGTCGGACGAGCCGAGGCTCGTCTGCTCGGTGATGTTGCCGAGGGCGGCTCCCGGAAGAATAGGACTCGCGGTCGACAGCCTGACGTACGGTCGCGTCGTGCCGCCCGGAGTCACGAACTGGTTGAAGTTGATCGGAATGCGCTGGCGGTCGCCGTGCGATCCGAAGTAGCCCACCATCAGACCCATCCGGCCGACCTCGCGCTCGACGTTGACGTTCCACGTCTGCATCCGGCCCGGCAGGAAGTTCGGATCGGTGAACGTCGGCGCGACGGTGGCCGCGGAGCCGGCGCTGTTGATCGCGTTGTCCATCCTGATATTGCTGGCCGCCGTGCCATTCGCCTGGCTCGACAGCGGATTCACGATCGGTGGGTTGCCCGTTTCACCGGCGAAGTAGCCGGTGTTGCTCTGATTGATCATGATCGCGTAGGCGCCGCGAACGACGGTCTTGCTGTCGCCGGTCGGATTCCAGATAACACCCACGCGCGGCTGGAAGTCGCTGCCGTTCTTGGTCACCTGGGTAAAGCCGCCCTGCCCGTTGATCTGCAGCAGCGACAGCGTCGCCGGGTCGAATGTCACCAGCTTGTTGTCCTGTTCCGTCGGCGAGGGCAGGTAGTCATACCGGAGGCCCAGGTCGAGCTTGAGGTTGGAGCCGAGCGAAAGCGAGTCCTGCACGAAGGCGCCGATGGCGTTGACGTACGCATTGAACGCCTGCGTCCCGAGCGTGATGCTGAATGCGCTGCCGAGTCCCTGCTGGAAGGCGGCGACGCTCGGATACGTGAACCGGCCCGGGTCGTCGCTGAAGCCGTAGTGCTTCACGCGCCGCATTTCACCGCCGAACTTGATGATGTGGTTCCCGTGGAGGTAGGTGGCGGTGTCGCCGACCGCGAAGGTGGTCACTTCACGGCCGCTCGGGAATCCCGCGGGGCCGCCGAAGAGCAGGCCCGGACCGGTGATCGTGATCGCCGGCAGCGCGATCGGGTTCTGCGTTTGTCCGACGTTGATGCCGAGCGCGCCCGTGTCGACCAGCGTCTGCGGGACGAACGTGATGCTGATGCGGTTGAATCCGGCGCGGACTTCGTTGACGAGCGCCGGGCTGAAGACGTGCGTTTCGTTGACCGTCATGATCTGACGGTGTCCGCCGCGCCTGTCGGGAAACCCCGGCACTGTCTGGCCCTGCGCGTTGGACTCGAGGCGCGAATCGGTTTGAAACGCGTAGTACAAATGAAGGTCGTCGTTCTGCCTGAGGTTGTTGCGCGAGTCGATCGTGTACTGGTCGATCGTGACCGGCGCCAGCGGCGAGCCGATCGCGCGGGTGCCGGTCAGGTCGTTCGCCACCGGAATGAACTGCAGCAGCTTCCTCGCCAGCGGGTCGGTCACGGCGGCGCGCTGGGCGTCGGTGAGCGTCCCCGAGTTCATGTCGACGCCCTGCAAGTGGCGGAGACCTTCATAGCTGCCGAAGAAGAACGAGCGATTCTTCACCACGGGCCCGCCGAGATTGACACCGAACTGCTTGCGGTTGAAGAGCGACTGCGGCGTGACATTGCCCGACGAATCGAGGCTCGCCGGATTGAAATAGTTGCGCGAGTCGAACTTCTGATCGCGGTAGAAGTCGAACCCCTCGCCGTGAAGCTGATTGCTGCCGGATCGCGTCGCCACGTTGACGATCGCCCCGGAGTTGCGGCCGTATTCGGCGCTGAACGTCGAGTTGTCGACCTTGAACTCCGAGACCGTGTTGATGGACGGCTGGAACGTCACCTGCGAGTTGGACAGATCGTTGAGATTGATGCCGTTGACCATCATATTGACCGAGGTCTCGCGGTTGCCGGCCGACATGAACGAGAACGCGCCCTGGCCGCGGAGCGGGGCGCTGAGTCCGGCGTTCTGGGGCGACGTGCTGCCGCCGGGCATCAGCGGACCGAGGTCCACGAAATGGCGGCCGTTCAACGGAATCTCCTGAACGGTCTTCTCGGCCATCACCTGGCCGACCGACACCGTGGCGGTGTCGATGAGCGGCGACGAGCCGCTGACCGTCACATTCTCGGCGAGCGTGCCGACGCTCAGCTTCAGATTGAGGGCGACGGTCTCGGCCGGACCGAGGTCGAACTCGCGCTTCTGATCCTGAAATCCTTCGATGTGCGCGGTGACCTCGTAGTGCCCGGGCGCGAGCGCGGCCGCGACATAGGCGCCCGCCGCGTCGGTCACCACGACGCGATCCTGATTGGTCGCGATGTTGTGGACGGTGATCGACACGCCCGGCATGACCGCGCTTTGCGGATCGGTCACTGTGCCCGACAGCGTCGCCGTAGACTGGGCGCGGGCCGCCGGCGCGACCAGGAGCGCGAGCGCCAGGGCGGCTGCGGCAATGGATCGAAGTCGTTGCATGAACATCCTCCGTGCAGGTTGAACAACGGTTCTACGACAGGCCGTAGGATGAAATACGGCCTTTGTCACGCGATGTCAATGGACATAAACGTCACATCGCGACCAGATTGTCGTTTTTTCGTCGGGAATCCAAAAATCCGCGATGCAGATGATCTACAGCGGGATGTTGCCGTGTTTCTTCGGCGGGTTCTTATCGCGCTTCTGATCCAAATTATTGAGCGCGGTAATCAGCTTGCGGCGGGTCTCGCGGGGGCGAATGACCTCATCGACGAAGCCGCGTGAGGCGGCGATATACGGATTGGCGAACTTTTCGCGGAACTCCGTCACCTTGTCGGCCCGCGCCGTCGCCGGATCCGCGGCCGCGTCGAGTTCGCGCTTATACAAGATATTTACGGCGCCCTCGGGCCCCATCACCGCGATTTCCGCCGTTGGCCACGCGTAGTTGAAGTCGGTGCGAATGTGTTTGCTCGACATGACGCAGTACGCGCCGCCGTAGGCCTTCCGCGTGATGACGGTCACTTTCGGCACGGTCGCTTCGGCGAACGCAAAGAGCAGCTTGGCACCATGCCGGATGATCCCGCCGTACTCCTGCACGGTACCGGGCAGGAACCCCGGCACGTCCTCGAAGGTGACGAGCGGAATGTTGAACGCATCGCAGAATCGTACGAAGCGCGCGCCCTTCACCGATGCGTCAATGTCCAGCGTGCCGGCCAGCACCGCCGGCTGATTCGCGACGATCCCGACCGGGCGGCCGTCGAGGCGCGCGAAACCGACGAGGATGTTCCGGGCGTAGTGGTGGTGCACCTCGAGGAAGTAGCCCTCGTCCACGATCAGGTGAATGACGTCGAGC
>Ga0105248_10004724_pt1 | contig 15082 bp, 10 predicted proteins | sample KBSS34metaG_FD_81524 | JGI IMG/M metagenome (GOLD analysis project Ga0105248, IMG submission 81524) | Switchgrass rhizosphere microbial communities from Kellogg Biological Station, Michigan, USA - KBS S3-4 metaG | ecosystem: Host-associated > Plants > Roots > Rhizosphere > Soil | place...
CGCCGCCGGCGAAACTTCCGTTCGCGACCTTGATCCCCTGCAACAGGCCGCCGAGCACGAGCCCCTGGCAGAACGCGGCGAGCGTCGAGCCGCCGCTGAACGCGATGTCCCAGATGCGGTGGTTGGGCTTGCCGATCCAGCGGAATTCGAACGACACGCCGCGCAGGATCAGCGCGAGCAGCATCGCGATGATCGGCAGGTACAACGCGGGCATGATGATCGCGTATGCGCGCGGGAACGCGACCATCAGTCCGCCGCCGCCGAGCACGAGCCAGGTGCCGTTGCCGTCCCAGAACGGAGCGACCGAATTCATCATCTTGTCGCGGTCGGCTTCGGCGGGGAACAACTGGAACAGCATGCCGACGCCGAGATCGAAGCCGTCGAGCAGCACGTACATCGCGACCGCGACGGCGAGGATCGCGGCCCAGATCATCGGCAGCATCGCGGCGTGTTCGCCGATCAGTGCGTTCATATCACCTGCTCCCCGCTCGCGGCTTCGCGCGCGGCGCCGCCGACCGCGGCGAGCGGACTGTTCGGCGCGCGGTCGTGCGAGGCTTCGACCGCCGCGCCCTGTGGGCCGTGCCGCAGCAGCTTGCGGATGTAGTAGATACCGATCGAGAACACCACGACGTAGACCGCGACGATCATCGCGAACGACATCAGCACGGTCGTCGCAGGCAATGGCGAAATCGCGTCGGCGGTGCGCAGGATGCCGGTCGCGATCCATGGCTGGCGGCCGGTTTCGGTAACCATCCATCCGCAAAGGATCGCGATGAAACCGAGCGGCCATGCGTAACCGATCGGTCGCAGGAACCAGCGCGCGTCGAACAGTTTTCCGCGCAGCCAGAGGAAGCCGCCGACGAAACCGATCGCGATCAGCAGCATGCCGATGCCGACCATGATGCGGAATCCGTAGAACACCGTGGGCAATGGCGGGCGTTCGCTGGCGGGCACGTCCTTGAGGCCGGCGATCCGTCCGTCCCAGCTGTGCGTGAGGATCAGGCTGCCGGCGTGCGGGATTGCGATCTCGAAATCGTTGCGCTCTTCCTTCGCATTCGGCCAAGCGAACAGGATTAGAGGAACCGGACCGTCGTTGCTCCAGTGCGCTTCCATTGCGGCGACTTTCGTCGGCTGGTAATGCTCCGTATTCAATCCGTGCGCATCGCCAATCAGCAATTGCAGCGGTGCGAGCGCGAGCACCATGCCGAGGCCCATGCGGATCATCGTGCGCGCTTCGGCGTCGAACCGTCCGGCGATGCGATAGCGTGCACCGACTGCGAGCACGACGACCGATGTGCTCAGGTACGCCGCTGTCAGCATGTGCGCGAAGCGGTACGGGAAACTCGGGTTGAAGACGATCGCGAACCAGTCCACCGGGAACGCGATGCCATCGTGCATCTCGTAGCCGGCGGGCGTTTGCATCCAGCTGTTCGCCGAGAGGATCCAGAACGCCGAGATCGCGGTGCCGATCGCGACCATGCATGCCGACAACACGTGCGCCCATTGCGGCACGCGGCTGCGGCCGAACAGCAGGATGCCGAGGAAGGTCGATTCGAGGAAGAATGCGGTCAGCACTTCGTAGCCAAGCAACGGCCCGATCACGTTGCCGATCACCACCGGCAACCGGCTCCAGTTGGTGCCGAACTCGTACGAGAGCATCAACCCGGACACGACGCCCATCGCGAAGGAAACGGCGAAGACCTTCAGCCAGAACTTCGACAGCCGCAAATAATGTTCGCGCCCGGTGCGCCAGTGCAGGATCTCGAGGGTGGCGATGAACGCCGACAGCCCGATCGTGAAACCCGGGAAGATGATGTGGAAACTGATGGTGAACGCGAATTGGAGACGCGCGAGCAGCACCGGGTCAAGCGTGGACATCCAATCCATGCGCGCATTGTATCGCGCGAATGCGGCAGCCAAGCCTGACACCGCAGCAAAATAAGCCGTCACCCCAGCGAAGGCTGGGGTCCAGTTCCTGATTCTTCTTCGGTAAACAAAGACAGAACTGGATGACCAGCCATTCGGCTGTTGAGAAGCTCTTCCAGCCTTCGCTGGGATGACGAGCAAGAGCTTCGCTGAGAAGTTAGGGGATTTTTGGGGCCTACGCGCCTTCGCGAACGGGTCCGTCGATGGTGAGCAGTCGCACGCCACGACCATCCTCCCTGCGCAGGCCATGGCAATCGAGGTCGAGGTTGATGATGCGGTCGACGATGCTCGCGCCGGGCCCGGGGAATACGCCGCAGGCGCGGTTGCGTCCTTCGAACTTGCTCAGGTACAGCGCGATGTCGGCGAGGTTGAGGATCTGGTCGCGGTTCAACTTGCGGGCGACGCTGTCCGACGACCACGCCATCGTGGTGAGCCCGAGCGAGCAGGTCACGATCAACTCCTGCCCCGCGGGCAAGCGGATCGGTTCGGATCCGATCGACGCGAGCAGCCGTGTAGCGAGTTCCACCGAGCCGGCTTCGCTGGCGCCACGGCTGATCACCAGGAACTCTTCGCCGCCCCAGCGCAGCGCGACGTCGTCCTCGCGCAGGATCGCGCGGATACGGCGACCGATCTCGATCAGCACGATGTCGCCGGTCTCGTGCCCGTAGCGGTCGTTGATGAGCTTGAAATGATCCAGGTCCATCAGGCAGAAGGTGAAATCGCCGGAATTGGCGCGCCTTCGATCCGCTCCAGACTCGTCCGCAGCGCCCTCCGGTGGCTGGTCGAGGTGCACGTCGAGATAACGCCGGTTGCGCAGCCCGGTCAGCGCATCGGTGAGCGACGATTCGGTGAGTTCGACGTTCATCGCCTTCAGCTGTTCCTTCTGCTCCTCAATCAGCCGGTTGCGCTGCTGGAGCGCCATGCGGCTCTCGAGCAAGGCCTGGAACGAGGCTTCGCGCTCGCGCGACGCATGGCAAGCGCGCGCGTGGTAGCGCACGCGGGCGGTCAGCTCGAGCGCGCTCGGCAGCTTGACCACGTAATCGTTCGCGCCGCGACGGAACGCTTCGACCTTGGTTGCGGGGTCTTCCGTTGCCGACAGCATGACGACGGACACGTCGGTCAATGCCGGATGCGCGCGGATCTGCGAAAGCAGTTCGAGCCCGTCGATCGGTTCCATGTTGAAGTCGAGCAGGACCACGTCCGGCCGGAATATCAGCGCGGCGGCGATCGCGCTCGCAGAGTCCGAATGCAGGTGCACTTCGAGTTCCTCGGCGTCGGCAAGCATGCCGCGCACGGCCTCGAGGATGATCGCCTGGTCGTCGATGACCAGTACGCGCAACGCTCCGGACATCATCGGCTCTTCCTCCGGAAGTGCCGCACGAGCGCCGGCCCGATGGCCGACAGGGCCAGCGATTGTTTCGTCGCGCCGGCTTCGATCGCCGCACGCGGCATGCCGAAGACCACGCTGCTGCCTTCGTCCTGGGCGATCGTGAGCCAGCCCTGGCGTTTGAGTTCGCCCAGCCCCACTGCCCCATCGCTGCCCATGCCGGTAAGCACCACGGCGGCTCCCGGCGTCGGCAGCTGCGCCAGGCTCAGGAACAATGCGTTGATGCCGGGAACGTGCAACTCGTCGGCCTGCGCGGGATGGATGGAGAACTGCAAGGACGACGACAACACGAGGTGGCCGCCCGGTCCGGCAAGGTACACCCTGCCAGCCTCCGGCGTCTCGCCGCGCATCGCCATGGAAACCGGCATCCGCGACTGCCCGCCCAGCCATTCGACCAGCCCGCCGCTGAATTCGCCTTCGATGTGCTGCACGATCAATACGGCTGCGTCGAAATCGGCGGGTAATTGCGCGAGGACTTTCGCGAGCGCGAGGGGGCCGCCGGTCGACGCGCCGATCGCGAGGATGCGCGGCTGGTGCACGGACGGTCTCGACGCAGGAGTAGGCCTCCTCGCCGGCGTCTCGCTGACTTGCCCGACCAACCGTTCCATGCGCGTGAGCAGGCGCTGCGCGCCGATAACCTCGCCTTCGTCGTCGATCGCTGGCGGTTCGATCAGGCCGAGTGCGCCGTGGCCCATCGCCTCATAGGCGCCGGAAGCGGCATTCGTCGATGCGAGCGCGATCACCGGCGCGCCGCAACGCAGCAGGTCCGGCAGCTGCTCGGCCTTGTTGCCGAGCATCTCGAGTTCCACCAGCAGCAGCTGCGGGGCGAGCTTGCGGCACGCCTTCTTCAGCGAGTCGATGTCGCTCGACTGCGCGACCATGTCGAAACGGCCCCTCGCGAGGCTGCGCCGCAACGCTTCGCGCACGAGGCGTTCACTGTGGGCGACGATGAGTTTCATGAAACCTGGTTTCCGGTTTCCATGACTTCCGCCTCGCCGATCAGCCCGTGCACGACATCGACGAAGCCGTGTTCCTGGAAGTCGCTCTTGGTGAGGTAGGCGTCGGCGCGCACTTCCATTCCTCGCGCGCGGTCTTCCGGACGGTCCCGATACGACACGATCACCACGGGCAGGCTGCGCAACCGCGGATCCTGCTTGATCGAGCGGGTCAGTTCGATCCCGTCCATGCGCGGCATGTCGACGTCGGTGATCACCAGGTCGCAAGGCCAGTCGCGCAGCTTGGTCCAGCCGTCCATGCCGTCGACCGCGACTTCCACTTCGTAGCCGCGCGCGCTGAGCAGCTGGCGCTCGAGTTCGCGCACCGAAATCGAATCGTCTACAACGAGCACGCGGCGGCGCCGCTGCACCGCGCCCGTGCCTTCGTCCTCGCGCAGGCGCGCAAGGTGGCGCTCGCGGTCGAGCGCGCCGTGCATGAGGTCTTCGACGTCGAGCATCACCACCGGCGCGCCATCGGGCAGGATCGCGAGCGCCGCGAGGTCGGTCACGCGGCCCAGGCGCGAATCGAGCGGGCGCGTCGCGAGGTCGTACTCGCCGAGCACCGCATCGACCACGAAGCCCGCGCGCCGCCCTTCCTGGCTGACCACGACGACGTCGACGTAGTCGCCACGCAGGCGCGATTCGCCGAGGTCGAGTTGCTCGGCAAGTGGCACCAGGCCGATGTTCTGGCCTTCGATCGCGAGGTACTGCATGCCCTGCCGCGCCTGCACCGTCGCGCGTTCGACGCGCACGAGCCGTTCGATGCGCAGCAGCGGAAATGCATAGGCCTCGCCCGCGACCTGCACGACGACCGCGCGCGTGACCGCGCGCGATATCGGCACCAGCAGGCTGAAGCGCGTGCCGCCACCGCGCGTCGAGTACAGCCGCACGCTGCCGTCGAGTTCCTTGAGCATCTGCCGCACGACATCCAGGCCCACGCCGCGCCCGCTGATCTCGCTGACCGCCTCGCGCGTCGAGAAGCCCGTCCCGAACAGCACTTCGCCGAGCGCCTCCTCATCGAGCTCGGCAGCGTCCTGCAGGGGCATGCGGCCATCGGCGACCAGCTTCTTGCGCACCGCGTCGAAGTCGATGCCGCCGCCGTCGTCGGACACATCGAGCGCGAGCATGCCGGCGCGGTAGGTCACGCCGACCCGAATCTCGCCCTCCTCCGGCTTGCCGGCATCGCGGCGGACCTCGGGCGATTCGATGCCGTGGTCGACCGCGTTGCGCAACAGGTGCGTGAGCGGTGCGTCGAGGCGTTCGAGCACGTCGCGATCCACCGCCACCTGCGCGCCTTCCAGCACCGCGCGCGCGCGCTTGCCGAGCTGCCTGGCGATGTCGCGCACCATGCGCGGGTAGCTCACCGCGATGTCGCTGAACGGACGCAGGCGCGTGCTCGTCGCGTGGTGGTAGAGGCGCTCGTTGAGGTCGAACGATTCGCGCTGGTAGGCGCCGAATTCCTCGAGCCAGGTGTTGACGTCGTGGCGCGATTCGGAGAGCTCGTGGCGGATGTGCGCGAGTTGCGCGCCGACGCCGCTCTTGCTGCTCGGCGCGCCCATCTGGTGGTGGAGATCGTCGAGCATCCGCGAGATCTGGCCCATCTCGCGCCGCAAGCGCTGCTGGCGTTCCGCGAACGGCTTCAGCCGGCGGTTTTCGACCATGCCGGTGCCGGCGAGCGCGATGAGCTTGCCGACGTGGCTCGCACGCACGCGCAGGATCGGATCGGTTTCCTCGACGTGGATGTAGCTCGACGGATCGGCCGCCTGCACGGTCGTCGCGGCGGATCCCTTCGGCTCGGTCACCAGCACGCGCAAGCGGTTGCGCAATTCGTTGGCCGCTGCGATCGAAGCGGCCGAGCGGTCGTGGCCGAGCGCGCGCAACTGGTCGACCGCGCGCAACGCGATGTCGATCAACGCCTCGTCGATCGGCGGCGGGCTGCGCTGCGCGTTGCTCATGCGGTCCTCGAGCGCGTGGGCGAGCGCGACCGCGGCCTCGTTGCGCACCGCGCGCGCGGCGCCCTTGATCGAATGCGCGGCGCGCATCAGCGGTGCGATCAGTTCGAGGCGGTCGGGCTGCTGTTCGAGTTGCAGCAACATGCGATCCATCACCGCGCACTTCTCCTCGACCTCGGTCGCGAACAAGGCGAGCAGGCGCGGATCGGCGGTGTCGTCCGCGGCCGGCGCGGGTGCCGATTCGAGCAACGTGCGCAGCCGATCGAAGCCACGTACGAGCGAGTCCCCATCGAGGTCGGCGAGGAATTCGAGGGCGTCGAGCGCATCGGTCGCGCGCTGGGTCTGGACCTGGCGTCGACGTCCGTCGCTCCAGATCGTCAGCATCGACTCGATGAAGTCCGGCAGCGGCGAGTCGCCGAGCGCGCGCGCTGCGCCGAGGAACGCCTGCAACCGCCGTTGCCACTGCGCGGCGCTGGTCGCGTCGTCGCCGAGCGCGAGCCGGTTGGAAAAGCCGCGCAACTGCGGCAGCAGCCGGTGCAACTCCTCCTGCATGAGCGGCCAGAGTGCGTTCATGCGAACAACGCCTGTTCGAGCAGCTCGAGCACGACCTCGCCGTCGAGCATCGCCACGTGTCCGGCATCGCGCGGGAACAGGCCGGCCACGCAGCCGCGCAAGGGATCGGGCAAGGTGTCGGGCGCCGGCTGCAGGTTGTTTTTCGGATAGTGCTGGAGGCCGGCGACTTCCTCGCAGCGGAATGCGAGCACGTGCGCATCGCTGTCGCCGACGAGCACCATGCGCGCAGTGCCGCTGGCGTCGCTGCGCGCGCCGAGGCCGAGCAGTTCGCCGAGCGCCACGCAAAGGTGCAATTCGCCACGTACGTTGACGACGCCTTCGAGCTTGCCGGTCGTGCGGTGCGCGAGCCGGCGGATCGGCTGCCGCGCGGCGACCTCGGCGACCAGCGCAGGCGGCAAACCGAGCCACTGCTGCCCGAGCCGGAAGACGAGAGCGGCGACGTGGCTGTCCTGGGTGACGTCGTGGGGTTGCCACTGGTCGCTGGAATCGACCTCGGACTCGCGATCGAACAACGTGCGCGCCGCGTCGGAGAAGATCGGGCAATTCCGGCAATGCAGCGACTCGATCAGCATCGGGCAGCTCTGGTCGCCGCCGTACACGCCGATGCGCCGCCAGCAGTGATCCAGCACTTCGCTCATGCCGCGCCTCCAAGTCGCTTGCGCAGGCGTTGCGCGCGCTTGCGCAAGTCGGCGGCGAGGTCGTGGCGACCGAGCCGTTGCGCGAGCGCAATGCGATGGTCGATCGCGGGAATGTGGTCGCGATCGAGGTAGCACACGCGCGCGAAGACCTCGTCGGCCGCACCGAGGTTGGCGCGCGCGGTCTCGATGAGCCCGAGCAGGAACAATGTCTCGATGTCCTCGGGATGCCCTTGCAGGCGTCGCGCGCAGGCGTCGCGCGCCTCGTCGAGCCGTCCGGCGTCGGCAAGCTCCTGCGGCGTCGGCTCAACGACCTTCGGACGCGCGCTCGCGGCACGCGCGGGCGCCGGCGTGGATGCGGGCGACGAAATCGGCTTCGTCTTGCGCGCCGTCGATGGCCGCCTCGTGGATTCCGCCGGTGCTTGCGTCGTCGCCATGCGGATGTAGCTCAGGGGACAGCCGCCTTCATAGGGCCGCAACTCCGTGCTCATGGCATGCAGCACCTCGGCTTGCCCCGCGAACAGCAGGCCGCCCGGCACGAGCGCCGCAAGCAGGTTCTCGAGCAGGCGCGCGCGCGCCTCCGGATGCAGGTAGATCAACAGGTTCCTGCAGAACACCACGTCGAATGCCTCGGATGCATCGAACAGCGCCGGATCGAGCGCATTGCCGACCCGGAAGCGCACGCTGCGCTTGATGCCCGCGGCGATCGCGAATCCGCTCGCGCGCGGCTGCACCCATGCGTCCTGGAGCGATTTGCCGCGCAGCGCGCTGTTGCGGAATACACCCGCTTGCGCGCGTTCGACCGCGGTCTTCGAAATGTCGATGCCGAGTACCTCAACGTCCTCGGGACGCAGGCCCGCCTCGACCAGCGCGATGACCGCCGAATACGCCTCTTCCCCGCTCGCGCACGGCAGGCTCAGTACGCGCAGCGGCCGGCGGTCGCGATGGTGCTTGGCGAAACGGACCAGGTCGGCGTACTGGTCGCTCGCGCGGAAGAACCACGACTCGGGCACCACGAAACGCTCGACGATCTCGAAGAATGCGTCCGGGTGTGCGACCGCCTTTCGGTACAGCGCTTCGTCGTCGGCGACGCCGAGCGCCGTGCGCGATTCGGCGAGTGCGTCGTTCAACACGCGCGCGCCGAGCGAATCGGCATCCAGGCCGATGCGCTGGTGCAGCAACTGCAGCAGCGCATCGCGGCTCACGACGCGGCCTCGGCCACGAACAGCGCTTCGAGCTCGTCGGGCAGTAGCGCGGACGGATCGAGCAGTTGCGGAAGATCGCGCTGGTCGGCGAGGTGGTCGCTGAGCCACGGGGCGCTCGGCAAACGCAAGCCCGGGATCGTCGCGGTCACTGGAAGCAGATCGAGCACGTCCTCGGCGAGCAGGCCGATCAGGCGTTCGCCGGCCTTGCCCGACAACGCGATGATGATGATCCGGCTCGACCGCAGCGGCTGGCAGTCGCGTCCCAGCACCAGCCGGCACAGGTCGACGACCGGCGTGAGCGTGCCGCGAAACGGCAGCAGGCCGATCACTCCTGAGGGTGCGAGCGCAAGCGGGCGCAGCTCGCGGCGCGGCGAGACTTCGACCACCGCCGAGATGGGCAGTGCGAGTCGCATCGGGCCGGCGCGGAAAGCAAGGGCGAGCATCGCCGTGCTGCCGTGGCGATCAGGTGCCGACGTGGAACAGTGCGATTTCCTGCTTCAGCACCGAAACCGCGTCGCGCAAGCTCTCGGTCGCACTGTTGAACTCGCGCAGCGACTGCGAGGTCTGCCGCGCGCCGTCGATCATCTGGCCCATCGCGTCCCCGATTTGCCCAGCCCCTTGCGACTGGCTGCGCATGCCGTGGTTGACCGCGTCGAAGCGCTCGGACAGCGTCTTGACCTGGGTGATGATCTGGCCGAACTGGCCGCCGACCTTGACCACGTTGCCGACGCCGCTCTTGACCTCCTCGGCGAAGCGGTCGATCTCCATCACGCCGGCGGACACGGCGGTCTGCATCTGCTTGACCATCTGCTCGATGTCGAGCTTCGCGACCGCGGTCTGGTCGGCGAGGCGACGGATCTCGCGCGCAAGCACGAGGAAGCCCAGGCCCTGTTCGCCGGCTTTCTCGGCCTCGATCGCAGCATTGATCGAGAGCAAGTTGGTCTGGTCGGCGACCTTCGAGATCGTGGTGACCACGCCGGTGATCTCGGCGGCCTCCTCGCGGATCGCGGCCAGCCGCGCGGCCATCGTGTTGGCGGCGCCGGCGAGGCGTTCCATCGTGTTGTCGAGGTTGCGTAGCCCGGCCTGGCCATCCTCGGCCATGTCCGCGGTCTGGCCGGCGACGATGTTCACGCCTTCCATCGTGACCAGCAACTCGGCGCTGGTCGCGGTGATCTGCTTGACCGCGGCGGCGATCTCGTTGGTCGACGCGCCGAAATTCTGCACGGTCGCTTCCTGCTGGCGGCTGGTCGCGGCGAATTCGGTCGCGGTGCTCATCAGTTCGATCGAGGCCTGCTTGGCGCGCATGACCAGGCCGCGCAGGCTCAGCGTCATCTTCTGGATCGCCTGCAGCAGTTGCCCGGCCTCGTCCGAGCGGGTGGTCACCGGCACTTCGGTGGCGAGGTCGCCCGACGCGACGCGATTGGCGATCTCCGAGGCCATCTTGATGCGCGTGGACAGGTCGGTGGCGGAACGGTGCGCGTAGAACGCCATGAACCCGACCACCGCGAGGATCGCGATCGCCAACGCGATCAACAACGTGGTCTGGTTGGCGATGATGATCTTCGCCTTCGCCTCGAAGGCCTCGTTCTGCTGGTTCGCCTGTTGGACGACCTGGTCGATCGCGAGCCGGTGCGCCTCGTAGCGCTGGTGCATCTGCGCGAGGACGGCTTTCGCGCGCTCGTGGTCGCCGGCGCGGATCGCCGGTATGAACTGCTCATCGCGCAGCTGGAAGAACTGCATGGCGCTGCGGTAAGCCGTGACCGTCATCAGGTCCTTGATGGAATTTTGCGGCAATTCGCGGCGCCAGAATTCCTGTCGGCTCTCGTAGTCGACGCGCAGCTTGTCGCCGCGCTCGATCAATTCGCTGATCTTGCTCGGGTCGGTTTCGTCATTGAGCTGGCGCGTGACCAGATAGGCTTCGATGATGTATTCGGGCGGCGGCAGGATGTCGGCGATAAGGTCCTTTCCGGACACGATCTGCTCGTAGATCTTGCCCTGCACGCGCACCTGGTCGATCGTGTACCAGGTGACGATGCCGAACAGCAGGAACAGGCCGGCGAACGCGGCCACGAGCAAGGTCAGCCGACTCGCAAGATAAGACTTGGCCATACATGCATCCCCGTTTGTGGGCAGCCCGATTACAGCACAGTCGGTCGTGACCGGATAGCGCGGGAAATGGGTTCAGTTGGGGCCGTCGACAAACCGCTGTCTCGAGCACGTCCCACGCCCTGGACAAGCGAACGAGCCTTACGTCGTCGCAGGCTCCAGCAGGTTCGCGTGCAGCAACTCCGCATCCCACGCGCGCAGCTGTTCGTCCCAGTCGCCGAGCATCGCGAGGTAGAGCAGCTTCTCGAACTCGGGCCCGAAACGGCGGATCACCGCATCCGGGTCGGGCATCAGCCGGCCATCGGCGATCAGGCCGAAATGCACGTGGTTCTGGTAACTCATGATGCTGATGCCGATGCCGACATTGCCGGTCTGCGGCACCCAGAACATCATCTCGCGCAATTTCTGGCCGGCCATGTACAGCGCCATCTTCGGACCCGGTACGTTGGTCGCGACCGCGGTCGCCTTGCGGCTGAACAGGTCGAGCGCCATGCGTTGCACGCCGACCGGCGCGAGCCCCATCGCGGCGAGCAGGCCGAACGACACGATCGCCTGGCGCGAGGTCTTCAACTCGTGCATGTGCGCGGCGACGCGTTCGAGGCGGCGCACCGGATTGTCCTCGCCGACCGGCAGGTCGAGGAACACCAGCCCGAAATGATTGCCGAGCTGCTTCGCATGCTTGAGCGGGCGCAGGTTCACCGGCACCGTCGCGCGCAGGGTCACGCCGTCGATGTGTTCGCCGCGATCGATCAGGTAACTGCGCAGCGCGCCGGCCGCCGATGCCATCAGCACGTCGTTGACCGTGCAGCGGTAGGCGCGGCTGACCGCCTTCACGTCGGCGAGGTCCAGCGGCTCGGCCCAGGCGACGCGCTTGCTGACGCCGAGGCGTCCCTTGAGCACGGTCGGCGGATCGTCGGGCAGCGAAACGGCATTGAGGAGTTCGCGCGCGATCTCGCGGCCTTCGTTCGCGAGCACCGCCGCGAGCGAGGGATCGTTGTACAACTCCATGCCCTTGGCGAGAACCTGGCTGCCGAGCTTGCGGTATTTCTCGAAGCCTCCCTTGCCTTTGCCGGGGGGCTTCTCGTCCTTGAGCCACACGCTCTCGAGGTCGCTGCCCTTGCCCGCTTCGGCCGTCGTGTCGGTCAGCGACAGCAGCACCTGCACGAGCGCGATGCCGTCGGCATAGCAATGATGGATGCGCGCCACGAGTGCGCTGCCACCGTGGTATCTCTCGACGAGGTGGAATTGCCACAGCGGCTTGGTCTGGTCGAGCGGCGTGGACGCGAGGTTGCTGACGAAGCGTTCGAGTTCGCGCTTGCCCGCACGACCCGGTAGTGCCGACAGGCGCACATGCCAGTCGAGGTCGAAGTCCGCATCGTCTTCCCAGATAGCGCCGGTCGGGCCATCGACTGCTTTCTGGCGGAAGCGCGGGTACGACAGGAAGCGCGTCTTGATGACCTTGCGCAGGCGCTCGATCGGCATCGGCGTGTCGAACATCAGCACGCCGGTGATCATCATCAGGTTGGTCGGCCGCTCCATCCGCAGCCACGCGGTATCCACGCGCGACATCGGTTCGCGGCGGATCTTCTGCTCGGTCTGCGGCTTGGCCATCGCACGGTTCCTTGCTTGCGGGGCCAGTGAATCATGCAGCGAGGAACAGCGTCAACGTTGGCGGGCGTGCAGCGCGCAGCGGGATCGCCGACGCGCGCATGGAAAGTACTTACTCAAGATAGGTACGCGGTATCCGCTGGTTCAACCCGGTCAGGATTTCGTATGGAATCGTGCCAGCCCAGGCAGCCACGTCCTCGACGCGGATCGCTTCATCGCCCTGGCTGCCGATCAGCACGACTTCGTCCTCGTTGTACGCACTGTCCCAGCCGATGTTGACCATGAACTGGTCCATGCAGATGCGCCCCGAGATCGGATAGCGCTTGCCGCGAACCAGCACCTGCCCGCTGTTCGACAGTGCGCGCGGGTAGCCATCGCCATAGCCGATCGGCACGGTGACCACGCGGCTGTCGCGCTCGACGCGATAGGTGGCGCCGTAGCTGATCGTGCGCCCGGCCTTGACCACCTTGAAATAGACCACCTGCGAGTGCAGCGACAGCGCCGGCCTGGCAACCACCGTGCGCTTCGCCGCGGGATCGGGATACACCCCGTAGAGCAGGATGCCGGGGCGCACGAGGTCGAGGTGCGTCTCCGGAAAATTCAGCACGCCGCCGCTGTTGGCGAGGTGCCGCACGGGCATCGGCGCGCCGAGGCGGTCGAAGTGCGCGCACGCCTCGGCGAAGCGTTGCACCTGTTCCATGGTCATCTTTGATGCCGGATCGTCCGCGCACGCCAGGTGCGAGTAGATGCCGCGAATCTCGCACCAGCGCGAAGCGACGGCCGCCGCGATGAACAGCCCGCAGGTTTCGCTGTGCACGCCGATGCGTTCCATCCCGGTGTCGACCTTGAGATGGATGACTGCGCGCTTGCCGAGCGCTTCCGCCGCGGCCTCGACCTGGCGCAGCTTGTCGAGCGAGGAAACCGTGATCTCGAGATCGTTGGCGAGGAACTGGTTCAACTGCGGCCCGAAGATTCCTCCGAGCACGAGGATGGGCGTGGCGATGCCGGCGCTGCGCAGCGCGAGGCCCTCTTCGAGGAATGCCACGCCGAGTTGGTCCACGCCTTGCGCGGCAAGATAGCGCGCGACCGGCACGAGCCCATGGCCGTAGGCATCGGCCTTGACGATCGCCATCACCGGCACGCCGGTGCGCACGCGGATCTGCGCGAGGTTGTGGCCGATGCTGGGCAGGTCGACGCGGATGCGCGTGGGGCGCTGCTGCGCGAAGAAATCAGAAGCCATGACGGGCGATCTCCACAACCACTCCCGGGAAAACCAGCGTCAGTGTAATCGCTGCATGGAGCAACGCGTCCGCAGGGCTACGGCGAAGACCGTCACGATGAGGCGGACGACGCGTGCGGCCCGGATGCGGCGCAGTAGTCAACAACCGGATGGCCGGTCGTTCCGCTGCGAGCGTGGATTCACTCGAACGAGCCGACCCGATCCCGCGCAAGGTTGTCGAAACGCGTGTATTCGCCGAAGAAACGCAGGTCGACCTTGCCGGTCGGGCCGTTACGCTGCTTGGAAATGATGATCTCGGCGAGGCCCTTCTTGTCGAGGTCGGTCTTGTTGTAGACCTCGTCTCGGTAGATGAACATGATCACGTCGGCATCCTGCTCGATGCCGCCGGATTCGCGCAGGTCGGACATCACCGGGCGCTTGTCGGTGCGCGATTCGAGGCTGCGGTTGAGCTGCGAGAGCGCGAGCACCGGCACCTTGAGTTCCTTCGCGAGACCCTTGAGGCTGCGCGAGATTTCGGAAATCTCGTTGGTGCGGTTCTCGTTCATGCCCGGCACCTGCATGAGCTGCAGGTAGTCGACGACGATCAGGCCGAGGTCGTGGTCGCGCTTGAGCCGGCGCGCGCGGCCGCGCAGGTCGACCGGCGACAGGCCCGGCGTGTCGTCGATGAAGATCTTGACCTCGGACAGCATGCGGATCGCGCTGTTCACGCGCGACCAGTCCTCGTCCTCGAGCTGGCCGGTGCGCAGGCGCGAAGCATTGACCCGGCCCATCGACGAGATCAGGCGGAACGCGAGCTGCGATGCCGACATTTCCATCGAGAAGATCACCACCGCCTTCTTCGATTTGAGCGCGGCGTATTCGGCGATGTTCACCGCAAGCGCGGTCTTGCCCATCGAGGGGCGCGCGGCGAGGATGATCAGGTCGGTCGGCTGCAGGCCCGCGGTCATCTCGTCGAGGTCGATGAAACCGGTCGGCAAACCGGTGACGGCGCCCTGGCTCTCGTAGCGTTCCTGCAGGACCTGGAACGCGTCCTTCATCGCCTCGCGCAGCGACACGTAATCCTTGCGCCCGCGGTCGCCGAGTTCGGCGATCTTGAACACGCGCTCCTCGGCCTTGTCGAGCACGTCCTTGATCGCGACGTTGCCGGGCTGGAAGCCGTCGTTGACGATCTCGGTGCCGGCCTCGATCAGCCGCCGCAGCACGGATTTCTCGCGCACGATCTCGGCATACGCGGTGATGTTCGCGGCCGACGGCGTGGTGCTTGCGAGTTCGATCAGGTAGGCGCTGCCGCCGATCTGTTCGGCGAGGCCATTGGAATCGAACCATTCGCCGAGGGTGACCACGTCGAACGGCTTGTTCTTCGCGGACAGGTCGCGGATCGCGCGGTAGATCAGCCGGTGGTCGCGACGATAGAAATCGTCTTCGTCGAGCTGGTCGGCGATGTGGTCCAGCGCA
>Ga0105248_10004725_pt1 | contig 15078 bp, 10 predicted proteins | sample KBSS34metaG_FD_81524 | JGI IMG/M metagenome (GOLD analysis project Ga0105248, IMG submission 81524) | Switchgrass rhizosphere microbial communities from Kellogg Biological Station, Michigan, USA - KBS S3-4 metaG | ecosystem: Host-associated > Plants > Roots > Rhizosphere > Soil | place...
ACGGCGCAGCTTCGCGCGATAGTCGCTGCGGCCGAACCCGTCGGTGCCGAGGACCTCGAAGCGCCGCGCCACATCTCGACGCACCTGGTCCGCGTAGTTGCGCATGTAATCGGTCGCAGCCACCACCGGTCCCGCATGACCTTCGAGCGCCGACTCGATGTAGCTCTTGCGGCGCGGCTCGGTCGGATGCAGCAGGTTCCAGCGCTCGACGCTCATGCCGTCGCGACGAAGCTCGTTGAAGCTCGTTGCGCTCCATACGTCCGACTCGACCTTCCAGTCATTGCGCAGAAGATCGCCGCCGGCCATCACTTCGCGCAGGATCGTCCCGCTACCCATCAGCTGCACGCGCGGTCCGCGGCCCTTCCCGCCCTCGGCGAGCAGGTAGAGTCCCTTGATGATGCCCTCCTCCGCGCCCTTCGGCATCGCCGGGTGGGGGTAGTTCTCGTTCATCAGCGTGACGTAGTAATAGACGTCCTGCTGCTCTTCGTACATGCGGCGGATGCCGTCGCGGATGATGACGACGACTTCGTACGCGAACGTCGGGTCGTACGAGACGCAGTTCGGAATCGTCGACGCGAGGATGTGGCTGTGACCGTCCTCGTGCTGCAGTCCCTCGCCGTTCAGCGTCGTGCGTCCTGCGGTGCCGCCTAAGAGGAAGCCGCGACAGCGCATGTCGCCCGCGGCCCACGCGAGATCGCCGACGCGCTGCAGTCCGAACATCGAGTAGTAGATGTAGAACGGGATCATCGGCACGTCGTTGGTGCTGTAGGACGTCGCGGCGGCAATCCAGCTGCTCATGGCGCCGGCTTCGTTGATGCCTTCCTGCAGCACCTGGCCGGCCTTGTCCTCGCGGTAATACATGAGCTGGTCGGCGTCCTGAGGCCGGTAGAGCTGACCGACGGCGGAATAGATGCCGAGCTGGCGGAACATTCCCTCCATGCCGAACGTCCGCGATTCGTCGGGCACGATCGGAACGATGAACTTGCCGATCGTCTTGTCGCGCAGCATCGTGCCGAGCATCTGCACGAACGCCATCGTCGTCGAGATCTCGCGCTCGCCGGAACTTTGCAGCAGGCGATCGAATGTCGCGAGCGGCGGCGGCGCAAGCGACGTCGACTTGCGCCGACGCTGAGGCAGCGCACCGCCGAGTGCCGCGCGCCGCTCGCGCAGGTACTGGCCCTCGGAACTGTCCGGAGGCAGCGAGATGAACGGCATGTCGCCGATCCGATCGTCGGGCATCGGGATGTCGAAGCGGTCGCGGAATTGCTTCAACGCATCCTGCGTCATCTTCTTCGCCTGGTGCGCGATCATCTGCCCCTCACCCGACTCGCCCATGCCGTAACCCTTCACCGTCTTGGCGAGGATCACCGTGGGCTGATCCTTCGTCGCGACGGCTGCCGAATACGCCGCATAGACCTTGAACGGATCGTGGCCGCCGCGATTCAATTTCCACACTTCGTCGTCGGAGAGATCGGCAACCAGCGCCTTCAGTTCGGGCGAGTTGAAGAAATGCTCGCGCACGTACGCGCCGTTCTTGCTCTTGAAGTCCTGGTACTGGCCGTCGACGCACTCTTCCATCCGCCGCAGCAGCAGGCCGTCCTTGTCCTTCGCGAACAGCTTGTCCCACGCGCCGCCCCAGACGACCTTGATGACGTTCCAGCCGGCGCCGCGAAATACGCTTTCGAGCTCCTGGATGATCTTGCCGTTGCCGCGCACCGGACCGTCGAGGCGTTGCAGGTTGCAGTTGATGACGAAGATCAGGTTGTCGAGCTTCTCGCGCCCCGCGAGCGAGATCGACCCGAGCGACTCGGGTTCGTCGCATTCGCCGTCGCCGAGGAACGCCCAGACTTTGCGGTCCGCGGTCCTGGCGACGCCGCGCCCGTCGAGGTACTTGAGAAAGCGCGCCTGGTAGATCGCCATCAGCGGACCGAGTCCCATCGACACGGTTGGGAACTGCCAGAACTCGGGCATCAGCCACGGATGCGGATACGACGGCAGGCCTCCTCCTTCGCTTTCCTGGCGATACTTGAGAAGCTGCTGCTCCGTCAGCCGTCCCTCGATGAACGCGCGCGCATAAATGCCCGGCGCAACGTGTCCCTGCACGTAAACGAGGTCGCCGCCGTGGTCCTGCGACGGCGCGTGCCAGAAATGATTGAAGCCGATGTCGTACAAAAGCGCCGATGACTGGAAGCTCGCGATGTGGCCGCCGAGCTCGGACGACTCCTTGTTCGCGCGAAGAATGATCGCGACGGCATTCCAGCGCACGGCCGCGCGGATGCGGTGCTCGATCTCGCGGTTCCACTCGGGCTTGCGCTCGTTCTCCGGACGGATCGTGTTCATGTACGGCGTCGTCGCGAGGAACGGCGGCATCGCGCCCGTGAGCCGGGCTTCCTCGCGCAGCTTGCCGAGCAGGAACTGCATGCGCTCGACGCCCTGGTACTGGACGACGCTGCGCATCGCGTCGATCCATTCCTGCGTCTCGACGGGATCGTGATCGTTCAAGAGCATGGAGCTTCTCCTAGCATCGCGCGTGATCGTGATTATCGGACGGCAGTTCCGTGTGCGGCGGGGTCAATCCGAAGGCAGGCCCTGGACGCCAAAGAGCTCTTCCAGATGCGGACTCATCGGCAGATTGAGGCGCAAGCCGGACGGCAGCGGCTTCTGAAACCATCGATCGTAGATTGCGACGATCTCCCGGCTTCCCGAAAGTCGGCGAAATGCGTTGTCGACGACCTCTGCGAATTCCGGATCGTCCTTGCGCAGCATCAGCGCGTAATCCGCATAAGTGAGGAAGTCCCCGACAACGCGGAAGTCGCTCGCCTGCCGCGACTGCGCGAGCATGCCGTAAAGCTGGACGTCGTCATTCGCGAACGCATCCGCCTTGCCCGCGGCCAGCGTGCGGAACGACTCGTCGTGGTCGCCTGCAAACACGAACTTCATGTCGAGCTTCTGGCGTGACGCAAGCCGTGGAATGGCCGTTTCATGAACGGTGCCTCGCGTCAGCACGACGGTCTTGCCGTTCAAATCGCGAAAATTGAGGATGCCGCTGCCTCGGCGCACCATGAGCTTCGTTCCCGTCACGAACATCGTTGGCGAGAACGCGTGGGTCTTGCGTCGCTCGGCGTTGTTCGTCGTCGACCCGCATTCGAGGTCGACGTCTCCATTGCGCACGAGGTCGAAGCGGTTCTCGGGTGTCACGGGCCGATAGACGACACGGATGCTCTTGCCGAGCTCGTTGACGACCTCCTCGACGACGATTTCGCACAAGTCGAGCGAATAGCCGATCGGCTTGCCGTCGGCATCGAGGAACGCGAACGGCGGCGAGTTCGTCCGATGCCCGAGCACGATCGTTCCACTGTCGTCGATCTTCTTGAGCGTACCGGTGTACCGTGCCAGGGAAACGGGCGCCTGTGCGAGTGCAACGGAGTGCATGCAGAGCGCGAAGGTCGCCGCGATGCAGAGCCACAGCGACGCGTTCAGGAAAGGCACACGTCCCGTCTGGGCAGGCGACCTCGATCGACGCGCCCACGAGCACTGCGCGAGGATGCGGCGATCCGTCGCAAGCCATGCGCCGTCATTCCGTCGATGTGGACGAGAATTAATGGAAGACCTTCGCGAATCGTTGCCGTCGGCGGGCGCCGTACCACCGCGTTCCCCCGCTCGCGAAATGATGCGCATCCAGCGAATCGTATCTTTGCCCGGATGCCGCGCCCCGTCAAGCGCATGCGGCCCGGTAATCGTACCGCGGCAGGCCAACCGCAACGAACCTTGTACGGTCGGCAAAAGCTCTCGAAGCCGCGTCAGGACCGAACTAGCGGACGCGGCTCGCCGTTCGGCAACCGCACATTGCACTCGGAGAAGATGCGCGCGGTGCTTGCGCGGCAGACGGCGGAATCGAGCCGCCGGTAGATCTCTCCGATCACGTCATCCTTGGGAGAGAATACGTTCTCGCGCCCGATCGCTTCCATGTAGCCCCCGCGCTCGAGCACGTCCCGGACGGCGTCCTTGACGAAATAAAGATATAACCCGCCGCCGATGGCGCGGCGGCGCCGGGCCTCGCGCGCGAGCAACTCCGCACCCGAGATGTCGACGAGATTGATGCCGCTCGCGACGATCAGCAAGTGCTTCTGCCGCGGCTCTTCGGCGTCGACACGGTGAAACGCGTCTTCCACGTGCTCGACCGCGCCGAAGAAGATGGAGCCGTTGATGCGGAGCATCTTGAGTTGCGGACAATCGGGCAAGCCGGTATCGGCGTCGAAGTTGAACGTATTGCCGCGATAGTCCGGCTTCACGTCGCGAATGCCGGGCCGCGCGGCCTTGTTCAGGAACAGCAGCAGCGACAGGATGACACCGGCATAGATTGCGGTCGCGAGGCCGAGAAAGAGCGCAGCGAGGAGCGTGACGACCATCACGCCTGCTTCCGCTCGGTCCGTGCGGAGCACCGCCCGGATGCGCGTCACGTCGATCAAGCCATAGGCAATCAGGAACAGCATCGCGGCGACCGACGCATACGGCAGATAGGCGGCGAGCGGCGCAACGACGAGCACGATCAGCGCGAGAAAGAGCGAGGAGAACACGGACGCAAGCGGCGTCCGCGCGCCCGCTTCGTAGTTCGCGCCGCTCCGATTGAACGAGCCGGCCGACGGAAACGCCGAGAAGAAGCTGCCGGCGACGTTGGAGATTCCCTGCCCGATGAACTCCTGGTTGCTGTCGATGCGCTGGCCGGACTTGAGACCGATCGAGCGGCCGACGCCGATCGCGAGCGTGAGCGCGAGGATGGTGTTGGCGAGCGCCGTCGGCGCTGTCTTGGCGAGCGTGTCGAGCGACAGGTCCGGCATGGACAACGGCGGCAGTTGCGATGGCAGCGCGCCGACCATCCGAATTCCGCTCTGATGACTCGACGCCCAATCGAGTGCCACCGCGAACAGGCTGCCCGCCAGTGTCGCAGTGATCATGTAAGGCACGCGCCGAACGTATTTGCGCGCGAGCATGCCGACGATCAGCGTGAAGACGCCGACCGCCGTGACCCACGGATTGAGACTGCCGATCTGCAGCGCGAGCTGGCGCAGCGTTTCGATGAACGACGCTTCGGCAGGGATCGGAATGCCGAAGAACGATTTGACTTGCGATGCGGCAATGAGGATCGCGGCACCGGTCGAGAAGCCGATCAGGACGGTGTGCGAGATGAAATTCACGAGTGCGCCGAGCCGCGCGATTCCCATCGCAAGCTCGAATGCGCCAGTCAGGAACGTGACCGTCAGCACCAGCCGGATGTACTCGGGCGTACCCGCCGGTGCAATCGGCGCAAGGCTTGCGAACAGCAGGATTGCGACGGCGTTCGTCGGGCCCGCTACCATGTGGAAGCTCGACCCGAAAAGCGCCGCGAGCGCCGGCGGAATCATTGCTGCATAAAGTCCGTATTCGGGCGGCAATCCCGCGAGAATCGCAAAGGCGACGCCCTGCGGCAGCCCGAGCATCGCGCCGCTCAGGCCGGCGATGATGTCCGCGCGCGCCGTCTGCCGGGTGACGCGCGGCCACCAATCCAGAAACGGAAAGACGCGCGCGAGCGACCTGCGGCCTGCGACCGGCTTGGGCGGACCGTCGGAATCGAACACGGCTCGCGCTACACGGCGCGCTCGGACGCGGCGCGAGCCGGATCGGTCAGTACGTGTAGAACATCCGCTGGATCTGCTTCGTGTCCTTGGTCTTGGTCAGCGCGAGCATGAGCAGGATGCGCGCCTTTTGCGGATTGAGCGTGTCGGATACGATGAAATCGAGGTCGTCATCCTTGGCTTCGCCGTTCCGCGCAACGATCCCGTTTCCCACGCGGCTCGCACGCACGATGACCACGCCTTTCTTGCGCGCCTCGATCAGCGCCGGCTCGACGGCCGGGCGCGCGAGACTTCCGTCACCCACGCCGGCATGGACGAGTCCCACGTCACCGGCGCCGACGAACGCATCGACGGCGGTCCGGTTCATGTTGGCATAGCCGTACACGATATCGACCGCGGGAAGCTGGTCCAGATTCGACACGTCGAATTCGGTATCCGCCGTGTGGCGTCGGGTCGACTGCCGGTAGAAATGCGGCTTGTTGTCCTGCATGTAGCCGAGGAAGCCGAGCTCCCAGCTGCGGAACGTGTCGGTGTTCGCCGTGTTGGTCTTGGTCACATCGCGGGCGCCGTTGATCTGGTCATTCAGCACGACGAGGACACCTTTGCCGACGGCGTCCTCGCTGCCCGCCAGGATCGTCGCGTTGTAGAGATTGATCGGGCCGTCCGCCGAGATGGCCGTCGACGGGCGCATCGCGCCGACGATGACGACGGGCTTGCGGCTCTTGACGACGAGATTGAGGAAGTACGCCGTCTCCTCGATCGTGTCGGTGCCATGCGTGATGACGATGCCATCCACGTCGTCCTGGCGCAGCAGCTCGTTGACGCGCTTCGCGAGCTTCAGCCAGGACTCGTTGTTCATGTTCTCGCTGGCGATCTGGAACACCTGTTCGCCCTTGACGTTCGCGGCCGCCTTCAGCTCGGGCACCGCCTCGATCAGGCGTTGCACGCCGACCGTCGCCGCGGTGTAGCCGACGGTCGCCGTGCTGCTCGCACCTGTGCCGGCGATCGTGCCTCCCGTTGCAAGGATCACCACATTGGCAAGCTTGCCGGCTTCGCGAGCAGCCGTATACGATGTAAACGTTGCAAGTGCGAGTGCAACGCAAAATGCGCTGAGGGAGCGGCGGAAAGCGCGTTCCTGGTTCATGGTGCCTCCGTTCGATTAGCCGGCATCGCCTGCCGGCGCGTCATTCGCGCGATTGAAGCATCGGCCGTGGCCGCGTGAGCACGTCCGGCCGCAGGATCTCGTCGAGCCGCTCGCGCGACAGCAGCTTCTTCTCGAGGACGAGGTCCGACACGCTGCGGCCGGTTGCGAGTGCCTCCTGCGCGACCTGCGTTGCATTTGCGTATCCGATGTACGGGTTCAACGCGGTGACGATGCCGATCGAGTTGTCGACGATCGCGCGCAGGCGATCGCGATTCGCCGTGATGCCGCTGACGCAGCGCTCGGCGAGCGTCAGGCATCCGTTGCGCAGATGCGTGACGCTCTTGAACAGGCTGTGCGCGATGATCGGCTCGAATGCGTTGAGCTGCAGTTGCCCGGCCTCCGCGGCGAAGCTCACGGTGACGTCGTTGCCGATCACTTCGAAGGCGATCTGGTTGACGACCTCGGGAATCACCGGATTGACCTTGCCGGGCATGATGCTCGACCCCGCCTGCATCGGAGGCAGGTTGATCTCGTTCAGGCCGGCGCGCGGGCCGCTCGACAACAGGCGCAAGTCGTTGCACGTCTTCGACAGCTTCACGGCGACGCGCTTCAGCACACCCGACAACTGGACGAACGCGCCGCAGTCCTGCGTCGCTTCGATCAGGTTCGGTGCGGTGACGAGCGGAATGCCGGTGATCTCCGACAGCCGGCGGCATACGAGGCCCGCATATTCGGGATGCGCGTTGATGCCGGTGCCGATCGCCGTCGCACCGAGGTTGATCTCGCGGATCAGCGACGCGGCCTCCTTGAGCCGCTCCTCGTCTTCGCCCAGCATGACCGCATACGTCGAGAACTCCTGGCCGAGCGTCATCGGAACGGCGTCCTGCAGTTGCGTGCGCCCCATCTTCAGCACGTCGCGAAACTCATCCGCCTTGGCCTCGAACGCGCGCCGGAGCACCGCCATGGCATCGACGAGCCGCAAGATGCCGAAATAACCGGCCACCTTGAGCGCAGTCGGATAGACGTCGTTGGTGCTCTGGCTCACGTTGACGTCTTCGTTCGGATGCAGGTACCGGTACTCGCCCTTCGCATGGCCGAGCAGCTCGAGACCACGGTTGGCAATGACTTCGTTGGCGTTCATGTTCGTCGACGTGCCCGCACCGCCCTGGATCACGTCGACGACGAACTGGTCGTGCAGCTTTCCCGCCCGGATTTCCTCGCACGCCTTCACGATCGCCTCGCACTTCGTGGCGTCGAGCATGTCCAGTTCGCGATTCGCGAGCGCCGCCGCCTGCTTGATGCAAGCGAGCGCACGGATCAGGTCCGGATAGATCGCGATCGAATTGCCCGTGATGGGGAAGTTCTCGACCGCCCGCAACGTATGCACGCCGTAGTACGCATGCGAAGGAACCGGCCGGTCGCCGAGGAGATCGTGCTCGATGCGTGTTTCGGATGCGGTCATGGTGTGTGCGCCGGACATTGCGGCCCGGCGTTCCTCATCGTGTTCGGCGTCCCGGACCGACCGTGACCGGATCGCGCACAATATCGGCTCCGCTACAGAACCGGGAGACTTCCATGTTCAATTGCAGACTCCTGCAGGCGGCGGCGCTCATCACGGGTTTCGGCCTGACGACCGATGCACCCGCCGCTTCGTTTCGACTGACGAGCCCCGACTTCAAGCCGGGAGGAACACTGGCGTCGGAGCAGGCCTTCGATAGCTTCGGCTGCACCGGAGAGAACGTGTCGCCCGCCCTCGAATGGTCCGGGGCGCCGAAGGACACGAAGAGCTTCGCGCTGCTCGTGCACGATCCCGATGCCCCTACCGGAGGTGCCGGGTGGTGGCATTGGCTCGTGTACAACATTCCCGCGGGAACCTCGAAACTGGCGAAAGGCGCAGGCAAGGCCGACGGTGGGGCATTGCCGCCGGGGGCGATGAACGCCGTGACCGACTACGGGACGCCGGGCTACGGCGGTCCCTGTCCACCCGAAGGCGATAAGCCGCATCGCTACGTCTTCACGCTGTACGCGCTCAAGGTCGAGAAAATCGACGTGCCGAAGGGCGCGACCGCATCGCTCGTGGGCTTCATGGTGAACGCGAACGCCATCGCTAAGGCTTCGGTGACAGGCATGTACGGTCGCACGAAGAAGTGACGCCGCGGCGTCGCGTTCATTCGGTCGGCTGACCCATCGCCTCGAAGATCGATTCGAGTTGAGGGCTCATCTCGATCCCGAGCCTTCGTCCCGACGGCAGCTTGCGCAGGAACCACTGCTCGTAGATGCGCGCAAGCTCGCGCGACTCCGCGAGCTGCTCGAACGTGCGCTTGATGAGCGCGGCGAACGCGGGGTCGTTGCGACGGAACATGATGCCGTACGGATCGTACGACAGGTAATCGCCGAGCACGTAAAAGTCGCGGGGATTCGCTGACTCGCCGGCCTGCGCGTAAAGCAGCGCGTCGTCGCCGGCCCACGCATCCACCTTGCCTGCGGCGAGCGCCGCGAAGGATTGGTCGTGATCCCTGAAGAGAACGGTCTTGATGCCGAGGTTTTCCCGCGCGTTGATGGCGTTGATCGCCGCCTCGTTGGTCGTGCCCTCGGTCACCGCCACCGAGCGGCCCTTCAGATCACGGTAAGTCTTGAACCTGGAGCCGCGCTTCACGAGGAGCTTGGTGCCGCTCACGAAGAAGATCGGCGAGAACGCGACCTGCTTCTGCCGCTCGGTGTTGTTCGTCGTCGATCCGCACTCCAGGTCGACGATGCCGTCGACGACCATCGGGATGCGCGTTTGCGGGTTGACGGGCAGATATTTGACCTGCAGGTCGTCGACGCCCAGCTCGGCCTTGATGGCGTCGACGATCGCGAGGCAGAGGTCGATCGAATAGCCGATCGGCTTGCGGCCCGGACCCACATACGAGAACGGCACCGACGCATCGCGAAAGCCGATCGTCACGGCGCCCGTGGTGCGGATCTTCTTGAGCGTCCCCGTCAGCTGCTCGACGCCGACGGCATCCTGTGCGAACGACGACGGCGTACCGATCATCGACGCGCACGCGACGAGTACTGCTAAGACCAGCTTCCCTGCACGGCTCATGATGACCTCCCTGCGAGGCGGCGCGGAGCACCGCGCCGCCTCCGCGCTACGCGGCAACGGGCGTAAGGCCTTCGTCCGCGTCGATCTCCGCCTGCGCGGCCGCCTCCGGCCGGAGCTCGCCTTCCCACTTCGCGACCACCGCGGTGGCGATGCTGTTGCCCACGACGTTGGTTGCCGAGCGGCCCATGTCGAGGAACTGGTCGATGCCCATGATCAGCAGCAGCCCCGCTTCGGGAATGTTGAACGTCGCGAGCGTCGCGGCAATAACGACGAGCGATGCGCGCGGAACGCCTGCCATGCCCTTGCTCGTGACCATCAGGATCAGCAGCATCGTGATCTGCTGCGCAAAGTCGAGCTGGATCTTGTAGGCCTGCGCGATGAACAGCGTCGCGAACGTGCAGTACATCATCGAGCCGTCGAGGTTGAATGAATAGCCGAGCGGCAGGACGAAGCTCGTGATCTTCTTGCTGGCGCCGAAGCGTTCGAGCTGCTCGAGCGTCTTCGGGTAAGCCGCCTCGCTGCTTGCCGTGCTGAAGGCAAGCATGATCGGCTCCTTGATCAGGCTCACCAGCCGCACGATGCGCGGGCCGAGGAACACGAAGCCCGCCGCGGCAAGCAACACCCAGAGCAGCAGGATGCCGAAATAGAACTCGCCCATGAACTTGCCGTACGTCCACAGGATGCCGAGGCCCTGCGTCGTGACGATCGAGGCCATCGCGGCGAACACGGCGATCGGCGCGAGCGACATCACGTAGCCCGTGACCTTGAGCATCACGTGCGACACCTGCTCCACCCAGTCGATCACCACGCCCGCCTTGTCGCCGAACGCCGAAGCGCCGGCCCCGAAGAACACCGAGAAGATGACGATCTGCAGGATCTCGTTGTTGGCCATCGCCTCGAAGACGCTGCGCGGCACGAGGTGGGTGATGAACTCCTTGAGCGAGAGCGAGGCCGTCTTGAGATTCGTCGATGCGCTCGCGTCGGGCAGCGGCAGATTGAGCGAGTCGCCCGGTCGAAGCACGTTCACGAGCAGCATGCCGAGCAGAAGCGACATCAGCGACGCCGACACGAACCAGCCCATCGTCTTGAGCCCGATGCGCCCGAGCGCCTTGCCGTCGCCCATGTGTGCGATGCCGACCACGAGCGTCGAGAACACGAGCGGTGCGATGATCATCTTGATCAGGCGCAGGAACACGTCGGTGATGAGCGAGATGTAGCCCGCCACGGTCTTCGCCGACTCGGGTGTCGGCAGGAGCTCGTGACACATCCAGCCCACGCCGATGCCTGCGAGCATGGCGATCAGGATCCACGTCGTCAGCTTGCCTCTCACGGTCTCCTCCTCCTCGTGTGGTAGGTCTCGCGCTTGCGCGGTATCGCCGCCAGCGCGAACGTGCGCCGGAAGTCTGTTTAGAATACTAGTCCCACATGTTTAAAACAACAAACACCCCCACCTTCCATGCAGCAGATCGACATCGGCGAGCGCCTTCGACGGCACCGGCAGCACAAGGGACTCTCGCAGCGCGCGCTCGCGCGACTGTCCGGCGTCACCAACGGCCTCATCTCCCAGATCGAGCAGAATCGGATCAGCCCGTCGATCGCGTCCTTGAAGAAGATCCTCGATGTGCTCTCGCTGTCGCTCGCCGATTTCTTCACCGGCGAAGATGCAGCGACGCCCGACTATTTCTACGACCGCAAACGCCTGCCTGACCTCGGTAGCGGCGACGTGGCGGTCTTCCTGGTCGGCGCCGGCATCCGGCATCGCGCGATGTCGATTCTGCATGAGGTCTATCCGCCGGGCGCGGACACGCAGGTTTACACCCATGCCGGCGAGGAAGGCGGCGTCGTCACGAAGGGTCGCATCGAGGTGACCGTCGCGGGGCGCGTCAAGGTGCTCGGGCCCGGAGACGGATACTACTTCGAGAGCCGGCTTCCGCATCGCTTCCGCAACACGGGCACGACTGCGTGCGAAATCATCAGCGCCAACGCTCCCCCTACGTTCTAGGGCCTGTCGGACGATCCTGCTCGCATCGCTGTACGGCAGCCATCGAGGATCGCTGCAGACCTTCTGCGTTCCGTCGATCATCCTGCCGATACTCCGGGCGTCGGCGGGGCATCCCACACCACGCGGCGTTCCCCTTCCTCGAACCGATCGAACCCGAAGGTCCAGCTCTGCGACGGCCACCGGTATTCGACGTCCCGCGTCTGCGGACGGTACACGGCGGTGTACAGCGTGCCGTAGCCGTGCGCGAACGCCGTGGCATACAGCGGCGGTCGCAGGAACGACGCAACGAGTTCCTCAGGGGTGCGGGCGCCGCCGCGAAGCTGCGCATACAGGAAGCGCTCCCGCGCGAGCGTCGAAGTCGCCTTCGCGTGCTGCTCCCATTCGACCTCTTCCTGATGATTGGCAGCATACGGAACGGCACGGATCATGGCAGGCTGATCGGGGCGCAAATACGCGGTTGCGAATCCGCCGGTTGCGTCGAGCACGGTGACGTTGTACGACATGTGCACGGGAACGCGCTCGAACACCTCGATCGCCTCGTCGGTCGTCGTGCAGAACTCGAGGACGTAGCGCAGCACGAGCGGAACGCCGAAGCCCGCGCCGATGACCTGACGACCGCCGAACGACAGCGAAACGGCGAGGCCGTCCTCGTTGATCCCGTCCAGCGCCCCCCACATGCAGTCGTTCATCGAAATGACGCGCCTTCCGTTCCAGGCGGTCTTCAGGATGACGCCTTCGCACAACTGCGGGCTGTAATCGTAGTTGCGAACGAGCAACGGCGCATCGTCGGACCAGACGGCCTGCGAGCATGCAAGCAGATAGCTCGGCGGACAAAACGACGACAGGAAGCGTGCGACGAGATCGGAATCGCCCGCGAGCTCGACCAGGCGCTCGTAGGTCGGAACGAGCTTCGGCATGTGCGCGCGAAGTGCGCGCAGCGATGAGAGGTAACGCGGCCTTGCCTGCTCGCCGTCCTTGAGGAACCAGCGCTCGTACGCCGGCCAGAAGCGCTGGAACAGCGCCTGCCATTTGGGGCCCGGTGTGTCCTCGTCGATTGCCTGAAATACGAAATCCATTGCTTGCCCGAACGTCTAAGCAGTGCGCGTCCATGCCGCGGAGACGACGGGGCTGCCGCGATCCGTCACCGGCCAAAGGCCGTCGCGTCAAAGAATCTTGAACGCGCCGGCCGCCGGCGCCGCCGGCTGCTGCGGAGCCTCCAGCGGCTTGCCGTAGTAGTACGACTTCAGTCCCTTGACCCAGTTGTTCGCGCGCTCGTTCAGCTCGAAATCCTCGGTCATCGAGCGGCCCCGGGTGATCAGGATGCCGAGGTCCGCGCCTTCGTAGCGGTAATCCCCTGGACCGGTGATGCGCAGGAAATACGCTTCGCGCTCGCTTTCCACCGCCGCACGGTGATAGTCGAAGCGGTGATACGACACGGCGCCGTCAGGGCCCTGCTTCCAGATGCCGGTCGGCGGCGCCTGCGTAACGATGTCGACGTTCGCGTCGGTATGCTTGATGACGACCTGGCTCCAGCTGTCGATGAACTCGGGGTCCGCCCAGCGCTCGTTCAGCGCTTCGACGTCGAGATCGAATTCCTGGCCGCTGAATTCGAGCAGATGGAACAGGAACAGCGGAACATCGGCGTACGCGAACGCTGCATGGTTGGTCATGGGGCTTGCGCCGCAGACGCGCGGATTGAGCTCGCCGAGGTAGACGTCGCCGCTGTCGCGGTCGATGAGGAAGTCGAGGTCGAAATACCCGCGATAGCCCTCCTGCCACAGCTGATTGCCGAACTTGAACGCCATGTCGCGCGCCTTTGCGCGCACGCCTTCCGAGAACGCTCCCGGGAAAACCTCGTTGCCGCACCAGCCGCCCTTGTACGGCGTCAGGTCCTTCTGCCCCACGATTTCGGTGAGGAGCGGGCCGACGATCGTTCCACAGCGCGTGACACATGCCTCGAGCGTCGAGCCGCGGCAGTTGATGCGCTTCATGATCTTGACTTCGGGATCCGCGGTGATTTCCGCCGCGTGCTTGTGCCACTCCGCCTCGTTGCTGATGAAGAACGTCGTGTGACCCGAATCGCCGAAGGCCGTCTGGATCACGACGTCGTCGCCGAGTCGCGCATCCACGCAGATGCTCCGCAAGTGCGCGTAGCTTTCAACCCTGGACAGCGCATTCGGGACACTCGGCACGCCGGCCTTGTTGCCGATGCGCACGGTTTCCATCTTGTTGTCGCAGCGGCTGCGCAGCGCCGCGGGCGGGAACCACACATCGAATCCGAGCTCGCGGCAGAGCGCCTCGCTCTTCTCGTCGAACATGAGGAACACGGCCACCGGCTTGCCGCCGCGTCCGCGCACGTAGTCGATGACCTCCTTGTGCTCGAGCAGATAGTTCGTGATGTCCTCGATGCCCTCGAACTCCGCGTGCTGCGTCTCCTTCGGCACGAAGACGTTCGGGTGACGTCCGTCGAAGCAGTCGATGTAATTGATGTACTTGAAGTGCTGGACGCGCTCGTCGATGCCGGCCAGGTTGAAGTTCGTCGCGCTGATGAAATAGATCGGGCACTCGTTGCGGTGGAAGAACAGGCGCACGTCGGAAATCGTTCTGAGCTTCTTCATCGTCTCCCCTTTCGATTCTTGCGCGTGGCACGCCTTCAGGGCATTGCGGGCGCTTCCACGAGCGGTGACCCTGCGTCGGCTTTGGCCGTCACCGGCACGCCGTCCTGCATCAGGGCTTCGTCGGTGAAAACGCGAAATCCGAGCTCGTGCCGATAGCCGTGGATCTCGCGCGTATCGAGCGCGTCGATGAATGCGAGGATCCCGGCGCTGACGACCTGCCCCGGCACGAGAATGGGGAACCCCGGCGGGTACGGGATCACGAACGTGGCCGATACGACTTCCCGGCCGAGCGCAATCATCCTGGAGAGCTCGCCCATGGTCACGTAACGGCACAGCTCGTCGTTGTACGCCATGAAGTACGCCTTGCGCATGTCCCCTTCGGGCGTGTCGCCCCCTTCGCATCGGAAGAATGCGTGGAAGTGGCTGAAGTCGGGAAGCACCGGCAACCGCTTCGTCAGCGACTCGACGTTGAGGGCGTGCAGCTTCGCCTGCGGCACGCTCATGTCCTCGTTGCGGCTGTCGAGCTCCTGCGCGATCTTCACGAGCACCTCGATCAGGTAGGCGACCGAGCTGCGCGTCGAGCCGATGTTCGTCATGAACAGCACGGTGTTGCG
>Ga0105248_10004728_pt1 | contig 15072 bp, 14 predicted proteins | sample KBSS34metaG_FD_81524 | JGI IMG/M metagenome (GOLD analysis project Ga0105248, IMG submission 81524) | Switchgrass rhizosphere microbial communities from Kellogg Biological Station, Michigan, USA - KBS S3-4 metaG | ecosystem: Host-associated > Plants > Roots > Rhizosphere > Soil | place...
AGGCTGCGTCTAGGCCCGAGCCGCCTACTCGCCACACGAGGACGCCAATCTTGCAGCCTGGGTTGAGGTTAGAAGTGACTAATGGCAGCGGCGTGACGGGGCTAGCCAAGCGGACATCGTCTTCCCTGCAAAAGAAAGGGTATGCCATCGCCAGATTGACGAATCAGGTACCGTATACGCAAAAGGTCACTGAAATACAGTACCGAAGCGGCGAACAAGAGCAGGCGAATCGACTGAACGCGCTTTTGTCACAACGTGTGAAGCTGGTCGAATCGCACCAGCTCAGCCCGGCAATCGGCATTAGATTAGTGCTGGGCCACGACGCCGCAAAGGGCTTCACGTTCACCCCGGTCGACAATCGCAATACGCTCGCTGACAACTCCTCCAAAGAACCTCTGATATAGTGCGATGTATGGTGTCCACAACAAACACTGGTGGATCGGCTGGATGAAGCGCCGTTGAAACGATTGGTACCCTGCTCTTGACGCCCGCGGCGCACCTGCGCCTAGGACGGTGTGGGCCTCCTAATGCTTCGTCGCTTGCGCCTTCAGAACTGGCAATATCTTTTCAACGTCCCGAAGGACTGCGTTGATCGAAGTAGGCCAGGCGAATGGCGGTGGTCCGGTATCCAAACACGGTTCCACCATGGCGCGCGACACTTGATGACTCTCTTTTGTATTTCCCATCTCGACGAATACGAGACGCCCGTCCGGTAATGCCGGCATAAGCCTTATGTTCGTGGCTTGCCCAAAAAATCGGCAACGCTCTATGATGAGCTCGACAAGCCGTTGCTCGGATAATCCGCGTGGTACAACCAAGACCAGTTCCCTCCAATCGGAATGATATTATCAAGCGGCTCCAAACTCCCGTGTCTATTAGGTCCCACTGTTAGCAAATAATCACGGCGAACTGATGAAGTGCATAGCAATCCTGCGAGCGAACGTGCGCGATCTTCAAGCTCGTTGCACGATTGGTCAACTAGAAACTCGAGTTTTTCGTTCGGCACGGTCGGTCGTGCACGTATGGTTGCAGCGGTGCCCTGTCTGCGCGACAGACTCAGCGTTGTATGTGACGAATTCAATGTGCTTCATGTCGCCGACATGAAAGCCCTGTGATTCAAAACCAAGCTTCAGCATGCTTTCGCGTTCGTCGTGATAACCGGCGGCGAACAATGACCCACGAAGCTTAGTGTATGCACGCGTTGAAGGTAATATACGAACGCGGCGTATCACAGGGGAAGCTGGGGACACATCTTTCATTGATTCTGATCGGAGGTCGGATAAAAAGAAGTTGTCGATTATGTTTGCCTGACATAATTCAATTTCATAGACATCTGCGCCGTCGACGATAGAATCGTTTCTAACGCCGCCCGTCCAGTGCGGGCTTGTTTGCTCCGGTGAGCCAAAACCACGAGATACATCAACGCAGTCGGGTTCTTAAATTCGGCGCGCGCGCGAAACGCCTTCCGACGATGAGGGTCCTGAAAGCGGACTCGAAGGTCTCGGTATCGTCAGCAACTGCGCGCCTGCGGGAGGTCGACAATCCTGACATGCCCTGACGGGGTTTCGAACATGTCAGGCGGAGAGAAAATGGGTGAGTATGGCCCCTACGCAATTACGGATGACGTGGTTCAAAGCAAGAACAAATCACCCAGATCATTCTGTGACTCTAAGTGCAGTTGTATTTTGGATACGCGGCGGTTGCTACCAGTTCTGTTTTAGTGCGTTTTAGTTTACTTTGAGACGCAGCGCTGAAAGAATGTGAGTGGCATGCCGCCCTCGGAAGATGCGCATCGCCAATTGGAGCTTGATCAATCCTATTGATGAAATCGATACTGGATAAGACGTTTCGTTACACTCCCAGTGCAGCAACGGATCTGAAAAAGACGTTTGCGAGGATAAGGCGCGAGCAGGACATGGACACCAAAACGAACGCGCAAACGGCACGAAACGTAATGCTTATAGGGTGTGGTCGCAGCCGAAAGCAGTAGGTGATGAATGTCACATGGGAACGGGGCTGCTCAGGCCAGCATCTCCTCCGCGCGAGATTCTCTTGCCAGTTTCCGGAAAGCCGCCCGAGGGTAGTCCGGCTGCAAGGCGGCAAACTGCGGGCAGTGGCCAGGACAATCGCAGTCATGTTGCGATTCGCAGAGACTGTCATTAAAATTTTTATCGCGACGTCTAGTTTGTTCCATACTCTTTGATGGGCGGATACTTGCGCGCGATGGGCCGAGTGTATTACTTCGAAGTGGGACGCCCGATTGGTGGCCGGGCTTCTTACTTGACCGATGGGGACAGCATAACGCAGGGTAACGAAAACATCTCAGGGCTGAGAACTTTTGCGACGCTGGAAGAAGCCCAGCGGTACTACGACAGTGTGGGTGGAAGATGGGGTGGCGAGCCTCTCATCCTGCGCACGCACCGATCTGACGTTGATTAGCTTAAGGCGCTAACAATCCGCCTCGGCTCGTGGACAAAGGCCGATAAAGTAGTGGCAGCGCAATGGTTTGCGCACCTGACTCCATGGGATTGAACACGCTCGTTCACCGCTCCTCGCGCAAATGCCGTCGCGAGTCCAGTCGTGTTCATGTGGTGCCTAGACGCCGCCGCTTCGTGCGCAATCCCCGGACGTCGGCAGGCGACACCGGCGCCTGGCTTCACCCGCGGGCCGAGCAATGCCGCGGAAGTCTGCTACTTCCAGCGTCTCAGCAGGGTACGTCGTTAACATTTTGCCCATCCTGGTCTGCCTGATAGGAATGAAAGCACATGTGGAGCTTCTGCACGCCGTATCGGCCCTGCATCAAGTAATAGAAATTACGGGCCGAGCGAAGCGTCCGGAATTTGCGTACGAGCGCGAAGTCACCTTCGTTCGGCGCGACCTTGCCGTCGTTGCCAATAAGGTCCGGTGCTTCATTGTCGACCGATTGGCCCAACGACAAAGTAAGTAGAAACCACGCACGAACTCCACCATACGGACGCTTACCGGCTGGCGTCTATCAAAGCGATGCCTATCGGCACGTCGGAACGTACCGACAAGAGCGGCGAAATGCCGGATAAGAACTGGGCTAGGCGGGCGCTCGGAACCGCTGCCTCGGCGCCACCTTGCCTTTCCCGTCCGATAACTGCCATTCAAGCACGGACCCGAGTGTCGTGGTCGCTTTTAGCGGTTACTTCGTCCGTCTGTAGCAGTGGTGCGCCCGGGCCCCATAAGTGGTGGCTAAATCAATCGAGATGGCGCCCGTTGATCGAAACCGGAGAAATAAAAGACCTAACGCCATGCGCGTGAGGTCCTCGGAATCCTCGTATCTGCTGGCGGCACTAATCGTAATGTCGGACAAGCAATCGTTGCATCGGGGCTAGCACTTGTGCCAGCAGCGCGTCGACTGACGGTACCCGCAAGCAAGTATGTGCCTCATGTATTTCCGTCAGCGTGCAATCGCGAATGATGCAATTAACAATCTTCTACTGGTCGATGCAAGACCTGACACGGGCGCCTTGCGCTGTTGGTCCGCGGACACCGTGCGACGAAACGTTCGCAATCGTGTCGAACCAAAAACCAGCGACATACGTTATGACCTACGCGCGCAGCATAATCGCGCCAGCTACAGCATCAAAAGCTCCCAACCGAATCTTCGGGCAAGCTAGACATACGCTGTGCTAGCACGCTATGTAATCAGTTCGCCCCGCGGTCACCCGCTTCACCGGACAGATGGCCGACTGAAGGTCGACTTTGGCGTCCGACGCGGGGGCTTGCATCAGGCATGAGACTTGCAATGCTGACGTCATACACAGTCGGCGCGCCTGCAACCACATCCAAAGTGTCGGGATCTTGACATTGCTGTCGAGACACGGCGATCGCTCGCAACATCGAGTAAGGTCGCTTCGATGCGCAGTTATAGGGGGAAGTAGAATGTATGGAGATCAGCTGTACGTCGTGAGCTACATCGACGATGGCGCCATTTACTATACGAGATATGTCGTCGTGGAGCGCATGATGACGGTATCGAGCCAATTCGGCTTGAGGACAGTACAAGTCGGAAGCAAGAATCATCAGGCTGTCGCCAGGCTGATGCTCCAAGGCATGATCTCCGCTTCGCCGACTCCACTGCGTGCTGGCAGCAGCCACATTCCAACGTCATCGGCGGTCGGCTCATGGTAGAAGCAGTCAGGTGTGACAAGGGAATCGTATTGTGTGGCAGCGAATTCACCACTGCACAGAAAGCACAATTGCGTGACGAGTCCCGTGTACCGATTACCCGAAGGGCATGGATTTCGTCCGCGAGGGGCTGGCTACCGTGCCTGATTGAGAACATGAGCACACAAGGCTTCCTTATCATGTCCAACAGCGCGCTGCCACTTGGCGCAGTTATGGAACTGAAGTGCGAGCTTTACGCGGAACGGATTCTTCGGTGCTGCCTTGAAGTCACGCACGTCACCGATTCATGTATGGGGACCAAGATAGTAAAAATTAGCGGCTACAGCCTCAACTTATGCCGCGAGTTCATTGGGGACCACTACTTATCACGCAATTCCGTCAGACTTATACAAGACACGAGCGATAACGAGCCTGCATCAGAATGAATAAACGTTGACTTCGCCCGGCTTAGCGCTTCGTCCCGTTATGTTTCCGTCCGTCAGCATTGAACGACGCGCGATGACGACACTTAAACGGGTGGGGCAGCCAGCAGCCTTTGACCGGTTGAAATGCTTTCGTCAACCTAGCTCGGCCCGACCAGAACACTTTCATCAGTCACATCCGTTCAGGAGAGGTTGACTGACGTCGCGCGTGCATTCGAACTATGACGATCGCCGGTCACTTCAACCGTAAGAATAAAGCGCGCTGATCTCGACGTAGGCGTATGCAAACATGTTGCGCAAATCGCTTACCACGCTTGGCATATCGCGAGACGAGGGGCCAAATATCGAGCTCGTTTATCCCCCTGTCGCGTTGGTTTGCGGCTAAGTGCGGGTGATGCACCTGACGTGCCAGCGCTGAAATCACAGGTGAAGGCTAACCGACCCGCAATGCAAAAGGACGAGGTGGACTGTGAACCGATGCGCATGCGAACTGCGTGCCGATCACCTGTTCACGACGAGGTTCCTCACTGTGGCGAACGAGTCACTTCCTACCCATGTATATCGCTGACGTGACTCCGCAAACTCGAATTCGTTACTGTAGGGACAGTCAGACACCGCAAGTGGCCGAGACCAATTGGAGCGATGCTTGAGTCCAAACAGTTCACGCATCGTCTCCTGCGTAAGTGTGTCTTGAGTCCAGTAGTCGATTAATGCTGCTCCGGCTTAAATTTGTCGCAAACCAATATTGCTATAGCTTCGAAGAAGCCAGTGGCCCGCGAGTAGATGCGCTTTTGGACCGATGCTATGGGATACACCGCAATTTGTGACGCTTCATGCACCACGGCCAGAGTGACCTCTTCATCATTGACTTGCGCAATTCGCCACTGCATCTGCTTGGTTCGAACAAAGTAAGACCCGAATGCAGAACCGAGACTTAAGCATACAAGTTCTTCACTGGGTCTATCGGGCGTGGAATCGTCGAGCCACCTCGCAAACAAAGCGTCAAGCACGGCCGGTGAGTCGCCGTGCGTCGACTCTATAAGCGAGTAGCGTTGCAGCAGCGCTCCCGCGTGCTCAACGTAACCGGTAACAAGTTCGACTTCCTGTTCGGACAACGCACGTGACGGCGTAGGATCGGGCGACCGTTCAAACTCCTGATAGTCGACAACGCCGTGCGTCGTGTCATGGCAGGTTGACAAGGCTTTTCCTCATACTTGCGAGCGCAGCTGATTTAAGAAGGAAGCGCTGGGTCGTAAGTTTACTATCGTCTTCGTATTACTGGCGTCTTTTAAGCTGTCAAAGCATGGCCAAACAAAGTCAAGCTTTCATACGAAGTGACGTAATACACACACCGCGTGAAGCCTACCTTTGGACCGCAGCGCTTTGTACCCTCAGAACCACTTTTCTTCGTGTGAATATTGGATGTTCATCGGAGTTGAGCGCGATGAGTTGGCACAACACTTGCGAACGTCTTTGCCACAGGAGTGGCGATGCGGTAATAGTGAACAGATGATAAAGGGAGACGAAATGGCTGCGAACATTCAAATTATGTGCATTGGTAAATTGCCGAGACAAAATCCGTTCGAACAATTGCGTAGCGTCGGCGGCGTAAGTCTTAACGGAACTAGCTGGATGCTCACGCAGCCACAGGCTATCGCGGATATAGAAGCTGGGAAATCGAATTTCTTCGTCGACGTGTCGCGCCGACGCTTACGCGTGGTCGTCGCGTTTACGCCGTCGGGCAACAAGTATCTGAAGACAGAGCATGATGAAGGCCTCGTAAATACGCTCTTAAGCCTACCAGAGCATCCAGCCAAGTTTTCTGAAGATTTCGGTTCGTGCATGCGCACGATACCAAAACGAGATCGCATCGTTTAACCCGCAACTCGAGGAGTTTTCGCCACCACGCTTGCAATACGCCGGTCTCCCCCGTCTCGCGCGAGCGAGGCTTTCAAGCCACCTCATCGGTGGCTTTTTTTTGATTCCCGATCAGGCTGTCATAAGCAAGTGAACGCCTGTGGAGGCGCTAACGCTAGCAGTGGCCTCGGCGTGTCATACGTTACGTTGGAGAGCGGTATAGACATGACGTCGGGTGGTGACGAGACAGACGATGCCACATCACTATAAGCGCGATTACACCGGTAACAGCACTGCGAACACTGCGGGTGCGCTTGCGGGAAACGCCTTCACCTCCGCGTCAAGCAGCACATACATAAGTCCGATTTCTGACGCGTGCCAAAAAAACTATGTCATCTATGTTAGCAATGGCTTGCCCCAATCAGGTGCCGATAGCAGCAACCCTAGTGCGAGCACGCTGATTAGCAATGTCGGCGGCGCGGGCGCAATCAGCACGATCCCTCTAACCAACAACACGGCACAGGGAAACATTGGGGATGAGTACGCGCGGTTTCTATATCAGACGGATGTCAGCGATCTAGCAGGCAAGCAAAATGTCATCACATACACGGTTAACGTCTATGACCCAGCACACGTGACGGGAAACGACACAGCGAACAGTGTTTTACTTGAGAGCATGGCAAATCAGGGGCATGGCCGCTACTTTGCTGCTACCAGTACTGCGGCGCTGGCCGATGCCCTGAAAACCGTGTTCAATGAAGTGCAAAGTGTTAACAGCGTATTCGCTTCCGTGACGTTGCCTGTGTCGGTGAATGTTCGCGGCACTAACCTCAATCAAGTGTACCTTGGCGGTTTTCGACCTGACGCCGACAGTGCGCCCCGATGGTTCGGAAACCTCAAACAGTATCAGCTCGCGTTCAACTCGGCCACGCAAAGCCTATTTCTCGCCGATTCAAACGGGCTGCGCGCCGAAGGATCTAGGGGTTTTATCGTCGACGATGGCGTTAGTTACTGGACGTCCACCTCCGCTTTTTGGTCATTCTCACCGTCAGGGAATCCGCAATCCGGTTCCGACAGCCCGGATGGCCCTATTGTCGAAAAAGGTGGGGCCGCGCAACGTATTCGCACCGTCTATCCGAACCCTGACTCTACAGCAGCTCAAACGCGCAAGATTTATACGTGTAATGGGACGTGTCCCTCAACCCCTAATGCGCTGCTCAGCAACTATCCATTCAACACGACAAACATCGTGCCGTCTGCGAGCATCGCCGCATTCTCGGCAAGTAACGCTGCCGAGGTGACTGACATAATTAATTGGGCCCGCGGGATAGACAACGCAACGGACGAAAACCTCAATGGCAGCTTTACTGATATCCGATCGTCTGTGCACGGTGATGTGCTTCACTCTCGCCCGGCAGTCGTGAACTACAACCGCAACGGCGATAACAACGATGTGGTCATCTTTTACGGCGCGAACGATGGCCTATTCCACGCCGTAAAGGGCGGCCAGAGCTCGACCGACGGATATGAGAAATGGGCATTCGTGCCGACAGAGTTCTACTCCCGGTTTAAGCGTTTGCGCGACAATCTTCCAGCTGCGAGCGCATCGAACCCTAAGCCGTACTTTGCGGACGGGTCCGTTGGTATATACCAATTTGACGCAAATAATGACGGCAAATTTGTCGCTGCAGACGGCGATAAAGTGTATCTCTATATCTCGATGCGTCGTGGCGGCCGATTCCTCTACGCGATCGACGTATCAGATCCGGATCAGCCGAAGTTCATGTGGAAGCGCGATAACTCAAGTGCTGGATACGCCGAGCTCGGACAGACCTGGTCTGAGCCCAAAGTTCGCAAAATCCGAGCATCCGCCAATCCCGTGTTGATCTTCGGAGGTGGTTATGATTCTGCAGTCGAAGATCTCGATCCGGTCCCGGTCGGCACCAACGACACGATGGGGCGCGGTCTCTTCGTCGTCGATGCCGTGACTGGAAACGTCATCTGGCAGGCGGGACCTGGCGCTCCGGGCACGCTAGCGGCCGGAGAGGTATTCAAGACGGTATCCGGCATGACGTATTCGATTGCGTCAGACGTCGCGATCCTCGATCGGAATAGCGATGGTTACTTCGACCGTTTCTACGTCGGCGATACGGGCGGCAATATATGGCGCGCGGATATCAATGATGTGTCGCCAGCCAACTGGACTGTCAACAAGCTAGCATCGTTGGGCTTCGCACAAGCGCCTACGGTGGGCAACCGGCGCAAGTTCTTATTCTCGCCTGACGTCGTTTTTAGCAACGATTCTAACGGCGCTTATGACGCGGTGCTGATTGGTTCGGGAGACCGGGAACATCCGTTTAATGGCTATGGGGACACTGCTCATCCTCTTGTCAGTGCTGTGACGAACCGCTTCTACATGATTAAAGACCGTAGCACTGGTTTCAGCTTTAGCGAGACAACGGCCACTGAGGCAGACTTGATTGACACGACTGACAACATCATCCAGGAGGGAACGGCGGGCCAAATCAAGACGGCAACGGACGCGTTGGCAGCCGCCAAAGGGTGGTACATCACGCTTGCGACCGGTGAAAAGACGGTCAGCAGTGTAGTGACACTGGGCAACGCTACATTCTTCAATACCAACGAGCCGACGCCGCCTGCTGCCGGTGTTTGTTCAGGAAATCTTGGGCGTGCGCGAGAATACACGGTTGACCTGCGCACGGGCGGTGCCATCACGCTGTATAACATCGCCAACGGATGGACGAGTGCTAACCGCAGCGTAGACCATCCGGGGGGCGGCTATCCGCCCTCGCCGGTGGGAGCTATCGTTCAGATTGCCGGTCGGCTACAGCAGGTAGTGATTTCAGGCACATCAGTTCTGATACCTCCTGCTACGCCCATAGGTGGACGTATACGTACCTTCTGGAATCAGAAGTGATGTTAAGTAGCTTTTGCTCATAACCGCTGGCCCGGGGGCTGCGCGTGGCTATGTCCCAGCACCAGGCCTGAGGCCGTTACGCAGTATGAAGTAGCAACCTCACATGTTATTTGCATGATTCGTCTATGCTGCCGCTGCACCTTGACCCATGCAGCAGGCTCACGTCAGTTAGTGACGTTGTGGGTACGGATCGATCTATCCACGAGATGAAACGATACCCGTGGAGCGCCATCGGCCCGCGCGGTGCGTGACTTTGCATACAGGAAATGACCGGGCACAAAGCTTGCATTTTAAACTTAGGTGGCACCCAATTTCTGGTACGTCCATTACTTAAGGGAGACTACATGAGGCGTTTACAACGGGGTTTTACCCTGATCGAATTGATGATTGTGGTAGCGATTATCGGCATACTGGCGGCGGTCGCATTGCCGGCATATTCAGACTACACCATCCGTGCAAAGGTGACGGAACTCATCCTTGCTGCCAGTGGCTTTAAAACGACCGTCGCAGAAAAGTCACAGTCTGACGGCACCTTGGGCAGTGCCGGCCAAGGCCTTACTGTGGCAACGGGCGGTCGTGTTACTGGCGGCTCAGTAACGCCTGGCGGAATAATCGCGATCTCCGGTTCGTCCGCGTCAATCGGCACTGCTGTATCGATTGTGTTAACTCCATCGCTAACTCCCGGTGGCCGCATTTCATGGACATGCGGAACAAACAACAATTCGGTGCAATGGAAATATGTGCCTGCTGAATGCCGTAAGTAATTCCGAGCGGTAAGAAACTGTACAGCCCCGGTTACGGGGCTGTTTTCATTTCGCCCCAAGCTCGAAACCGGATCTAAGCCACTAGTGATCTTTAAGGACTGTTCCATCAAACCTGCGGGTCCAGACCATACTGACTCAGTCCGAGTGTCGAGCGGGCCGCGAAAACGATGCGCAAATGGCGTCAACGCTCGGAGGATCCCCCACATGCGTTTTGCGCGTGTAGCGGGGTAGAGCACATGCTGATTTAGGAGGAATCTTGCGCGAACGTAGTGGTTTTACTCTGATTGAAGTTATGATCGCGTTGGCGATAGTGGCTATATTGGTCGCCGTAGCATTGCCCTCGTACCAAAGTTACGTGCGGCGCGCCATCCGGTCCGAAGGTCAAATGTTTCTGATGGATCTTGCACAACGGCAGGAACAGTATTTCTTAGATCAACGCCGGTATGCCACAGATTTGGGATCCGGCGCTGGCCAGCTGACCTTCTCCGTGCCGTCGGATGTTAGCAAACACTACACGCTACAGCAGCCATTTAATGTGAGTAACGCCGCGGGTGCCCCCCCGTCGTTCATCCATATGCTTGCCCCAAGACCCGGCGACCAAATGACGACGGCGAACGATGGAAATCTACTCCTCGATAATGTCGGTACGCGATGGCGTGAGGTGGATGGTAATGGCAGTTATGCGGCTAACGATTGCCGCTGGGAACAATCCACTTGCATACCGCATTGAGCGTGCCGCTCAGCTTGCATGCTATCGGATGCTTTCGCTGGCAATTCGTAACGCCGCATATAGGCATAGCACACGGCTCGTTTGTGGTGGCGTCGGTGTGCCTACGAGATAGAAAAGCGTACGATCAGGTCACAATCAACGTGCCTACCGGTCCATCAGGCTTTTCTTAACAGTGCGATGGGAACGCATGAGCTACTTTAAACGAGGTTTCACTTTAACGGAGCTCATGATTGTAATCGCTATAATCAGTGTTCTAGTTGCCGTGGCTCTTCCCGCTTACTCCGAGTATACGGTGCGTGCGAAAGTCACCGAACTACTCGTCGTGGTAAGCGCATACAAATCTAACATCGGCGAAAAAGCCCAGAGCGATGGGACTCTGGCTAGCGCTGGGCTTGGCCTTACAATTGCGACTGGCGGACGAATCGGTGGGGGCTCAATTACGCATGGAGGCGTCATTGCCGTCTCAGGCACTAGTTCAACGTTGGGCGCGGGCGTCTCAATCATTCTGACCCCATCGGTCATGGTGGGTGGCCGTATAGCGTGGGCCTGCAGTACGAATAATGACTCCAGTCAGTGGAGATACGTCCCTGCCGAGTGCCGTAAATAGGATGCTGATGGCCTCGTTACCTATCGGCTACGAGGCCTGACCCGGTACGACAGCATCATCCGTGGGATCCTAGGCAGCCTATCGAGTGCGCCTGAAGCCATTACAATTAAAAGACTCAGTTCCGAACAGAGATTGATATACTTGAGCGCCACTGTTGCGCACATCAATCGAGGAAGTACTTGGCCAAGGTTGCTACATTGATGACGGACGCCAGCACATGGCGGCCGCATCGCGTGGCGCTCGGACGACCACAATAATTGGTAGCAGACTGCCGTGGGAAAACATTTGGCACCAAAGGGCATCTGTAGTGCCTGCGGAGACCGTTCCGACGCTGTAAATCAGCGATGCTCAAAGAGTATCGGCGGTGTCCGCTGCAGCGGGTTTTACCGGAGTCCCGATTCGCAATGCAAGGCTTGCAAGGGCACCGGCCTGCAGGGTTATGACCGTTGCGAAGAGTGCTATGGAGCCGGGCACTACAGTATCAGCAGCCGTACCAATTCACAGTAGGTCGATGCAGTTCCGCTTAGCATTCACGTCTTGTCATTGGCTGAACGAACCTGCGCGATGCCACCCGTCACGCGCCACGGCAGGTTTGAGGCAGGCTACAACGTCACTAGACTTAAGCCAATCGCCGATATAAACCCAGGTAAAGCTTTTTGTATACCAAGCGTCTACGGTCATAAACTGCTCTGCCCGCCGTGCTATGACAACGAAACCGCTCAGTGATCAGAAGCGCCCAGAGGCGTGATGCTATTCGTTGCTGCAGCGCGCGCCCAGTGATCAAAGACCAGGCACGGCAACATCGCATTCGGTGCGGTGACCGTCATAAAAGGCGCGGGTAACACCAGTTACGCCGTTGGCGAACGGGCGTCTGTTGCCGACCGCATCATGGGCGGCGGTGACGCTTATATCGTCAACTCCATGGACGCCCACACTTAGGCTATCCCGGATTAAGGGCAACAGGGCGTAAGCGCCGCCGCTGCACGCGAGCGCTGTTCGACATCTCGACGCTGCGCACAAAGCGTTCGTGGCACAGAGCGCAGGCTTTAGGGGTCATGTAGCCGCCGCGCCAGTGCAGACAACCTGAAGTTAGGAAACCGTTAGTGCGGAGTCGGCTTTCTTGGACAGTGTTCTGTCGACCACCAGCACATTAGGGCTCCGCAATCTAACATCGACAGAACAACGCTCGGACTTGTGCCGTCGCGTTGGTACTTACCGCCGGGGCAGATGTTGCGCGACAGCGCGTTGACGCGACAAATAAAGTGCCGCGGGACGTCGCGTAGGCAGACGTTTACTGTCTGAAATAAGACGCGAATGAATGCGACGTGCATGTATTCTTCCACAGATCTCTAGCGCAGCGCGCCGTTGGGTATTTCCAGTGCGTGCGTTCCTCGCCAATCAGATGTAATTGCTCATGCTGGCACATTGCGTGCGTGTACTTCAGCCATTGTCTTGGGAGGCCGCGATGCATGATGTTCTAATGATTGGCGCAATCATGCTAATAGCACTTATTGGGACAGCGCTTTTTGCTCTTGTGTATGTGGGTACCAGCGAAGGGACATCTCAAGGTAGGCGATCGCACGGCAGCGGTATGGACTCGGCGCTTTCACATGACTCGTCGGTTGCAAGACTATGGCGCAACGAAAGTGCGGCTATAGATCTTGGTGAACATGATAGAGGTAATAATGGTCCGACTGGATACCAGCGTTTCGATGAATACTTGGCACTTCATTCCCGCTCGAAAAAATAGGAACCTGCAGTGGCGATGGCAGCATCGAAATAAACGTCACGAGGTTTTGCGCGAATCGGAAACTGCATTCGCAGGCTTCGCTGAATGCGTGGAAGACGCGCGCGCCTACGGTTACACAGAGCCATATAAGCGAAAAGCAACTGTCTTAAGCCCAGCGTAATAATGCGGGCGCTTGCTGCGCTTATGCGCTCGAAACGACAGTTCCGGCTAGCGATTGCTGCTAGCCGCCTCATTCTTTCCAAGACTAGTGCGATTGGTGCTGTATCGCGCCGAACGACTCGAGGTATGCCGCGCGCTAATGGCGTTTTAGCATCCGCCTCTTGGTCGTGGGAATCGCCCCGAGTTTACGTTGACTCGCCCCGCTAACCATAACCTCATTTCACTCTGCGGCGGTTCCGCGTTAGGGCGCGGTTTAAATCTGCTGGGAAGGACACTTTCTCGGCGAGGGACAGGTTAACGGCACTTTGTACGGGTCGCCATTCGGACGCATGCATACAAAAGGCGTCGAAAGTCTCGACTGGTTACACGCCATCAGGGAACAGGATCATGCCCGGGTTGGTTTGGCTCTAAGGAATCCGATCTGCAGCGCCGCTTGCGATTCGCTGAATCCGTGCCAAACGCAGGCGACATGTAGTAAATAGCGCCGCCGTTACATTGTCTGGTTATCGGCTTTAACCCAGCGGCCGAGGCCTGATTCCGAATTGCGCCGCGAGCTGCAAGCGTGTAGTGCAGGCACCTTTCCATGATCTGGAAATGATGTGGCGGCGTTGAGGGACGGGGGATGCCCGTCAGTTACCTCGGTGCTTTCGCAGCCCGTCCAGGGACAGCCCGCACCGCCAATTGTTATGTGTGTTGTCATCAGTGTCCCCGCCCAGTACCTGGTCCGCGCATTAGTCTGTCGTTGATCTCGGAAAGCATCAGAAGGTCTTCAAGGACGGACGGCGGAAACCCAAGTCGCGCATCGCGCTGGCTGACGATCAAACTATGCAGATACATACGGCATGCTTCCGATGGCCACATAGCCGCGAGCTTCTTGGCCACATGCATGAACCGCTGTTCAATTGTAGACTCGGGGAGCCCATCGGACGGCTCCGTTATCGCATCGACGGCCGACGCATTGCGGCCGTTATCGCGGATGCGATGACGCTCGGCCTGACCGCGTTGTTCTAAGACATGCGCAAACTCTTCGTCGGATAGTAATTGCGGAAATGGGGACATACGCTGGACCCTCCAGGTTGGCGATTCGATATGTACTCAGCATAGTGTTCATTAGCCTTTAACGAACAAAAGTTTGCCTGTTGCGCTCGGTGGTATCAGGCTGCTACTTCCAGAGCGCCCTCGAGAAGCACCTCAGCACTCGCTTGGCGAGTACCCGCTCTCGAGTCATTAGTTGTACTCAACTGCAACGGAAGCTGACCTCCGAAGGAGCAGCATAGCTGTCTCAACACCGAGAATTCGGCCGCAGGGCCGCTCTCTCGTTCAAGCAGCGCAACGAACTCGGCCCCGTTCAGTGGCCGGCTAAACAGGAACCCTTGCATGACGTCGCATTTATTTTCAAGCAGGAAAGATAGTTGACTTTGCGTCTCGACGCCTTCGGCAATCACTTTCATGTCGAGGCTGTGACCGAGCGAGATGATCGCTTTTGCAATCGCGCTGGCATTGTCTTCTTGATCGAGTTCGCGGACGAACGACTGATCGATCTTGAGATTGCTCACAGGCAAGCGCTTCAGATAGCTCAAGCTTGAGTAACCAGTACCGAAGTCGTCGATGCTCAACTGCACGCCCAGCGTTTTCAATTGCTGCAGCATCGCAATAACATTTTCGGTATCATTCATGACCATACTTTCCG
>Ga0105248_10004735_pt1 | contig 15060 bp, 13 predicted proteins | sample KBSS34metaG_FD_81524 | JGI IMG/M metagenome (GOLD analysis project Ga0105248, IMG submission 81524) | Switchgrass rhizosphere microbial communities from Kellogg Biological Station, Michigan, USA - KBS S3-4 metaG | ecosystem: Host-associated > Plants > Roots > Rhizosphere > Soil | place...
AATCTGCCGCGCAGAATCCTAGCCCGGGCCGTTGAGATCCATCCTGGATTGGCCGTTGGGGTACGGCTTGTAGTCGGTCGGTCCCGTGCCGACGACTTCCAACGACAGCCGATCGCCGTCGACCCGCACGACGACGAAATGATGCGGATTCTCGGCCGCCGTTGTCCCCGGTCTCATCGGGTGCTCGAGCCTGACGTTCTGGGTCGCGCCGGCGGCGAGATACGCACGAACGTCCGGCTCACCTCGGTAGGTGTAGATGGGCGCTCCGCCACCGCCCGTGACCACGTCGTCCCGGCGGTGACTCCCGCTCGCGTCAGTGTAGCGCTCGATCCAGTGGTCGTACAGGTGGTCGTGGCCGCTGAGCGTCATGCGCACATGAAAGCGCCGGAAGAGCGGCGCGTACAGCGTTCGGATCGCCGCGGTCTGTCGCTCGACGTTATCGTCGGTCGTCACCGCGGGTCCCGGCGCGACACCGCCGTGCGGCCCCGATGAAAACGGCGGGTGATGGAAGAACGCGACGATCTGTCGAAACCGGGTGTGGTCGAGGTGTTCGAGTTGATCGGTGACCCAGGCGAGCTGGAGGGGATCGGCGGCGACATTTGAATCAATCGCGATCGCGAACAGATGGCCGTAGCCAAACGCGAACGTGGGATATCCGCTGAGTCGGCGCGGCGATCCCTCCGCCGGAATCAGCCTGGACATCGCCGACAGTGTGTAGTGCAGACCAAGTGGCCGCGAATCGGCGGCGAAGGCGACGTCGTGGTTGCCCGCCGTCAGGAAGTACGGCGTGCCGGCATCGCGGGTAATCCGCTCGACCAGCGGCGAGTAGCTCACGTTCCAGGCGGTCCCGTTGGTGCCGTTGGCAACGGCGTCGCCGGTCTGCAGCACGAAGCGCACCGGAAATGGCGTCGAAGCCAGGGCCTTGATCCTCCCGACGATGGCATCGACGATGACCGCGTGATCGGGCTGCAGCGCCTGACCGTCGACCGGACTGCGCGAGTCACCGTAGACGACGAACGAGAATCGCGTCTCTCGGGCGGACGCAGCTTCCGCCGGGAGCGGAACCGCCGGCGGCTCGATGGGCCGAATCGTCACGATCGGTGGCGGAGGCGCCGGCTGCTGTTGTGCCGCGCCGTGCAGGCTGATGACGGCGCCGAGAGCGACACACCCCGTCCACTTCAAATTCGGCATCATGATTTGCACGCCGATCCTAACATTGCAGGCCGCGCGCGACCCCGCGACGTTCGTATAATGAGCGAGTCCCGCATGAACACGAAGTCGGCCATTCATGACTAGTGCCCAACGCGTCATCGGCGATCTCCGCGAGCTTGCGGCGCGTACGTCAAACGCCGAAGGCGCCCAGCGGCTGGCCTGGGGGCCGATCTGGCGCGACGCGCGTGCCTGGTTCGCCGGCAAGATCGCGGAGCTCGGGCTCGAGGTCGAGAACGATTCGGCCGGCAACAACTGGGTGACGCTGGCCGGCGCTTCATCCCGGACCGTGATCGTCGGCAGCCACCTCGATTCGGTGCCCAACGGCGGGTGGCTCGACGGGACACTCGGCGTCGCGGCGGCGCTCGAGGCGGTGCGGCTTCATCGCGCGTCGCCACCGCCGGTGACCATCAAACTGGTGGATTGGGCGGACGAGGAAGGTGCGCGCTTCGGGCGAAGCCTGCTGGGCTCGTCGGCTGCATCGGGCAGTCTGGCCATCGACGACATCCGTGAGCTGAAGGACCGTCAAGGCACCCGGCTGGTGGATGCGCTGGCGGAAAACGGCGTCGTGGTGGACTCGATGCTCCAGGCGCACCGGGAACTCAAGGCCGTCGACGCTCGCGCCTACCTCGAGCTGCACATCGAACAGGGACCGGTGCTCGAATCGATGCAGAAGTCGACCGGCGTCGTGCAGGGTACGTTCGGCGTCGAGCGCCACATGCTGCGCTTCTCGGGCCAGGCCGCGCACTCCGGATCGACGCCGATTCCCATGCGGCGGGACGCGTTCCTGGCGGCCGCGCAAACCGCGCTCGCGTGCCGCGAGATCGGCCTGCGTCATTCGTCGCCGGGCGCCGGTGTCGTGTGCACGGTCGGTGTCGTCAACGTCGAGCCGAAGATCGTGACGGCAGTGCCGGGTGTGTGTGAGATCTCTCTGGATCAGCGGGCGCTCGATCCCGTCGTGCTCGCCGGCATGCTGCGCGATGCGCGCGAGGCGTCGGAACGCTGCGCCCACGAGAACCGGGTGTCGGTGGACTGGCATCGGCTGTGGCGGATCGAGCCGCGGCCCTTCGATCCGCAACTGCTGCGGTTATGTGAAGAGGCGGTGCGCGAAGAAACGGGCGAGGCCCCGTCGCTGCCGTCCGGACCGCTTCACGACGCGGCGGAAATGGTGCCCCACATGCCGGTCGTGATGATGTTCGCGTATTCATCGAACGGCTTGTCGCACTGCAAGGAAGAAGACACGCCGGAATCTCACCTCGAAGCGACAATCCGCGCCTACTTGCGTCTCGTCGACAAGACCGTCGCGCACGTCGCGAGGTCTTCCTGACGCTGGCGCCGGCGATGGCGGATACGGACGTCGACCGGCGTCTGTCGCAGATCGTCTTCGTGGTGTTTTCGGATGATTGGGGGCGTCATCCGTCCAGCTGCCAGCATCTGTTTCGCCGCATCACGCCGCACGCGCAGGTGCTGTGGGTCAACACCGTCGGTCTCAGGGTTCCGCGCTTCAGCGTGCATGACATCAGGCGCGGCCTCCAGGTCCTGATCTCGTGGCTGGGCCCTGCGCGTGCCGCCGGTGGACCCGCCGCACCGGGGCACTCGTCGCAAGCGGAGGCGCCCGAGGTTCTGCGACCGGTGATGTGGCCGTCCTTCCGTCGCCGCTGGCTCGCCGCGTTGAATCAACGGCTCCTTTCCCGAGCCGTCACCAGTGCCCTTGGAAAGACCGCCGCGGGTAAACAGGCGATCCTCGTCAGTACCCTGCCGATCGTGCCGCGCCTGTTCCGCGACAAGCGCTTCGTCAAAACGGTGTACTACTGCGTCGACGACTTCACCGAGTGGCACGGCATCGACGGCGACGCCATGCGCCGGATGGAAACGGAAACCGTGGCGGCTTGCGATCTGCTCATTGCCACCTCGACGCCGATTCTGGAGAGTCGCGGTCCCTTGTCGCGCCGGTCGGTGCTGCTCACGCACGGCGTCGATGCCGCTCTGTTCGCCAACGCCACTCCCGATCCGGCCAGCGCCCTGGCCGCCCTGCCCCATCCGATCGTCGGCCTGTTCGGGGTGTTCGATCAGCGGATCGATGCGGAAGCGCTGATCGCCGCCGCCCGCGCCCTGCCGGCGGCCACCTTCGCGGTGGTCGGACCAGTCGTGGACCGGGATCCCGGAGAGTTTCGCGACGTCCCAAACCTCCGCTTCTTCGGCGCCGTGCCGTACAGCGAGTTACCCGGGCAGGTGGCCCATTTCGACGTCTGCATCCTGCCGTATGTGCTGGACGATACGACGCGTAGCATCAACCCCTTGAAGCTCAAGGAATACCTGGCCACGGGCAAGCCCGTGATCGCGACGCCGCTGCCGGAAGCCGTCAAGCTCGGCGAGTATCTGATACTGGCCGCGCCCGATCGCTTCGCGCAGGAGGTTGCGCGCGCGGCGGCCACGCCGCCGCCGCGATCCCCGAACCTGCCGGGCTTTCTGACCGGCGAATCCTGGGAAGGCAAAGCCGCTCGATTCGTCGAAGAGATCCTGCAAGACCTGTGAGTCTCGGTTGGGAGTGCCCACTTCCAACGGTAAACTAGTACGCCGACCTTTCGTCATGCCTGATCGTCCGCTACACATTCTCGAGCTTCGCAGCGTCCGCGGCACTGGCGGCGGACCCGAGAAAACCATTCTGGTCGGCGCCGCCCGCTCCGATCCGCGCCGGTTCCGCGTCACCGTGTGCTACATCCGCGATCGACGCGACGAGGTCTACGCGCTCGACCAGCTTGCCCCCGACATGGGCGTGGACTACGTCGAGGTCCACGAGCGCCATTCGTTCGATGGAAGCATCTGGCCCGCTCTTCGCCGTCTCGTCCGGGACCGTCGCATCGATATCGTGCACGGGCACGACTACAAGACAAATCTGCTGGCGTTTCTCCTGGCTCGCGCCGACGGCGTGGTGCCGCTTGGGACCGCCCATGGCTGGACCGGGCAGACCACCCGCGAGACCCGGCTCTACTACCCGGCGGAGCGATGGCTGCTGGGCTATTTTCCGCGTGTCATTGCCGTTTCGAGCGAGATCGCGGGCCGGTTGGTGGCTGCCGGCGCCAAACCGGATCGCGTCACCACCGTGTTGAACGGGATCGACACCGAGATGTTCCGGCACGATCCGGATCGCGCCGGGCCGGCGCGCGCCTCGTTCAAGGTGCCGTCATCGGCGGCGATCGTGGGCTCGGTCGGGCGGCTCGAACGGCAGAAGCGTTTCGATCTGCTGATTGAGGCGGTGGCGCGGCTCCGGCAGCAGCAGCGCGACGTCACGCTCGTCATCGTCGGCGACGGTTCGCTGATGCCGGCGCTGCGCGCGCATGCGAGTACGCATGGCGTCGCCGACGCGTGCGTGTTCACCGGGCATCGCACCGACGTCGTGGAGGTGCTGCACGGCCTCGATGTGTTCGCCCAGTCGTCGGAGTACGAAGGCACGCCCAACTGCGTGCTCGAAGCGATGGCGGTCGGGGCGCCGGTGGTCGCGACGACCGTTGGCGGCACCGTGGAGTTGATCGAGGACGGCGTCCATGGGCTGTTGGTCCCGCCTCACAATCCAGAGGCCCTGGCCTCGGCCATCGCCGCCGCTCTGGACGATCCGGCAGCCACCACCCGCCGCGCCGTGGCCGCCCGGCAGCGCATCGAACGGGAATTTTCCTTCGACGCGAGAATGCGGAAGGTGGAACAGATCTACGAAGCGCTCGTCGCCGGTCACGGCCGCGCGACTCCGGCCGCGGCCGTCGCATGAGCATGCGTGACGCGCTGAAGACGGTCGCTCGCGGCCTGGCAACACTCGTCGTGGTACCGGCGCTTTGCTCGTTCTGGATCCGGCGGCCGATTATCGGCGCCGATCGCGCCCTCGAGGGATCGACGCAGGCCCTGGGTCTCGTGCCCGGGCTGCTCGGCCAGTACCTGCGGCGCGCGTTTCTCGAGCGCACCCTCGCGCATTGCGCGCCGTCGGCCGCGATCGCGTTTGGGACCTCATTCTCGGCGGAGGGCACCCGCATCGACGACCGTGCCTACATCGGTCCCAATTGCCACATCGGTCTGGCGCACATCGCGCGCGACGTGCTGATCGCGCCCTGCGTCCACATTCCGAGCGGCAGCCACGTTCACGGCACCAGGGAACTGACCGTGCCGATTCGCGATCAATCGGGCGTGCACCAGATGGTCCACGTCGGAGCGGGTGCCTGGATTGGGGCGCTGGCGATTGTGATGGCCGACGTCGGCAGCGGCACCATCGTCGCCGCCGGCGCGGTTGTCACCAAGGCGTTGCCCGACAACGTCATCGCGGCCGGCGTACCCGCGCGCGTCCTGCGCGCGCGCGACGGCAGTGAGCCGGCGTCTTCAGCTACTTCGAGTTCTGCGCCCTGAGCTTCGGGCTGTCCTTCTCCGCGTCGTAGGCGACCCTGCCGCCGATCATCGTCATCACCGGCCTGATGTCCCGGATCTGGTCGGCCGGAATGGTGAGGTAGTCGCGATCCAGCACTACGAGGTCGGCCAGCTTTCCCGGCTGGATCGACCCGAGGTTGTCCTCCTGGAATACGAAGAAGGCGTTCCGGCGCGTGAAGGCGATCAACGCGTCCTCGCGGCTGATCGTCTGCGTGTCTCGCAGCACCTTGGCGCCGCCCACCATCTTGCCGGTCACCGCCCAGGCGAGCGTCGTGAACGGCAGGATCTGATTGGCGCGGGTGCCGTCGGAGCCGAAGCCCCACATGATGCCGCTGTTCTGAATCGTGCGCAGCGCCGCCATGTCCTCGGCGGCGTCGCCGAAGACCTCATGGTTGATGCCGCCATTGATGACGGCCCAGGGATGGACGGCGGCGTACATGCCAAGCTTCTTCATGCGCTCGAGGTGGGACGCGTTGAGCTGATTGACGTGAGCCAGCGTCCAGCGCAGGTTCTTGATCGGATATTCCTTGTGGATCTCCTCGATCTGATCGAGAAATGCGCTAATCGTGTTGGTCAGGTTCGCATGGACGTGCAGCGGCAGCCGCGCCTTGGCAATCTCGGTCGCGATCTTGCGCCACTGCGCCAATTCCTCGGGTTTTGGATCGGAGGTGCGCACGAACATCGGGTCGTGCAGCGCCCCGAGGACGCTCTCTCCGTAGAACGTCTGATCGATGTAGTTGTCGCCCTGGAACAGCTTCATCTGTGCGATCCGCGGCAGCAGCTGGTCGCCCTGCCCGCCGGGGGACGTGATGCAAAACACGCGGACGTTGAGCTTTCCTTCGGCCGCCCACTGCTGGTAAATCGGCAGGACGTCAGCTTCGCACCCGGCGCTGCCGAACGTCGTAAGGCCCGCCTTGTTGAGGTCGCCGATCATCAACCGGGTGCTCGCCTCGACCTCGGCCCGCTGATGGGTGGGCAGTTTGCCGACCAGCTGGCGGAACCCCGCTTCAAGGATCCGGCCGGTGGGCTTTCCAGCGCCGTCTCGCACGACCGCCGCGTCAGGGGTTGCCGTCTCGCTGATGCCAAGAACCTTCAGGGCCTGGCTATTGAGATAGGCCTCGCGATACGACGCCTGCAGCAGGACCGGATTGTTGGGAACCACCTGATCCAGTTCCTCGCGCGTGAACGGCCGCTTGTCGTCCGCGAACTGCTCGATCGCCCAGCCGCCCAGGTTGAACACCCATTCGCCGGGCTTCAGGGCCGCGGCCCGGGTGCGCAACAACTCGAGCGCCTGTTTGCGTGAGCCGATCCCATCCCAGCGCACTTCCCATTGCCAGGTCGTGCCACCGCGCAGCAGGTGCATGTGGTTGTCGATCAGACCGGGTGTGACCGCGCGCCCTCTGAGGTCGATTTTCCTGGTGTTTGGTCCGGCCAGTCGATCGATCTCCTGATTGGATCCGACCGCCACGATGCGCTCGCCCTTGACCGCCACGGCCTGCGCGATCGTGAAGCGATCGTCGACGGTGATGATCTTCCCGTTTGACAGCACCAGGTCGGGCGCATCCTGCTGGGCGCGCAGCATCGACCGCGCACCCGCCGTCGTCAACAGCACCACCAGAAACAGAAGTGTCAAACTTCGACGTGTCATCGCGTTCCTCCGGGTGAATGCACGGGGATAGGGCGTAGGGCGTAGGGACTAGGGAGCAGGGTTTGATGGCCCACCATCAATCCTTCCCACTCCCTACTCCCTACTCCCCACGCATCCCCAATCCCCAACTATCGTGCGGGAGCCGGCGGCCTTGGAGCCGGCTTGACGAATCTGGCGTCCTCAATCGGCTTGTTGTCCTCGACCTTGGTGACGCGTAGCGTGGCGTTCGGCGCCAACTCGGTGCGCGGATTCGCTGGATTCATGCGAATCACGAACGGAACCTTCACGCCGCTGCCCGTGTCCCGATAGTCGTCGAAATCCATTTGAAACGGACTGTTGCCGACCGGCGTTGGCAGGACGGTCTGCTTCCGCACCAACAAGCCCGACAACGTGTCGAAGTACAGCCGTTCCGCGGCGTCGCCCTGTGGAACGCCGACGACCACGTAGGCGTCGTGGCCGTTCACGTTCTCGATGCCCGAGACCGACATCTTCGCGTACTCCTGCCTCAGGCTGAGCGGCTCGTAGAAATCCGCGGTCCGCCTGGCGCGCTGGACATCGAGAGGGACGGCGTCGGTGACCCGGCCCGCCTGATCCTGCGACCACGCCGTGGTGCCATCGAAGCCCTGGGAGATGGCATAGGTCGGCGTCCGGTAGGTGGTGACGTTGACGTTCGGCGCCTTCTGGTATCGCTCGACGACCGCCGGCATCGGCGTGGTACCGCCGGGCCCCGTGGGAATGTATTGCGTTCCCGTGATCGTGCGGCTGGTCACCTTCCGAATCGCCTGCTCGCCGCCGAGCGCCTGCACGTACTTGGTCAGAATCTGATCGACCGCCGGCAACACCGGCTTCGCCGCTTCGACCGGCTCGAGCACGGGAAAGACCGGCACGTCGGCCGGGATCGGGTGTCCGTGGTGACACGTATAGCAGGTGACCACCTGCCGTCCGCCGAACTGGGTCCGGTTGATGTCCATCACCATCGCGATCATCTGCGCCGCCACCGCCTTGGGCGGCTTGACGTCCTTCTCCCACTCGCGCTCGATGTGGCAGTACAGACAGTCGATGCCAAGAGCGCCCTTCATCAGATGCATCGATTGATTCAACTGACTGGCGGGGGTTCCCTTGAGCGCCTTGATGTTCTTGTAGACCTGCTCGGCCGGTTTCTCGTCGGCCGCAGCCGCCCCTTGCCCAATCGCCCGCGTCGGCGACGCGAGGGCGGCCAATCCGCCGATCGTGGCCGCGCAACCGAGCAGTCGACGTAGTGGATGACGCATGGGCGAGCTCCTTCGGTGGCTGCGAGGCGGGCCGACTGGCTGGATCGCGGCGATATCAGCCCCGGGCCCAGTCACGTTCTTGCGGCCGATGTGGTCATCGCCGATGAGAAGGCGTCACTTCCAAGATAAGCCACGAAGACACGAAGGCACGAAGGTCTGGAGAACAAGGAGTCTTCTTCGTGTCTTTGTGTCTTCGTGGCAGATCCGGGTTTTGCTAATGGCGGAACCGGGCGCAGAAATTCGCCACCATCGCCACGACTGACTTGGAGAGTCGGAAGCTGCCACGAAAACACGAAGACACGAAGAGCAATCCTTTTGGCGTTCGTGACTTCGTGCCTTCGTGGCAGCATGTCAGGCTTGCTGAGTACAGTCCACCAGCGCTCCTTATCGTGACGCGATCGACGTTTGAGCCGCGGAATCGTATACCACCCGGCCTCCGACCATCGTCATCGTCGGCTTGATGTCCTTGATCTGGTCCGCCGGAATCGTGAGGTAGTCGCGGTCGAGCACGACCAGGTCCGCAAGCTTTCCCGGTTGAATCGCGCCGAGATCGTCCTCGTGGAACACCAGGAACGCATTCTTGCGGGTGTGGGCGAGCAGGGCGTCCTCGCGGCTAATCGTCTGCTTGATGACCTTCATGCCGCCGGGCATCTTGCCGGTCACGGCGAACGCCAGCGTCGTGAACGGCAGATATTGATTGGCGGCCGTCGCGTCGGTACCGAATCCCCACATGATGCCGCTCGCTTGAATCGTCGCAAGCGCGGGCATGTCGTAGGCGCCGTCGCCGAACCCTTCGTGCATGATGCCGCCGTTGATGACGGCCCATGGGTGCACCGCGGCGTACATGCCCAGCTTCTTCATGCGCTCGAGCTGGCCAGCGTTGATCTGGTTGACGTGGGCAAGGGTCCAGCGCAGGTTCTTGATCGAGTGTTCCTTGTTGACCGCTTCAATCTGGTCGAGGAACGCATCGATGGTGTCTGTCAGCTCGGCGTGCACGTGCATCGGCAGGCCGGCCTTGGCCAGCGCCATGGCCATGCGGCGCCACTGTTCGAGCTGATCGGCTCGCGGACTCGACTTGAGCGCGAACATCGGGTCGTGCAGCGGCTGATACACGCTCTCGCCAAAAAAGACGTTGTCGATGTAGTCGTCGCCCTGAAACAGCTTCATCTCGGCGATTTGCTGAATGGATCGATCCGCCTGTTCCGGAGTGCTGGCCGCCGCGCCGCCGATGCAGTAGGTGCGGACGTTCAGGTGGCCCTGCGTCTTCCACTTCTGGAAAATCTCGAGCACGTCGGCGTTGCAGCCGGCCACGCCAAATGAGGTCAGCCCCGCCCGGTTCATGTCCGCGACCAGGGCTTGACTGCTGGCCTCGAGCTGGTTCGGCGCGACCTTGGGAAGCCGGGCGGCCACGGGACGAGTCGCGGCGATGTCGCCCTTGATGATGCCGGTCGGCTTGCCGGCAGCGTCGCGCATGATCGAGCCCTTGACGAAGTCCATGGGATCCGGCTTCCCCGGCTCGATCTCGAACGCCTTCAAGGCCCGGCTGTTCAGAAAGACCTGGTAGTAGGACTCCTGCAATGCCACGGGATTGTTGGGCGCAATCTGATCCAGCTCCTCGCGGGTGAACGGCTTCGGATCGTCGGCGAACTGTTGATGCGCCCAGCCGCCGATATTGAAGACCCACTCGCCCGGACCCTGTGCTTTCGCACGGGCCTGGATCAGCTCGATCGCCTTCTTGCGCGACTCCACACCGTCGAAACGGAGCTCCTTCAGCCAGGTCTGGCCCGCGCGCAGCAGGTGCATGTGGTTGTCGATGAGGCCGGGGATGACGGATTTTCCCCGCAAGTCAATCCGCTTGGTGTTCGGCCCTGCCAGCCGGGCCAGGTCCTGGTTGGTGCCGACGGCGACGATGCGGTCGCCCCGAATCGCCACCGCTTGAGCGATCGAGAAGCGCTCGTCGACCGTGATGATTTTTCCGTTGGACAGGAGCAGATCCGGGGCGGCCTGTTGAGCACGGAGGATGGGGAATGCACCCGCGAGGACGAGCAGCGCGGCGAGGGCAGGTGTGCGCGAAGTCAGCCGATTCACGGTTCGATCTCCCATTTCAATGCCGCCGTTACCGCTTCACATCATGAACCAGCTCGAAATACCTGTTGTTCTCGTTGCAGATGTATTCGAGCAGCTCGGTGTCGGGCTGAAAGGCGAGCGGCTGCGTCACGGTCCACGGCTTCGTGTACGCCTTGGGGTCGTCGATCGTGATCTGGATATCCATGTTCCCGAAGTCCTTCCGGATGAACCGCTCGGTCACTTTGAGCTGATCCGTCGCCGGCTTGCCGGCGTTGTCGAGCCAGCCCTTGTCGTTGAAGCCGCTGGTCTCGACGACCAGCACATCGCCCTCCCAGTGGGCCGTGGAGTAGCCGAACCAGCTGGGATTGGGATCCTTTGGCAGCGGGCGCCCGTCGGTGAAGATCTGGCGATACGAGTGCACGGCCTCGTAGAGAATCGCCACCATGCCTGGCACCTGCAGAATCTTGAAGGGATACCCCACCAGATCCGATCGCGGCACGCCGCCGACGATGCAGTTGGCGGTCGGGTCGTCCTTGCTTTGGGTCGAGCGCCGATGCTTGTAAAGCTCCTCGGCCCAGGGTTGGAACGGTACCTCACCCGGTTTGAGGTTCCTCGCGATATCGCCGGTCAACCCCGGTGATGGCCGCCACAGGCCGGCCAGCTCCGGTTTGCCATCGTGGGTCCGCGGCACGGGTGCCGACAGGTTGGGTGTGCCATCGGGTTTGCGCGGGATGCCCGCGGTTGGATAGTCGAGCCACTGCGCGGAGGCCGTAGCAGTCGTCATCAGCGCCGCGGCCATCGCCGCAATCAGAATCCGGTGAGCAGTCATGGCCGTCCTCCTGCCTGCACTTGCCAATGGGTGTAGGCTTGGGCAAACTGCGCCCGGCACCGATTATCGCTGCGGCTCAGAGGTTGTCAAGGTTTCTCTCGAGAGGAGTGGACCGATGCGCACTTCAGTTGTCTTCTGCACGGGTCTTTTGCTGGGATCGGTGATCGCGACAGGCCTCGCCCAGGGCACCCGGCTGACGGGCGAGAATTACGTGAATCACGTCGGGATGGCCGTCGAGAACTTCGACGAGGCCTTCAATTTCTACACGCAGAAGATGGGATTCAAGGAAGCCTTCACCGTGAAGGATGCCGCTGGCAAGCCGACGCTGGCGTACGTTCAGGCCAACAAGAATACCTTCGTCGAGTTGCAGCAGGCCAACGCCACCCGCAAGCCCGGTCTCAACCACTACGGGCTGCACGTGCAGAACTTGAAGGCGGTGGTTGCGGCGTTGAAGGAACGGGGCGTCATGGTCGACGATATTCGCGTTCGGCCAGACGATTCGTCAGTCGCCAACGCCACCGATCCCGGCGGCATCCGCATCGAGATGTTCGAATTCGGCCCCGGCTCGCCCCAGGGCAAGGCGATTGCTGACTGGAAATAATCTTACGGGCTATGGGCTACAAGGCTGGTGGGGCAGGCAGGCTGGGGGTGGGAGAAGGCGCGCGCGCTCAACCTGCCCACCCTGTCTGTGAGCCTGTTACTTTCCCGGTGCCTGCCCGACGAGCCGGTCGTAGTCCTTCTCGTTCTCGACACAGATGTATTCCAGGATCTCCGCGTCCGCCTGCAGCACGAGCGGCATCGTCACCGTCCACGGTTTGGTGTAGGCCTTCGGATCGTCGATCACTACCTGAACGTCCATATTCCCGAAATCCTTGCGGCGGAAGCGTTCGGTCACGCGCAGGTTTTCCGTCGCCGGGTGGCCGCCGTTGTCCAGCCACACGTTGTCGTTGAAGCCCGCGGATTCGACGACGAACGTATCGCCGTCCCAACGGCCGATCGAGTAGCCCAACCAGTTGGGGTTGGGATCCTTGGGCAGGGGCCGGCCGTCGGTGAAGATCTGGCGATATGCGTGGACGGCCTCGTACAGGACGACGGTGATTCCAGGCATCGCCAGGATCTTGAACGGATAGGGCACCGCGGTGGATCGTGGCACGCCGCCGGGAATGCACCGGCCGGTGGGATCGTCCTTGCTCTGGGTCTCCTGCCGATGCTTGTACAGCGCCTCGGCCCAGGGCTGAAAGGGAACCTTGTTTGGTTTCAGGTCCTTCGCGATGTTGCCGATGTAGATGCCCCGGGTCAGCCACAGTCCCGAGATGTCCGGTTTGCCGTCCGCGGTCTTGGGCGGCGGCGCGGAGAGGTTGGGCTTGCCGTCCGCCGTGCGCGGGATGCCCGGCGTCGGATAGTTGAGCCACTGCGCCGAAGGCGCGACGCTCGATATCACCACTGCCGCGATTGTGATCCAGCACGCTTTCATCGCTGTTACTCCTGCTTGCAGGTCGTGCCCGACCAGGCGCACGCTGAAACCTGGATATTGTGTACGTCGTGTCCGGCTCGAGCCGGACCGGAGCCGATCCGCCTGAAGGTGGACACTACCTACGGAATGAATCGTGAGCCGATGCCGCGACGCGCGTTTCACGGCGCGTCCCAGACGTAGACTAGCCCAACCCGCCGAATCCTTCGTGGATTTTTTCACGTCACCGGCGAAGCGTCTGCTGGATGAATCTTAATCGATTCGTCCCGTGCGGAAGCGGGACCCGCCTTCGCTGAGCGTGACTCCACCCGGGCCACGGCCGTGCGATAATCAGCCCCATTTTCTGAGAGGTTGACTGCCATGCCCGCCTACTGGCTCGCTCGCGCGAAAATCACCGACCCGGTCGCCTACAAGAAATACACCGACCGCGTGCCCGAAATCATCGATCGGTATCAGGGAACAATCCTGGCGCGGGGGGGGCGCTATCAAATCATGGAAGGGCCCGAGGACTTCCACCGGTTCGTCGTGATCGAATTCCCGACGCTCGAGAAGGCCGTCGCCTGCTTCGAATCGGCCGAATATCAGGAGGCCGCCGCCTTCCGCCGCGCCGGCGGCGGCATCGTCGAGAACGTGATTGTCGAAGGCATCTGAACTGAGAAGTCAGAACTGAGAAGTGGGAAGTCGTTCCTGACTTCGAGTTCTGACTTCGAACTTCTCAAGTTCCCAGTTCAAGGCTTGGAGTATTTATTGCGCGGATCCTTGCCGACGATGTGCGAGAGGTCCTTGTTGTTCTCGTTGCAGATGTATTCCATCAGTTCGTCGCCGTGGGCGTAGGCCGAGTGCCCGTACAGCGTGAACGGCTTGGTGTAGGCTCCCGAATCCTCGACGGTCGTTTCGTACTCCAGGTGATCGAAATCGGGCCGGCGGTAGCGCTCGATCACGTGCAGCTTTTCCGTGTGAGGGTGCCCGGCGAAGTCGAACCAGAACCGGTCGTTGAATCCTACTGAATCCACGATCAGCGTGTCGCCTTCCCATCGGGCGACGGAGTGGCCGTACCAGGTGGGATTGAGATCGGCGGGATGCTTGCGGTTGTCCAGGAAAATCTGTCGATAGCTGTGAATGTTGCCCTCGAACAGGAAGAACATGTGCGTGGCGCTTTGCGTGATCCGCCACGGATACGGCGCCTGGCGGGGCACGCCCGTCGGCAGGCACAGCGCCTCCGGATCGTCCTTCGAAAGCCGTTCACGCGCCACTTTTTCAGCCCAGGGCTGGAGAGGAAGTTGCTCGCCCTTCTTGAGGGCATCGTGAAGGTCGTAGATGAAATTGCGATCCGGACTCCAGATGCCCGAGAAATCCACCTTCCCGTCGGCGGTGCGTGGAGTGGGCCCAGACTTGGTTGTCCGCGGGGCCGGGGCTCGTCCTTCCTCTTGACCCGCGGCGACCAGAACTCCGGCGGAGGCTAATCCACCAACCACGACCGCCGCGAGGATCGAGCGTGTGAAAGTCTTGTTCATCACGTGCTCTCCGCCAAGACGAGGCCACGAAGTCACGAAGGCACGAAGGCACGAAGAAGAATCCAATATGGCTTCGTGCCTTGGTGGCGGATTCGACCGCCTACACCGACGCCTTCTGCAGAACGCGCTCCACGATTTCCCTGAACTCGTCAACCGTCAGCAGATCCTTCTTTTCAAACGACTTGGCCTTGACCTGCTTGAGCATGGCCATCCGCTCTTCGTCGGTGGCGGTGACGCCGAGCTTCTCGCACCACTCCTCCATCGACGGTGGACCGCTGTTCTTGCCGAGCACGATGGACACCGGCTTCTGCCCGACCAGTTCCGGCGCGAACGGCACGTACTCGAGCGGATGCTCCTTGCGGGCCATCCGGATCCAGCCGGCGATGATGCCCGACTCCACTTCGTAGAGCTTGTCGCCCACGATCGGGCGGTTTGGGGGCACCGATACCTTGGCCAGGTCGAGCACGAAGCGCGACACGTCGCAGAGCCCTTCCGTGCGAAGGCCGAGATCGATGCCGTAGAGGCATAGCATCGACATGACGACGTCTTCCATGGGCACGTTGCCGGCGCGCTCTCCAAGCCCGGTGATCGTCGTGTGCGCCACGGAGGCGCCGGCGGCGAGCGCGGCAATCGTGTTGGCGACG
>Ga0105248_10004737_pt1 | contig 15059 bp, 14 predicted proteins | sample KBSS34metaG_FD_81524 | JGI IMG/M metagenome (GOLD analysis project Ga0105248, IMG submission 81524) | Switchgrass rhizosphere microbial communities from Kellogg Biological Station, Michigan, USA - KBS S3-4 metaG | ecosystem: Host-associated > Plants > Roots > Rhizosphere > Soil | place...
ATCGCGGTCGGGCGCGTGTACCAGAAACCGATCAGGAGATACGACACGACGCCCACCGCCTCCCAGCCGAAGAAGAGCTGGAGGAAGTTGTTGCTCATCACGAGCATCAGCATCGAGAACGTGAACAGCGAGATGTAGCTGAAGAAGCGCTGGTAGCCCGGATCGTCGTGCATGTAGCCGATCGTGTAGACGTGCACGGCGAGCGACACGAACGTCACGACCACCATCATCAGCGCGGTCAGATGATCGACCAGGAATCCGACCTCGAACGACAGCCCGCCGAGCTCCGCCCACTCGTAGAGCACGGCGTTGTAGATTGGATCGCCGTGAAGCTGCCCATTGAGCACGTAGACCGACAGCCCGAACGAGATCGCGACGCCCAAAATCGTGACCGTATGCGCGCCCGCGCGGCCGATCGTCTTGCCGAACAGGCCGGCAAGCGCGGCGGCGACGAGCGGGGCAAGGACGATCGCGAGATAGATGTTCTGCACGGCGTCAGCCCTTGAGCCTGTCGAGCTCGTCGACGTCGATGCTGCGCGTGTTCCGGAACAGCACGACGAGAATCGCGAGACCGATGGCGGCCTCTGCAGCCGCGACGGTGAGGATGAAGAACACGAACACCTGCCCCAGCGTGTCGTCGAGCATCCGCGAGAACGCGATGAAGTTGAAGTTCACAGCGAGCAACATGAGCTCGATGCACATCAGGAGCAGGATCACGTTCTTGCGGTTGATGAAGATGCCCGCGACGCTCAGGCTGAACAGGATCGCCGCGAGCACGAGGTAATGCGCTGTCGTGATGGTCAGCATCAGCGCTCCGTGCTCGTTTCGACCTTGACGATCCGAATGCGATCTTGGCTGCGCACGGCGACCTGCTTCGCGACGTTCTGCACCTTCAGGCCCCGCCGCTGGCGCATCGTGAGCGTGATCGCCGCCACGATCGCGAGCAGCAGGATCACGGACGCGATCTCGAACGCGTAGACGTGCTGCGTGTAGAGCACCGCGCCGAGCTCCTTCGTGTTGCTGTAGCCCTCCGGCGTCGGCTTCGGCGTCGTGGCAAACGCGAGCCCTTGCGAGCGGAACCAGATCACGTGGCCGATCTCGACCACGACGATCACCGCAACCGCGACGCCGAGCGGCAGGTAGCGAGTGAAGCCCTCCCGGATCTTCTCGACGTTGATGTCGAGCATCATCACGACGAACAGGAACAGCACCATCACGGCGCCGACGTAGACGAGCACGAGCACGATCGCGAGGAACTCGGCCTCGATCAGCAGCCAGAGCGCGGCGCTCTGCACGAACGCGAGCACGAGGAACAACACCGCATGCACGGGGTTGCGTGTCGTGATCACGCCGATCGCGGCGGCGATCAGGAACGCCGCGAACACGTAAAAGAGAACGCCGCTCAACAAAACTCAGATTTCCTTTTTCTTGATCGCGGTAATTCGACGCCGCATCACGCGGCGCGCAAGCCGGCGGGTCAAGAGGCGCTTGGCGAACTTCTGGCTCAACTTCTTCTCCCCTGGGCTCGAGCTCAGCGGAACTGGGCGTCGGCGGCCTTGTCGGCTGCGATCATGGCTTCGTACTTGTCCCCGACCGCGAGCAGCTTGTCCTTCGTCATGATGTTCTCGCCGCGGGCTTCCATGTGGTACTCGTGGATCCGCGTCTCGACGATCGCGTCGACGGGACAGGCTTCCTCGCAGAAGCCGCAGTAAATGCACTTGAAGAGGTCGATGTCGTAGCGCGTCGTGCGGCGCGTGCCATCGTCGCCGACATCGGATTCGATCGTGATCGCGAGCGCGGGGCACACGGCCTCGCAGAGCTTGCACGCGATGCAGCGCTCCTGCCCGTTCGGATAACGGCGCAGCGCGTGCAGCCCGCGGAAGCGCGGCGACTGTGGCGTCTTCTCCTCCGGATATTGCACCGTGATCTTCTTGCGGAACAGGTTCCGCCAGGTCACGCTCAAGCCCTGAGCGAGCTCGGTCATGAGGAACGTCTTGACGAGGCTACGCATCCTGCCCTCCTACACCGGTCCCGACCACGGGCCGACCTTCAGCGCCGCGAGCACGCCCTCGACGCCGATCCAGACGATCGTCACGGGGATCAGCACTTTCCAACCGAGCCGCATGATCTGGTCGTAGCGGTAGCGCGGGAACGTCGCGCGAATCCACAAGAAGACGAAGGCGAACACCGCCATCTTGAGCGCGAGCCATACGACGCTCGGCGCCGCGAGAAAAGTGCCCTCGAGGCCCGGGATGCCGGCGAGCGGCGACAGCCAACCACCGAAGAAGAACACGACGGTGAGCGCCGTGATCAGAATCATGTTCGCGTACTCGGCCAGGAAGAACAGCCCGAACGCGATGCCGGAATATTCGACGTGGAAGCCCGCGACGATCTCCGACTCGCCTTCCGCGACGTCGAACGGCGCGCGGTTCGTCTCGGCGACGCCCGCGATGAAGTAGACGATGAATAGCGGGAACAGCGGCAGCCAGAACCAGCTCAGGATGCTCGTGCCCTGCTGGGCGAGGATGATCTTGCCGAGGTTCAGGCTCCGCGACGCCATCAGCACGCCGACGAGCGCGAAACCCATCGCGATCTCGTACGCGACGATCTGCGCCGCCGAGCGCATCGCGCCCAAGAACGCGTACTTCGAGTTCGAGGCCCAGCCGGCGAGGATCACGCCGTAGACGCCGAGCGAGGTGAGCGCGAGCACGTAAAGCAGTCCGGCATCGATGTCCGCGATCACGAACCAGTTGTTGAACGGCACGGCGGCCCAGACTGCGAACGCGGGCACGAGCGAGAGCATCGGCGCGAGCACGAACAGAAAACGGTTCGATTTCGTCGGCACGACGATCTCTTTGATCAGCATCTTGAGCACGTCGGCGAACGGCTGCAGGAGACCCCATGGGCCCACCCGATTCGGGCCGACGCGTCGCTGCATCCAGCCGAGGATCTTGCGCTCCCAGTACGTGAAGTACGCGACGGACAGGATCAGCGGGATCAGCACGACGACGATCTTGACCAGCACGACGATCAGGAACTGGAGCCACGCCGGAACCACGTTCCAGATCGACATGCCTTGTGCGAGCAGGGAGTCGAACATCGCTACACCGCCACCCCGCGCTGCGCGAGCTCGGTGAGCTGCAACGGCTCCGAGCGGCGCACGAGCGCGTCGACGGCGTAGATCGGCACGTCGAGCTCGCGAGCATCTAGAGCGTGCGCGCCGCCGCTTCCGGAGGCGGCGAAGCCGCCTCGATAACGCTCCGCGCCGAGCTCGGGTCTACCGCCGAGCTCGTGCTCGAGCTCCGCGCAGACGTCGCTCGGCGTGCGGTACTCGCAGCCCGGCAGCTCGAGCTCGTTGCCGAGCACGCGGAGCACGCGCCAACCGGGGCGCGACTCGCCCGCGGGCTCCGCAGCGGCGTCGAAGCTTTGCCAGCGCCCCTCCGCGTTGACGAAAGTGCCGGCCGTCTCGGCGAACGTCGCGATCGGCAGCAGCACGTCCGCAACGTCGAGGAGCTCGGCCGAGGCGAATGAGGTGAAAGCTACGACCTTCGCGCTACGCAGCGCGTCGAGCGCCTTCGCGCCCCCCGCGATGTCTTTGCTCGGCTCGACGCCGAACAGCACGTAGGCTGCACGAGGCGACTCGATCATCGCGCCCGCGTCGCGACCAACGCGCGACATCGGTTTACCTCCGAGGCCGCGATGCGGCAGCGCGCCCGCGAGCGCTGCACCTGCAGCGTTCGCACCCTCGCTCAAATAACCGAGCGTAGCCCCCGTCAGGTCGGCGAGCACGGCTGCGAGCGCGCGGATGTCGGAATAACGCGGATGGCGCTGCGCGATAAGCCCGAGCAGCACGAGGCCCGGCTTGCGCGCGAGCGCCTCGGCCGCCGCTCGCTGCGCGTCCGTCGGCTGCGCGCGCGCGACGAGCTCACGCACGTTCTGGGGTGCGTCGACTTTGGCGGCTTGCGAAGCAGCCGCGACGACGCCGGCGAGCGACGCGACGAACGACTCGAGCGGAGCGTCGACGTAGGCGGCCGTCTTGAAGTGGTATGTGTAGCGCTCGGGGTTCACGAACGCGACGCTCGCCCCTTTCCGTGCGGCCTTGCGGAGCCGGTGCGCAATGATCGGCACCTCCATCCTCAGGTTCGAGCCGATCACGACCGCGCCGCCTAACGAGTCGAGGCCCGCGATGCTGATCCCAAGCGTAGGCACGGTCGGATCCGCGCCCTGGTCGCGGAAGTCGCGCCGGCGCAGCCGCGTGTCGATGTTGTCGCTGCCGAGATGGCGCGCGATGCGATTCAGGAGGTACAGCTCCTCGAGGGTCGAGCTCGGGCTCGCGAGCACGCCGATCGAGTCGCCGCCTGCGTCCGCGGCCTCGGTCAGGAGCTCGGCCGCGCTCTCGAGCGCGTCCGCCCAACTCGCGTCGGCCCACTGGCCGTTTCGCTTCACGCGCGGCCCGAGCAGGCGGTCCTCGGTATAGAGCGCGTGGCAGCTGAAACGGTCGCGGTCGGAGATCCAGCTCTCGTTTATTTCTTCGTTGTCGCGCGGGACGATGCGCCGCAATTTCCCGCGCAGCACGTGCCCGAAGAGATTGCTGCCCGCGCAGTCGTGAGCGCCGACGAGCGGCTTCGCGATCATCTCCCAGGCCCGCGCGCTGAAACGGTACGGCTTGTTGTTGAGCGCGCCGACCGGGCAGAGATCGATGATGTTGCCCGAGAGCTCGTGGTCGACGCTCTTCTCGATGTACGTGCCGATCTCCATCTGGTCGCTGCGGCCCGTCGTGCCGAGCTCCTGGATGCCGGCGATCTCCGCGCCGAAGCGCACGCAGCGCGTGCACTGGATGCAGCGCGTCATGTCGGTCGAGACGAGCGACCCGAGATTCTTGTCCTTCACGATCCGCTTGCGCTCGGTGTAGCGCGAGACGCCGCGGCCGAAGCCCATCGCGAGATCCTGGAGCTCGCACTCGCCGCCTTGGTCGCAGATCGGGCAGTCGAGCGGATGGTTGATCAGCAGGAACTCCATCGTCGCTTTCTGCGCCGAGATTGCGCGTTTGCTGCGCGTGAAGACCTTCATGCCCTCGGTCACCGGCGTGGCGCACGCGGGGAGCGGCTTCGGCGCCTTCTCGACCTCGACGAGGCACATCCGGCAGTTCGCCGCGATCGTGAGCTTCTTGTGATAGCAGAAGCGCGGCACGTAGATGTCGGCGTGGTCCGTCACCTCGATCAGCATCTGGCCCTTGCGCGCCTTCAGCGGCACGCCGTTGACCTCGATGTTCACGACGTTCGGATCGGCAGGCGGAGCAGTCGCCTGCGGCGTCGCGGACGCGGGCGGCGGTGCGCTCGCGGCGACCGGCGGCGTCGGGCTCGGCGTGCTCATGCGGCCACCGACGGCAGACTCTCGACGATGCTGCGGCCCCTGTGCTCGACCATGTACTCGAACTCGTGACGGAAGTGCTTCAGGAAGCTCTGCACGGGCCATGCGGCCGCGTCGCCGAGCGCGCAAATCGTGTGGCCTTCAATCTTGTTCGCGACGTCGACGAGCATGTCGAGGTCGGCCTTCGTGCCCTGCCCTTCGGTGATCCGCGTGAGCACGCGGTAGAGCCACCCGGTGCCCTCGCGGCACGGCGTGCACTGGCCGCACGACTCGGCGTAGTAGAAGCGCGCGAGCCGGCGGAGCGTGCTCACCATGCACGTGGTCTCGTCCATCACGATCGTCGCGCCGGTGCCGAGCCCCGAGCCGGCGGCCTTGACCGTGTCGAAGTCCATCGTGAGCTTCATCATCGTCTCGGCCGGCACGACCGGGCACGACGAGCCGCCCGGGATCACGGCCTTGAGCTTCCGCCCCTTCCAGACGCCCCCCGCGATCTCGAGCAGCTCCGGGAACGGGATGCCGAGCGGCAGCTCGTAGTTGCCGGGCTTCTCGACGTGGCCGGACACGGAGAAGATCGCGGTGCCTCCCGACCCTTTCACTCCGAGGTCGGCGAACCACTGCCCGCCCTTGCGCAGGATCGTCGGGATCGACGCGACGCTCTGCGTGTTGTTGATCGTGGTCGGCGCGCCGTAGACGCCGTACGCGGCCGGGAACGGCGGCTTGAAGCGCGGTTTGCCCTGCTTGCCCTCGAGCGACTCGAGCAGCGCGGTCTCCTCGCCACAGATATACGCGCCCGCGCCGACGAAGGTGTGGATATCCATGTCGATGCCCGAGCCGCGCACGTTCTTGCCGAGCAAGCCAGCGGCGTAGGTCTCTTTCAGCGCCGCTTCGAAGCGCGGGATCGGCTCCGCCATGAACTCGCCGCGGATGTAGTTGTACGCGACCGTTGCGCCGATCGCGTAGCTCTCGAGCGCGAGCCCCTCGACCAGTGCGTGCGGGTTGTAACGCAGGATGTCACGGTCGTGGCAGGTGCCGGGCTCGCTCTCGTCCGAGTTGCAGACGAGGTACTTCTGCATCGGCGCCGTGCGCGGCATGAAGCTCATCTTCACGCCGGTCGGGAAGCCCGCGCCGCCGCGGCCACGGATGCCCGCCTTCTTCATCTCGTCGATGATCGCGTCGCGCGTGAGCTCGCCTTTGAGCACGCGCTCCCACGATTGATAACCGCCGATCGCGCGGTAATTCTCGAGCGTGTGCGACTCGGCGCCGAACTGCAGCGTCTCGAAGCACACGAGGTTGAAGCGCCGTTCCGCCACTAGCTCAATCCTCAACCGAGTCGAGAATCGCGCCGACGGAGTCGGGGGTGAGATTCTCGTGGTAGACGTGATCGATCATCAGCATCGGCGCGCCGCAGCACGCCGCGAGACACTCTTCTTCCTGCTTGAGGTAGAACTTGCCATCGGGCGTGCTCTGTCCGGTCTTGATGCCGAGCTTCTTCTCGACTTGCGCGACGATCGCGTCCGCGCCGCGCAGCATGCACGAGATGTTGGTGCAGACCGAGATGCTGTGCCGGCCGACCGGCTTCGTCTCGAACATCGAGTAGAAGCTCGCGACCTCGAACACTTGGATCGGCGGCAAGCTCAGGTACTCGGCGACGGCCGTCATGATCTCGGGCGTCAAAAAGCCGTGATTTTCGTGCTGCGCCGCATGCAGCGCGCCGATAATCGCCGAGCGCTGCCGCCCTTCCGGAAACTTCGCGACCCAGTGGTCGATCTCCTCGCGCACGTGCGCCGAGAGCTCGACACGCACGACACTCGCTGGCGGAGCCTTCGGCTTGACGACGTCGGGTGCATCGGTCGGCTTACTGGACGGCGGGCGCGCGCTCATCGATCGATTTCCCCGAATACGATGTCTTGCGTGCCGATCACCGCGACGACGTCGGCGAGCATGTGGCCGACGACCATCTCGTTCAGCGCCGCGAGATGCGGGAAGCCGGCCGCACGAACCTTCAATCGATACGGCTTGTTGGCGCCGTCGGAGATCAAGTAGACGCCGAACTCGCCCTTCGGATGCTCGACGGCCGCGTAAGCCTCCCCCTCGGGCACGGCGTAGCCCTCGGTGAACAGCTTAAAGTGGTGAATGAGCGACTCCATGTCGTCCTTCATCTCGATGCGCCGCGGCGGCGACACCTTGCGATCCTCGAGCATCACGGACCCAGGGTTTGCCCTGAGCCAATCGACGCATTGCTTGACGATCTTGTTCGACTGGCGCATCTCTTCGACGCGCACGAGATAACGGTCGTAGCAGTCGCCGTTCACGCCGATCGGAATGTCGAAGTCCATTTTGTCGTAGACCTCGTACGGCTGCTTCTTGCGCAAGTCCCACGCGATCCCGCTGCCCCGCAGCATCGGTCCCGAGAAGCCGAGCTGCATCGCACGTTCCGGCGACACGACGCCGATGTTGACGGTGCGCTGCTTCCAGATCCGGTTGTCGGTGAGCAGCGTTTCGTACTCGTCGATGTTCGAGGGGAAGCGCTTCGTGAAGTCGTCGATGAAGTCGAGCAGCGAGCCGTTGCGCGCCTCGTTGATCCGCGCGAGATCCTTCTCGTCGCGGTGCGACGAAGCCTGATAGCGCGGCATCCGTTCCGGCAAGTCGCGAAAGACGCCGCCCGGCCGGTAATAGGTTGCGTGCATCCGCGTGCCGGAGACCGCCTCGTAGCAGTCCATCAGGTCCTCGCGCTCGCGGAAGCAGTAGAGGAACATCGTCATCGCACCGATGTCGAGCCCGTGCGAGCCGAGCCACATCAGATGATTCAGGATCCGCGTGATCTCGTCGAACATCACGCGGATGTACTGCGCGCGCAGCGGCGGCGTGATGCCGAGCAGCCTCTCGATCGCGAGCACGTAACCGTGCTCGTTGGCCATCATCGAGACGTAGTCGAGTCGATCCATGTAACCGATCGACTGGTTGAACGGCTTGCTCTCGGCGAGCTTCTCGGTCGCGCGGTGCAGCAGGCCGACGTGCGGATCCGCCTTCTGGATCACCTCGCCGTCCATCTCGAGCACGAGCCGGAGCACGCCGTGCGCGGCCGGATGCTGCGGTCCGAAGTTCAGGGTGAAGTTCTGGATCTCAGGCATTGCCCGGCGGGTCCTTCAGATCCGTCGCATAGCGGTTGTCGCTGCGGATCACCTTTGGCACGAGCGTGCGCGGCTCGATGCTCACGGGCTCGTAGACGACGCGGCCTTTGACCGGGTCGTAACGCACCTCGACGTTGCCGATCAGCGGGAAGTCCTTGCGGAACGGATGGCCGATGAAGCCGTAGTCCGTCAGCAAACGCCGGAGGTCCGGGTGACCCTTGAACAAGATGCCGTAAAGGTCGAACGCCTCGCGCTCGAACCAGTCCGCCGAGTTCCAAACGGGGTAGACGCTGTCGAGGATCGGCCGCTCGTCGCTCGGGCAAAACGCGCGGAGCCGCAGCCTGTGGTTGTGCGTGATCGAGAGCAGGTGGTACACGGCCGCGAAGCGTGCCGCGGGCCGGTAGCCTACGGCGACGATCTGCTCTTCGTCCGGGCCCTCGCGAGCCGCGCCGATGTTGTCGGAGTCGAGATCGCCTGCAGCCGCACGCAAGTCGCGGACGCGGCCGCGGCTGAACCCCGTCGCGGTCGCGGTGTCGGTTTGCCACTCGTCCTGCCCGTAGGCCTGATAGTCGACACCGCAGACGTCGATCAGGATCTCGAACTTGAGCTCGGGCTCGTCGCGCAGCGTTCGGCAGACCTCGACTAGCAGCGCGGCGTCGACGCGGTAGCCGAGCTCGCCCGTGCTCGTCGGCAGACGCTCGAGCTTCGAGCCGAGCTTGGCCTCGACCGCAGCCGCGAGGGCTGCGTACTTCGGCGTCAATTCCTTGTTCTGCATTCGCTCGACAGCTCGTTGTTCAGATCAATCCCGACCAATCACGCCTGCTTGGGCCGGTCGCCCGGCTCATCGATCGCCGCTTCGAGGCTCCTCAACTACGCGCGATGGTTTGAGTGCGCCGGATTTTCTGCTGCAGCTGAATCACGCCGAACATCAAAGCTTCGGCGGTCGGCGGGCAGCCCGGCACATAGACATCCACGGGCACGATGCGATCGCAGCCGCGGACCACGGAATATGAGTAGTGATAGTAGCCGCCGCCGTTTGCGCACGACCCCATCGAGATCACCCAGCGCGGCTCCGGCATTTGGTCGTAGACCTTGCGGAGCGCGGGCGCCATTTTGTTCACGAGCGTGCCCGCGACGATCATCACGTCGGACTGGCGCGGGCTCGGCCGAAAGATCACGCCGAAACGGTCGAGGTCGTAGCGCGACGCGCCCGCGTGCATCATCTCGACGGCGCAGCAGGCCAAGCCGAACGTCATGGGCCAGAGTGAGCCGGTGCGCGCCCAGTTCATGAGCGCGTCGACGCCGGTGACGAAGAAGCCCTTCTCCATCACTTCGGGCACGTTGAACGGCGACGTGTCGGCCGGTGGGGCCTCTTGTGCCGTTTGGATCAATCCCACTCGAGCGCTCCTTTCCGCCACTCATAAATGAATCCGACCACGAGCACGGCGAGAAAGATCCCCATTGCGACGAGGCCGTACACGCCGATCCGGTCGAGCGACACGGCCCAGGGGAAAAGAAATGCGATCTCGAGATCGAAGATTATGAACAGGATCGCGACGAGGTAATAGCGAACGTCGAAGCGCATGCGCGAGTCCTCGAACGCTTCGAACCCGCACTCGTAGGGCGCGAGCTTTTCGGGATCCTTGCGGCCGCGGCCGAAGGTGAAGCCGAGGAACAACAGGACCACGCTCACGGCGCCGGCGACGATCAGGAAAATCAGAATCGGAGCGTATTTTTCGAGCATGGTCCCTGACTCGAAGTCGGCGCGGATTGTAGCAGCCTACGCACTCCGAGTTTCACCGAAATTTTGGTGCCCACGGTCGGACTCGAACCGACACAGCTTGCGCCACTACCCCCTCAAGATAGCGTGTCTACCAATTCCACCACGTGGGCATGAAACAAATGCAACAGTACGGCGACCGGCACTCACACGAGCGCACGCGTCATTAGCGCGGCGCGTTGCCACCGCCCGAGTCCTGCCTCGCCGGCGGCGCGTCGCCTGCCGGGGCCGGAGCCGCATCCTTCGGCAATTGCGGCAAATCTGTCGCAGCGGGCGGCGCCTGGGTCGCCGCTGGCGGCGACGTCGTCGCGCCCGACGGCTCTGAGGTCGGCGGCTCTTGTGACGCCGGCGCCGTTTGAGCGGGCGCATCGAGCAAGCTGGACGGCGCGGTTCGCTGCGTCGACAAGTACGCAAGCGCGAGACTCGTGATGAAGAACACGGTCGCGAGCACGCCCGTCGCGCGCGACAGGAAATTCGCCGAGCCGCGCGCGCCGAAAACCGTTCCCGACGCGCCGGCGCCGAACCCCGTGCCGGCCTCGGCGCCTTTGCCGCGCTGCAGAAGCACGAGGCCGACGATCATGATCGCGACGATCAGGTGAACACCTAGCACGATACTGTGCAGCATCTTCGAATCCGTTCCCGTTCAGGTAGCTGCGCGGAAGATGTCGAGAAACTCCGCAGCAGCGAGTGACGCGCCGCCGACGAGCCCGCCGTCGATGTCGTCCATGTCGAACAACGCTCGCGCGTTCGAGCCTTTGACGCTTCCGCCGTAAAGGATTTGTAGATCGGCCGCAATTGTAGCATTCCGGGCCGCGACCGACGCACGCAGGAAAGCGTGCACCTCTTGCGCCTGCGCCGGTGTCGCCGTGCGGCCGGTCCCGATGGCCCAAACCGGCTCGTACGCGACGACCGCTCGCGCGAACGCGTCCACGCCGGCCGACTCGAGCACCGCCAAGAGCTGACGCGACACGGTTTGCTCCGTAGCGCCGGCATCGCGCTCCGCGAGCGTCTCGCCAACGCAGAGAATCGGGAGGAGCTTCGCGGCTTGCGCCGCCTTGAACTTGGCCGCGACGATCGCGTCCGTCTCACCGTAGAGCGCCCGCCGCTCCGAATGGCCGACGATCGCATACCGGCAGCCGAGGTCCGCGAGCATCGCGCCCGAAACTTCGCCGGTGTACGCACCGCTGCCCTGCTTGTCCGCAACGTCCTGCGCGCCGAGCAGCAGCGAGCTGCCCGCGATCCACTCCTTGACGGCCGGGATGTAGACGTACGGCGGCGCGAGCAGCATGTCGGCGCCCGAGCCGGAGCCGACGCCGGTACGCAACGCGTCGACGAGCTTGCGGCTCTCGCCGAGCGAGCCGTTCATCTTCCAATTGCCAGCAATCAGAGGTCTGCGCGCCACGCCCGCACTCCTTTCGCGGGGCGCAGCTTAAGGGCGAGCCCCACTCAAGCGCAACGCCACCGCCGCGCCCGCGCCGCCCACCACGAAGGTGGTGTCTCGATCCGCGGCCGGCGACGCCAGCGAGCATCCTCCCCGAGACACGCTAAGAGACCATCCCTGGGGCTCGGCGGCGCACATCCCTGTGCGCCGACGGTCTCGGGGAGGACGCTCGCCGTCCTCGCCGGCCGCGGATCGAGACACGTTGTTATAGCTGCCGCCCGAACGCGGGGCGGCATCGCAGGGAGGGTGCGGGCGTGGCGTTAGCTCTGTCCGAATACTTCGCGGACCGTTTCGGCGAGGCGATTGGCGACGGTGCCGACTTGGTGGCGGTCTTCGCCCTCGACCATGATGCGGATCACCGGCTCGGTTCCCGACGCGCGCAGCACCACGCGGCCACGCTGGCCGAGCTCCGACTCGGCCTCGTCTATCGCCTCGCGGATCATCGGGTCGTCGTTCGGGTTCACGGGCTCGCGGATCTTCACGTTCAAGAGCACCTGCGGGAACTGCTCGACACCCCTCGTGAGCTCGCTGAGCTTGAGGCCGGTTCTCTGCATCACGGCGAGGACCTGCAGAGCCGTCACGAGACCGTCGCCGGTCGTCGTCCGATCGAGGCACAACAGATGTCCCGACGCCTCGCCGCCGAGCACGCCGCCGTGCTCCTTGAGCATCTGGAGGACGTAGCGGTCGCCGACCTTCGCGCGCAGAAACTTCACGCCGCGCTCCCGCAGCGCGAGCTCGAGGCCGAGGTTCGTCATGACGGTGCCCACGACCGGGCCGACGAGCGTCTTCGACTCGAGCCTGTCGCACGCGAGCACGTAAAGCAGTTGGTCGCCGTCGACCAAGCTGCCGCGCTCGTCGACCATCACGACTCGATCGCCGTCGCCATCGAGCGCCATGCCTACGTGCGCTCGCACTCCGGTAACCGTGAGCTTCAGCAGGTCGGGCCGCGTCGAGCCGCAGTTCTCGTTGATGTTGCGGCCGTTCGGCGAGCAGCCCACCGGCACGACGTCGGCGCCGAGGTCCGACATCACGCGCGGCGCGACCTTGTACGCGGCCCCGTGCGACGCGTCGACGACGATCTTGAAGTCTTCGAAGCCCATCCCCGCAGGGATCGTGCCCTTGCAGAAATCCATGTACTCGGAACGCGCCGACGCCGCCGTCTTGGCTTGTCCGAGCGCACGCGAATCGCGAGTGACGGGCGCCGACGCGAGGCCGCTCTCGATCGCTTCCTCGAGCTGATCGGAGAGCTTTTGGCCCTCGGCATCGAAGAATTTGATGCCGTTGTCGTAGTACGGGTTGTGCGACGCGCTGATCACGATGCCGAAGTCGGCGCCGGACTTTTTCGTCAGATAGGCGATCGCGGGCGTGGGCAGCGGGCCTGTGAGGAGCACGTCGACTCCGGACGCAACGAAGCCGGCCTCGAGCGCCGACTCGAACATGTAGCCCGAGACGCGCGTGTCCTTGCCGATGAGGACGGTGCCGCCCTGCGGAGCCAAGGCGTGGGCCGCGGCACTCGCAAGCCGCAGCGCGAAGTCGACCGTCATCGGATCTTCGCCGACACGCCCCCGAATACCGTCGGTGCCGAAATAGCGCCGCCCCATCTCAAATCCCTCGCGCGTCAGCGTCGCCGCATTCTAAGAGCGTCGCCCCTCTTCCACCACAAGCGAGGCGCCGGCGGGGCACCTCTCGCATCGTGCGCCCCGGCGAGAAACCGGCACTGAGCGGTCATGAGTGCCGAATGTCCTTCCCGAGACCTTGTGAGCACAGGGATGTGCGAACAGAGCCCCAGGGATGGACTTCCGGCGTGTCTCGGGAAGGACATTCGGCGCTCGTGACCGCGGCGCCAACAAAGAACGACAACCGGGGCCTAGTGCTGCCCAGCCGGCCCGCCGAGCGGCGCGGCGCCCTTGTCCGGCGCTACCTCGCGCGGCGCGAGCTTGCCTGGCTCCGACGGCTCGTCCCAATCCGCCGGCGGTCGCGGGTCGCGGCCCTCCATGATGTCCTTGATCTGCGCTTCGTCGATCGTCTCGTACTTCATGAGCGCGGCGGCCATCACGTCGAGCTTATCGCGGTTGCCCTCGAGGATCCGCTTCGCCTCGCTGTAGCAGTTGTCGATCAGCGTCCGCACTTCCTCGTCGATCGCGTGCGCCGTGACGTCGGAGACCTGCTTGTGACGAGTCACGCTGCGGCCGAGGAAGATCTCGCCGTCGTCCTCGGTATAGGTGAGCGGGCCGAGTCGGTCGGACAAGCCCCATTTCGTGACCATGTTGCGGGCAATGTCCGTCGCTCGCTCGATGTCGTTCGCGGCGCCGGTCGTGACGTACGCGGGGCCAAACACGATTTCCTCGGCTAGCCGGCCGCCGTACAAGCTCTTCATCGAGCTCATGAGCCGCTGCTTCGAGTAGCTGTAACGATCCTCTTCCGGCAAGAACATCGTCACACCGAGCGCGCGGCCGCGCGGGATGATCGTCACCTTATAAACGGGATCGTGGTCGGGCACGGAGAGCCCGACGATCGCATGGCCTGACTCGTGATAGGCCGTGAGCTTCTTCTCCGCCTCGCTCATGACGAGCGAGCGGCGCTCGGCGCCCATCATGATCTTGTCCTTGGCCTTGTCGAATTCCTCCATGCTCACGGTGCGGCGATTCGAGCGCGCCGCGATCAGCGCCGCCTCGTTCACGAGGTTCGCGAGATCCGCGCCCGAGAAGCCGGGCGTGCCGCGCGCGATGACGGACGGCTTCACGTTGCCGTCGACCGGCACCTTGCGCATATGAACCTTGAGAATCTGCTCGCGCCCGCGCACGTCGGGCAGCGGCACGACGACCTGGCGATCGAAACGGCCCGGCCGCAGCAGCGCGGGGTCGAGCACGTCGGGTCGGTTCGTCGCGGCGATCACGATCACGCCTTCGTTGCCCTCGAAACCGTCCATCTCGACGAGCAGCTGGTTCAGAGTTTGCTCGCGCTCGTCGTGACCGCCGCCGAGGCCGGCGCCGCGATGGCGGCCGACGGCGTCGATCTCGTCGATGAAGATGATGCACGGCGCGTGCTTCTTGGCCTGGTCGAACATGTCGCGGACGCGCGAGGCGCCGACGCCGACGAACATCTCGACGAAGTCGGAGCCCGAGATCGTGAAGAACGGCACCTTCGCCTCGCCCGCGATCGCGCGCGCGAGCAACGTCTTGCCGGTGCCGGGGCTGCCAACCATCAGCACGCCCTTCGGAATCTTGCCGCCGAGCCGCTGGAACTTGGCCGGGTCCTTGAGGAAGTCGACGATCTCGACGACCTCTTCCTTCGCCTCTTCCACGCCCGCGACGTCCGCGAACGTGACGCTGACCTG
>Ga0105248_10004739_pt1 | contig 15057 bp, 13 predicted proteins | sample KBSS34metaG_FD_81524 | JGI IMG/M metagenome (GOLD analysis project Ga0105248, IMG submission 81524) | Switchgrass rhizosphere microbial communities from Kellogg Biological Station, Michigan, USA - KBS S3-4 metaG | ecosystem: Host-associated > Plants > Roots > Rhizosphere > Soil | place...
GCGGCGGGCGCGTTCGAGGACGCGCCGATCGAGGACCTGTCCGCCGTGAAGCGCCTGGCGCTCAAGAACCTCGACCGCGCGAAGAAGAACCTCAAGCGCGAGTACGACCCCGAGGGTCCGCTGTGGATCAGCTACACCGAGCACCTCGACGACTACGAGGGGACGGACCGCGAGGCCGCCTCGCCGCCCGCCTACCGGTCGCACCACTACACGGTGGCCTGCTGACGATGGCGCCGTTCGGCTTCCCGGTGTTGCTCGAGCTCGCGGGACGCCACTGTGTCGTGATCGGCGCCCTGCCGATCCGGGAAGGCAAGGTCGAGGCGCTGCTCGCCGGCGGCGCCACCGACGTGCTGGTGGTGTCGACGGAGCCCTCAGACCGGTTGGCCGACCTGGAGCTGCTCGACGGCGTGCAGGTCGCCCGCCGCGCGTGGACCTCGGCGGATCTGGCCGGCGCCTTCCTGGTCATCGCGCACGACGCCGATCCGGGCGAGCGGTCCCGGCTGTCGGCGGCCGCCCGCCGCGCAGGAGCATTGGTCAATGTCGTTGACGATATCCCCGCGTGCGATTGGGCGATGCCCGCCATCGTCAGGCGTGGGGAGCTGCTGCTCGCGATCGGAACCGGCGGCGCGTCGCCCGCGCTGGCTCGCAAGATGCGCGAGCGGCTCGAGTCCGAGTACGGCCCCGAGTGGGCCGAAGTGCTGCGGATCCTGCGCGAGGTCCGCGAGGAGACGCTGCCGTTGTTGCCGGACATCCGCGAACGGTCGGCGCGGTGGCGGGAAGCCTTGGATCCCGACGAAGCCGCGGCACTGGTCCAGGCCGGCTGTGCGGACGAACTGCGCGGCCGACTGGTGTCCCGACTGCTCGACGGAGCCCGCCGATGACCGGCCGTGTCGTGTTGGTCGGCGCCGGGCCCGGCGATCCGGAGCTGATCACGGTGAAAGGGGCGAGGGCGCTCGCCGAGGCCGACGTCGTGGTCTACGACCGGTTGGCGACGCCGGCACTGCTCGAGCTTGCGCCCACGGGCGCCGAGCGGATCTACGTCGGGAAGCAGCCCGGTGGTCACGCGATGAAGCAGCATGAGATCGGCGCCGTTCTGGTCGAGCAGGCGTTGCTGGGCCGCACCGTCGTTCGGTTGAAGGGCGGCGACCCGTTCGTGTTCGGGCGCGGCGGCGAAGAGCTGCTCGCGTGCGCCGAGTCAGGCATCCCGTGCGAGGTCGTCCCCGGCATCACGAGCGCCGTCGCGGCGCCCTCGGCCGCCGGGATCCCGGTGACCCATCGAGGGATCGCCCGTTCGTTCGCGGTGGTCACCGCATCGACCGCCGGGACCGCACACGAGCCGGACGCCACCGACCTCAGGGGGATCGCGACCGCGGTCGACACGCTGGTGCTGCTCATGGCCGCGGGAAGGCTCGCCGAAACCTGCCGCGCGCTGATCGACGCGGGCCGAGACCCCGACGAACCCGCCGCGCTCGTGATGTGGGCAACGACGCCCGAAGAACGGACCGTGATCGGCACGTTGACCGATCTCCCGGCGCTGGCGGGCGCCGCCAGCCTGGGCCCACCGGCCACGTTGGTCGTGGGCGAGGTCGCCGCCATCCCGGCACAGGTGGGCGCCTTCTCTGCAGGTCTGCAGCGGGCGGCGAGCCGCTCAGACGGCCCTGCGATTCAGCCGATACCGAACGCGTAGAGCGAGCCGTCGCGGCAGCCGACGAAGACGCGGCCGTCGGCGATCGCGATCGCCCGCTCGCGCAAGCAGAGGAAGCGCTACGGCGTAGGGGGCCTCCAGAACCAGAGGTGGGTGTCGGGTGAGCCCTCCGTTGCTCCGGCGTCGGGAGTTGGCACGAAGGCACTGACCACGAACCCGTCGCCGACGGCGACCGCGACCCCAGGGGGGGTGATGCTCGGGTCCCAGGTGATCGGTGGATCGACCGGCGACCACGACGACGTGGCAGCAGAGAACACGGCGGGATGGCCGCACGCCCAACCGAACGCGAAGCCCGATATCGCTGCGGTATCCACAGGGCAGCCCCCACCGCCGAGATACGGCGCCGGGATCGGGGTCCAGGCGCCGGCCGCCTTTCGCCACTCGAACGACGAATCGGCGGATGGTTGCCAGATGATCGGGCGCCCATCGACCGCCACCGCCCCGGTGGGGACGATGCCGAGCTGGGTGTCTGGAAGCGTTCGCCACGCGGACGAAGCCGGGTCGAAGGCGACGGTCTGCAGCGAGTCGGTGGATGGGTGCAGCAGGGGACCGCTCCAGCCTGCGGCGATCAGCTCCTGACCCGACCACGCGGCCGTCGGTGCCGACATCCTCACCGGCGCCGAGGGCAGCTCTGACCATGCTCCGCTGGCGGCGTCGAACGACCAGGCGCGATCGGTTCCCTCTTCGATCCCGTGAAGTTGGTCGACCCCGCGAACACGACGACGTCGCGCCCTGTCCAGGTGTACGACGAGAGCAGGTTCGGGCCCCGAGGGCTCCGATCGAACGAATCCCAGGCGTTGCGTTCGGGATCGAAGCCCACGACCGCCATGCCCGGGTGATAGCTGCCGACGAAGAAGAGCAGCTCTGAACCGGTCCAGACGGCGGCTGCGACGAAACCTCCCGTGGGTGCCGGCGCCGTTTGAGCCCAGATCTTCGAAGCGGGATCGAACGTGTACGCGGTATCCGGGCCGCTCGACCCGCGTCCATCGTCGCCCCAGGCCACCAACTCCGACCCGGCCCATGCGTAGGTCGTGAACCTCGTACCGGGCCCGACCGGCAGCTCGGTCCACCCCTCCCCGTACGAACCCCACGGATCAGCGCTCCCGTCCCGTGTGGTCGCGAAGACGACCCCGCCCGCCGCCACGAGAAGAGCGAGGATCGCGGCTCCCACGACGAGCCCGGTTCGTCGCGACCTGCGTGGTTCGGCGGGGGTGTCAGGCTCGCTCAATCGCTCGCCACGATAGCGGCCCCTCAGACCATCCCGATGAGCTCGCGCAGGTCCGCGATCCGGGCGCCGGTCCAGTCCTCGCCTTCGAGGTGGAGCAGCGTCGTGATGTCGACGTCGGGATCGCGGATCTCCACGGCGGTCATGCCGAACTCCGTCGCGCCGGTGAGCTCGCGGTACGCGCCGTCGCCGCAGTAGATGCAGTCCTCGGGCTCCACGCCGAGCGCGTCACACGCATAGCGGTAGATCGCGGGATCCGGCTTTCGGAGCCCGACCACGCTCGAGAACACCTCGACATCGACCAGGCCCCGGAACGCCGACGCCTCCCACATCGGCGGCGTGTCGGGCGCGCACATCGAGATCAAACCCAGCCGGAAGCCTCGTGCGCGCAACTCGGTCAGCGTCTCGACCGCGCCGACCCGAGGTCGGAACCACGTCTCGTACATCTCGGCGCGCCGCTTCAGCGCAAGCGTGACCTCGGTGGCTGCCGGCTCCGGCAGTCCGATCGCCTCGCAGATCGCAAGCACGTTCTCATCCATGGTGGCGTACACGCCCGTCTGCCGCTCGATGACGGTTCGGTTCCACGCGTCACGGAACGCTGCGGGGTCGGCGCCGAGCACCGTCGCCATGTGATCGATCGACGCGTAGAACTGCTCGTGCGGGAATTCGGGAACGAGCGTGCCGTACAGGTCGAAGATGACCGCGGGCACCGGCACGTCAGACGGTCTTGCGCCAGTCATCGACGACCTGGCCGTAGATCACGAGGTCGACGTAGAGCCCGCCTCCCACCTTGCCTGCTCCGCGCAGCACGCCCTCCTCGCGCAGGCCCAGACGCTTGGCGACCGCGCGGCTTCGGAGGTTGTCGACGCCGGCACGGAGCTGCGTCCGGTGCAGGCCCTCGCTCTCGTAGCCCCTGGCCATCAAGGCCTGCGCCGCCCGGGTGATCAGGCCTCGACCGACGAACGCCTCGTCGAGCCAGAAGCCCAGCTCGCCCATGTCGTCGGACCCTTTGATCATCAGGTCGCACCCGCCGGCAAGGTCGTCGCCGACCCAGATGCCGTTCCCGTCGAGCGAGCGGCCGTCGTCGATCCGCGACTCGATGTACGCGCGCTGTGACGCGACATCGGTCGCATCGTCGACCCAGTGGAACCACCGTGCGAGACGCACCCGGTTCGAATCGATCAGGCCGTACAGCGCATCGGCGTCCGTCGGCTCGTACGGGCGCAGGACCGCGCCGCCGCCGAGCTCGATGTGCAGGTCAGGCCTCACGTCTGCACCCTCCGTTCCCGCCACTCGTCCTCCAAGATGGCGTACTCGACCGAGTCGAGATAGCCGTCGGTGACGCGGATCCCGTCACGCGCGACGCCTTCCTCGTACATGCCGAGGCGCGCGGCGACCGCGCGCGATCGCAGGTTGCCCGCGGCCGCCTGGAGCTCCATCCGATGGAGCCCGAGCTCGTCGAACGCCACGTCGAAGAACCGCTCGCAGGCGCGCGTGATGATCCCTCGGCCCTCGTGTCGCTTCGCCAGCCAGTACCCGATCTCTCCGCTGTTCGACAGCGTGTCGATGTCCAGGCCGATCCCGCCGGCGAGCTCGCCGTCGACCCAGATCCCGTTGCCCTCGATGCTGACCGGCTCGTCGAGGCAGCTCTGGATGAACGTCCGTGTGTCGTCGACGCTCTTGGTGGTGTGCTCCCAGATCATCCACGGGCGGAGGTGGTCGCGATTGGCGTCGATCAGATCGAACAGCGCCTGGGCATCGTCGAGCGTGTAGCTGCGGATGACGACGCGGTCCCCGAGATCCCAGTAGATCTGGTTCTGGTTCACGGTGCCGCGGTCGCCGCCTCGCGTTTCGACCGCTCCTCATCCTGCAAGACGCGCCGGAGCACCTTGCCGACGAGCGTCTCGGGCAACGCGTCGCGGAACTCGACCTCCTTCGGCGCGCGGTAGCCGGTCAGGCCCTGCGCCGGGTCCTTGCACCACGCGATCAGCTCCTCGGCCGTGAGCTGCTGCCCTTCCTTCAGCACGACGAACGCCTTCACCCGCTCGCCGGTGCGGTCGTCGGGCAGGCCGATCACCGCGGCCTTGGAGATGGCCGGGTGGTGGTACAGCACGTCTTCGACCTCGTTCGGGTACACGTTGAACCCGGAGACCAGCACCATGTCCTTCAGGCGGTCGACGATCCGGAAGAACCCGTCGGGCTCCATCACCGCGACGTCGCCGGTGTGGAACCAGCCGTTGCGGATCGCGAGGGCGGTCTCCTCGGGGCGGCGCCAGTAGCCGAGCATCACCTGCGGACCCTTGATACAGAGCTCCCCCGGCTCTCCCTGCGGCATCTCCTTGTCGGGGTCGTCGAGCGAGATGATCCGCACGTCGGTGTCGGGGACCGGCATGCCGATCGACCCCGGCCGCCCGCGGCCGTCGAGCGGGTTCACGTGCGTCACCGGCGAACACTCCGTCAGCCCGTACCCCTCGACCAGCACCGCGCCGTCGCTCACCTCGCCGAACCGTTTCGCGACCGCCTGCGGCAGCGGCGCGGCGCCGGACACGCACGCCTTCACCGACTTGAGGTCGAACGTCTGCACGTCGGGGAACTCGTTGATCGCGACGTACAGCCGCGGAACCCCCGGGAAGAACGTCGGCTTCTCCTCCTGGGAGATCTCGAGGATCAGGTGGATGTCGCGCGGGTTCGGCACCGGGACGAGCTTGGCCGCGATCAGCCCGGTGAGGACCATCGCGAGCAGGCCGTACGAATGGAAGAACGGCAGCGCGGCGAGCACCGCGTCCTGCCCCTCCTCGATCGTCGTGATCCAGGCCCAGGCCTGGCGGGCGTTGGCCGTGAGGTTGGCGTGCGAGAGCATCGCGCCCTTGGCGATCCCGGTCGTGCCACCGGTGTAGATCAAGACCGCGGTGTCTTCGGCCGGGTGCACGGTCGCCACCGGCGGGATCGGGCCGGTCGATGCCAACTCCTCGTGCCAGCGCCGCACCTTGGCGTCCTTCGGGACCGGGGGCCATGGCTTGCCGGCCGAGCGCTGCTGCTTCTTGAACTTGAGCATGGGCGCGAGGAGCTTCTTCAGGCCGGGCATGTAGTCGTTCAGGCGCGTGACGATGACGTGCTCGATGCCGACGGCGGTGAAGACGTCGGCGAAATCCGCATACATCAGGTCGGCGACGAGCACGACGCTGACCTCGGCGTCGCGCAGCTGGTGCTCCATCTCGCGCGCCGTGTAGACGGGGTTGTTCCCGACGGCGACGGCGCCGATCCGCATGCACGCGTAGAACGCGATGGTGAAGGGTGGCGAATTGGGCATGATCAGCGCGACGCGGTCGCCCTTCCTGACGCCGAGCCCCGCCAACATCGCGCTGCACACCTCCACTTCACGGAGGAGCTGCCGGTAGCTGAGGTGCTTGCCGAACCAGGCGATCGCGGGCCGATCCGGGAACCGCGTGGCCGCCGACTCGAGGAGCCCGAAGACGCTTTCGGAGGGCAGCGGCGCGAGCGAATGGGGCACGTCGGCGGGGTACGTCGACAGCCAAGGTCGTTCACCGCTCATGCGCGGCATGATATGCGGCATGGCGACAACCCTGCAGGACACCAACGCGCCCTCGGCCGAGGAGCGCCAAGGAAGCCTGTTCATGGCTGGGATGCGCCTGGTGTGGACCTACATCAAGTTGCACCCCAAGCCATTCGCCGTGTCGCTGGCAGGGGCGTTGCTGTTCGCCGTGTCGTCGATCCTGCTGACCGACGCGCTCGCACGGGCCACCAACGACGTCCTGGAACCCGCCTTCGAGGGCAGCGTGAAGGCGAGCGCGGTGTGGTTCTCGGTGCTTCTGCTGATGCTGTTCGGCTGCGGGCGGGCGCTCGGCATCATGGTCCGGCGCTACTACTCCGGCGTCGCCGGCGAGCGGGTCATGGCGACCCTTCGCCGCGACGTCTCCGACCGGTACCGCGAACTGCAGCTGCAGTACCACCGTGAGACCCCGACCGGCGAGCTCCTCGCCCACATGGAGGCCGACGTCAAGGCGGCGGTCGACGTGTTCTGGCCGGTGCCCTTCGCGGTCGGCGTGATCGCGTTGGTCGTGCTCGCGATGATCCAGATGCTGCGGGTCGACGCCTGGCTCGCGTTGGTGGGCGTCCTGTTGTTCCCGGCGCTCGCGTTGATGAACCATAGCTTCGCCAAGCGCATGGAGGAGCCCGCCCGCATGTCCCAGGAGGACATCGGGGTCGTCTCGGCGGTCGCGCACGAATCGATCGACGGCGCGCTCGTCGTGAAGACGCTCGGCCGGGAACAGCTCGAGACCAACAAGCTCGAGGACGCAGCACGTACGCTCCGGAACGACCGGGTCCGTGGCGGCTACGTGCGCGCGACGTTCGAGGCGGCCCTCGACGCCCTGCCGACGCTCGCGACGGTCGTATTGGTCGCCGTGGGCGCATGGCGGATCCACGAAGGCGCGATCAACACCGGCGAACTGGTCGGGTTCGTCGCGCTGTTCGGGCTGTTGTCGTGGCCGATGCGGTTCATCGGATGGATCCTCGCCGAGCTTCCGCGCGCGGTGGTCGGGCACGACCGGCTGCAGACCGTCTTCGCCGAGCGAGTGACCGTCACGCCACCCGAGCACCCGGTGCCGCTGCCGCAAGGCCCCATCGGTCTGTCGGTGAAGGACGTGGAGCTGATCTACGACGGGCTCCCCGTGCTGAACGGCGTCAGCTTCGACGTCGCACCGGGCGAGTCGGTCGCCGTCGTCGGGTCGACCGGGGTCGGGAAGTCGACGCTGGTGCAGCTGCTCGTCCGGCTGGCGGACCCCGACCAGGGGATCGTCACCGTCGGCGGCATCGACGTGCGTCAGACCGATCCGCTCGAGCTCCGCGCGGCGGCATCGATCGTGTTCCAAGAGAGCTTCCTGTTCGCGGCGAGCGTGCGCGAGAACATCGCGCTGGACGACACGGTCGACGGCGACGAGGTCGTGCGGTCGGCGATGATCGCCTCGGCCGACCGGTTCATCCGGGAGCTGCCTGACGGCTACGACACCGTGGTCGGCGAGCGTGGCCACACCTTGTCGGGCGGTCAGCGCCAGCGCGTCGCGTTGGCACGGGCGCTCGCGCGGAAGCCGCGGATCTTGATCCTCGACGACGCGACGTCGTCGGTCGACCCGACGATCGAGGCGAACATCCTGCACGCGCTCCGCCGCGAGCTGGACACGACCCTGATCGTGGTGGCCTACCGGCTGTCGACGATCAAGCTCGCCGACCGGGTGATCTACCTCGAGGGCGGTACCGTCGCCGGCACCGGGACGCACGACGAGCTGCTCGCGACGCAGCGCGGCTACGCCTCGATCATCCGCGCGTACGAGCGCCGGAACGTGGAGGAGGTGCTCGATGAGCGCTGAGCTCGCCTCCTACCAAACGGATGACGACGCGCTCCCGGTTCCCGAGGAACTGCAGGGCGCGTGGGCGGTCCTCAAGCGCGGCGTCGGCGAGAGTACCGAGCTCCGTCGCGGCTTGGGCATGACCGTCGTGGTCTCGCTCGGCGTCACGGTGGTGTCGCTCGTCACGCCGATCCTGCTGCAGAAGGTGTTCGACCACGGGTTGGACCCGTTCAACGCGAAGTACACCTACACGATCTGTGCGATCGGCTTCGCGCTGGTGGTCGTCGCGTTCGTCGCGGCGCGGGTCGCCGGCCGCCGGCTCGTGGTCGCCGCCGAGAACGCGATGATGCAGCTCCGCGTCTTCACGTTCTCGCACATCCATGCGCTCTCGATCGCCGATCAGTCCGAGGAGAAGCGCGGGGTGTTCGTCGCGCGGGTCACCGCCGACATCGACGCGTTGCAGCAGTTCATGGAATGGGGTGGCATCGCGTGGATCATCTCGATCACCCAGGTGATCGGCGCGCTGATCCTCATGCTGATCTACGCCTGGCAGCTCACGCTCGGGATCTGCATCCTGATCGTGCCGCTCGTCCTGATCGTCTGGTCCATGCAGGCGAAGCTGACGGCGGCGTTCAATACCGCCAGAACGCGGGTCGGCGAGATGCTGTCGGAAGTCTCGGAGTCGGTGATGGGCGCGGCGGTCGTTCGTGCGTACGGCCTCGACGAGCACACCGACCGCAAGGTGAAGCGGGCGATCGACCAGCGCTACCGGGCCGAGGTGATGGCCCATTTCCGTGCCGCGACCCTGTGGCCGTTGTCGTCGGTGTTCTACGCGCTGTCGCTGTCGACGGTCGTCGTGCTCGGGGCGTTCTATGGGCCGAAGTGGGGCATGTCGATCGGTCAGGTCGTCGCGTTCCTGTTCCTGGCCGACGTGTTCCTGCACGTGTTCACCGACCTGCCCGAGGTGTACTCCGAGACGCAGAACGCGATCGCAGCGTGGCGCAAGATCCTCGCGGTCCACGACATGCCGATCGAGATCATCGAGCCCGTGCAGGGCGTCGAGCTGCCGCGCGGGGCGCTCTCGGTCGAGGCCAAGGACATCCATTTCACCTACCGCGAAGGCCCGGAGGTGCTGCACGGGATCTCGCTGTCGGTGCCGGCGGGTGGCCATGTCGCGATCGTCGGCGAGACCGGCTGCGGCAAGAGCACCTTCGTGAAGGTCGTGTCGCGCTTGGCCGACCCGACGGAGGGGTCGCTGCTGATCGACGGGATCGACCTGCGTCAGGTGGAGCCGACCGCGCGGCGAACGCGCATCCGGATGGTGCCGCAGGACGGATTCCTGTTCGACACGACCGTGCGGGACAACGTTCGCATGGGCCGTGAGGGCGCGAGCGACCGCGACGTCGAGACGGCGTTCGAGGAGCTCGGGCTCGGCGACTGGGTCGACACGCTGCCCGACGGGCTCGACACGGTCGTCGGCGAGCGCGGAGAAGCGCTGTCCGTCGGCGAGCGCCAGCTCGTCGCGCTGGTGCGCGCGCAGCTCGGGAATCCCGGTCTGTTGATCCTCGACGAGGCGACGTCCGCGGTCGACCCGGCGACGGAGCGCCGGATCACCGAGGCGCTGCGGCGCCTGTCGGCCGGACGAACCGTGATCACGATCGCCCACCGGCTCTCGACGGCGGAAGGCGCGGACAAGGTGTTCGTCTTCGACGCAGGGCGGCTGGTCGAGGAAGGGACGCACGCCGAGCTCGCCGCGGGCGAGGGCACGTACGCGGTGCTCTACGGCTCCTGGCTCGGGAACGTCCGCGAAGACGGCGCGGCCTAGCGCGAGGCTCGCTCGACCATGTCGGACCCCATGCGCGCGATGGCCGAAGCCTCGCTGTTCCCGCTGGACGGCGAACTCGACGCCCCCGGCCTCGCCGGCACGGTCACGGTCGAGCGAGACGCCTACGGGATCCCGCGGATCACCGCCGACTCCCTCGACGACCTGTGGTTCGCGCAGGGGTTCGTGACGGCGGGTGAACGCCTCTTCCAGCTGGAGCTCGCGCTGCGCTTGGCCACCGGGCGCCTGTCCGAGGTCTTCAGCGAGCTGACGTATCAGGACGACGTCTTCATGCGCACGATCGGGCTGAACAGAGCCGGCGCGAAGCACGTCGAGGCGTGGACCGAGACGGACCACGCGATGCACGCGCGGTTCCGCGCCGGTGTGCAGGCCTGGATCGACCAGATGCCGGCCAAGCCCATGGAGTACCAACTGCTCGACCTGGAGCCGACGATCCCCGACGACCCCGCGCCATACGGCGTCGCGATCGCCCTGCTGGCGTGGAACCTCTCGAGCAACTGGGACGCCGAGCTCCTGCGGGCCGAGCTGGACGAGCGGATCCACCACGCGACCACCGACCTCCTGCTGCCCTCGTCATCGCGCGGCGGCATCGGCTCGAACAACTGGGCGGTCGCCGGCAGCCGGACGGCGAGCGGCAAGCCGCTCCTCGCCGGCGACCCGCACCTCTTGGTAACCCAACCCGGCACATGGTTCGAGCTGCATCTCCGCGCGCCCGGCTACGACGTCCGCGGTGTCGCGCTTCCCTTCCTGCCTGGGATCATCCTCGGCGCGACGCCGCATCACGCCTGGACCGCGACCAACGTGACCGGCGACGCACAGGACCTGTTCGAGGAGCAGCTCAACGAGGACGGCACCGCCGCCCGGTTCCAAGACACGTGGGAACCACTGACGATCCACGACGAACCGATCCTGGTGCGAGGCGACGCGGAGCCGCGCGTCATCCAGGTGCGCGAGTCGCGGCACGGACCGATCCTCACGCACGGCGTCGGTGGTGTGTCGCAGACGGTGTACCGGCCGGTCGAGCGCACGTACGCGCTGCGATGGACGGGCCACGACGCCACCCTTCGTCCGTCGCTCACGCTCGCCGCAGCCCAGGCGACCGACGTCGACAGCTTCCGGGCGGCCGTCCTGCAAATCGCGTGTCCCGGTCAGAACTTCGTCTACGCCGACGTCGACGGCGCGATCGCGTACCAGTGCACGGGCCGGTTCCCGATCCGAGCGAACGGGGACGGCACCCGCCCGGTCCCCGGATGGGACGGCGAACACGAATGGACGGGCTGGATCCCTGCCCAGGACCTGCCGCACGAGATCGATCCCGAGCGCGGGTGGCTCGCCACGGCGAACAACGACATCCAGCCGCCCGGCTATCCCCACCTGATCGGCGCCGACTTCCATCGGCCGGCGCGGCGCGACCGCATCGTCGAGCTCGTGACCGAACGCGGCGACCACGACGTGGCGTCGATGCGCGCGATGCAGACCGACACCGTCTCGCTCACCGTCGATGCCGTGCTGCCGGGCCTCCTCAAGCTCCACCCCGGCGACGACGGCCAGCGCGAGGTGCTCGACCGGCTCGCGCGCTGGAACGGCGACCTCGCCGCAGACTCGCACGAGGCCGCGATCTACGAGCTCTGGCTCAGCGCGATCATGCGGCGCTTGGCCGGCGCGCGGATCGGCGACGAGCTCTTCACCGCCTACAGCGGGTTCCGCGAGATCTTCGTCGGGGAGACGCTTCCCGCGATGCTCGCGCACAGCACCGACCGGGTCGACCCGGGGGCACTCCGCGATGCTCTGCAAGAGGCGATCGAGCTCGCCGAGGGTCGGACCTGGGGGGAGATCCACGCCCTCAAGCTCGCCCATCCGCTCGCGCGGATCCCGGGGCTCGATCAGCTGTTCACCGCCGCGACGATCCCGCACGGCGGCGACGAGTCGACGATCTGCCAGGGCGCGATGGATCCCCTCCGGAGCCATACCCCCGCGGTGATCCCGTCCTGGCGCGCGGTTTGGGACCTCGGCGACCTGGAGCGAAGCGTCGCCGTCGTTCCGAGCGGGGTCAGTGGGAACCCCGCGTCACCGCATTGGGCGGATCAGAGCCAGCTCTTCGCGGCGGGCGAGGCCCGGCCCGCCGGGTTCCACACGCCCGCGGTCGCAACGCTCATCCTGCGACCCACACAGGTACCATCGGGCCGCGATGCCTGAGTCCAAGGGCCGGAAGAAGACGGCGAATCGCGGCTACCAGCTGCATCCGCAGCGGAAGCAGCGCAGCAAGCCCAGCCCCAAGTGGTTCGCCCCCGCCATGGGCGCGCTGATGATCGTCGGGATCGGCATCATCGTGTGGAACTTCTTCCGCAACGACGGGCAATCGTTCGACCCCAAGATCATGTGGCTCGGCCTCGGGGTCCTCGCGGCGGGCTTCTTCGGCATCTCCTTCTGGAAGTAGCCGGGCCAACCCACCGGATCCCTCCACTTCCACCTGTGGAAAAGACTGGGGATACCTAGGTGCCGAACGGTGGAAAACGCTCGGTCCTCCCGTTGCCTCACACCGTTCCTGGGCGGCGCTCCACGAGCATCTTCTCCCCGCAATGGCGGGGGATCTGCAGCTCCCCGAGGCGGGACACTTTGAACTCGGTCCCGCACTCGCCGCAGACCAGGTAGACGTCGAGATCCTCGACATCCTCGGCCTCGGCGGGCGGCTTCTCGGTGTCGAGGGTGCCGGGCGCCGGGCCCGCGAGGGAGCGGAGGGTCGCCATCCCCACGCGCCAGATGACGTACCCGAGCACGATCGCCCCCGGGACCAGCAGCCAGACAGGCATGGAGCCACGGTAGCAGCGGCCTCGGGGACGGCCCGCTCGCCGCCCGACACGGACGGTGCGCCTTGCGACACTTCCCATATGCGCCCCGCCGGGCGTACGGTGAACGGCAGACGAACACGGGGCGAACGCGGGAGAGGACCGATGGGCGACTACGCGAACCGCATCATGACCAGGCTCGCTTCGAAGGACCCCGGAGAGCCCGAGTTCCATCAGGCCGTGCGCGAGGTCGCGGGGTCGGTGGAGCTGGCGCTCGAACGGAACCCGCGCTACCGAGAGGCACGGATCTTCGAGCGGATCGTCGAGCCCGAGCGGGTCGTGATGTTCCGCGTGCCGTGGGTCGACGACGCCGGCGACGTCCAGGTGAACCGTGGCTTCCGCGTCGAGATGAACTCCGCGATCGGGCCGTACAAGGGCGGGCTGCGCTTCCACCCGACGGTGTACCTCGGGATGCTGAAGTTCCTCGCGTTCGAGCAGATCTTCAAGAACTCGCTCACGACGCTGCCGCTCGGCGCCGGCAAGGGCGGAGCCGACTTCGAACCCAAGGGTCGGTCCGACGCCGAGGTGATGCGCTTCTGCCAGGCGTTCATGACCGAGCTGCAGCGCCACATCGGCCCGTTCACCGATGTGCCGGCGGGCGACATGGGCGTCGGCGGACGCGAGATCGGCTACCTGTTCGGCCAGTACAAGCGGATCCGGAACGAGTTCACGGGCGTGCTGACCGGCAAGGGCCTCGAATGGGGCGGCTCGCTGATCCGTCCCGAGGCGACCGGGTACGGCACGGTCTACTTCGCCGAGGAGATGGCCAAGACCCGCGACGAATCGCTCGAGGGCAAGACGTGCCTCGTCTCGGGTTCGGGCAACGTGGCCCAGTACACGGTCGAGAAGCTGCTCGACCTCGGCGCGAAGCCCGTCTCGCTGAGCGACTCCGGCGGGTTCATCTACGACAAGGACGGCATCGACCGCGAGAAGCTCGCGTGGGTGATGGACCTGAAGGAAGCGCGCCGCGGCCGGATCATGCAGTACGCCGAGCAGTACCCGCACGCGACGTTCACCCCCGTCGATCCGAGCCGTTCGACCAACCCGATGTGGTCGATCCCTGCCGAAGCGGCGTTCCCATCGGCGACCCACAACGAGATCACCGACGAAGACGCCGGCAACCTGCTCGACAACGGCGTCTACATCGTCGGCGAAGGGGCGAACATGCCGACCGAGCCACTCGGGGTGGAACGGTTCGTCGACGCCAAGATCCTGTACGGGCCGGGCAAGGCGGCCAACGCCGGCGGCGTCGCGGTGAGCGGTCTGGAGATGTCGCAGAACTCGGAGCGCCGGTCGTGGACGCGCGAGACCGTCGACGAGCGCCTGCACACGATCATGGTCGCGATCCACACGAACTGCCGGGAGACCGCCGACGAGTACGGCGTGTCGGGCAACTACGTGCACGGCTCGAACATCGCGGGGTTCCGCAAGGTCGCCGACGCGATGCTCGCGCAGGGCGTCGTCTAGACCGGCTGCAGCCCGGGAACCGACCGGTCGAGGAACGCCAAGATCGCGGCGATCTGACGCACGTCCTCGTCGATCACGGCGGAGCCGTGGCCCGTTGCGAACCGGTAGACCTCGTGCGGCGCGTCGCGCTCTGCGAGCTTGTCGACATACGCGAGCGCCTGCCCGAGCGGGCACCGGGAGTCGTTCTCGCCGATCACGAACAGCACCGGCGCATCGACGGAGTCGGCGTACGTGATCGGGTTCGAGCGCTCATAGAGCTCGGGCTTGTCCTCGGGCGTGCCGCCGAACAACGCGCGGTCCATGGCCTGCAGCGACGGCGCCTCCTCGGCGTAGGCGCGCACGTAGTCGCCGACCGGGATGCCCGCGACGCCCGCGGTCCACAGGTCGGGGTTCCGGCCGAGCTCCATGAGCGTGATGTAGCCGCCCCACGACCAGCCGGCGACCACCGTGCGGGTCGGGTCGACGTCGGGACGCTGCAGCAGATCGCGCAGGCCCGCCGTCACGTCGTCGACGTCGGTGAATCCCGGGTCGCCCGTCAACGCGTCACGCCAGGCGCGGCCATACCCGGTCGAGCCGCGGTAGTTGGGCATCGCCACCAGGAACCC
>Ga0105248_10004740_pt1 | contig 15053 bp, 12 predicted proteins | sample KBSS34metaG_FD_81524 | JGI IMG/M metagenome (GOLD analysis project Ga0105248, IMG submission 81524) | Switchgrass rhizosphere microbial communities from Kellogg Biological Station, Michigan, USA - KBS S3-4 metaG | ecosystem: Host-associated > Plants > Roots > Rhizosphere > Soil | place...
ATCACCGGCCTCGTCGTCAGCGGCCGCGTTGGAGCAGGCATCGGCGCAGAGCTCGCCTCCATGAAAGTCAGCGAGCAGATCGACGCCATCGAGGCCTCAGCCGTCGACCCCTACAAACTTCTCGCCGCCACCCGCATCGCCGCCTGCATCGTCGCACTCCCGCTGCTCACTCTCGCAGCCTCTTTCTTCGGAGTCTTCATGGGCTGGGTCACAGCCACCCTCACCGAACCCATCTCCCTTCAGCGCTTCATCAACTCCGGCTTCAACGGTGCGGGCTTCAAAGACTTCCTGCCCCCCACCTTCAAAACCTGCGTCTACGGAGCCATCATCGGCACCATCTCTTGCTTTCAGGGCATGCGCGCCAAGGGCGGAGCAGTCGGCGTCGGCAGCGCCGCTACCACTTCCGTCGTACTGTCTTCACTCTTCGTCATCCTCGCCGACGTCATCCTGGTCAAACTCATCCTTCTCCTCTTCAACTAACACCACTCCCGGGAGCAACACACCACGGAGGCCGATATGCAACTCGCACAGAAAGAAAGTCCGGCGAACTCAGACAACGCCAGCTCAGCAGAGCCCGCCATCTCCATCCAGGACGTCCACAAGTCCTTCGGCTCCCAACTCGTCCTCGACGGAGTCAACTTCAGCGTCCGCCGCGGCGAAACCCTCGCCGTCCTCGGCCGCAGCGGCACCGGCAAAAGCGTGCTCCTCCGCATCATCGTCGGCCTGCAAACCCCCGACTCCGGCGCCGCCGTCATCCTCGGCACCAACATGGCCGCTTCCTCCGAACAGGACATCAACGCTGTCCGCATCCAGATGGGTTTCCTCTTCCAGCACGCAGCCCTCTACGACTCGCTCACCGTCGAAGAAAACGTAGCCTTCCCCCTGGTCCATCACCGTAGAGATCTGTCCGCCTCCGACCGCCGCGACTGCGTTCAGGATCTGCTCAAGGAAGTCGGCCTCGAAGGCCACGGCGCCAAGATGCCCGCCAATATCTCTGGCGGCATGCAGAAGCGTGCCGGTCTCGCCCGCGCTCTCGCCCTCGAGCCCGTCATCCTCCTCCTCGATGAGCCGACAGCAGGCCTCGACCCCATTGGCTCCGGCGAAATCGACGAACTCATCATCAGCTTGCAAAAGCAGCACCAGCTCGCCTCCATCGTCGTCACCCACGACATGACCAGCGCCCGCACCATGGCCACCCGCATCGCTCTCATGAACAAGGGCCGCGTCGTCATCGAAGGCAACTACCAGGATCTAGAACAGAGCGAAGACAAATTCGTCTCGCAATTTCTCCACCGGGATTCTTAGGAGAGCACCATGTCCAGAACCGCGCGCCTCGGCGCATTCATCATCGGAACCCTTGCCATCCTCGCCACTGGCATCTTCATCATTGGCGGCAAGAAGTTCCTCTTCACGCCGACCTACACGCTCAAGACCAAGTTCGCCAATGTCGCTGGCCTCGCCGCAGGCGCAGATATTCTCGTCGGCGGAGTGCACAGCGGTACTGTGCGTTCCATTCAGCTCCCCAGCAATCCCAATGACCAGGTCAGTCTCGTCCTCCAACTCGACAACGCCACCCAGGACATCATCCGTCAGGACTCCGTCGCCTCCATCCAGACCGAAGGCCTGCTTGGCAACCAGTACGTCGACGTCTCCTTCGGCTCTGCTGCGAAGCCCAAAGTCAAAGACGGAGACACCATAGCCAGCCAACCCCCGCTGCAGATGGCCGCCATCCTCGACAAAGCCAACCAGCTCCTCGGCACCGGCCAGGAAGCCATGGAAAACATCACTGAGGTCTCCGACCACCTGAACTCGGTAAGCGCCAAGATCGACAAAGGCACCGGCACCGCGGGTGCTCTGGTCAACGACCGCGCCCTCTACAACAACCTCAATGACACCGCAGCCGGAGCCAAAAGCACAGTCACCTCAGCCCAGGCCGGAATCCAGGACTTCCAGGACAACATGGAAGCCCTCAAGCACAACTTCCTCCTCCGCGGATACTTCAAAAACCGAGGCTATGAAAACTCCAGCGACCTCGGCAAAGATGAAGTCGTAAAAGCCCCCGACGCCGCGCCCGCCAAAGAGTTCACCGTCCTAGCCAAACAGATCTTCGACAAGCAGGACACCTCCAAGCTCAAAAACGAAAAGAACCTCAACCCCGCAGGCGAATACCTCTCCAACAACGACTTCGGAGTAGCCATCGTCGAGGTTTCGACCGGCCCCTCCGGCAGCTCCGAAGACGCCATGACCCTCTCCCAGGGCCGCGCCCTTGTCGTCCGCGACTACATCGTCCAGCACTTCGGCTTCGACGACACCAAACTCAAAACGATCTCCCTCGGCAAACAGGACAAGCCGACCGAAGGCGCCAAGCCTAAAGACGATTGGGGCCAGGTCCGTATCCTCATCTATCCCCCCGGCACACCCGTCCCGGCAGATAAAGCACCAGCCAAATCCGCTGCTCCCGCAAAGTAGCCCAACCCGCTGAAAAGAAACACCATCCGTGAGCGAATTAGCACAGCTATTTCTGCTCATCCACAGCAGACTCTGATAGGGTGATTCGTCGGGATCACCCGCTATCGCCGTCAGTGTCAAGCAGGCCGCTGAGTACTTAATTCCGCTTGGCGTCACATGAGTTTAAACAAAAGGACACCCCATGAAAATTGCATCCATCTTTGCCGCAGGCGCTCTCGTGCTCGCCTCATTAAACCTCCATGCCGCCTCAGGAAAAGAAGATTCCATCAAGCGCCTCTCTGAGTCCGCCGACGTCCTCCGCGCAATGCAAAATGCCGCCGATCACGGCATTCCCAACTCCGTCCTGGATCACACCAAGTGCATGGTCATCATCCCCAACATGGTCAAAGGCGGATTCGTCTTCGGCGGCAAGCATGGTCGCGGCTTCGCGAGCTGCCGCACTGCCGCAGGCTGGAGCGCTCCAGCACCCGTATCCATCGGCGGCGGCAGCTGGGGCTTGCAGATCGGCGTCCAGAGCGCCGACATCATCCTCGTCGTCATGAATGACAAAGGCGTTCGCCACCTGCTCGCCAACAAGTTCTCCATGAGCGGAGAAGGCGCAGTAGCCGCCGGCCCCATTGGCCGCCAGGCCGTCGCCGGAACCGACTGGAAGTTCGATACCGAGATCCTCAGCTATGCCCGCACCAAGGGCGTCTTTGCCGGGCTCACCCTTGAGGGCTCCGTCATCCAGCAGGACGACGACTCCACCAAGGACCTCTACGGTCGCATCCGCAACTTCCGCACCATTCTCTCCGGCAAAGTACCCGCGCCAGCCGCTGCCGGCGGATTCATCAACGAAATCAACCATGCCGTAGCGAAAGCCAAAGCCGACTGAGCAAGACTGCAAGACATATGACCCTAACGTGATCCGCGCGATTATCTGACTCGTGCGGATCACCTTCCACACAAGGAGATACCTATGCAGTTTCCCAGTATGCTTCTCAGTGAAATGTCCTACGCACGAGTGCTTGTGAGTTCAGGCGCGGGCGTACCGCTGGTCCAGATCCTGGTTACGCTCATCGTCGTCGGCGTCCTGCTCTGGCTCGTCAACCGCTTCATTCCGATGCAGTCCACCATCAAGTCCATCATCAACGCCATCGTTGTCATCTTTGTCGTTCTCTGGCTCTTGAATGTCTTCGGATTGCTGGATAGCCTCACCAATATCCGCGTCGGCCGTTAGCAAACTCAGGGCTGAGTCCCCTCCGGCTCAGCCCAGCTCGTACTGTTTCGCCTCAAGCTCAGCCCACCGCGCATAGAGTGCATCCACGGCATTCTGCGCAGTCTCCACTTCGGCCAGCGCCGTCTGTAGCCGGACCGCATCTGTCACCACTTCCTGCAATTCAAGCTGCGCCTTCTTCGTCGCCAGCAACTCTTCTCCATCGGCAATGCGCTGCTCGATCGTCGCGTAGTCCCGCGCATCCATGTACGACAGTTTCTTCTTTCCCGCGTTACTTTGCTCCGCCGTAGCGGGTTGCCCCGCCGCCGCCGAACGCACCGCAGTCCCTGCGCCCTTGACCGAAGCCCGCTTCTGCGACTCCTGCCACTGCTCCCACTGCGAATAATCCGCAAACCGCTCTGCATTCCCTTGACCATCCAGGCCCAGCACCACGTTGGAAATCCGGTCCAGCATGTAGCGGTCATGCGTCACCAGCACCAGCGCCCCCGTGTATTCCAACAGGCTCTCTTCCAAGATCTCCAGCGTAGGAATATCCAGGTCGTTCGTAGGCTCATCTAGTAGCAGCAGATCCGCGGGCTGCAGCATCAGGTTCGCAATCAAAACCCGCGCCCGCTCGCCGCCGCTCAACCGCTCCACCGGCTGGTTCAACTGCTCCCCTGTGAACAAAAACCGCGAAGCCCACGAAGCCACGTGAATCACACGATCCTGGTACACCACCGAGTCGCTCTCCGGAGCCAGCGCCCGCCGCAGCGTCACTTTCTCGTTCAATACCCGCGTCTGGTCAAAGTAGACAATCCGCAAAGCATTCGCCAGCTTGATTTCGCCAGAGGTCGTTTGTGTCTGCCCCAGCAGCAGCCGCAGCAGCGTCGTCTTCCCGCTCCCGTTTGGCCCCACCAGTCCAACCCGCATCCCCGCAGTCACGTTAAACGTCAGCGAATTCAGCAGCGTCCGCTCGCCAATCGTGTACTGCACATCCTTCAACTCCACTAGTCGTTTCGTCTGCCGCTCCGTCGCGGAAAAATCAATCCCCGCGCTCGAAACCTGCGCCCGCCCCTTCATCTCCTTCAACTCGCCAATCAACTCATTCGCGCTGCCGATGCGTGCCTTGCTCTTCGTCGTCCGCGCCTTCGGCCCACGCCGCAGCCACTCCATCTCGCGCTTCACGCGATTCTCCAGAGCATCCTGCCGCTTCGCCTGCGACTCCAGAAACAACTCCTTCTGCTCCAGAAACTGCGAGTAATTCCCATGCACCCTGAGCAGTCCCTCAGGATACTGCTTGTTCAGCTCCACCATCTCGGTGGCGACATTCTCAAGAAAGTACCGGTCATGGCTCACCACCACGCATGCAAACGGAGCCGTAGAAAGCAGCTCTTCCAGCCACTCAATCCCCGCCAGATCCAGATGGTTCGTAGGCTCGTCGAGCAGTAGCACATCGGGGTTCTGCGCCAGCGCAATCGCAATCGACAACCGCTTCTTCCACCCGCCAGAGTAGGTCGCGGCCTCGGTTTCGAAATCCTCAAACCCCGCCCGCCCCAGCGTCTCCGCCGTGCGGCCCTCCCACTCGCTCTCATGCACATGCGCCTGCTTCAGCGCCTTCTGAATCACGTCCCGAGCCGTCACCCCGGCAGGGAACTCGCTCACCTGCGCCACATAGCTCAGCTTGGTCAGCTTCTTCCGCGCCACCTCGCCCTCGTCCGGATCGATCTCTCCCGCCAGCACACCCAGCAGCGTCGACTTGCCCGAACCATTCGGCCCGATCAGCCCAATCCGGTCGCCCTCGTCCACCACAAAACCAATCTCACGAAAAAGCGCAGCCGCCCCAAAGGACTTCGTCAGTCCCTGCCCATTCAAAAGTGTCGCCAAAAGTATCTCTGCTCTCTGCGGAAGGAATTCCGCTCTACCTCTCTAGTCTAAATGCGAAGCGTTTCCGTCGCCGTCACCAAGAGCAAGCCCAGGTGGGAACCACAGATGTGTATGAATCGTTGTCTTTGCCTTTGTATTTCCTTCTACGCCAAACTAAGAAAACACGGGTCATCCTGAGCGAACCGGGGTCCCCACGGACGGGTCTTCGTCCGTGGGGTGGTAAGTCGAAGGACCCGCGGTTGTTTTTGTTCTTGCCCTTGCCTTTTTGGCTGTCATTCCCGAAGGGAATCTGCTGTTGCGGATACCCGTTCCCGCATTGTCTCCACCCCGACCAACTGTTACCTTGGTTATCTCAAGCACCCGAGGAAGCTGTGCCCCCCAGAAAGCAAGGTAAATACCGGTTCACCGACTTCGAGATCGACCTCGCGCGCCGCACCCTCTCGCGCAATGGCCACACCATCGCGCTCGGCCCCAGCACCTTTGACCTGCTCACCCTCCTGCTGGCCCACGCCCAGCGCGTCGTCGCAAAAGAGGAGTTGATGCGTGCCCTCGGCCCCGACGCGACCGTCGAGGAAAGCAATCTCGCCCAGCACATCTTCCTTCTCCAGAAAGCCCTCAGCGGCATCGACCCCGGCGAAAAGCTCATCCTCCGCATCCCCGGCCTCGGTTACAAATTCACCGCCCAGGTCACCCAGCTCCCACCGGATCCCGAACCCAATCCATTTCTCGAACCTGCTCCCAATCTCGACCCCGAACCGGAATCCCTCGTCACGGCCGTACCCCTCCGCGAAGAAAGCCCCCAGATATTCCCCCGCTTCGCCTCCTACAACTCCCACGAACCCAGCGAGCCTGCGAAATCCTCACGCCACATCGTCGAACCCGATTCCGCCTCAGAGGCCGAATCGGATTCAGAACCACAGCCCAGCCTCGCCGCCCGCCTCAACCGCCCTCTGCCCATCACCGCCCTCGGCCTGCTCATCGTCCTCATCGCCGCGGGGGCCCTCTACGCCTGGCGTCGCGTTCACACGCCATCTCCCGCAGCCGGTGCCGCGCCGCAAAGCTCACTGCGCCTCATCCCCGCCAGCTTTGAAAACTCGACCGGCGAACCCGTCTTCGACCGCGCTCTCAAGACCGCCCTCACCCTCGACCTCCAGCAGTCCCCCTACCTCAGCGTCCCGCCCGAGGCTCTCGTCGATCAGCCCCTCGACGCCCTCAAAAGCTCCGATCTTCAGCCCGCCTCGCCCGCTGCCGCCAGCCAGCTATGCCGCCAGCTCAATGCCGAGGTTTACCTCTCCGCTAACCTCCGCCGCCTCACCCACAACTACCTGGTTACAGTGAAAGCCTTCGATTGCTCCAATCAGCGCGATATGGCCGAGAGCCGCGGCATCGCCGATTCCCCCGACACTGTCGTCAGCGTCCTCGACAAAGTTGCAGCCGACCTCCGTCAACAACTCGGCGAGCCCCGGGCTTCGGTCACAGCCAACAGCAAGCCCCTTTTCTCCGACCGCCCCGCCTCCATTGCAGCGCTCAAAGCCTACGCCGACGCCGGTGCGCTCCAGCTCCAGGGCAAATACGCGGATGCCCTCCAGCTCTTCCAGCGCGCCGTCTTCCTCGACCCCAAATTCGCCCTCGCCTACGCCGACATCGCCGCCCTCGAAGAATCCCAGGGCCATACCGCCGAGTCGAAATCCGCTCTCAGCAAGGCCTACCTTCTCCGCGAAACCGTCGACGACCAGCACCGCTACATCCTCACCGCCGCCTTCCATGACCAGATCACAGGCGACCTTCCCGCCGCCCTCCGCAACGACAAACAGTGGGCCGCCCAGTATCCCCGCAATCCCGTTCCACTCACCCACCAGGCCAGTCTCGAAATCGAGCTTGGCGCCTCCGTCTTAGCCCTCGAACCCGCTCGTCGCGCCCTCGCCCTCAACCCCGGCAATCCCGCCGCCTACATCGTTCTCGCCCGCGCCCAGATGCACCTTGGCCAGTTCGAAGAAGCCGCCGCCACCTGCCAGCAGGCCATCCAGCACCAGCTCGATAGTGTTGAGATCCACCAGTTCCTCCTCCAGATCGCCTTCCTCCGCCTCGACCAGCCAGCCATCGACGAGCAACTGGCCTGGGCCAGGTCCAAACCCGCCGACTCCCAGGCCGCCACACAGATGCAACTCCAGCAGGCCGAAATCGCCTTCGCCGAGGGCCGCGCCACCGCCGCCAAAGCCATCGTCCTCGCCGTAGCCGACCAGTACCACAAACAGAACCAGCCAGATCTAGCCAACCAGATTCAGTCGCGCCTGCCCCGCATCCTGGCCGAACTGGGCTACGCCGACTCCGCGAACACCCAGCTCGGCCGCCTCACCAACTCCGACGCGCCTGAGATTCCCGTCACCTGGGCCTATCTCGGCGAAACCACCAAAGCTGAAGCCATCCTCACCCGCCAGCTCGCCGCCAACCCCATCCACACCCTCTGGCAGCAGTCCTGGGCTCCACAGATCCGCGCCGCCATCGCCCTCAACCGCCACGAGCCCCAGGCAGCTATCGACACCCTGGCTCCCAATAACCCCTCCGACCAAATCAACTTCGACCTCGGCAGCTTCGACATCCCCGCCCTGCGTGGCAAGGCTTACCTGGCCCTCAAGCAGCCCGAAAAAGCCGAAACTGAGTTCCACAAGATCCTCGACCACCCCGGCATCCAACCCCTCTCCCACAACTACCCGCTGGCGCAGCTGGGCCTCGCCCGCTCCCTCGCAGCCCAAGGCAAAACCACCGAAGCCGGCTTTGCCTACAAAATCGTCCTGCAAATCTGGAAAGAAGCCGACCCCGAACTAGCCCGCCTCAAAGAAGCCAAAGCCGAATACACCCGCCTCGGCGCAGCCCCACTCAAACCCGTCTCGAAACCCAACCCTAGGAAGAAGTAACAGCTTCAAAAGCTCGGCATTCAGTTGAATGTTGCCGAATGGCCGTGCATCTCGTACGCTGGCTCTATGCAAGTACATTTCACGCCCGAGATGGAAGCAAAAATCGCGCAATCCGCCTCGCAGCAAGGAACAAACCCCGACGAGGTAGTCCAGCAAGCCGTGGCGAAGTACTTCGATGAGGAGAGCCGTTTCATCGACGCTGTCCATCGGGGCGAGCAAGCACTAGAGCGCGGTGAGTTCCTGACTCACGAACAGGTGGGCCAGCGCCTCGAACGATTTCTGCAGCCCTGATGCAACTTCGATGGTCCACACCAGCCGCGGACGATCTGGAGCGCATCTGCGTCTGGATCGAACGCGACAACCCAGACGCTGCCCGTCGCGTTGCGCGAACTATTTACGAAGGTTGCGTTCGTTTGAAAGACTTCCCAAATCTCGGAAGACCGAGTGATCGCTTGCCGGGCCGTCGTGAGCTCATCTTTGCCCCATATCCGTATATTGTCGTGTACACGGTAAAGCCCGAAGCAATAGAGATTTCACGCATTTTCCATGGAGCCCAGGACTGGCCCTGATTGAAGTGAATCCATATCCCGGCCGGATCACCGAGCCTACAGCGCTCGGGTGCCCCCTGTCTCACTTCTGAGACAGGGGTTTATAGACCTGGCAAGCCATCACGCTTTCGCAGGTTCAGCATCGACTGTGACCGCAGGCACGCTCTTAGCCACCGGAATCGCATCCAGCCCCACTTTCCCCTCCGCCAGCCGCATTAGAAACTCCTGTGCGCTAAACGCCCCGGTCTTCGCTGGCGTGGCCCGCACATAGCTCCCGTCTTCTCGCATCAGCCGGGCCTTCGCCGTATCCGCCAGGTAAGCAGGCAAAATCTCGTCCTGAATCCGCGACCGCGCCGCCTTGTCCCGCACCGGGAAGACAACCTCGCACCGCTCAAACAGGTTCCGCGGCATCCAGTCCGCGCTTCCCAGGTACGTCTCCTCCTTGCCCCCGTTGGCAAAGTGGAAGATCCGGCTATGCTCCAGGAACCGCCCCACAATCGACCGCACCCGAATGTTCTCGCTCAGCCCCTTCACACCCGGCCGCAGCGTGCACACTCCGCGAATGATCAGGTCCACCTGCACCCCGGCCTGTGAAGCCGCATACAGGGCCTCAATTACCGATGGCTCCAGCAGCGCATTCATCTTGGCGATAATCCGCGCCGGCAGCCCCGCCGCCGCATGCTCCGCCTCGCGTCGAATCAGCTGCAGAAACCGCTCCGCCATCGTCAGCGGAGCCACCAGCAGCGGCTTGTAGTCGTCAATCTCCGCATGAGCCGTCAGGTAGTTGAACACCATATGCACCTGCTCGGTAATCACCGGATCGCTCGTCAGCAGGCTCAGGTCCGTGTAGAACCGCGCCGTCACCGGGTTGTAATTTCCCGTTCCCAGGTGGCAGTACCGCCGCGTCACGCCGTCTTCATCGCGCCGCACCAGCATCGCCAGCTTGCAGTGCGTCTTCAGGCCGACCACGCCATAGAAAACCTGCACCCCGGCATCCTCCATGCTGCGCGCCCAGCGGATATTCGACGCCTCATCAAACCGCGCCATCAACTCCACCACCACAGTCGCTTCCTTCGAAACCGCAGCATCCGTCAGCGCCTGAAACATAGGCGAATCGGTGCTCGTCCGGTAGAGTGTCTGCTTCATCGTCACCACGCGCGGGTCCAGCGCCCCTTGCTGGATAAAGCTCACCACCGTGTCGTATGCGTCGTAAGGATGGTGCAGCAGAATATCCCGGTGCCGGAGCTCCTCAAACAAGTCCGAAACCTTCCGGCTCAGGCTCAGCTGCTTCGCCGCAAACGGCGCAAACTTCAGGTCCGGCCGTTGAATATCCCCATAAAAAAACATCAGCCGCGCCAGGTTCACCGGACCATTCGCCTGGTAGACCTGCGACTCCTCCAGCTCAAAGTTGACCCGCAGCTTTTCCACAACCTCCGGATGCGCTCCCGTCACAATCTCCAGCCGCACCGCATCGCCCTTGCGTCGGTTATGCAACTCGCTGCGAATCGACTCCAGCAGCGACCGCGCTTCTTCTTCTTCGAAATATAAATTCGAGTTCCGCGTCACCCGAAACGCCGCATGCGCCAGCACCTCGTACCCGCGGTACATCCCCGCCAGGTTCTGCGCCACCAGATCCTGCAGCAGAATGTAGTCCCAGCTCCCATGCGCGTCCGCCAGCCGCACAAATCGCGGCAGCGCTCGTGGCACCGTCAGTACTCCCAGCACCGTCGGCCCTGAAGTGCGCCGCTTCGCCTTCAGCAGCATCGCCAGGCAGAGAGCGCGGTTCAGCACGCGCGGAAATGGATGCGCCGGATCGATCGTAATCGGCGTCAGCAGCGGGTCCACTTCGGTCTGAAAGTAGGCCTGCGCCAGCCCCTGCTGCTCTTCGCTCAGCTCATCCCACCGCAGCAGCCGGATCCCGTTTTTGCTCAGCGCTGGCAGTAGTTGCTCATTCCAGCACCGGTACTGCGCCGTCACAAAGTCATGCACCTCGGCCGTCAGCACGTCCAGCGATTCCTGTGGCTCCAGCCCGTCATAGCCTGGCTCGGTGTGCCCGTCCTCGGTGCGCTGCATCAGCCCTGCCATCCGGATCTCGACATACTCATCCAGATTGCTTCCGGTAATCGCCAGAAACTTCACCCGCTCCAGTACCGGGTTCGTCTCGTCCGCGGCTTCTTCCAGCACCCTGCGGTTAAAGTTCATCCAGGCCTGGTCGCGCCCCGCAAAAAGCCGCTTCTTCGCAACCACTTTCGTCGTGCTCGCCTTCTTACCTACCATCGTCTCCACCTGGCTCATCCGCTGAAGTTCTCAAAGTCTAGTCCGTTTGCATTTCGGGGGCAATCCGCAACTGCTCTCAATTCACCCATCTACCTCTCTTATCCCATTCCGCCCCTGTCAAATATGAATCCCCCAAGAATTCCCTCAATCTCATCTGCAGCCCATTTGACTCACCTCCCCGCCCAGATGGAGGATATGCATAAGGCACGCCAAAGCCTGACCACGCGGATTCCCCTCCGCCTCTACCGGCACCCGCCGCCCAGGAGCGCCTAGATGTCCCCAAACTCCGCCACTCCCATCGTTCTCGACGGCCATTTCCTACCCCAGGAACCAGCGATCTCCGTTGACGCCAGGCAAGCCATCCCTACCGCTGGCGAAGACCTCCTCGAACGAATCGGCTCCGACCTCTATCGCATCGCCTCCATGCTCCTTGGCGAAGGCGAAGACGCCGTCGCCCTCATCGAAGAGGTCATCACCCACCTCGACCTTGACTCGCCCGGCGCCCACGAAGATCTCCGTCACCACGCCCGCCTCGCTCTCTCCGGCAAAGCCATCGCCCTCCTGCATCAACGCGAGGCCGCATCGCTGGCGGCTCCCGATGAGGATTCCATCGCCTCCGGCCCCGTCAGCTGTATCGAAGACGACGACCTCGACGCCGCCGGCCTCACCCCTATCCAGTTCGAAGAGCTCCTCACCGGCCCCGACCGCAACCGCCTCCGCGACTGGCTCCTCAGCCTCAGCTCCGCCCTGCGGGTCATCTTCGTCCTCCGCGCCGTAGCTGCTCTCACCTCCGCCGAAGTCGCTGGCCTGCTCGCAGAAAACGCCAGTCCCGAAGCCGAGCTATGGACCCCGGAAGCCGTCCGCACTACCTTCCGCCAGGCCCTCTGCTCCCTCGCCTCCCAGCTCATCCACGCCTCCGCGAGTAGGTAGTCGGCCCACAAAAGCACCCAGTAAATCCGCTCAGTGTTTCCGAATCAGCGGTATCATCTACCCATGGCCACCTTCCACATCTCCGAAGCCGCAGCCGCCCGCGATTTTGCTGGACTCCTGGAGCGTGTCCGTGCCGGAAGCGAAGTAGTGATTGACTCCGAATCTTTCGACAAAACCCCGGTAGTGGTTGCTGTCGCAACAGAAATGCCTCGAGGTCGTCTTTTGTCGGAATCACTGGCTCTCGCAAAGGCCGCTGCTGAAGAACGCGGCTATGATCTTGTAATGGATGAGGATTTCGCGGCCGATATGCGAGAGATCATTGCGAACCGTAAGCCTCGCGATACATCGGCTTGGGATTAAATCCTTGGGCATCCTTCTTGATTCGAGCGTCTTGATTGCTGCCGAACGTCGTGGCGACATCATCACCCAGGTCATCGAAGACATCACTCGCAAGCACGGTGATCAGCGAAGCGCGATCTCTACCGTGACGATCATCGAAACTCACGCATGGTATCTACCGCGCAAAGATAGTTGCCAACCGTGATCGCCGTAGAGCCTTCATGGAAGATCTGTGCAAAGCAGTTGCTGTGCAACCCGTGACCCTCGAAATCGCCCAACTCGCTGGCCAAATCGAAGGAGAACAGGCCGCCAAAGGCATCGTCATCCCATTCCAGGACCTGGTCATCGGCGCCACCGCCCTTCATCTCGGCTTCGACGTCGCCACCCACAATACAAAACACTTCCAGCTCATCCCCGGCCTGAAAATCGTCAGCCCATAACTTCACTTTCAGAACCTTTCCCGCTTCAACCTGCATCCATTACCAGCAGACCAAAACATCGTGTCCAGTGAGTGAACCGAGAAACCATGCAAAATCTGCCCCAAATCCCAGCCGCCGCACATAGGAGAACCCCGTTTCTCCCGACGCTGGCCCTTGCGACGATCCTGGCCTCCCTGGCGTCTCTGCCCGCACACGCCCAGCAGTTGAATCTCTCCGGCACTCAGTCCGCGCCCGGTCCCGCGCCTGCCACCAGCTTCAACGGCAGCGTCGCCACAGGCGCCATCTCGCCGGACACTCTACAGCTCTCGCTCGATGAAGCAGTCCAGCGCGGCCTCAAGACCAATCTCGGCCTCCTGCTCTCCACCACCCAGACCGACAGCTACCGAGGCCAGCGGCTCCAGGATCTGCAAGCCCTCCTGCCCACCATCGACGCCAAGATCTCAGAGTCCATCCTGCAGAACGATCTCGCCGCCCAGGGCCTCCGCATTCCCGGCTTTCCGACTATTATCGGACCCTTTGGTTACACCGACGCCCGCGTCAACCTCACCTGGACGCCGCTGAATCTGAACGCTCTGCGCACCTACATGGCCGCCAGGCACAACTTCAAATCGGCCCAGCTCACCGCAGAAGACGCCCGTCAACTGGTCATCCTCACCGTCGGCAACGCCTACCTGCGCATCCTCGCCGACCAGGCGCAGATCGAGTCTCTCGACGCTCAGGTCTCGACCTCCGGCGTCTCCCTCAAGCAGGCCACCGACAACCACTCCGCCGGCACTGCGCCGCGTCTCGACGAGCTCCGCGCCCGCGTCGACAACCAGAGCCTCCAGCAGCAGCTCATCGTCGCTCGCAACACTCGCGAAAAAGACAAGCTCGCCCTGGCCCACATCATCGGCCTTCCCATGGCTCAGCAATTTGCGCTGACCGACACCGCCCCTTACACGGCCTTCGACCAGCCCGACATCCAGGCCGCCATCAAGCAGGCCCTCGCCAACCGCAAAGACCGTCAGGCCTCTGCCGAAGCCACCGCCGCCTACGTCGACCAGCGCAAAGCCGCCACCGCCGATCGTTTCCCCACCTTCAAGGCCGAGGCGGACTACGGCGACATCGGCGTCAATCTCCGGCACTCGCATGGCACAGGCAACGCCACCGGCACCCTGACCATCCCCATCTTCAAGGAAGCCCAGTTCCGCGGCGAAGCCAAGCAGGCCCAGGCCGACCTCGACAAGCAGCGCGACCACCAGAGCGATCTCGACGCGCAGATCGAGGCCGACGTCCGCGATGCCCTCCTAGACATCGCCAGCTCACAGCAGCAGGTCGAAGTCTCGCACTCCAACGTCGAGCTCTCCACCGAAGTTTTATCTGAGGCCCAGCAGCGCTACGCCGCCGGAGTCAGCGACAATCTCGCCGTCTCCGATGCCCAGCAGACCGTAGCCCAGGCCAACAGTCAATACGTCAACAGCCTCTACCAGCACAACATCGCCAAGCTCAACCTGGCCCGTGCCCTCGGTGTGGCCCAGAATTACAAAGAATATTTGGGAGGTAAGTAAACGTGGCGGACGCAACTCCAGCCTCCGGCGAGCAGCCGGACCAAAAGCAACCAGACGCTCCAAAGAAGAGCCGTCGTGGCATCGTCTTCATCGTTCTCGCAATCCTGATCATCGGAGCGGGCGTCTTCTACTGGCGCTCCACCTTCACCGAAGACACCGACGACGCCCAGATCAACGGTCATCTGATCCAGGTCAGCTCGCGCATCGCCGGGACTGTCCTCAAGGTCAACGTCGATGAGAACCAGCTCGTCTCCAAGGGCACCGTCATCGCCGAGCTCGACCCCGCCGACTACCAGGTAGCCGTCGACAACGCCGAGGCTGCACTCGCCAGCGCCAAGGCATCCGCTGTTGCGGCCAATGTCAACGTGCCCATCACCGCCGCCAACACCGGCAGCACGCTGAACTCCGCCAGCGCCGACGTCTCCGGTGCCCGCGCAGGCGTCCTCCAGGCCCAGAACCAGGTAGCCTCCGCCCACGCCAAAGTCGTCCAGGCTCAGGCCAACTACCTC